>Ga0302314_10022966_pt1 | contig 10206 bp, 8 predicted proteins | sample III_Palsa_N2_3_FD_200533 | JGI IMG/M metagenome (GOLD analysis project Ga0302314, IMG submission 200533) | Peat permafrost microbial communities from Stordalen Mire near Abisko, Sweden - III_Palsa_N2_3 | ecosystem: Environmental > Terrestrial > Soil > Palsa > Peat permafrost | place: Sweden... | reverse complement strand
TCGTCGAGGACCAACCGGACTTCTTCGAGGCGGCGCTGCGCGCGGCGCGGCTGGTGGAGGACGACCCGGCGATGCTCGCGGCCAACGGCCATCTGCTCGCCGTGACCCGCGCCTAGGACCGCGCCTAGGACCGCGTGAGGAGGGTGACCGTTCGGCGGGCGCACGCCGGGGTGTCGGCGCCGCGTGCAGAGCGACGTCCTACGTATGCTGGACCGAGTCTCAGGCCCGTGGCACGCTGAAGGTCATGAGCGTTCGCATCAGGCACATCACCTTCGACTGCGCTGATCCGTACCGCCTCGCCGCGTTCTGGGCCGCTCTGCTGGGCTACCGCGAGGACCCGCGCGACCCTAACCGGCCGGAGGCGGACGAGGCGCTGCTGCTCGATCCGGAGGGCACCGCGGGGCTGCTGTTCCTGCGCGTGCCCGAGCCGAAGGCGGTGAAGAACCGGCTGCACTTCGACATCTGGCCGGACGGCGCCGACGGGCAGCAGCTGAGCCGGGACCAGGCGCTGGTGCGGGTGCTCGGGCTCGGCGCGACGCTGGTGGACGACCGCCGCGAGCCGGGCGGCTCGGGCTGGGTGGTGCTGGCCGACCCCGAGGGCAACGAATTCTGCCTGCTGCGTTCCCGGGCCGAGCGGCTGAACTCGCCGGAGGCGGCGGCCGACGAGCAGTTGCGCAGCCAGCTGGACCAGGCCTATGACAATCAGCTGCGACTGCTCGGCCACGCCCGCCGCCGCCTCGCCGAGATAGCGGCCCAGCGCAAGCGCCTCGAACGTGACCTGTCCGTCCTGTCCGCCAAGGCTCCCGGGGACCCAGGTCTCGAGGCGATGCGCGCCAGGGCCCGCGAGCGTACCCGGGCCGAGCAGCGTACCCAGGCCCTCGTGCACGAACTCCAGGCCGAGGTCAGCTCCTTCCACGCGGAGATCGAGCGGCATCGGACCGACCCCGAGGTCGGGCAGACCCAGAACTCGCTCGACCAGCTCAATGCCCTGCTGGACACGCTGCCGGGGGTCGGGGACTGAAGGCCTTGCGATCCCGGCCGTCATCCCGGTCGTCGTCCCCGTCGGCGGATCAGGCCACGGCGTGCCGCATGTGCTGCCGCGCCCACTGCTCGAAGCTGGTGAGCGGAATGCCGAGGTCTCGCGCGTACTGCGGACGGCCCGGCTGGCCGACCGCGTTGACCCATTAGTGCGAGGTGCCCATCGCCGGCATTCCGGCGGCGAGTGCCTGCTGCTCGGTCATGTCCGGCGCTGACAGCCGCGTACCCAGAGCCCGGGAGAGAACCTCGGCGATCTCAGTCATCGACAGGTAGTCGCCGGCCAGCTCCAACTCGACCCCGTCGAACCGCTCAGGCGCGGCGATGGCCATGGCGGCGGCCACGCCGATGTCGTCCACCGCGGCCAGGGACAGCCGAGTCTCGGGCCTGAGGAGACTCACCAGGCCGCCCTCGATGCCGCGCGGGAACAGGTACGCCATCGACGGCAGGAAGTTCTCCATGAAGAAGCCAGGCTTGAGCAGCGTCCAGTGCGGGAAGCCCGCGGCGCGGACCCCATCCTGAATCGCGCTCTTGGCGCCCAGAACGGGTTCCATCGAGCTCCAGCGGCCTTCGGCCCAGCCCGGCGCATCGACGTGCTGACCGGCGCCGCTGACGGAGGTGTGCACGAACTGCGGCACCCCGGCGGCCTTCGCGCCCTCGATGAGATTGACGCCCTGCGCCACCTCCCCGTCGAAGTCGACGCCTTCCGAGGTGAACTCCGGCATCTGCACGGAGAAGACGGCCCGGACGCCCTCGGCAGCCCGAATCACCGAATCGCGGTCGTGCAGATCGCCGGTGACCAACTCGGCGCCGAGTGCCTCGACGGCCTTGGCTCGGGCGGTACTCGGATCGCGCACGAGGGCGCGAACGGGAACACCTGCCGCGAGCAGGGCCCGGGCGGTGGCGCCTCCCTGCCTGCCGGTAGCGCCGGTGACCAGGACCGGCGTGGATCGCGCAGAGACGCTCATGTTGCTCCTCGGGTGCTCGCCCAGAAACGGCGGGGCCCGCCGTTTCTATTCGGGTACGATATGGCGGACCCCGCCACTTGGCAAGCTTGGAGACGCCGCCATGCCGGACAGCCAGCGCGCCGACGCCCGGCGCAACTACACGCGCATCCTCGCCGTGGCCCAGCAGGAGGTCGCCGCGCACGGCGCCAACGCCTCCCTGGAACAGATCGCGCGCACCGCAGGAGTCGGCTCGGCGACCGTGCGCCGACACTTCCCCACCCGCCAGGCGCTGCTGGAGGCCGTCTCCCGGGAACGGATCGAAGCCCTACGCGCCAGAGCTCAGACGCTGACCGGCGAAGGCGACAGCCGCGACGCGCTGCTGGAATGGCTCAGAGACGTCCTCGCCTACTGCGTCTCCGCCCGAGGCCTGGCCGTCGCGCTTTCCTACGACAGCACCGGAACCGACCCGGCGCACGCCAACACCTGCTCGGCAACACTCGAACAGGCGGCGGATCCGCTGCTGCACCGCGCCGTGCAGGACGGCGCAGTGGTCGCGGACGTCACCACAGAGGACTTGATCACGCTGCTGGTCGGGATCGCGCTAGCCACGGAACACGCCCCCGATCCCGCTGGCCGAGCCCTGCAGCTGTTCCAGCTGGCCGTAGCGGGGCTGAGTCCGCAGAGCTGAGCGTGCGATCCGTGGGCTGAGATGCCGGTCGGTTCACGGTTGTTCGGTCAATGCTGATGTCATCTCAGATTCCGACTCTGGTGCCCCGTGCGGCCGCATCCTCGCGGTGGCCAGGCCGAGGAGCCCGATGGCGGGCAGCAGCGCGACGGCGCCCGCGTACAGGGCGGTGCGGATCGTGCCGATGACGCCGATCCAGCCGACGAAGGGGCCGCCGACGATCTGGCCCGCGCTGTCGAACATGTCGCGCGCCGAGAGCACCGTGGCCCGCACGCCGGGGTCCACTCGCGCCACGATCCACCCCGTCACCAGCGGGTAAGACACCGGACGGAGCGCCTGCACGAACAGATATGCCGTGATGGCCAGCGCGAAGCTTCCGGCGCCCGCCATCGCCAGAACGCCGACGCAGATGAGTGATGTGAGCACGAGCAGGGCCCGGCCCGTCGTACGGCCGTCGGGATGCTCGGTCCACCGCTTCGCCAGTTGCGTGGCGGCCAGGCCCAGCAGCGAGACCACGATCGAGATCACCGAGAACCAGCCGGCCGGGTGCAGGCCGAACAGATTCGGCAGCCGGATGTCCGTGAGCAGGAAGTCGCCCCACAGCCGATCGAAGCTCTCACTCCACAGGCCCGCGAAGAAGATCATGCCGAGCAACAGAACGAACCCCGGCACGGCGACGATCCCGACCCTCGCGTCCTTCAGTTGCCGCGTGAAGCCCGTCCACGTCGTCCTCAGCAGCAGCGACGACTCCGCTTCAGCCTCACGCACCCCGTGCGGCCGCGAAGACGCACGGCTTTCCGGCATGACGAACGCGAGCACGACTCCGACCACGATCACCGCCACGCCGCCGACCAGTAGCGGCAGGTACAGCCGTGCCGAGGCGAGCAGCGCGCTGAGCACCGAGCCGACGATGCCGCCGGCCAGGCCCAACTGCGTGGCCCGCAGGTAGATCGGCGTCATCCGCTCCTCGTCGACAAGCTCGTCCGCGATCCACGCGTCGAGCGCGCCTTCCTGCAACGCCGCCCCGAGCCCGATGACGAACTGGCCCGCCAGCAGGTTGCCGAATGCAGGCGTCAACCCCTGCTCCGCCAGCCCGGCCCCGACCAGGATCACCCCGGCGACCACACACAGCCGCCTACTGACGAGATCCGCCAGCACGCCCGTCGGCAGCTGCATGAAGAAGTACGACAACTCCACCGACGTGCCGAGCGTGACCAGTTCCAGCGGATTGAGCCGCCCCGAGCCGACGTAGTAGACCACGGCCGTCGTCTGCGCCAGCGCCACGAGAATGGCCAACGGCGTCTCGATCCCGAACAGATACAGGCGGTACGGATCCGCCCGACGCCGACCCAGCGCAGTCACCAAGAAGCCCGTCCCATCAGCACAAGATTCAGATCCCACAGAGCCCGGCGAACATAGCCGCCCCGCTCGAAGCGGGGCAACGGATTTTCGGACGTCCGGGGCCAGGCATGACGTTGGAGCGCGCGCAGGTCGGCTACTGCTCCCACTGCTCCTTGGTGATCTCGTACCGTACGCCCCCGTGCTCGGAGCCTTCGATCATCTCGATGCCGGGGGGCATGGGGCCGCTGTCGGCGAGCGTCATGTCGAGCTTCTCCATGACGTGGCGCGAACCTCGGTTCACGGTCATCGTGTCAGCCCAAACCATTTGCACGCCGAGCTGCGTGAACGCCTTATCTAGCAAAGCCCGCGAGCCTTCGGTGGCATACCCCTTGCCCCAAGCCGCCTGCCGAAGCCGGTAGCCGAGCTCGACCTCGTCCAACGGGCCCTGCGCCTCGGGACGCAGGATGAACCAGCCGATGAAGGCGCCGCCGTCCTTCTCGTGCGCGGCGAATAATCCGAGCTCGCCGCCCCACTTCTGGTAGCCGGCGAGGATGTTCGGCATGATCCGCTCGCGAACGAGTTCCGGCGCGGTCGGTTTGCCGCCGGTCAGGTAGCGCATCACCGCCGGGTCGCTGTCCAGCTCGATCAGCAGGTCCGCGTCGTCGGCGGTGAAGTGACGCAGGGTCAGGCGCTCGGTTTCGAGATAGGTGTCCACGGAGTCGATCCTGCCTGAAGCAGGTCGGGCGTCCCAACAGTTTTCCGTCGGATGCCGTCGACGAGGTACGGCGAGATACGGCAGGGTATGGAAAATCGACTGGCGCGTAGGGAACGGGGGCGCTAGCGTGCGCGCGTGAATCTTGAACCGGGGAAGACCGCGACTGCCGTGCCCGTTCCGCTCGATGCCGAACTTCAGGTCGCTTACGACGCCTACATGGCCGAGGAGCCGGACCCGGCGCCGATGAGCCTCGAACTGCTGCCGGGGATCCGCGCGGAGGTCGACGCCGGGGTGGCGGCGCTCGGCGACCTCAGCCATGGCGGGCGCTTCACCGTCTCCCAGCCCGCCGTACCCGGCCTGGACGAAGCCCCGGAGATCCCACTGCTGGTCTGCACGCCCGCCAACGCGCCCACGTCACGGCCGCTGCTCTACTACATTCACGGCGGCGGCTTCTTCTGCAACGATCACCGCACCGGCCTTGACCAGCTGCTCGATACGGCCGAGCGGTTCGGGGCCACGCTGATCTCGGTCGGCTACCGGCTCGCGCCCGAGCACCCGTACCCCGCCCAGATCAACGACGCCTACGCCGGTCTCCTGTGGGCCGCCGACCACGCGGACGAACTCGGCATCGACCCCGAGCGCATCGTCGTCATCGGCATCAGCGCCGGCGGCGGCCTGAGCGCCGCGCTGGCCCTGACCGTGCGCGACAAGGGCGGCCCCCGCCTGCTCGGCCAGCTGCTGATGTGCCCCATGCTCGACGACCGCAACGACACTGCGTCGGCCGTGCAGATGGATGGAATCGACTTCTGGAACCGCAGCTTCAACGGCTTCGGCTGGAGCTCGCTGCTCGGCGACGCCCAAGGCGCAGCGCACGTACCGCAGTACGCCGCGCCCGCCCGAGCCACCGACCTGACCGACCTGCCCCCCGCGTTCCTCGACGTCGGCTCCGCCGAGTGCCTACGCGACGAGGTCCTCACCTACGCGAGCCGGATCTGGCAGGCCGGCGGCAAGGCCGAGCTGCACGTATGGCCCGGCGGAATCCACGCCTTCGACCGCGAAGTCCCCGAGGCACGGATCAGCAAGGCCGCCATCGCAGCGCGCGACAACTGGCTAGAGCGCCTCCTCGCCACCGACTGATTTGACGGTCCCCCTCCAGCTCACCGGCTACAGCATCAAACTCAAGCCCCAGGAGTAGAAAACCCCCCGTCAACCACCAACGCCTACGCCGCGAAGCTCCGTTCCCCCGTACCCGTCCCGCCTGGACGACGCACCGGGCTGCAAGGCGTGGGCGTAGTGCCCGCGGTCCCGGTGCCGCTCGCTCCGCTGCCGACCCCGCCGCCGCCGGCGATCCCACCGCCGCCGCCACCCGCAGCCGCGCGGGCGGCGTCGCGCTTGGCGGCTTCTTCGCGGACGATGGGGATCACGTACCTGCCGAACTCGACCGCGTCTTCTAGGAGGTCGTAGCCGCGGGCGGAGAAGATTTCGGCGCCTAGGTCGTAGTAGTCCAGCAGTGCCTGGGCCACCGTGTCGGGGGTGCCTACCAGGGCGTTGGAGGCGTCGGCGCCTTCGGTGGCCAGGGCGGCGGGGGTCCAGAGGGCGCGGTCGAAGCGTTCGCTGTGGCCGGCCAGGGCGCTCAGGCGGCGGCTGCCGGTGCTTTGGGCGGGGACCACTGCCAGCCTTCTGTTTCCGCTGGTTCCCTTGATCGCGGCGACGATGCGGTACGCCTTGTCCCAGGCCTCTTCCTCGGTCGGCGCGATGATGGGGCGGAAGGAGACCTGGATGCGCGGGGGGACCTCGCGGCCCGCCTCGTCGGAGGCGGCGCGGATGGCCTCGATCTGCTCGTAGGTGCGCTCAAGCGGCTCGCCCCACAGGCAGTAGACGTCCGCCTGGGCCGCGCCTACCGCGTATGCCTCGGGGACGCAGCCGCCCACCGAGACCAGGGGGCAGTGCCCGGCCGCGGGGAAGACGTCACTGACGAACTCGTCGAAGTCGAAATACCAGCCGTGGTGGCTGAACGGCTCGCGCTCGGTCCACGCCTTCTTCACGATGCCGATGTACTCGCCGGTGCGCGCGTACCGCTCCGCCATGCTCAGGAAGTCGCCCTCGCGCGCCTGCTCCGTGTCGTCGGCGCCGGTGATGAAGTGCACCATCAGCCGGCCGCCGCTGATCCCGTCCAGGGTGGAGAAGGTCTTCGCGGCGTACGTGGGGTACGACACGTTGGGGCGGTGCGCGAGCAGCAGCTGCAGCTTCTCGGTGTGCGCGGCAACGTACGCGGTGGCCGCCGCCGGGTCGGGGCTGCCGGAGCCGTAGGCGAACAGCACCCGGTCCCAGCCCCACTCCTCGTGGGCGCGGGCGAGCCTGATGGTGTAGTCCGGGTCGAAGCTTGGCCCGGTGCGCAGGTGGGTCTCTGAGCCGTCATTCGTGGCGGCGTAGCCGAGGAACTCGACGGGCATGGCGAAGAATCCACTCTTGAGGGTGCGGTCGGGGGAGAATCCGCCGCGAAAAGAGCTCTACGACGATTCTAGCGCCACGGTCGACACCGACCGTGCGGGTCACCGGGCATCGCTGCCCCGTACACGCGGACCGCGGCACGCGCCGACCGTCCCGCCCGGTCGCGCCCGCGGACCCCTGCCGTCAAGGACGACACGAAGCAGACCACACCCGCCCGAAGTCGATGTGGCCCCGAATCGTCAACGGGATCCGCTTCACAGATCTTTCATAGCAGCCGCCCGGTGCACGGTCAACGCATTCCGGGCGAACTGCGGGATAACTGCCGAATCCATACCCGGAGATGGACCCGGGTTGGACCGATGATGGACCGCATTTTACCGACTGCCGGTACTTGTTGCCCGTTCTTTGTTGCCAGCCGCCCATTACGCGTCTCGGCCGCGCACCACCCGTCACCCGGAAATCCGCTCGAGGTGGAACACGCCGGCCGCGTAGTCGCTAGACAGGCCGGTGTCCAGGCCGCGGTGCCGCAGCAGCGCGCCGCTGTATTCGAGGCCTGTCTCCACGTCCCGGTACCGCGCCTCGGGGTCCAGCGCGGCCAGGCGCAGCGGTCCGGGCGGCGCGGCGAAGCTCTGGGCGCCGAGCCACACCAGCACCACGGACTCGTCCCCGCGCACGAACTGCACCGCCGTCAGACCCTCGTCCGGGCCCTCCCCCGGCGGCCGAAGCCGGTAGAGCTCGCCGTGCTGCACGAGGTGCCGGATCCGCTTGTACCTGGCCACCCACTCCTTGGCCTCGTCGAGCTCGGCCTCGCTCCACTCGACCAGGTCGCCGCCGAGGCCGAGCAGCCCGGCCATCGAGCTGACGAAGCGGAATCCCAGGGGGCTGACGCGGCCGGTGACGACGTTGGGGCTGTCGGTCACCCACGCGGAGGCGATGCGCGCCGGGTGCAGCTGGCTCAGGCCGTGCTGGATGCGCAGCCGGTCGAGCGGATCGGTGTTGTCGGACACCCACACCTGGTCGGTGCGCGAGAGCACGCCGAGGTCGATCCGGCCGCCGCCGGCCGAGCAGGACTCGAAGGCCACGCCGGGGTGCGCGGTGCGCAGCCGGTCGAGCAGTCCGTAGAAGCCGTATACGTGCTCGAGGCCGAGCCGCTCGGGGAACGCCTGGCCGGGCCAGCCGGGCTCGGAGAAGCTGCGGTTGAAGTCCCACTTGACGTAGTCGATCGGGGCCGAGTTCAGCAGCGTGTCGAGCTGCTCGTAGAGGTACTCGCGCACCTCGGGCAGGCCGAGGTTGAGCAGCAGCTGGTTGCGCCACTCGGTGTGCTTGCGGCCCGGGTAGTACTGCGCCCACTCGGGGTGCGCGCGGTAGAGGTCGCTGTCCGGGTTGACCATCTCCGGCTCGACCCAGATGCCGAACTGCATGCCGAGGCCGTTGACGTAGTCGGCCAGCGGGCGCAGGCCGTTCGGGAACAGCTCGGGCGCCGGGGTCCAGTCGCCGAGCCCGGCCCGGTCGTTGCGCCGCGCGCCGAACCAGCCGTCGTCCACCACGAACAGTTCGACGCCGAGGGCCGCGGCCCGGTCGGCGAGCTTGCGCTGGCCGGGCTCGGTGACGTCGAAGTGGGTGGCCTCCCAGGAGTTGTAGAGCACCGGGCGCAGCTGACCCGCGTCGGGCAGCACGTGGGCCAGCTGGTAGGCGTGCCAGGCGCGGCTGGCCCCGCCGAAGCCGTCCTCGGTGAACAGCGCGGCGAAGACCGGGCTCTCGTACGAGGTACCGGGCGCGAGCTCGATCAGGCCCGACTCGTCCCCGCCGGCGCCGCCGGTCACCTGCACCCGGCCCATCGGCAGCAGCTGGACGTCGAAGCGCCAGTTGCCGGACCAGGCGAGCGCGCCGGTCCAGACCTGGCCGCTCTCCTCGGTCGCGGCGCCGTCGTCGAGGGCGAACCAGGGCAGGTGGTTGTGCGAGGTGTGGCCGTGCCGGGAGCCGTAGACGTGCTCGCCGGGCAGCAGCGGGCCGCGGCTGAGCTGCGACTCGCCGAGGAAGCGGCCGCGCAGCTCGGACACCCGCCACTGGTCGCGCAGCGGCAGCGACCAGGCGGCCGCGTCGGCGCGCAGCAGCTCGACGGGCTCGGCGGCGGTCTGCTCGCAGGCGATGGTGACCCAGCGCTCGACGAGGTCGAACTCGCCGCGCAGCCGGTAGTGCAGCGTGATCTCGAGCGAGAGCAGCTTGTCGACGAAGCGCAGGTGCAGTTCGGAGTCGGGCTCCACCTCGTAGCCCGCGAACTCCCACTCGGTGCCGCGCACGACCGCCTGCGGGGTCCGGCCGCGCACCGACAGGGCCGGGCGGACGAAGCGCAGGCCGCCCTCGACCGGGTACTCCTCGTAGCCGTCGGCGGCGCCCTCGAAGGCGTGCGCGCGCGGTACGGGCTCGTCGGCCAGCTCGCCGGCGTCGGCCAGCGAGATCGGCGGGCCCCAGTGCAGGTTCAGCAGTCCGTCGTCCGGGGTCAGGCCGATCGCGTAGCTGGAACGGGCTCCGGAAAGCAGCCAGTAGCGGCCGGACTTACCGGTCTCGATCGGCATGGTGCTCCTCACTCAAGGTCATGTTCACGTCAACAGCGAGCAGCTTACGAGAAGCGGCTAGGCTGCCGCCAGCGATCACCACGGCTTGGACGGGGGAAAGGCGATGCTGGAGGGCGGGCCGAGGTTCCGGCGGCGGCCGCTGATCGGCGCGGGCGGCGACCTCGCGGCGGACACGGAGGCCTGGCTCGGCTCCGAGCCGCTCGGCGCGCTGGTGACCGAGTTCGGCGGCGATCCGGCCGGGTTCCGGGCCGGGTCCGGGCCGCTGGCCACGCGGCTGGCCCGGCTCGACGCGTTCACCGCGCGCTGGGACACCCGGCAGGGCAGGGAGCGCAATCTGGCCGCCGAGCTGGAGCTGAGCCCGGAGCAGGAGGGCCTGGTCATCGACGCGGCGAACGCGCTCGGGCTGCGCGGCGATCCGCCCCGACACCGGCACTACGACCACATGTTGATGCTCGG
>Ga0302314_10022964_pt1 | contig 10206 bp, 9 predicted proteins | sample III_Palsa_N2_3_FD_200533 | JGI IMG/M metagenome (GOLD analysis project Ga0302314, IMG submission 200533) | Peat permafrost microbial communities from Stordalen Mire near Abisko, Sweden - III_Palsa_N2_3 | ecosystem: Environmental > Terrestrial > Soil > Palsa > Peat permafrost | place: Sweden... | reverse complement strand
CTGCGGCTGCTGGGAGCGGACAACATCGCCAAGACCACCCGGGCCATCCGTGACGATCCCGAACGAGCCGCACGGATCTTGGGCATCAGCGACACTCCTCACCCATCAGGAACTTGAAGAAGCCCTGGCGCCCGGCACACCCCATCGCCTGATGGGAAGTCAGCTGCCGAAAGGCGGCCGCGATAAGATCAGCTGACGGATCGGACGGCCTGACCGGCGGCGGTCCGCACCCGATCGAGTACCGCCCGGCCGCGCCCCTGCCGCCGGGAGCCGCGGCCCGCTGCCCGTTCGCCGCCCCGCCGAGCCCCCCGGGGACGCCCCGAGGGGCTCGGCGAATCAAGATATATCTCGATGGTTGACACGCGTTATATCGCGTGCCATAGTCCCAGGGCAGGGCTCGCCCGCAGGTACCTGTCAGCCTGTGCCGCCGAGTGCCGGCTCATGTCCGCAACCCTTTTTGACCACAGGAGTTGCTCTATATGCCAGAGGCCATCCACGCCGAGGGCCTGGTGAAACACTTCGGTGACGTACAAGCGGTGGACGGCGTCGACCTGATCGTCCCCCAGGGAACCGTCCTCGGCCTGCTCGGACCCAACGGTGCCGGCAAAAGCACCACCGTTCGGATCCTGACCACCCTGCTCAGGCCCGATGCCGGGCGCGCGACCATTCTGGGGGCGGATGTCGTCAAGGACCCGGACGCGGTACGCCGCTCGCTCGGCATGGCGGGGCAGTTCGCCGCGGTCGACGAGTTCCTCACCGGGCGGGAGAACCTGCAGATGATCGGCCGACTCTACCAGTTAAGGAAACGCGACGCGGTGGCCCGGGCCGAGGAGCTGCTGGCGCTGTTCGACCTGACCGATGCCGCCGACCGCACGGCCAAGACCTACTCCGGCGGCATGAGGCGCCGCCTCGACCTCGCGGCGGGCATGCTCATGAAGCCGGCGGTGATGGTCCTGGACGAGCCCACCTCGGGCCTGGACCCCACCAGCCGCCGGGTGCTGTGGGACGTCATCCGCGCGATGGTCGCCGACGGGACGACGCTGCTGCTGACCACGCAGTACCTGGAGGAGGCCGACGAGCTCGCCGACTCGATCTGCGTCATCGACCACGGCCGGGTGATCGCCTCCGGCACCAGTGCCGAGCTCAAGGCACGCGTCGGCAACGAGCGGGTCGAGCTGGTCCTGCCCGAGGGCGAGGACCTGACCGGCGCCGGCCTGGTGATGGCCGCGGAGGGCCGGGGCGACGTGTCCATCGAGGAGCAGGCCCGCAAGCTGATCGTGCCGGTCTCCGACGGCACCCGCTCGCTCAGTGGGATCATCCGCAGGCTGGACGAACTGGGCGTCCCCTTCGACGACATCGCCCTGCGCCGGCCGACCCTGGACGACGTATTCATCAGCCTCACCGGCCGCTCCGCCGACACCGCCGGGGCCACCGAGGGCGACCGCGTGAAGGAGACCGCAAAGTGAGCGTCCTTTCCCCACCGCCCGCCGTCCGGCCTCCGTTCGGGGGCGCCGTCGGCCAGTCCGTCCGCGACTCGCTGATCATCGCCAAGGGCGGGCTGATCCGGGTCAAGCGCTCGCCGGGCATGATCTTGTTCATGCTGATCCAGCCGACCATCTTCATCGTGATGTTCACCTTCGTGTTCGCCGGCTCGGTCGACATCGGCGGCAGCACGAACCGGGCGGCGTTCCGTGAGTTCAACGTGGTCGGCATCATGGCCCAGACCGTCATCTTCTCCGTCATCGCGACTGCCGCGGGCATCGCCGACGACATGCGCAAGGGGCTCGTCGACCGGTTCCGCTCGCTGCCGATGGCGCGCGGGGCGGTGCTCACCGGCCGCACCCTGTCCGACGGGGTCACGATCGCCCTCATCCTGGTAGTGCTGGGCTGCGTCGGAGCGGGAGTCGGCTGGCGCTTCCACGACGGCGTCCCCAAGATGCTGGCGGGCTTCGCGCTGCTGTTCCTGCTGGGTTACGCCTTCACCTGGGTCGGCGCGCTGACCGGGCTGGCCGCCAGCTCCCCGGAGGCGGCCTCCTCGGCCCCCATGCTGTGGATCCTGCCGGTGTCGTTCATCTCCAACGCCTTCGTGGACCCCGCGCAGATGTCGACCCCGCTGCGGTACATGGCCGAATGGAACCCGTTCAGCGCCACCGTGCAGGCCGCCCGCACGCTGTTCGGCAACCCGGGTACCGGCGCCCGCGACGCCTGGCCGATGCAGCACCCGATCGAGGCGTCGCTGATCTACTCGGTCCTGATCATCGTCGTCTTCCGCACCCTGGCCGTGCGCAAGTACCGGCGTGCCTCCTCCTGACGGACGACCTGCCGCGCCCGAGCGGCCCCTGCGTTCGGTTCCCCCGAGATGCGGCGGGAGGTGTGGGATGGCCAGATGGTTCTCATGAGAGGAACCGAGACGATGCCCGCACCCAGGAAGTACCCCAAGACCACGTAGTTACGGCGATGACGCGGCCGTCAAACTGACGGGATCGGCGGGCTGTTGCAGGTCCGTCGTGGTCCATTCCTCAACGAGGGTGTAGACGCCGCGCGCGATTCGGCAGAGGATGCCTTCCTTCACCCAACGACCGAGTTCCGCTCGAAGGCTGCGGGAATCTTCAAAGCCGAGGCCTGTAGCGATCTCGCCGGCACGCCAGGTCCGTTCGGGATCGGTGCGCATGAGCTGCAATGTCCGGTCCCTGCGGCCCTCAGGGACGAGGCTGGATACCTGGCGCACGGTGATGTCGACGCCGACGATGGCCGCTGTGGTGATGTGGAGTTCGCTCGGCGGGGAAGCGTAGCGGGAGATCGGGCACTTGACCTTGCGGGGAGCGACGCGAGGCCTGCGTCGCGGGAGCAGGTTGTCCAAGACGGCCTGTCCGATCCTGCCGGGTCTTACTGCCTGTCCTGGGTCGATCAGCACGCCGTCGGCGGTGATGACCTGGTCCCGGGCGGCTTCCAGCGCGACAGTGAACGCGGCGCGGTCGGGGTCGATCCCCGGCGCCGATTCCACGGCTTCGGCCATGGCACGGCGAAGTGCCTGGTCCCCGCACCGGTGGTAACGGTGATGCGCAGTGCCACTCCGTTGATCCGTGTGAGGTAACTGCCCTCGGGCAGGTGGGCCCAGCGGGCCGGAGTGCGGCGGTTGTTCAGGCGCACAAGCAGTTGTGCCCCGGTCGCAGCGATCTTGGCCAGGAAATCGTCGGTGTCGAAGCCTCGGTCGTTGAGCAACAGCATGCTGCTGTCCAGTAGCGGCAGCAGCCGCTGAGCATAGATGGTCTCGCCGTCTGCGACCGGGCCGAAGACCGCGCCGAGTAGGGCACGGGTACCGGTCTCGCATAACACCATGATCCGCAGCATCGGGTAGCCGTCTTGGCCGTAGCGGTGCCTGATCTTGCCGAGCCAGGCGCAGACCCGCGGCTGGTCCGGGGCCTTGGTCGAGCTGCAGCCGTCGAAGGCTACGGTGCGCCAGCGCCGGTAGCGCACTCCGGGGGTGTCCGCCCTGGCCACCGGTCCGGCCAGGGCGTCGAACAACACCTCCAGCGGTGCCGCGCCGAGGCGTCGGCGCAGGTCGCGCAACGCCTTCTCCGACGGCCGGGCCAGGTCAAGTCCCCGCAGACCGGCCGTGATCTTGTCCCACACCCGGAGGTATCCCGGCGTCGGAAACAGCGCCAGAGCCAACACGAAGTAGACGCCGACCCGGGACGGCAGCATCCGCAGCCGGGTCTGCGTGGTGAGCGTCTGGTCCAGGACGTCATCGACGAGCTCGAACGGGATCTGCTGAGTCAGCTCTCCGAGATGCCCGGGAGCGTAGACCCCCTCGGCGACAGTGACGGCGCGGGTCAGCGTGGTGGTGGCAAACTGGCGGGACACGGGGCTCCTTCGAGCTGGAAGACCTTGGTCGGCTTCCCTGCTCTATCAGGAGCCCCGTGCCTATAGCCGACAGTTCCCTGAATCACACCGGTCAGTTTGACGGCCGCGTCATCGCCGTAACTACGTGGTCTTGGAAGTACCCGTTGGAGTTGCGTGAACGCGCGGTGGCGATGTACCGCGCGGCCGAGCCCAAGTCGGTGATCCGTCAGCTGGCCCGCGATCTGGGCGTGCACCCGGAGGCGCTGCGCAACTGGATCCGTCAGGACCAGGCCGACCAGGGCGAGCGCACCGACCGGCCCACCACCGCCGAGAGGCAGGAGTTGGCCGCCCTGCGCAAGGAAGTTGCCGAGCTGCGGCGGGCCAACGAGATCCTGCGGGTCGCGTCGGCTTTTTTCGCCCGGGAGCTGTGCGCCACGAGGCGCGATGTTGATCGAGAGGTGGTGAAAGACCACTTCCGTCGGGTCGTCGTAGCGGCCTGATCGAAGCTTGGGGGCAGCCTGATCCGGGGAACGCCGGTGAGGGTGGCAAGCGGCCCCGACGAAGGCGGGACGTGCTGGAACTGCCAGACAGCGCGGGCCCGTTCAGCGAGGTCAGAAGGTGTAGCGAGAGCGAACCAGTGGTGGACGCCCCGTAACAGCGAAGCCGGGTCAAATCTGGTGGATATGGGCCGGTGTGCAGTGCGTGAGGGCCGGGCCTTTCGGGCCGGTCTTCAACTCCGAAGCCGTTTAGTTCCGTCGGTGGGGAGGCCACGTCGAAGGTCTGCGGCGTAGACGTGGCGATGCTGCCGGGGTAGAGCTGGGCACCTCCCTGACCGATCGATCACATGGTGAACGTGGGAACCATCCGCGGTCGCCCTCCTGTTGGACAGCCAGTTCAGCGGTGGGCAGGTCCGTTGCCGGCTGAGGGTCGTGGGATGGGGCGGAGGCTCCGTAGTAGTCGCGGGCGTGACGACCCGCCGTGGAGGCCGTGAGAGACGGCCGCAGGGCGAAGGGGGCCAGCAAGTCAGCAGTCGAGGCTGCTGGAATATCGGGAGGTTTTCGCTGGTGAATACCGACGAACTGGAGCACGCCTTATTTTTGGCGGAGCGACGGGTACTGAATATCCAGACCAAGCTGCACCGTTGGGCTCGTGAAGATTCTCATCGCAGGTTCGACGACCTTTACAATCTCGTTGCCGATCCCGGTTTCCTTCTGGTGGCCTGGGATCGGGTGAGGGGTAACAAGGGTGCCCGCACGGCTGGAGTGGACGGGCGCACGGCGCGTTCCGTCGAGGCCGGGCAGGGCGTCGGGGATTTTCTCGACGGACTGCGGTCGCAGTTGAAGGACCGTAGTTTCCGCCCGCTGCCGGTGCGGGAACGCATGATTCCGAAGGCAGGCGGGAAGCTCCGCCGTCTGGGGATCGCAACCATCACCGACCGGGTGGTCCAGGCATCCTTGAAACTGGTGCTGGAGCCGATTTTCGAGGCGGATTTCCTCCCGTGTTCCTACGGGTTTCGTCCGAATCGCCGGGCTCATGACGCGGTAGCCGAGGTGCGCTATCTCGCTTCGCGGCCACGCAACTATGAGTGGATCGTTGAGGGAGACATCTCGGCCTGTTTCGATGAAATCTCACATTCGGCCCTGATGGACCGGGTGCGGCATCGAGTCGGAGACAAACGCGTCCTGGAACTGGTAAAGGCTTTCCTCAAGTCGGGCGTCCTCGGAGAGGACCGCCTGCTGCGGGAAACCACCGCCGGAACCCCACAGGGGTCGATTCTCTCGCCTCTGCTCAGCAACGTGGCACTGTCGGTCCTGGACGAGTACATCGCCCAGGCGCCGGGAGGCCCGGCTGCTGGGAAGGTGGACCGCGCCAGACGGCACCGCCATGGTCTGCCCAACTACCGCCTTATTAGGTACGCGGACGACTGGTGCCTGATGGTCTTCGGCTCGAAGTCTGATGCCGAGGTCCTGCGCGAGGAAATCGCTGAGGTCTTGTCCACGATGGGCCTGCGCCTGTCACCGGAGAAGACCCTGATTACCCACATCGATGAAGGTCTGGACTTTCTCGGGTGGCACATCCAGCGCCACCGGAAGAGAGGGACCAGGCAGCACTACGTCTATACTTATCCCGCGAAGAAGGCTGTCCAGGCCGTGAAGCGGAAGGTCAAGACGTTGTGCCGAGAGGTCGAAGTGAACCAGCCGTTGGATGACCTGCTGCGCCGGTTGAATATGGCGTTGCGGGGCTGGTGTGCTTACTTCCGGCCCGGGGTGTCCTCCGTGACCTTCGCCTATCTGAGTCACTACACGTGGCAGACGGTTTGGCGTTGGATGCGGCGCAAACACCGTCGGTCCACGTGGAAGGAACTCCGCCACCGCTATTGCGGCGGCGGCTGGTGGCCCGCCAGCGAGGACAGGGAGCTGTTCGACCCCGAGAAGGTAGGCACGACCCGCTACCGTTACCGAGGTTCGATTATCCCGACTCCCTGGCCCATCTCGGGATGAAGATTTCCAACACGCGGCTCTTTTCGGGGCTTGTGGAGAGCCCGGTGCATTGAGAGGTGCCCGCCGGGTTCGGGAAGCGGTCCGGGGAAACGGTCCGGTCGAAAGGCCGGAACCGCGCCCCGGGCCGACTTTCACCGACACGACCCGGCCCAGGTTCTGACGCTTCTCGACGAGCGTCCGGACCTGGGTGTCGAGCCCGTCATCCGGGAACTGCACATCCCCTCCTCCACCTACTACCGCTGGCGCCGCGCCCGCGACCATCCCAGCGCCCACGCCCGGCGCGACGCCGAGCTCACCTCGCGGATCGCGGAGGTACACGCCGAGTCGGACGGGGTCTACGGCTCGCCGCCGAGAACCTGTGGATGCTGATCAAGACCGAGTGCGTCCGCGGCCGTGTCTTCGCCACCCGGGCCGAGGCCAACCTCGCCCTCTTCGCGTACATCGACGGCTTCGTGCGCCACGAGGCGCTGCATGACGTGCAGGGATGAAAGGGCCCTGCCTCCGCCCAGACCCGGTTCTGGCTGCGGCGAAAGCACCCCCGCGCGACCTGGAAGGACCTGCGCCGCCGCTACTGCGGGGTGGATGGTGGCCCAGCGGCCAGAAGGCAGTCCTCTTCGATCCGGAGAAGGTCACCACGCAGTGGTACCGCTTCCGAGGAGCGAAGATCCCAAGCCCATGGCCGATCAACGGATGAGAAGAAGAACCAACGTCCCATCAGGGCCTGTGGAGCGCCGGATGCGTTGAAAGGCGCACGTCCGGTGCGGGAAGCGGTTCGGGGAAACCTCCGGTGGAGACACCGGCACGGCGCCCCGGACCGACTTTCACTACAACCCCCGCCGCATCCAGAAGCGCCTGGGCTACCTCAGCCCCTCGAATACGAGGAGAAGCACTACGCCGACCAGGCGACGGCCAATCAGGCGAACCCGAAACCCCGTCAACCCGCCCTGGCCAGCTAATCAGCACCTCCCGCACAGCGGGGGAGCCTCAGCGCGTAGTACGGCACATAGGTGTCCAGGAGGTCCTCCAGGTAGCCCGCCGCGCCCCGCAGCCCGGGCCGGAAGTCCGGCAGGCGGGCCTGGAGCCGGCGGATCGAGACGCGGGTGACCGCCGGTTCGCCGGGGACGTAGGTGCGCACCGCGCTCGTGCCCAGCCGCTTCTCGATGCCGTCCACGATCGTCTCGACATCCTGCGGCGACCCGGACGCCATGTTGAAGACCTCGTCCCGCACGCCTTGGTCGAACAGCTGCCCGATGGCGTCGACGAGGTCGTCCGCGTCCAGCAGGTCCCGGTGCACGCCCTGGTGTATGCGCACGGCACCGGCCCGCACCTGCCGCGTCAGCCCGGGCAGCAGCTGATGGGCCGGCTGGTGCCGACCCACCATGTGGCTCAGCCGCAGGATCAGGTGCGGGACCCCCGACTGGCGGATCGCCGACTCGAGCGCCAGCTTGTTCCTGCCGTAGCCCGCGGGCGGATCCACCAGGTGGTCCTCCTCGGTGCACAGGACACCGGTGGCCCCGTACACCGCGAACGAGGCCGAGGAGAAGAACAGCACCGTGCGGCGCCGGTCCTTGCAGTCGGCCAGGGCCTCATGCACCAGGTCGGCCTCGCGGACGAACTCCTCGGGTGCGACGGTGGAATGGCTGGAGACGCCCGCCGCGATCGCGGTGACCTCGGGAAACCGCTGCGCGAAGGCATCCGTCAGGCAACGGGCGAGAAAGCCGCGGCCGATGATCTCCACAGTGCTCCAACTCCTCGGCTCGCGAACCCCTACGGCGGATCGGCGGTACGGCTGTTCAGCGCCACCGCGCATGGCGGATCGTCAGTTTCCGCATGCCGACGGTCCCGTGGATCCGGAACCGCGGCCCGCCGGAACCGGAGGACCCCCCGGGCTTGTAGGACACGCCCTGCAACCCGGTCTGCACATCCTCCAGGTCGACGCTCGCACCGCGCGGCACGATGATCCTGACGCGTCCGATGCCGACCAGCAGCTCCAGGTCGACGGCCGGACCCTCGAACTGCGCCCGGGAGAAGTCCAGGTAGACGCCCCCCAGCGACGAGGCGACGGTGAGCTGCGCGGGCACCTTCCACCGGCCGCGCCGGCGGATCAGCCCGCTCATCGCGGAGATGGTGAACCGCTTGTCCGCGCTGCGCTCGGGGAGCCCGGCCACGGCCGCATCGAGCTGGCCGTGCGTCTCAGCGCTCAGCACCAGTTCCAGGCAGCGGTCCAACTGCTGGTGGCTGAGCCGGCCGTTCGCGTACGCGTCCTGCAGCAGCTGCGTGGCCCGCTCTCGGTCCTCATCGCCGACGAGTGTGTCCAGGTCCTTCGGCCGGGAGGCCATGTCCTCAACTCCCATGTCATGTCAGTAGATTCCTGCAGCCTGTCCAAGGAGAGGATCTGGCTGCAGGGAACTGCACGGGCCGACTCGGATCCGCGTCGCACGATCGGACCAATCAGGATCCGCTCCCCATGCCCCTCTTGCGCAACCGCGGCGAACGGTCCCTCGGAGCATTGTCGACGATGCGCGCCAGCGCCGCAACGTCGGGTGCTTTGTACACCTCGTTGATGAGTACCCGGACCCCCATCTCCCTGCCGATCCGGCCGGTCAGGCCGGACGCCAGCAGCGAATCGCCGCCCAGGTCGAAGAAGTTGTCGCCCGGACCCACCCGGTCGATGTGCAGCACATCGGCCATCAGGGCGCACAGCTCCCGCTCCGCCCGGGTGCGCGGCAGCGCGGATTCCCCGCGCGCCCGCCCGGGTTCGGGCAGCGCGTCCCGGTCCAGCTTGCCGTTGTGGTTGAGCGGCAGCTCCGCCAGCAGGATGCAGGCGGACGGCAGCATGTACTCCGGCAGCGCCTCCCGCAGAGTGCTGCGCACGTCCTCGAGCAGCGCGGCCCGGCCGGACCAGCGCCGCGGGTCCGGCGCCGGCGCGGCCGCAGGACGCGGCCGCGCGCCGGAGCCCTCGTTGCGCCGGGCGTAGAGGTTGTACAGGACCGTGTCGCGCAGCAGGCTGCTGCCCTGTTCGCACACCACCTCGAAGCCGCGCTCCTCGAGGAGCGCCCTAACCTGCGCCAACCTGCCGTCCACGTCGTGCAGTTCGATGGCCATCTGGCGGATCCTGGGCCAGTGCTGCGGGCGGATGCCCTTGAGGACCTCGTGCTCGGCGCCTTCCACGTCGATCTTCACCAGGTCGATCCGGTCGAGGGCCTCCTGCTCGATGATCTCCGAGAGGGTGCGGACCCGGCAGGTGTAGGTCCGGCTCTCCAGGCGGGACTCGACGACCTCGTCGATCAGGTCCTCGGCGGCGGCGCCGGGCCGCGCCCCGTCGGCCGGCCTGGCCTTGTTGCGTATGAAGGCGCGCACCAGCTCGCGCGCCTCGGGCGCGGTCGCGGCACGGGTGGAGTTGACGGTGTTGTGCGGGTAGAAGGCGAAGTCCTCCTCGCGCGCCTGCGCCCCCAGACCGCAGTCGAACAGCGTGACGTCGAGGCCGTGGAGCTCGACGTTGCGGCGCAGCGATTCGTGCAGCGGGGGCATCGGCTCGAAGGCGTAGAGGGGGACTGTCAGGAAGGTGGCTCTGCCTAGATTTTCGTGGGCGTTGATCGAGTCGGCCGCCTTTGCTGATGGTTTGTCAGGGTGGGTGCACGCTGGGGGAATGAGGGAAGTTGAGCTGGAGCTTCTGCTGCCGCAGTTGGGGGCAGTGGAGGTGGAGGAAGTACGGGATGTGGCTGGGGTGGTCCGGGGTAAGCATTCACGAGGTTGGCTGGCTGGTTGCGAGTTGACGATGTGACAGGTCGTTGTGGTCTCTGGCACGCTGCGGGATCATGCCTGCTGCTGCCGAGCCCGCTGTGTCGCGTGAGGACCTCCT
>Ga0302314_10022963_pt1 | contig 10206 bp, 6 predicted proteins | sample III_Palsa_N2_3_FD_200533 | JGI IMG/M metagenome (GOLD analysis project Ga0302314, IMG submission 200533) | Peat permafrost microbial communities from Stordalen Mire near Abisko, Sweden - III_Palsa_N2_3 | ecosystem: Environmental > Terrestrial > Soil > Palsa > Peat permafrost | place: Sweden... | reverse complement strand
GAAGAGTTACAAGGATCTGATTATGGTGACGACGCTGGCGCCTTGTTTTTATTGTTCGGGGCTGGTGCGGCAGTTTGGGTTCCGGACGGTGGTGGTGGGGGAGTCGCAGACGTTTGCGGGTGGGTGCGACGAGCTGCGGGCGCTGGGGATTGAGGTGGTCGATCTGGCGAGCGAGGAATGCGTGCGGATGATGCGGGAGTTTATCGCGGCGAGGCCGGAGTTGTGGAATGAGGATATTGGGGAAGAGCAGTGAGTAAAGCAGTGAGTAAGTAGTAGTGAGTAGAGAGTAAAAGCAAATGCAAGAGCTTTGAACGCAGAGGGCGCAGAGGTTTAAGAGCAAGTTTCGCGGAGGAAGGCGAGGCTATTCACGCGTTAGTTGGGAGATTCGTTGGGCTTCGTGGGGCCATTGGGCGATGAGGGTGGCGCGGGGGGCGGTGGCGTAGTCGGGGAACTCGAAGCCGGGGCTGACGGTGCAGCCTAGGAGGGCGAAGGCGTTGGGATTGTCGCGGTGGAGGAGGCGGGAGCCTTGCCAGATGCCTCGGGGGACGACGACTTGCGGGTGATGGCCGGCGGTCAGATTGGTGCCGATGATGTGGGTTTCGCTATGGCCGTTGGGGTAGAGCTGGAGCATCTCTACAGGGCCGCCGAGGTAGAGGTGGAAGATTTCGTCGCTGGCGAGGACGTGCATTTCGCTGAAGGTATCGGGTTCGAGGAGGTAGTAGATGGCGGTGCCGGTGCGGCGGGGGGTGGGGTAGCGGGCGTCGGGGAATTGCGTGGGGGCGATGAGTTCGGGGGACTCGTAGGTGCGGATGTACCAGCCGCCTTCGCGGGGGTGGGGAGTGAGGTTGAGGATTTTCTTTATGTCGGCGGCGGTCATATATTTCCTCTCAGGCTATTCTGAAGGCTCACCGTCTTTGATTGCCAACTGAAATTGAATTTGAAGGGGAACCAGCAGCCTTATGCGCAGCCGTCTGGAGAATTACTTTCATTTTGCGGAGCTGGGCGCGACGTGGCGCGTCGAGTTGCTGGCCGGGCTGACTACGTTTGTGACGATGGCGTACATCATCTTTGTGAACCCGGCGATCTTGTCGGAGACCGGGATGCCGCTGGCGGCGGTGACGACTTCTACGTGTCTGTGCGCGGCGTTTGGGTCGATATTGATGGGGGCGATTGCGAACTATCCGCTGGCGCTGGCGCCGGGGATGGGGCTGAATGCTTACTTCACGTATACCGTCGTGAAGGGCATGGGCGTGCCTTGGCAGACGGCGCTGGGTGCGGTGTTTTTGTCGGGCGTGATCTTTCTGCTGCTGACGTTTGGTGGGATTCGGCAGCGGCTGGTGGGGGCGATTCCTTATCAGCTCCATGCGGCGGTTGCGGGTGGGATTGGGCTGTTTATTGCGTTTATCGGGTTAAGGAATTCGGGGATTATTGTGCCGAGCCTGGCGACGACGGTGACGCTGGGGAATATGCACTCGCCGAGTGTGCTGCTGGCGGTGTTTGGGATTGTGCTGATCGCGGTGTTGCAGGCCTACCGGGTGAAGGCCGCGATGCTGATCGGCGTGCTGGGGACGCTGGCGGTGGGGATCCTGTTGCACCAGGTGCAGTGGCATCCGTCGACGTTCAACCCGATGGCGATCCGGCAGACGGCGTTTCATCTGGACCTGCGCGGGGCGCTGAAGATGAATGCGCTGGAGATTATCTTTGTGTTTCTGTTTGTCGACCTCTTCGACAACATTGGGACGCTGGTGGCGGTGACGGAGCGGGCGGGGTTGATCTCGGAGGACCATACGATACCGCGGCTGGATAAGATTTTCTTTGCGGATGCGACGGCTACGGTGGTGGGCTCGCTGGCGGGGACGTCAACCGTGACTAGTTATATTGAGAGCTCGGCGGGTGTGGCGGCGGGCGGGCGGACGGGTGTTACCGCGATTGTGACGGGATTGCTGTTCTTTGTGGCGATCTTTGTGGCGCCGGTGGTGGGGGCGATTCCGGACTTTGCTACGGCGCCGGCGTTGATCCTGGTGGGGGCGCTGATGGTGGCGGGAGCGGCGAGGATCGACTGGGAGGAGCCGCGGGTGGCGATTCCGAGCTTTTTGACGCTGATTACGATTCCGCTGACGTACTCGATTGCGACGGGATTGTCGTTTGGGATTATCAGCTTTGCGATGCTGGAGGTTGCGACCGGGCGCGGGCGGCGGCAGCATTGGATGCTTTATCTGCTGGCGTTGCTGTTTCTGGGACGGTTTGTGTATCTTCATGCTGGGTGAAGCGTGGCGTGTTGCAGAAGGGCGTACCCCAGGGGCTAAAGCCCAATTTGTGGCAGTCGAGAGAATGCCAAGGCTGAAGCCCTGGCTTACCTAGAAGCGAGAGCAAAGCGGGAAAGGAACGTTTGGGGAGGGAATGGCATCGAAACAAATGTCAGCGCGAGAGCGTCACTAAGCGGGGCCACAAGTTTGAAGGACGACAGGAGAAATCGAGATGGATCGCAGCGCATCAGCAGTTTGGCATGGCGGGTTGAAGGACGGACATGGGACGATCAGCACCCAGAGCGGCACGCTTCGGGAGGCGCAGTACAGCTTCAGCACGCGGTTTGAGAATGGCGTCGGGACGAACCCGGAGGAGTTGATCGCGGCGGCCCATGCGGGCTGCTTTACGATGGCGCTCAGCGGGCAGTTGACCAGCGTGGAGTTTCCGCCGGAGTCGCTGGAGACGACCGCCGTGGTGACGATGGAGAAGACCGACGACGGGCCTACGGTGACGAAGATTCACTTGACGACGCGGGCGAAGGTGGCGGGCATCGAGAAGGAGGCGTTCGATGAGCTGGCGAAGAAGGCGAAGGAAGGGTGCCCGATCTCGCGGCTGCTGAAGGCGGCGGAGATTACGCTGGATGCGCAGCTGGTGTAGTGCAGTGAGTAGAGGTAGATAGTAGAGAGGTAAAGCGAAGGCCCGCCGGGACGGCGGGCTTTTTGCTGGGCGTTGATGATTTTGCGGCTGCGGGTGAGCAGCAGGTTCCTCCCCGTTCGACTGCGCTCAGGGTCGGAATGGAAATTCAAAGAAAAGAAAAAAGGCAAACGCAATTGCTAGTGGGCGTGGGCGTGATCGCCGGGGCCGTGGTGGTGGTGGGAGTGGCCGTCGATGACGTCGGGGGTGGGGGGCGAGCAGCAGCCATCGACGGTGACGCAGTCGGTGACTTCGAGCTGGATGGTGGTGTGGTGGATGCCGAAGTGGTCGCGCAGCTGGTGGTTGATGCGTTCGAGGATGGCTTCGCACTCGGTGAGCGGCATTTCGACTACCTGGACGTGGCTGGCGAGGGCGTGGGACTGGGAGGTGAGCGACCAGATGTGGAGGTCGTGGACGTTGACGACGCCTTCGACCTTGGCCATGGCCGCGCGGATCTCGGAGAGTTGGAGGCTGCGGGGAGTGCCTTCGAGCAGGATGTGGAGGGTCTCGCGGACGATGCTCCAGGAAGACCAGAGGATCATGGCGGCGATGATGAGGGAGAGCAGGGGGTCGATCCAATATTGCTTTGTAGCGAGAATCGCGACGCCTCCTACGATGACGGCTGCGGTGGAGAGGGTGTCGCCGAGCATGTGGAGGAAGACGCTGCGGATGTTGACGTCGCCGGAGAACTTCCAGAGCAGGGCGGCGATGAGGCCGTTCATGACGACGCCGGCGGCGGCGACGGACATCATGAGGTGGGGCTCGACGATGACGGGCGTGTAGAAGCGGTGGATGGCGGCCACGGCGATCCAGACGGCTAAAGCCATGAGCGAGAGTGCGTTGACGAAGCCGGCGAGGACTCCGGCGCGCTGGTAGCCGAAGGTGCGGCGGTCGGTGGCCGGGCGGGTTTGGAGGTAGACGGCGACGAAGCTAAGGGCGAGTGCGAGGAAGTCGGAGACGTTGTGGCCGGCCTCGGAGATGAGCGCGAGGGAGTGGGCGCGGAGGCCGAAGAAGAGCGTTGCGAAGATGTAGAGCAGCGTGAGCGCGAGGGAAAACTTGAGGATGCGCTGCATGGGGCTGCCGGAGCTTGCGGAATCGCCGGCCGGTTTGGCATGGACGTGCATATCTATATTGTAGACGGCGGGGATGCGGGTTGTATCGGTTACTGAACCCGCGGCGAGAACCGGCAGAAGGCTTCACGAAGGATTCATGGACAAGCTTTAGCGTTTGGTGGTGGAACCAAACACGGTACCTGGATGACAGAAAGCACGGGAGATGCGCTGCCGCAGGCATGGATATTTCGCAAACCGCTGAAATTCTTACGTCTGAGGTGGAAAAATGTCGCAAGAAGATACTTGAATGAGACGCTCACTTGCGATACATTGTCCTAATCCACACAAAAGCCGGAGTAAACCGGTAGCAAGGTTTCAAAGATTTAACCACTGTTAGTCCATTTTTCAAATGCAGATGGGACCCGCCGATCTCCTGCATGGATTACAGATTTGTCAATTATTCATGGAGGAAGAGATGCAGATGAAGAATTTTGGAAGACAGTACGTTCGCTTTTGTTGCTTGATGGTTCTGGCCGCTTGCACGTTTTTGAGCGCCGCGAGGGCACAACAGACGCTGGGATCGGTCAATGGAACGATCCTGGACAGCTCGGGCGCGGCGGTTGCGGGCGCGGAGGTGACCGTCAGCGACGCCGAGATCGGCGTGACGCGTACGGCGAAGGCCGGGGCGAACGGATTCTTCCAGATATTCAATCTTCCGGTGGGCACCTACAAGGTGTCGGCCACGCATGACGGCTTCGACACCACTGAATTTACGGGCATCAGCGTGAAGGAAGCCAGCGCGACGACGGTGAATGCCAGCCTGAAGGTCGGCAAGGCGTCGGAGTCGGTCGAGGTGACGGCGAATCCGATGCTGAACGCCACCGACAATACCAACGGGTACACGCTGGATTCCGCGCAGATCGCGCTGACGCCGCTGGCGACGGGCAGCTTTACGCAGCTGGCGGTGCTTTCGCCGGGTGTGAGCGCGGAGTTCCTGAGCGGCACGGACTCGAATGCCGGGTTGGGCAACCAGCCGATCTGGGCCAACGGGCAGCGGGACACGTCGAACACGTTCCAGGTCAACGGCGTGGATGTGACGAACCTGTTCAACGGGAAGTCGTCGAGCGGCGATACCTCGCAGCGGTACAACTTCAACATCGGCGGGGGCAGCACGTCGGCGTTCTCGACGGCCGGCGGTGGGACAACGGCGGGCGCGAACCCGACCGGGACTTCGGTGTATGGGTCGAACGGCAACAGCTTGCCTTCACCTCCGCCGGAGCAGATCGAAGAGATTCGCGTGAATACGTCGATGTACGACGCTCAGCAGGGTGCGACGAGCGGCGCGCAGATCGACGTGAACACCAAGGACGGCACGAACAATCTGCATGGTCAGGTGTATGGCATCTTTGGCGACAACTCGCTGAATGCCGACCCGTTCTTCTTCAAGCAGGAGTACCTGCTGGGACAGCAAGGCGTAGGGGCATTCCCGGAGCGGTTGCAGAATCCGTACGTGCAGCGCTGGACGACGGGTGCGACGGTGGGTGGGCCGATCAAGAAGGACAAGCTGTTCTTCTTTGCGGCGTACCAGCACCTGGGGCTGGCCGACGAGTCGACGGGACTTTCGCAGTTCAATGTGCCGAGCGGGCTTACGAATATCCGGACCCCTGCGGGATTGGTTGCGGCGGCCGCTAGCGCGGGCGCCACCGGTGTGACGACGGCTAACCTGAGCCCGATTGCCGCGGCGCTGTTCAATGCGACTCTGCCGAATGGGCAGTTCATGATTCCGTCGAGCCAGACTCCGGGGCAAACTTATCAATACGGTGTTCCCAATGTGACTCTGATCGGGACGTCGGTGATGGCCTCCGACCAGGCGAATGCGGCGCTGGATTACCAGTTGACGGGGACTGACCGGCTTTCGTTCAAGTACTACTACCAGAACGATCCGGTGACGAAGCCGTATGCGTTTGCGGAGACGGGCGGATTTCCCGTGACGCAGAAGAACCTGGCGCAGGTGGGCGTGATCGATAACACGATGACCATCGGGTCTCGCCTGAACTGGGAGCAGCGGTTGGGTTATGCGCGGATGGGCTCGTATAGCTCCTACCAGCAGGCGGTAACCCCCGATCCAGTGCTAGGGGCGACGTTTGGAATCGGTACAGGCTTGACGAACTATGCGCCTGGAGTTCTTCCGGGCATTTCGATCGCGGAGTTTGCGTCGACGGCGTCCACATCACCGGGAATTAAGCTGGGTCCGGACAGCGCGTTTGCGAACACCGGGTACTACCAGAACAGGCTGAACCCTTCGACGAACCTGATTTATGCGCTGGGCAAGCACACGCTGGTGGCCGGAGCGGGGTATAGCTATACCCAACTGAATGTGATCAATAACCGCAATGCGCTGCCTCTGGTCGCCGCTGCGTCGCTCACGAAGTTCATGGAAGGAACGGTGAAGAGCTCGAGCGAGATTCTTAGCGATACGCCAACGCATAACGATGCTGATCGCTACTACCGGTCGAATGAGATCGAGGCCTATGTTCAGGACAAGTGGCTGCTGCTATCGAACCTGAGCATCACGGCCGGGGTCCGGTACGACTACCACGGCGGCCTGACGGAGAAGTACGGCAATATCTTTACCTTCGATCCGAATGTGTATGACGTAACGGGCACGGACACCACGGGGTTCACGGTGAATGACCCTGGATTTATTGCCGCCGCGAATAACAAAGGCGGGGCTGCCGCGCAGGACATTGCGAGCAGCAACTCGACGTTGACGGGCCGGCAGTGGGGCATCTCGCCGCGCGTGGGCTTTGCGTTTGCGCCTAAGCAGAACAGCGGCAAGGTGGTCTTCCGCGGCGGCGCGGGCATTTACTACGACCGCGGCGAGCTGTTCAGCTATCTTTCGCAGCCGGCCGGCGGCGCGGCTTCCGGGCCGTTCGGTGTGACGGAGTCCGCTCCCCTGGTGACGGATGTAACCGGCAATGGAACGACCCTGGCGAATCCGCTGGGCACGAACGGCGCCACTGCATCGGCTCTTCCGAACTTCGCGGCGGCCAAGACGCTGTTGCAGAACACGCTGAATGGCATGTCGGGAATAAGCTCGAAGTATGGCCCGAACTGCGGTGGCCGGGACAGCCAGGAAGGTTATACGGACTGCCCGGATACGTTGTACTTCGGCACGTATAACAAGGCGAACGTGCTGCCGTACACGATCAACTTCAGCTTAGATATGCAGTGGCAGCCGCGCAACGACCTGGCGATCTCGATTGGGTATGTGGGCAACCGTGGCCGTCATGGGGTGGTGCCGATTCCGTTCAACGAGCCAACGATTTCGACGGCAACGAATCCCGGAGTTGTTGCCGGTAAGGAGTCGCATCCGAGCGGTGAAAACTCGAGCTACGGCTTTGAAGTGCTGAATGCCAAGAACTACGAGGGCTACGATTACGCGCCGATTGCGGGCGAGCCATGGAATACGGAGAGCGGCGGCAACACGGACTTCCGTGCGCCGTACGTTGGGTATAACCCCAATGCGGCTTCGTTCAAGGCGGCCGGGAACTCGGCGTATGACGGCCTGCAAACGCACGTTGAAAAGCGGCTGTCGCATAACGTGCAGGCTGGCGTGAGCTATACGTGGAGTCATACCCTGGACGAGCAGAGCGACATCGGCCTGTTCTTTACCGGCGACGATCCGGCACACCTGCGCAACTCGTGGGCGTCCTCGGACTTCGACCGCACGCATGTGGCCAGCGCCAACTTCCAGGTATTGTTTCCTAACTTCGCGAAGGCGCATTCGTGGCTGTCGCAAGCGGTGAATGACTGGAGCTTGACTGGAATCGGGATTGTGCAGAGCGGCGAGCCTTACTCTCTGTACGAGTTCTACGGTGCTGTCGGCAGCATCAACTTTGGCGACTATCCGCTGCTGATGAACCCGGTGCTGCCGGTGAAGAACCCGTCCAATATCAAGCAGGAGATGACGGGCAATCCGGGCAGGTTCCGCGGTCCGGGTGGAAGCTACATTCCGGCCATCGATCCCAGCCAGATTGCAATCAATTACCTGGCTCCAGGGCAGAACGGAATTCCCGTATCGACGGGCACCGATCCGCAGGACATCTACGAGACGGCGTTCGCTCCTGGAAACCAGCGCAATATCTTCCGCCAGGCGCTACAGAAGCGGCTCGATGTTTCCGTGCGCAAGAGCTTCAAGATGACGGACCGGTTTGGGATGCAGTTCGCGTTCAACGTCTTCAATGTGTTCAACACGACCAGCGAGGACGTGCCGCAGGACGAGATCAGGATCCGCCAGAACGATGCCTGCTCTACCGCGGCGAACAACGTGAAGGGCGACAACTGTCCGGAAGGCTACGTGAACTATGGCCAGGTAGCGACGAGCAACCTCGCCGCCGATCAACAGTCCGCGTTGACAAACCTTGACCAGAAGCCAGTCATCAATGGGGCCGGTAACACGATCACGGTCCCTACGACGCTGCCTGTTGCGCCAAACACCGTCTGCACGGCTTCAACGATACCGAATAGCAACCCGCCCGCATGCCCTAACAACGCCGCCAACTTCGGCTCGGTAACCAATACCATCGGCGGTTCGCGGGCGATTACGATGGCGATCCACATTACGTACTAACGGGCAGGAAACAGCTCGCCAGTTTGGGTATGGAGAGGAAGCGTATCGCGCTTTCGGTGACTCCATACCCTTTGGCGTTTAAGGCCGGCTGGCGGCGGCAAGAGGCGCGGCGATGGGCATGCGTGGGAGAATTTGTTCTATGAAGAGATTTTTTGGCATTTCTTTGCTGCTTCTGGTGGGCTTGGGTCCGGTGGCCTGCGGGGCGCAAAAGCCGAAGCCTTATCAGTACTTTCGGGTGGGGAATGCGGCGGACGTGTCGATTATGTCGATCAAGACGCAGGCTGGGTTTGCATTGATGGGCGGGGGTACGGACCTGGATGTTGCGTTCAAGTGGATGTGCGACCGGGCCGGGGGTGGGGATTTTCTGATCCTGCGGGCGAGTGGGACGGATGATTACAACCCGTATGTGCAGGGGCTCTGCAAGGTGAATTCGGTGGCTACGCTGATCCTTCCTACGCGGGAGGCGGCGATGGAGCCGGAGGTTGCGGCGATCATCGCGAAGGCTGAGGCAGTGTTTATCTCCGGTGGCGACCAGGCGGAGTACATCAACTTCTGGAAGGGGACGCCGGTGCAGGAGGCGATCAATGCGGCGGTGCGGCGCGGGGTTCCGATCGGAGGGACGAGTGCGGGGTTGGCGGTGCAGGGGGAGTATATCTACTCGGCGCAGAACGATGCGGAGGATGGGCCGAATCTGAGCTCGAAGATGGCGCTGGCTGATCCGTTTCATCGGCAGGTGGTGATCGTGCATGGGTTTCTGGAGAATCCGCTGCTGGCGAACACGATTACTGACAGCCACTTTGTGGCGCGCGACCGGATGGGGCGTCTGCTGGCGATGATGGCGCGGATACTGGATTTGGGGGCGGCTAAAGAGGTGAGGGGGGTGGGGATCGACCAGGAGACGGCTGTGCTGCTGGAGCCGGATGGGCAGGCGACCGTGGTGGGTAAGGGGGCGGCTTACTTTTTGCGCGCTAGTGGGAAGCCGGCGGTGGTGAAGAGGGGGACGCCGCTCAGCATTGGGCCGGTTACCGCGGCTAAGCTCAAGGCGGGTGGGACGTTTGATGTGGTGGCCTGGAAGGGGAGCGAGGAGCCGTATGTGTATACGGTGACGGACGGGGTGGTGCGGTCTTCGCAGGGAGCGATTTATTGAGAGCTTGGCGTGGCGAGAGAGGAAGAGACCGGCACGGGCCGAGAGGGCATAGAGATCGCGCCAAGGCTACAACAGCCATGCTAGAGTGAGAATCCTTGGCCGTAGACCTATGATTGGTAGCGTAGTGGAAGACATTCCGCCAGTTACGAAGAACCCCGCCGGCGGCTCCGCTGCGACGGCGATCTACGAGTTCGATGGCTTTCAGCTCGATCCGTTGAACCGGCTGCTGAGCTTCGGCGGCAAAGAGGTCGCGGTTCCGGGGCGGGTGTTCGATGCGCTGCTGATGCTGGTGCGGCGACCGGGTGAACTGGTGACCAAGGAAGAGCTTCTGGACACGGTGTGGGGCGGGTCGTTTGTGGAGGAGTCGAACCTTACGGTGGCGGTGTCTACGCTGCGGCGGGCGCTGAATGAAGACCCGCACGATCGCCGCTATA
>Ga0302314_10022961_pt1 | contig 10207 bp, 9 predicted proteins | sample III_Palsa_N2_3_FD_200533 | JGI IMG/M metagenome (GOLD analysis project Ga0302314, IMG submission 200533) | Peat permafrost microbial communities from Stordalen Mire near Abisko, Sweden - III_Palsa_N2_3 | ecosystem: Environmental > Terrestrial > Soil > Palsa > Peat permafrost | place: Sweden... | reverse complement strand
GGGATCGATCTGCGCCTCCATGACCGCCCAGCATTGTGCCAGCCTGTCCTCGATCCGCTGCTTGATCAACGCCTGTTGCGCCGGCTCGACGGTCATCCTCGACGGTTCGTCCAATATCCAGAACAGCGCGTAGATCGCCGCCGAGACGAACGCCATCCAGCGCAGGAAGGCCGCACGGCGAGGGTCGTCGGTGGGCGGCGACAGACGGCCCTGTGGGTGATTGTCGGCCAGCCAGATCAGGATGGCGGCGCTTTCGGTCATCAGTTCGCCTGATGGCAGGATGAGCGCCGGCAGCTGCCGCATCGGATTGATCCGGGCCAGGGCGTCGGAGATGGCAGGGTCGGAGAGGCTGGCCAGATCGTGAACCTCATGCTTCAGGCCCAGCAGCGCGAGGGCGGCTTCGACCGCTACCGATCCGGAACCGCGGGCGCCGTAGAGGATGTATGGGCCGTCCATGGTTTATCCCCAGCTCGCGCACAATATATTGAGTGAACCGATCATTAAGCCACTAGCGGTAGTCATGTTCGCGTCTAATCTCGCTTCCCCACCCGCAGGCTCGGCTTGAGTCGCGGCGTCAAAGAAAGACCAGTCCATGAGCCTCGTGCATCTCCCCGCAACGCCCGGTCTGCTCACCCCGTCGTTCGCCTACAAGCCGTTCCGCTACCCCTGGGCGTACGACTTCTGGAAACGCCAGCAGCAGGTTCACTGGATGCCCGAAGAGGTGCCGCTTGGCGAGGACTGCAAGGACTGGGCCGCAAATTTGAATGACCGTGAACGCAATCTCCTGACCCAGATCTTCCGCTTCTTCACCCAGTCGGACGTCGAGGTTAACGACAACTATATGGAGCGTTACGCCCGGGTGTTCAAACCGACCGAGGTGAAGATGATGCTGGCGGCGTTTTCGAACATGGAAACCATCCATATCGCCGCCTATGCGTTGCTGCTGGAGACCATCGGCATGCCGGAGGCCGAGTTCTCCGCCTTTCTCGAACTCGATGCGCTGAAAGCCAAGCACGACTACATGCGGGCGTTCGGGGTCGACACCAACGCCGACATCGCCCGCACCCTGGCCATGTTCGGAGGCTTCACCGAGGGGCTGCAGCTGTTCGCCAGCTTCGCGATGCTGATGAATTTTCCGCGCTTCAACAAGATGAAGGGCATGGGCCAGATCGTTTCGTGGAGCGTGCGCGACGAAAGCCTTCACTGCGAAGGGATCGTGAAACTCTATCACGCCTTCAACAAGGAGACCGGCGCCGTCACCAAGGCCGTCGCTGATGATATCGTCGACTGCTGCAAGACGGTGGTCGGCCTCGAAGATCGATTCATCGACCTGGCGTTCGAGGCCGGCGAGGTGCAGGGCATGACGCCCGACGATATCAAGGGCTACATCCGCTTCATCGCCGATTGGCGTCTGCGCCAACTGGGTCTGCCCGCTGTCTATGACGCCAAGGAAAACCCGCTTCCGTGGCTGCAGAGCCTGCTGTCCGGCGTCGAGCACGCGAACTTCTTCGAAGCGCGGTCGACGGAATATTCCAAGGCGGCGACCCGCGGAGAGTGGCACGGGGCGGATGGCGTGTGGGCTCAGTTCGACCGCAACCTGGCGCAGCGAGCGGAGCGTGACGTTCCAGCGCACTGAGGCCAGCGCACTGAGGCCAGCGCACTGGGGCCGGGCGCATTGACGCCCGGCTCGGGGATGTCTCGCAATTGTCGCGGCGGCCCGCTAACAGGGACTCATGACTAGGCGATTGCCCCTCGAGGGTGTTGAGAATTTCCGTGACTTCGGCGATTACGAGACGGTCGACGGCCGCAGGCTGAAGAAGGGGCGTCTCTACCGATCCGCATCGCATGGACGCGCGACCGACTCCGACCTCGAAGAGATCGCCAAGCTGGGCATCGCGCTCGTCGCCGATCTCAGGCGGTCAGGCGAGCGTGCACGCGACCCGTCGCGGCGCCATCCTTCGTTCCGCGGCCAGGTCATCGAAGACGATTTCGGCGACGAGGGTGAAGATTCCTGGGTGGCGCATGTGCGGGAGTCCGACCTCAGCGAAGCCTCGTTCCGGAATTACTTGATCGGCTACTATCGCCAAGCCCCGTTCGAGGAACGGCATATCGACGTGTTCTCGCGTTATTTCAGGGCCTTGGCCGAGGTCGACGGCGTGGTTCTCGTTCATTGCGCGGCCGGCAAGGATCGCACCGGGATACTGGTCGCGCTCACACATCACGTGGCCGGCGTGCATCCCGATACGGCCGTCGAGGACTATCTGCTGACCAATCACCCCGAACGGCTGGCCGCCCGCATGCCGATGATCGCCAAGGCCATGGAGGAGATCGCCGGGCGGACGCCGTCGGAAGCCGTCATGCAGGTCGCCCTGGGCGTCGACGCCGATTATCTCCGGACAGCCTTCACGGCCATAGAGGAACGCTACGGCAGTCTCGACGGCTATCTGGAACAGGCTCTCGGGGTCGGCGCCGCCCAGCGCGCCGTTCTGCGAGATCGGCTTGTAGAGTAGTCGTCGCGTTTCGCAGCGGTCCAGACGGCTAATGCGGGAATTGCGGCGGCTCCACGATCCCGGGATTGATGGGCGGACCGCTCGGCCCCTTCCATTCGCCGTGGAAGGTGTAGTCCAGGGTTCGGCATAGTTTCACCGATCCGGCGTTCGGGCCCTCGCCCAGGACATATATCTTCAGATCGCGGTAGGCTTTCAGATGGCCGAACGCCATCCAGGCTCGACGCGATTGTGGGCAGAGCGCCGCGATCATCGCGGCGCCTTCGTCCTGCGGCTGGACCTCATATAGATCGCGCTCGACCGCATGCGGGCCGATCAACGCCGTCAGTCCGCCGGGCCCCAGGTCCCGCTCGCTTGCCTGGCGCACCTCCGCCTTCGCGTCGCCTTCCGTGGCCATGACCCGCAGGATGGTCGTGAACATCAGGCGCCGATTGAATTCGAAGGTCAGGGCCCCGGCGCTATGCCGGGTGTCGGAGTCAGCGGGGTCATACGAATAGATATGCAGGCTGCTGCACCAGGCCGGCGCGCCGAGGCCGGCCACGATCGCGCAGGCCAGCAGTCCTGCCCCCCACCTCATGACGCGCCTCCTCTGCCTAGCTTCAACATTGCCGCAGTACCGTTGAATTCGACCAGCCGCCAGCGTCCATCCTCGTTCGCGAACGTCAGCAGGCACGGCCCGTGTTTGCCTTTTGTCGCGCATACCCGATCGTCCTTGACGGGGCGCAGCATCATGGCGATCGCCAGGATTCCTGGAATGGGCGTATCCGGGCGATATCCGTAGTAGTCCGCGACCGCGCGGAAGACGTCGGGACGGATCAGCGTCCCCGCGGCGGCCTTGGCCAATGGTCCCGAGACGAGAAGTCCCAGGCTCTTCACGCTGTCGGGCACGTTGGCCGTCCGGGTGCGCTCGACCAGGATCCCCTGAATCTGCGCCGCCAGGGCGTGGCGGTCGACATGGGCGTCGAACGTCGGCCTGTCATCGTCGCGGATCGAGAGCAGCAACGCGTGCACATCGCCGGCCGCCGACAATCCCCTGGTCGTCGCACACCCGGACAGGCCAACGGCGGTGATCAGGGCAAGGGTCAGGCGCTTCAACTGTGTCATGACTTCGTCCGCTGCATTGAGTGGCGTCGAACCAAGGCGAGGTCAAGGCGCGCGCCCCGGCGCCCCGCCCGGCCTGCCGGCGATCAGGTCTTTGGAAGGTAGGTCCTCAGAACGTCGTCGATGATCCGTTCGAGCTGGCGCAAGGTGTTGCAGGTCTTGGCCACGGTGCAGAACCGGCGATAGGCGTCCATGCGCGAATCACCCTGACCCCAATAGGTCTCCGGTTCGGGGTTTAGCCAGATGACCGCCCGCGCTCGCCCCGATATGCGTCGCATCAGGTCGAGGCGCGGGTCGGAGAAGTTCGAGCGTCCGTCGCCCAGCACGATGACCGTCGTGCGGCGATCGAGCTTCTGCCCCATCAGTCCGTCGAAATCCTCCAGCGCCGCGCCGTAGTTGGTCGGCCGCAGGCCGATCCGCCGCAGGATCAGGGTGATCGCATCGTCGACGGTCTCGTCGTCGAGCAGGTCGTTCACGCAAATGGCGCGATCGGAGAAGGCAAAGGCGTCCAGCCGCTCGACGGCCTCGTTGAGGCTATAGAGAAACAGCAGCAGGAACTGCGCCGCTGCCGCGACCGAGCGCGAGACGTCGCAGATCACGGCGATCTTGGGTTTGTGGATCGCCCGCGACTTCCACACGACGTCGAAGGGAACTCCGCCGTGAGCCATCGCCCGCGCCACCGTCTTGCGGACATCCAGCCGGCCCACCTTGGCCTGTCGCCTGCGGCGCGTATACCGGCTGGCGAGTCGGCGCGCCATCCGGCGCACCAGCGTTTCCATGGCGCGGAAGTCTTCCGCCTCCACCGAGGTCAGGGCCTGCTGCGCGAGGATCGACTCGCGGAGCCGCCGCGCCGTCTCGCCCGCATGAAGGCGCGCCTGACGCTCGACGTATTGACCGGCTTGGGCGAACAGATCGGCTCGCAGTCCCGCCAGACGTTCCGCCGCGGCGCGGTCGGCGGTCTCTTTGCCGTCGCGCAGGGCGCCGATGCGCGCCTCGAGATCCCGCAGGCCCATGACGTCCAGCATTCGCCGCACGATGAGATTGCGCTGGGCCCGAAGTTGTATGTCGCCGGCCCTCGCCAGGGCGGCGGCGCCCTCCATGGCCTGGGCCAGCCCCGCGGCATCCCCAGTGAGCAGCATATCGGCCAATGGAGACGAACCGTCGCCAACCGCGGCTTCGGCCGCCGCGCCGTCGGTGAGTTCGTCGCGGGCCCAGAAAGTGTCGAAACAGGTCTCGAAGCGGTCGATCTCCTCCGCGGTCTTCGCCAGTGTTACGCAGAGCGCGTCTCGAAACAGTTCTCGGTCACTAAAACCAACCTCCGCTACCGCGCGGTAGGCGTCGATCGCTTCCGCTGGCGAGATCCTTACCTCCGAGGCGCGCAGGGCGCGCAGGAAATCCTCAAGCGGGCGTTGCATGCGCCATGAGCTCGGCGACCCTGGGCTCGACCGTCACTATGTCTTGTTCGAACTTCAGCAGCACGTTCAGGGTGTCGCGCACGAGGCTGGTGTCGAGCGCGTGGGCGTGCAGCAGGATCAACGCCCTGGCCCAATCCACGGTCTCTGAAATCGACGGCGGCTTGCGTAGATCGAGCGTGCGAACGTTCTGCACGAAGGCGACGAGATCGGCCCGCAACCGGGCTTCCACGCCTGGCACGCGACTGGCCACGATCTTTTCCTCCAGGGCGCGATCAGGCAGCGGGATATGCAGATGCAGGCATCGGCGCTTCAGAGCGTCGCCGAGATCGCGGACGTTGTTCGAGGTCAGGAAGACGACGGGCGGCGTCGAGGCCTTGAACATTCCGATCTCGGGAATCGTCACTTGGAACGCCGACAGGATCTCCAGAAGAAAGGCCTCGAACGCTTCGTCGCTCTTGTCAATCTCGTCGATCAGCAGCACCGCGCCGCCCGGCTCTCTCAACGCCTTCAGCAGGGGCCGCGGCTCGAGAAACCTTTCCGAGAAGAAGGCGTCGCCGACGCCGTCGAGGCGCGCCATCGCCTCGGACATGTCGGACGCGCCGGCAAGTTGCGCCCCGACGTGATCCTTGAGGATCTGCGTGTAGAGAAGCTGCTTGCCGTATTTCCACTCGTAGAGGGCTTTGGATTCGTCCAACCCCTCGTAGCACTGCAACCGAATGAGCGGCAGGCCGAGCATCGCCGCCGAGGACAGCGCCAGTTCCGTCTTGCCCACCCCCGCCATCCCTTCGACCAGGATCGGTTTCTGCAGATGGGTCGCCATGAACAAGGCGGTCGCGATCCGCCTGGAGGCGATGTAGCCGACGTCCGCCAGCCCCGCGATGATCGAGTCGACCGTGGTCAGGGTCGACGGAGGGCTTGCGGCAAAGGTCAACGGCGCTGTCTCTCTGATAATGTCGCCCTTTGGGCGAGAAGCTCCCACTACACAAGAGACGCGGCTAGCCCTCGGCGTAGAGCAGAAGGCTGACGGCCCCGGCGGCGAAGGCGACCGGCGCCCCCCAGGCGGCAATCAGCGGCGGCAAGACGCCTGTCTGGCCCATGGCCGTGAGCACGCCGTCGGAGACCAGGTAAAGCAGGCCACAACCCAGGCCGAAGATCATCGGCAGCGTTCGGTTGCTTCTGGGGTGTCCAAGAGCGGCCGGCAGGGCGAGCAACAGCATGATGATCGGCGCCGCGCCGCTTGCCAGGGTTCGATAAAGCCGCGTCTGGAACTGACTGGGACTCTTGTCGACGGGCCCCTTGCCGAACAGTGAGCGGTAGGCCGTCCCTGAGGTTATCTCATAGGAATCGGCGAAAAGCCGCGCGGTGTCGCTCGGGCGAAGGGTCGTGCGCCAATCCATGGCGCCGACGCTGATCGTGTCGGCGCGCGTCGGTCCCAGATCGGTCACCTTCGCGTCATGCAGGCGCCACCCCCCCGCCTGCGGCGTCGCGGTCGAGGCCTCCATTCGCCTGACCAAGGCCCGGCGCACGTCGCGCTGATAGACGGTGACGCCGTGCAGGAGCTTGCCGTCCGGCGACGCCGAAGTCACCGTGACGACGTTGCCGTCAATGCGAAACCACTTGGGCGCAGGCTTTGCCTTTGCGGCCCCGCCCGGTGCGGTCGCGCTCAGCCACTCCGCCAGCGATTGTTCGGCGCGGGGGGTGACCTGATCGGTGACGATCAGGTCGAGGGCGGCGAAGGCGAGCGCGACCGGAAGCGTACGCCGGAAAATCTCGAACAGCGACATGCCCGAGATTCGCATCACCACCAGTTCACTGTTTCTCGCCAACTGGCCGAAGGTGAAGATCGCGCCCGCCAGCACTGCGAACGGGGCGACTTCCTGGAACATGAAGGGCAGACGCAGCACCATGTATCGCAGGATGTCCAGCGGCCCGCCCCGCGCGAGAATATCGCTGGTGCGTTCGAGCAGATCGATCAGCTGAAGAAGTCCCATCAACGCCACGGCGGCGGCGGCCGTCCGTACCAGCATGATGCGGGTCAGATACTCCGAGAGTCCGAGGATGCCCTTCTTCAGCATCGCCTGAGGCTGTGACTTCGGGCGACGGTCGAACAGGGTCTCCATACGCAGGAAAAGGCCTGAGATGGGCGTATCCCCGGGCCGTTTGCGGCTCGACAGGAAAAGCCAGATCGAAAATCCGACCATGAACACGAATATGCCGCCGAGCGAGAGCAGCGGGTCGAGCTGTCCGTTGTCCGCAAAACTCTTGCAGAGCGTGACGCCATGGTGGAACGCAACCAGGATCACCGCGCCGGTGATCATGCCGGGCGCGCGACGCCCCCGTTTGGCGGCCAGCGCCAACGGCAGCGCCAGAAGTGGCAGGAACGGCATCGCCAGCGAGCGCGCCAGGCGCGCGTAGAGCTCGGCTTGCAGGATGCGCTGAGGGATTAGTGAGTCGGATCGGCCCATTTCCTGGACCAGCTCGGTAATGGTCAACTCCGCCTCGTCGCCGCCCCTCGGCCGCAAGGCCTGGCCGGTGCTCAGGATTTCGTGATCCTCGAAATCGTTGAAGCGCAGCAGGCGCGGTCCGTTCTGCGCCGCGTCCGTCAGGATCAGGCCGCCATTGAGGTGCAATTCCGTCGTCTTGCCGTCGGCGCGCAACGCCAGGCGTCCATCATCCGCCGTCACCACGGATTCACCGGTTTGCGTCGCCCGGCGTATGAACACCCCCTTCAACACCCGTCCGGTCGCGTCCACCTCGTCCGCGCTGATCGTGAAGTCGGGTCCGGCATGGATGAAGACCTGGGGATCCAGCTCCGCGGTCCAGCCCGCGTCGGTGGCGGCGTTGAGAACGGCGCGATAGCCGAACCGGCTGTACGGCTGCAGGTAGCCGACGAGCAGCAGGCTGATGATGCCCAGGACGATGCCGACGAACACCAGCGGCGCGACGATGCGCTCGAACGGGATGCCACCGGCCAGGATGGCGTCGATCTCGCTTTCTTCGTCGAGACGGGAGATGACGATGAACATGGCCGCGAAGAAAGAGGCGGGCAGGGCGAGACCCAGCTGATATGGCACCATGTTGGTGATCAGCCCGAAAAGGTAGCCGATACGGGCGCCGTCGGCCTCGAGCTGATTGATCAATCTCAGCGTCTGTTCGAGCAGGAAGGCGACCAGTGTCACGCCCAGGACGGCGAGCGCTGGCGTCGCCAGCTTGCGCATCATGTAGACGTCCAGGATCGACGGACGCCAGGAGGTTTTGAACGCCGCCGGAGCAGCGGCTACGAGCGCCACGTTGTTACCGTCCGATCGATGGGGACCGTAGAGAGCGGCCGCGAAGCAGGACCGTTCGGTAGGTATCTCCAGAATGCTTGTATGTCGACCAGGACGCCATGACACGCACGCCAAGTCTGAAGGAGCAGTTTTTCAGGCGAGAGTGTATAAAATATGGTTTCCGCGCTGGATACAAAAAGTGAAAGGCCGAGTCAGGCTTTTGCTCTGTTTTGCCGCGCTTCACGGCCTCTAGACAGCTCCAACAGCGCGGCGACGCTCGTCTGTCAGGAAACCGAGTTCACGTCCGACATGCTCGAAAATCGCGAGGGCGGTGTCGATCTGCTCGGTCGTATGCGCCGCGCTGACGCTGCTGCGCAGCAGGCAGACGTTCGTCGGGGTGGCCGGCGGCAGCGCCAGGTTGAGGTACAGGCCGGACTCCAGCAGCATCTTCCAGAACACCACCGCCAACTCCTGGTCGGGCATAGCGACTGCGACGATCGGGTTGGCTTCGGGTCCGGTCCGGAAACCCAGCGCCGTCAGCCCGTCGTGGAGCCGGTGGGCGTTGCGCATCAGGTCGGCGCGCAGCCACGGCTCGGCGCGCACCTTGACCAGCGCCTCCAGCGTCGAGGCGACGACGCCCGGCGGAAGTGAGGCGGTGAACATGTAGGGGCGACTGACGAACCGCAGGACGTCGAAATCGGGATCGTCGGAAACACAGAAGCCGCCGACGCTGCCCAAGCTCTTGGAGAAGGTGCCGACGATGAAATCGACGTCCGCCTCGACCCCGGCCTTTTCCGCCAATCCGCGACCGGTTTCGCCGAGAACACCTAGGGAATGGGCTTCGTCGACCAGCAGATAGGCGCCGGTTTCCCTTTTAACGGCCGCTATTTCCTTAAGCGGCGCGGTGTCGCCCAGCATCGAATAGATCCCCTCCACGACGATCAGGCGATGGCCGGGCGCGCCTTCCAATCGGCGTAGCCGCTTGTGCAGGTCTTCGGGATTGTTGTGACGAAAGCGTATGACCTCCGCTCCACCAAGGCGCGAGCCATCGTAGATGCTCGCGTGGCTATCGGCGTCGAGCATCAAGTGATCGCCTCGTCCCGCCAGCGCTGACAGGATGCCGAGATTGGCCTGATAGCCGGTGCTGAACACCATGGCCTTCTGGCGCCCATAGAAGTCCGCCAGAGCCTGCTCGAGCTTTGCATGGCCGTCATAGGTGCCGTTGGCCACACGCGATCCCGTGGTGCCGGTGCCCTGGCTACGGGTGGCCTCGACCGCCTTTTCGATGCAGTCGGCATCGAACGTCAAACCGAGGTAGTTGTTCGTACCGAGAAGAATCGTGCGCCGGCCGCCCAGCATTCCCTCGGTCGGCGACAGCACGCTGTCGAAGCGGACGTTCAGCGGGTCGACTCCATGCTGAAGCAGGGTGTCGTGGGCATGCCTATAGGCGGAATGTTTATCGAGGATGGTCATGAGGACGTTCCGCTCCGCAGGTCTTCGACCGCGTGGATCAGATCGCCGACAGTCTCAATCTGGGCGATTCGATCAAGGGGGATCGAAATATCATAAAAATCTTCGATCGCCATGACGAAATTCATGACGCCAAGGGAATCCATTCCCAGATCCTCGACGATGTTGGTGCTATCGGCGACCTGAACCGGGTGGCCGAGCACCTGTTCGAAAATGGCGGAGATATCGGACCGGTGCGGGCGCAAGCCGCCCCCCTTGTTTTCAACGAGAGCCAATTGATGGTTGCGCCCCATGCCGCCTGCTCACTGTTTCTCCACGGGGCGCGAGCCCCGAATCACCGTAACAGGTTTGCGACTGGGGCTTCAACAGCGCGCGACCGGCCAGGGCCCGCCGCCACCGCCTCGGACGTCTCGCGGGCCCCTCATGCAGTGACCCGCACCGGCCG
>Ga0302314_10022959_pt1 | contig 10208 bp, 8 predicted proteins | sample III_Palsa_N2_3_FD_200533 | JGI IMG/M metagenome (GOLD analysis project Ga0302314, IMG submission 200533) | Peat permafrost microbial communities from Stordalen Mire near Abisko, Sweden - III_Palsa_N2_3 | ecosystem: Environmental > Terrestrial > Soil > Palsa > Peat permafrost | place: Sweden... | reverse complement strand
GGCATCGGCCCTGGCTTGCTCGGCAATCGCGGCGGTGGCAGCGGTCCCTTCCCCGGGGCATGCCACGGTCGGCGGAGGCGGCGCCGTGTAGATCAACCCGTTGACGGTGCCTATGTCGGCGCCCGGGACTTCCGTGTACGTGCAGCCCGGCGAGGTGTCGTGAAACCCCGTGACCTTGGTCGATACACCGGTGGTGCCGATGTCGCCGTTTACGACGGTCAGAATTCCCGAGTTGGTCGTTCCCGCCGAACCGCCGAAAGTTCCGAATGGCTGCACCGAGCCGAGTGGGATCGGCGCCGGCACCGAACAACTCGCAGCCGTTCCGACTGTGAAGCTCCAAGTGAAGTCGGCGAGCATCGTGTTGGCCGGGACCGCCAAGTCCTTCACTCCGTTCGCGCCGCCGACAATCGTCGCGGTGTAAATCACTCCAGCGGTGAGGGGCGCCTGCGCAATGAATGTCGCGATGGTTCCCGTGGCCGCGTCGAGGGAAACGGATGCCGCAGTGACCGGTGTGGAAGCGGGCGCGGGGCCCGTGACGATGAACGTCGTGGGCGTCACGGTGGTTGGATCCATGCGCGATCCTGCAGGGCCCGGCACCGCGAAGGTCGCATTGATAGCCGACGTCGGGCACACGGCGGTCGCGCTCATGGCCGGGTTCGTGGAAGACACGGTCACATTTGCGGGGGCCGTGGGGGCAGCCGCGGTGAAGGTCCACACATAATCACTGGCCGCCGGCAACGCAGCTTGATTGCCGGCGAGCGCGTTGCCGGCGAGATCCGCAATCGCGGTCGTCATCGTCACCGTGTAGGTATCGCCTGCGATGAAATCAGCGGTCGGGGTAAACACCGCAGTTCTCGAGCTCACCGAGTAGCTGACGGTGCCGGTGGGGGCGGTGCAAGGGGCTGGGTCCGTGCAGGTGACCGTGAAGGAGGTCCCGGAAACAGTTGCGGGCGCCAGGGCCTTGGTGAAGATCGCGCTAATGGCAGCGTTGCCTGGTACGCCCGGCGTGGGGCCCGGACTGGTCGTCAACGGGCTGGTCAACAATACTCGGGGGCGAGTCAGATCCGGGGGCGTCGTCGCCGCCACCGTCGTGAATTGCCATGAGAAAGGTGCGGCCATCTCGAGGCCGCTGGCTAGACTCGTGGCGCCGCTTAGAGTCGCGGTGTACGGCGTGGATGGCGCCAGAAGGGTACCCGGCGTGAGTGTGAACGTGGCGATCGTGTGCGTGGCGTCGAGACTCACCGTGCCCTTTGCATCTGCGCACGGGGCCGCGCAGGTCAGCGTGAAACTCGCCGCGCCCGTGATCGGAGAGACCGGCTCATTCAACGTCGCAGAGACGGAAGCCGTGGTGACGAGCACGCCGACTGAGCCGTTCGCGGGCGTCTCGGCCGTTACCAAGGGTACGAGCGCGGCGGTGCCGACGTTGCCGAAGATTTGATCTTGACCGCAGCCTGCCGCGAGCACGCACAGCGCCACCGCCATGATCAGTCTCTGGTATCGGGGACGTCTCTCGTTGATGTTCATGCACATCCCCATCCTGGGAGTTGATTTAATTCTCGGACCTGGCTGGAACGACGTAGCACCCGTCGACGGCAGCACCCGTCCAACGGCACCCGCACGCGCTGCAGTCGCCGGAGTGTGCGGAGTTGGGCAAAGAAATGTCTGTACGCTCGGCAACATAGAGAGATAGCTCACTATGTGCGTTGCCGAACTTAACTAGGGCAGAAGAATGATCGATCCATATTCGATGAGAAAGTGGGCGAGGCCTCTGAGCTGCGGGCCGAGTTTGGCCTTCACCATGTAGCCGGCAATATTCTCTTCATAGGCGCGCGCGCGATCGGCGTCGGTGCCCGAGGTGCTGAGGACGAATACCAGAGTGGCGCGCAACGCATTATCGGCGCGCAGCGCGTGTAGGAACTCAAAGCCGTTCATCCGCGGCATGTTGAGGTCGAGGAACGCCAGGTAGGGTTTCTCGATGCGGCGCACGGCGTGCTGTGAACGCAGGATTTGCAAAGCGACGTGGCCGTTTTCCGCGAGGACGATGGGGCAAAGACACGCGTGTTTGCGTAGACCGCGGACTACGGCCTCGGCGGCGACATCGTCATCGTCAATGAGCAGGATGCTGAAGGGCTGGGAAGTCGTCACGGGCTCACGGCAGCGTCTGTGCGGGTTTGCGGTATTGAAAGCGAGGCCACCATACATGGAACGCGGTGCCGCGCACGCCCGTTTTGGAATCGAGCTTGATCCAGCCGCCGTGCGCCTCGACGAGGCGCTTACTCAAGGCGAGACCAATGCCGGAATGGTCGCGGGTCTCGGTCGCGAGGGTCTGAAAGATACGAAATACGCGCTCCTGCGACGCCAATGGAATTCCGGGACCGTCGTCGGTAACCGTGAACACGCAGTAACGTCCAACATCCGCAACGGCGATGGTGATGTGTCCGGCGGGGAGGTCGTGATGCTTTATGGCATTGTTGATGAGATTGCGCAGCACGCTCTCGAGCGGGGCCTTATTCGTGACGAAGGGCCGCGCCTTGATCTGCAGCGACACGCTGAAGCCGGGAGGTCGCGGCAATAATTCAAGGACCCCGGCGAGCAGATCCTCCAGATCCACGTGCACGGCATCGGTGAACGCGGTACCGGCGCGGGCGTAGGCGAGCAGGTCGTCGATGACCATCTCGAGACGGTTGATCCGGTCGCGTATACGGCCTAGGTTGCGCGAGACTTCTTGGGGCTCGGCACCGCCGAGATCTTCGACTATCCATTCCACCAAGTCGGATATCCCGCGAAGCGGTGATTTCAGGTCGTGGGAAACCGCGTAGCTGAATTCCTCCAGATTGGCGTTGGCCTGCCGCAGTTCGAGTTGCATGGCCTTGCGCCGGGTAATGTCGGTAACGGCGGCGAGCACCAGCCCGTGTTCGTCGCCGGGTACCGGACTCAGCTCTATCTCCACCGGAAACTCCGAGCCATCCTTGCGTCGCGCCGTCAAATCACGGCCGGCACCCATTTGACGCATCGAGGGCGTGGCGGCGAAGTGTCGCCGGTGCGCCGCGTGACCGCCGCGAAAACGCTCCGGTAGCAGGATTTCCAGGGAGTTACCGAGAAGTTCCGTGCGCGTATAGCCGAACAGCGATTCGGCTTGCGGATTGACGACGACAATGGAGCCTTCCACATCGATCATGACCATCCCGCAAGGAGCCGCCTCGACGATTCTTTGCATGAGCTCTTCGGCACTCTCACGCGAGACTCGAGGATCTTGCGGAGCGCGGCGATCCGGGGGCACCACGGTGCGTAAGGCGTTCGATGATTCGTTGCGCGGATCCATGCGAGTGCGGAAAAGGGTACGCCGTGTGCTATGCGCACGCAATTTTTCGTTGCGGCCCTATGTGCGGTAACACACAGAGAGAGATCGAGAATTAGCGAAGCCTGCATGCTTATGTGCGTCAGGGCACGGTAGCGGCTCGAATGTTTGCCGTAGTATTTGTCACGGCGATCGGTCAGGCCTAAGGAAGGGAACGCAATTTTGTGAATGGCGCAGGTGCATTGCCCCCGATTAAAATCCTGGTGGTGGACGATCACGGCATCGTGCGCGAGGCGCTCACGATACTGATCGAACGGCAGAGCGGCATGACGGTCGTGGGATCGGTGGCCAACGGTGCCGATGCGGTGAGTGCAGCGCAGAGTCTCAAGCCGGACTTGATACTCATGGATCTGGTGCTGCGAGATATGAACGGCCTCGATGCGACGCGGCGCATTCTCATGCTGCAGCCGATGAGTCGTATCATCGTGCTCTCGGCCTGCCGGACCACCGAACACGTATATCGGGCGCTGCGTGCCGGCGCCCGAGGTTACGTGGTCAAGGAGGCGCTCGGCGCGGAACTGGTGAAGGCGATCACGACGGTCATGTCGGGCGAGAGATTCCTGAGCCCGGGGATCACGCCGCTGTTCGTGGACCACCTGCTGAGCGGCGCGCTTACCAAGAGTCCCATGGAATCGCTCAGTGCGCGCGAGCGCCAGGTATTGCAGCGGATAGTCGCCGGCGCGTCGAGCGCCGATATTGCTGCGCACCTTTGCTTGTCCCGCAAGACCGTGGATACCTACCGCGGCAGACTGATGACCAAGCTGGGCGTCGCCAATCGTTCGGCGTTGATCAGGCTCGCCGTCGAACATGAGATGATGGCGCTGTGAATAGCGTCTCGTTATCCGGCGTTTTATGGCAAATCGCGCATGCGCCGGCATTACAAATTCTGTCACTTTCTCCCTACATCGAGGCGGTTCCCATTTGCGCTAACGTCGTTCCAGCACTCTCGCTTGACATACGTAGGACTTCGCAATGGAAAGCAAACTGAAGGTTCGATACGTAGAGAAGCGTGCAACGAACTCGACCGCGAAGCAGACGCGGGGAAACGAGCAATCCCTACTCCTGGAGGCACGCTTGATCGCGGCCGTGAGAGGGCGCGAGCTTCACGTGCACTTCCAGCCGCAATATGAAGTCGAATGCGGCCAGGGATCCGGCGTCGAGGCATTGGCCCGCTGGACTTCGCCCGACGGCGAAGAGATATCGCCGACAGTCTTCATTCCCATCGCGGAACGGATTGCGATGATCTGTCCGCTCGGCGCCTGGGTGCTGGGGCACGCCTGCGAGACCGTGGCGCGATGGGGAAGCTCGGGCGGCCGAGCGCCTACGTTGAGCGTGAATGTCTCGACGCACCAGATCAACGAGCGCTTCGCCGATGTCATCCACCGCGCCCTCAAGAGCACGGGTTTGCCGCCCGCGCAGCTCGAGCTCGAGATCACCGAGAGCGCGCTGATCGGCGACGCCGAACTTGCCATCGCGTGCTGCGAGGAGTGGCGGGCGCTCGGCGTGCGTATCGCCGTGGACGATTTCGGCACCGGCTACTCGAGCCTCAGCTACCTGGCTCGCTTGCCGGTGGATCGGCTGAAACTCGACAAGTCGTTCGCACAGCGTATGACATTCGAGAAAAAAACCGCAGCGATCGTGCGCTCGGTATTGGCACTGGGCAAGGAGATGGGCGTTGGGGTGCTGGTGGAAGGGGTCGAAACGGAACAGCAGTTCGCTTTACTCGAGCGCATGGGATGCCAACAGGTGCAGGGCTACTTGCTGGCGAAACCGGTGCCCGCGGTGGAGGCGCGGGCACTCTTGATTATTCCCTGGGGCGCACGTTTGGCCCCGATATCCCGCCCGAGTCACGCTATCGCCAGGGGGCTACATGCCGCTTGAACGCCTAGTCGACGAGCCGGAGAGCACAGACTTGGCCGACACGATCCTGATGCGGCGCCTGCAGAGTGCCCAGCCTTGCCGAGTCTTGGTGGTGGACGACGATGAATTGGTGAGATCACGACTGGCGAACCTTTTGTGGTCGTCCGAGTTCGAGGTGGAATTGGCGTCGTCCGGCGAGGAGGCGCTGCAAATCATGAACCTGCGGCCTTGTCAGGTGTTGCTTACCGATTGGGTGATGCCGGACATGGATGGGCTGACGCTCTGCCGCACAGTGCGCGCCGATCAGCGCGAGAGCTACGTGTACGTCCTCATGCTCACGGTTCGCGCCAACCCGAAGGATCTACTGGAGGGCCTGGCCGCCGGAGCGGACGACTACGTCGTCAAGGGCGGCTCGGTCGATGAGTTGCTGGCTCGATTGGAGGTGGCGCGACGCATCACCCACGTTGAGCACTCGTTGCGCGCGAGCAATCGCGAGAACTGGAAGCTGTCGGTGACCGATCCGCTGACGGGGACGAACAACCTGAGGTATTTGATGAAGCATCTGCCGCGCGAATTGCTGCGTTCGCGCCGCTATGGTCATCCGCTCGCGGTGCTCAGCTGCGACATTGACGGCTTCAAGCTGATCAATGACCGCTTCGGACACGAGGCGGGAGACCAGCTCCTGCAGGGATTCGTGACGCGCACCCAGGGGTGCCTGCGAAGCTCGAGCGACTGGCTGGCGCGCGTCGGCGGGGATGAATTCATGATCGTGCTGCCAGAAACGCGGGCGCTTGGCGCCAATAACGTGGCGCACAAACTGCGCCAAGCCTATGTGCAATCGCCGATGACGACACATGCCGGGCTGATCCGGTTCACGGCCAGCGTAGGAGTGACCGCGGTGGAGGCGGCGCACGAGATCGAGAGTGTGTCGAAGATAGAGCAATTATTGCGCGCCGCGGACCGGGGGCTTTATGCCAGCAAGAGTCTCGGCGGCAATCGAGTCAGCGCCGCCACCGTGGCCAAGCACCCTTCGGCTAATGCCCACACTGGCAAGGGCGATAAAAATGAAGCTCACTAGCTTTGAACGGCGCCGCGCCGGCGCCTTGGCGGTGCCGGACGACGGTTTGGAGGAGTTGCGCGCGACGTTTTTCCAACGCTTGAAAGATGAGCGGCAGCGACTCCTGGATCTAGGTGCTGCGCTGTCACAGAGCGAGATGGACCGCGACTCCGTGTTGGATGAGCTGCGCAGCCGCGCGCATCGCCTGAGCGGCACAGCATCGATTTTGGAGCTGCGCGGAGTGGCGGCATTGGGCCACGCCTTGGAGCTGGCGGTAGAAGGAATGGCGGCGGCAGATCGGGCGCTCGTGCCGCGGGCGGAGAATTCGGATCGTGTAATGTGCGCGACCTTGCAGGCCTTGATCGAAGTGATCGATGGCCTCGGCAAGCCAGCGCGCGAGTTAGGACTTCATGAGCGCATTGCGGCTCCCCGTCGAGCGCGGAGGATACTAAACGGCTGACGGCTGACGGCTGACGGCTGACGGCAGACGGCTTAGGCGACCGGCGTCAATGTATGCCAGCGTACATATTCCGCGGCGCTCCGGGTGTAACCTGCGCTGACATCTTCGGGAGAGGACCATGATGGCCAGTCGCCCGCGCTCCGCGGCCGCGTCGAAGAAGGTGCCCACGGGCGTTACCGGCTTCGATGAAATCACGGGCGGAGGCCTGCCGCGCGGCCGCACGTCGCTCGTGCAGGGTGGCCCCGGCTCCGGCAAGACTATTTTCGGCCTGCAATTCCTGATCAATGGCGCCCGGCGTTTCAAAGAACCCGGCATCTTCATCGCCTTCGAGGAGACTTCACAGCGCATCATGGCGAATGCCGAGAGCTTCGAGTGGGGGCTTCCGCACTTGCCGCGCAAACAATTGCTGTTCGTCGACGCGCAGCCGCAGCCGGACCTTGCGCAGTCGGGAGACTTCGATCTGTGCGGCATGCTGGCGGGGCTCGAGGCGCAGGTGGCCGCACAAAGGACTCGGCGCATCGTGTTCGACGCCTTGGACATCGTGTTGGCCTTGCTGCCGGATGTCCCGGCGCGGCGGCGGGAAATATATCGTTTGCATGATTGGCTGCTGAAGCGTGCGCTCACTTGCGTCCTGACCCTGAAGGCGGCGCCGAACGAGCCGAGTTCGGTCACGCAGCAGCCCTACGGCTTCATGCAGTTCATGGTGGATTGCTCGATCATCTTGAATCACAGCGTCGTGCTGGGCGTGTCGCAGCGCAATTTGCGGGTGCAGAAATATCGCGGCTCGCAGTTCGATGAAAGCGAATCGCCGTTCGTGATCGGCAAGATGGGATTCGATGTGGCCATCGTGCGCACGCTGGGGCGGGCCGACGCCGCGGTTACCAATGAACGCGTAACCACCGGGGTCAAGCGGCTGGATACAATGCTGGGCGGGGGCTATTACCGCGCGGCGTGCGTGCTCATCACGGGGTTTCCCGGCACCGCCAAGACCACATTGAGCGGCGCGTTCGCGGATGCGGCCTGCCGGCGAGGCGAGCGCACGCTCTTCGTGAGCTTCGATTCCGACGGCACCGAGGTCATCCGCAATTTGAGCTCGGTGGGCATTCTGCTCGAGCGCCATGTCAAGAGCGGCATGCTGCGCATGGTGTCCTCCCGCACCGTGCGCGGCAGCGCGGAGCTGTGTCTGGTAAGCATCAAGGAAATCGCAAGGGCGCACGGCGCACGCTGTCTGGTGATCGATCCCGTGTCGGCGCTGTCGCAGTTCGGCAATGAAATGACCGCCTACGGCGTGGCCGAGCGCCTCCTCAATTGGTCGAAGGCCGAGCGCATTACCATGGTGTGCACCAGCCTCGGTATTGGAATTGCGGAACGCGCCGAGGACGATACTCTGTTGCACATGTCGTCCATGGCCGATACCTGGATACATCTGAATTACCTGGTGCAGGCGGGGGAACGCAACCGCGGCATGTCCATCATCAAATCGCGGGGAACCGCGCACTCGAACCAGGTGCGCGAGCTCATTCTGACCAGTGAGGGGGTGACCTTGGCCGATATATTCACCGCCGGAGGTGAGGTATTGATGGGTACCATGCGCTGGGAGAAGGAAAGCGCCGAACGGGTGGCAGTCGAGGTGGCGGCCGTGGCGGGCAAGCTCAAGGGAGTGACCCTGGATGCCGAGCAGGCCGAACTCGTGGTGCGCCTGAAGGCGGTGCAGACCGAGATCCTCGCCAAGCAGATCGAGAAAACACTGCTCGCGCGCAGCACGGCGAGCCGCAAAGCGGAGGTGCTGCGAGGCAGCGTGCGCATGCGCGAGCTACGCAGCGGCGACGCGGCGGCGCCGAAGCGCAAGAGGCCGCCATGACATCGCGTGCGGCGTTTAAATTTCAGCTCTATGTGGCGGCGGACTCGCAAAATTCGACGCAGGCGACGGCTAATCTGCAGGCGCTCTGCCGGCAATACTTGCCGGGCCGGCATGAAATCGAGATCGTCGATGTATTTCTCCAGCCGCAGCGTGCCCTAGCCGAGGATATTCGCATGACGCCGACACTACTGAAGGTATCGCCGCGGCCGTCACGCAGGATCATCGGTACTTTGAGCCAGACGCAGCGCGTACTCGATACGCTGGGGCTGACCGCCGGGACGCCATGACCGGAGGAAAACCGCCAGGCGCGGAATCGGGTGGGGCGCCGCCCGTCGGGACTTTAGAACCCATCGGTGCCGGTGAGGCGACCGGCGAAATTTCGATGCTCATCCGCGCGCTGCACGCGGCGGACATGCGGCTGCAAGAATTGACCGCGGGTGAAGTCGACACGGTAACGGACCGCGAAGGTCACGCGTACCTATTACAGCCGGCGCAGGAGCGATGGCGGGAGAGCGAGGCGGCGAAGCACCGCGCCGGCGCCGAGACGCTGCTGCGCTTCGCGGCGGCGATGGACGCCACTTCCGACGCCATTTACCTGGTAGACCGGTCGAGCATGTCTTTCATCCACGTGAACCAGGCCGGCTGCCGCAGTCAAGCAAAGACGCGCGCGGAGTTGTTGACGCTCTCTCCCGCGCAGGTGTTCGCGGTGCCGCCCGCGGAGCTCGAGCGAGTGTACGACGCATTGATCGCCCATGACGCGGAGACAAAGCCCGAGGAGGTATTTGCCCGCGGCCGCGACAATGTGCGTACCTGGACGGAATTGCGCCGCCATGCGCAATGCTCCGGCGAGCATTGGACCATCGTTACTCTCGTGCGCGACATCACCGCGCGCAAGGAGGCGGAAACTCGCATCATTCACTTGAACCGGGTACATGCCGTCTTGAGCGGCATCAATACGCTCATCGTGCGGGTGCGCAGGCGCGACGAACTCTTTATGGAGTCCTGCCGTATTGCCACGGAAGAGGGCGGTTTCCCGATGGTTTGGATCGGCATGCTGGACCGCGTGACGATGAGGATCGTGCCGATGGCTTCCGTGGGCGTGAGCGAGGATTACCTCGAGTTCGTGCTCGAGAAATCCACGCTGCACGCCGGTTCTCCATTGGGCAACACGTTGATGGCACGCGCGGTACGCGAGGGACGGGCGATCTGGGAGAACGACCTGGAGTTCAATGCCGACGTGCTGTTCCGCGCTCAGCTGATCGCGGGAGGGATTCGCTCGATGGCGGTGTTTCCACTGTCGATCGCGGCGGAGGTGGTGGGGGTGGTCGTGCTGTACGCGGCTGAAACGGATTTTTTTCACGCCGAAGAGTTGAAATTGCTCGCCGAACTCACCGGCGACATTGCCTTTGCCGTCGATCACATCGAGAAGCAGGAGCGGCTCGACTACATCGCCTACTACGATGTGCTCACCGGGCTCGCCAATCGCGGCCTCTTCCTGGAGCGCACCGAACAATACATCCGCAGCGCCGGAGCCGGAGGGAGCAAGCTGGCCCTATTCCTGATCGATCTGGAGCGATTCAAAAATATCAACGACAGTTTGGGGCGCCCCGCC
>Ga0302314_10022958_pt1 | contig 10208 bp, 7 predicted proteins | sample III_Palsa_N2_3_FD_200533 | JGI IMG/M metagenome (GOLD analysis project Ga0302314, IMG submission 200533) | Peat permafrost microbial communities from Stordalen Mire near Abisko, Sweden - III_Palsa_N2_3 | ecosystem: Environmental > Terrestrial > Soil > Palsa > Peat permafrost | place: Sweden... | reverse complement strand
CTTCTCGACCATCATCTGAGTGGCGATGCCGGCGTGGTCGGTTCCGGGAAGCCACAGCGCCGCCTTGCCGCGCATGCGTTCGAAGCGGATCAGCACGTCCTGCAAGGTGTTGTTCAGCGCATGGCCGATGTGCAGCGAGCCGGTCACGTTCGGCGGCGGGATGACGATCGTGTAGGGCGTCGCCTCGGGATCGTCCTTGGGCGCGAACACGCCCGACGCCTCCCACTGAGCGTAAAGGCGCGTTTCAACGGACTGGGGATCGAAGTTCTTATCGAGCATGGGGCTAGCTTATATGGCCTCCCTCCCCTTCATGGGGAGGGCAGATCGCGAAGCGATCGGGTGGGGGAGTCTGAAACGGCGACGCACGCCCCCGGACATCCCCACCCATCGATGCTTCGCATCGATTTCCCTCCCCATAAAGGGGAGGGATGGCGCGCTAGCGTACTCGGGTGCGGGAGATGCGCTCGACTTCCTCGGCGACCTTGGATTCGACGATGCGCGGCAGGTTTTCCTCGAGCCAGGCCTTGAGCAGCGGGCGCAGCAGTTCGCGGGTCAGGTCTTCCAGCGTGCGGCCGACGGCCGGCAGCGGAATCGACGCCGTGAGGTTGCCGAAGTGGCCGGCGGCGACGAAGGCGGTCGACTCGCCGACGAGCTCTTCATCGTCGTCGCCGGCGCGCGTCGCGATCAGGTCCGGCGCGGGTCTCGGCGTCGGCGCCGCGGCTCGCACGGGTTCGGGCTCCGGTTCGGAGTAGACGTCGAGATCGCCGACAGTTTCCGGCGGCTTCGGCTCGACCCGTTGGGTCAGCTCCAGCACATCCTCGACCGGCTCAGGCTCAGGCTCGGGTTCGGGTTCCGGCGCGATGGCGCGTGGGATCGGCTCCGGCTCCGGCGCCGACGCATGGACGGCCTCCGCCTCGGCTGGCGCGTCGTCTTCGGAGATGATCCGTCGGATGGAGGCGAGAATCTCCTCCATCGTTGGTTCCGGGGCGGCTTGTTCCGACATCAGTAAAACCCTGAGGGAGAATCCCTTTGCAGGTAGGCTACGCGGGAACCGCCGTTCCTGCAATTTCGCCGTTTTGCCGCAGCTTCAAGGAGTCGCGGTCTTGACCACCTCGCCCGGCTCGGAGGGCGGCGGCGCGGGGGTGGGCGTCGGCGCGCCGAGGCGGTCGATGGCGTGCACCGCGCCTTCCCACGGCACCGCGCCCGGCGCATGGCGCACCTTGTCGAAGTTGGCCTTGGGATCGTAGCTGGGCGTGTCGGGCGAGAGCGACCTCGCGTCGAGCGCGCCGGTGGCGGCCAGCACGGCGGCGGCGGCGACGTATTCGTCGTGGCGCGCACCGACCAGCTGCAGCTGCGAGGTCTCCAGCTCCTGCTGAGCGTTCAGCACATCGAGCACGGTGCGCAGGCCGACCTTCTGCTCCTGAGTGACGCCGTCGAACGCCACCGTGTCGGACTTCACCTGCTCCTCGTCGGAGACCAGGTTGGCTCTGGCGCCCAGCAGCTGGTTCCAGGCCTGCGAGATCGCCTGCAGCACCTGGCGGCGCGCGCTCTCGACGTTGATCCGGCTGACATTGTCCTGCTCGGCGGCCTGGCGGATCAGCGACGAGTTCAGCCCGCCGGTGAAGATCGGCACGTTCACGTTGGCGGATACGGTTGCGCCGAGCTCCGACTCGAACACACCCACCGAGGAATTGAACCCGCCGGAGATGCCCTCCTGCTCGCCGACATAGCCGTACTGGCCGCTGAGCGACACGGTGGGCCGGGTCTGCGCCTTGGCTTCGGCCAGGCGCGCGGCGCTGGCTTGCTCGGCGTCGTCGGCCTGGCGGATCTGCGGGTTGTTCTGCTCGGCCGCATCGAAGGCGGCGTCGACCGTCGGCGGCAGCAGCGGCGCGATCGGGGGCTCGGCGGCGAGCTCGCCGGGGTTCTGCCCCACCACCGCGGCGTAGGCGGCGCGGGCCTGGGCCAGGGCGGACTGCGCCGTCGCCAGCTGCGAGCGCGCCAGCGCCAGCCGCGCCTGGCTCTGCGCCGTGTCGGTGCGGGTGAGCTGGCCGGCGTCGAAGCGGGCGTTGGTCTCCTCCAGCTGGCGCGCCAGCACGTTCACATTGTCCTGCGAGATCGCCAGCTGGGCGGCGTCGCGGCGCACGTCGGCGTAGGCGCCGATCACGTTTTGCAGCACCCCGATCTCGGTGCGGCGCAGGTTCTCCCGCTCGGCCAATATATCGGCGTGGGCGGCGTCGATCTTCGCCGAGGCGAGGCCGCCGGTGTAGAGCGGCTGGGTGACGGTGATCGTGCCGCTGCCGCCCCCGCCGGAAACATTGAAGTCGGGTGAGCCGGTCTCGCCCACCTGCTGCTTCTGGTAGCTGTAGGATCCGGCGCCGGAGACGGTGGGACGCAGGCCGGCCTCGGCTTGCACGTACTCCTCGTCGGTGGCGCGCAGCTGGGCGCGCTCCGCCTGCAAGTTGGGGTTGGTCTGGTAGGCCAGCGCGATCGCGTCGCCCAGCGTCTCGGCCGAGGCCGCACTGCCCAGCAACAGGCTGGCGAGGCTTCCAAAAACGCAAGCGGGGCCCGCGACCGCTCGACGAATCGCGCCCATGACCTGAAATCCCCGATGGCCCGCAACTTCCGGGTCAGGGCTATAGGCCGTGCGGGCGGCGCCGACCCACTTAAGCTTTCGTCATGTGCTCAGTGCCCCTACCCCTACGGGCAGGCGAGTTGACGGAGACTCACCGGCATGGGTCATTGCGATGGTGCGCTTGTGGGCGCCGGGTCTTTCGCCGTCCGAACCGTGACGTCCCGGCGGCGGGCGGCGCAGGAATAAACTTCAGGCGGGGCTCGTTGGGGCGGCTTTGCGTCCACTCCGTCTCGGCCGCCGTCGCCGGCCGATCCACCCGCCCCGTTTCGCTACGTTACGCGGTGGAGGATTTGGCCGGGGTCCGGCCGGACTTGGTTCCGGTGCGGAGTTTGGTGCGGGTCTCGCGCACCGCGATAGCCGGCAGCGACGCCGACTGGGCGTCCAGATAGGCCGCGACCGCGGGGCCGTGACGGCCGGTCATCGAGCGCAGCAGCCAGGACACAGCCTTGGTGATCAGGATGTGGCGCTCTGCCTTCAGCCGCTCGACCACCGCGAAGCCGAGGTCGCTGAAGCGCGGGTCGTCGCAGGTGCGGGTCGGGGTAGTCAGCAGCACCAGCGCCGCGCGGCGCTTGTTGATGTTGGGATCGAGGCTCAGCTGTTCGATCAGCCCGCGCCAGGCGGGCCAGTCGGCGAGCAGGTCTTCAGCGCCGAACACGCTGGCGCAGAGGCTGTCGATCTCGGCCCAGCCGTTCAGCTGGCCGAGCCAGGCGTCAACCATCGCCGGCGTCGCGGCGCGGCGGGCGGCCCGGCTGTAGCCGAGCAGCAGGGCGCCGAGGAGCTTCTCCTCGTAGAGTTCGCCGCCGAACAAGCTGCCCGCCATCTCGATCAGATCCGCCGCCGGCGCCGCGCGATGCGCCGCGGCCCAGTCGCGAACGATCCGCCGCATCTCCGGCGCGCCGACATTCAGGAACGGCCGCCCGCTGCCGCTGTAGGAGTCGTTCTGGATTCCGCCGCGATAGGGCCGCGCCTCGGCGCGCAGCTGGGCGACGAGCGCGGCGTGTTCGGCGGGGATAGCGAGGGGCGCCACAGCCTTGTGTTAGTCCGGGTCACGCAGGATCGCGACATCATCTGCCGTCTTGTCTTCTGAGGCGATCCCCGGCCTATTTGGTTGGTGCGATCGGGAGGGATGGAATGCGGATACGGGCCCGGGCGTTGGCCTTGGCGATCCTCGGCTGCTGCGTAGGCGAAGCTCATGGCGGTCCATCCGATCCATCCGGTGGACACCCTGGCGCTTCCCTCGCCTACGAGGGCGCGATCACGAATCCCGACTGGGTGCGGCGACCCAGCGGCGCGGAGGTGTCCAACTTCTATCCCCCCGTGGCGCGCATGCTGGGTCTCGATGGCCATGTGGTTGTCGAGTGCGGCGTCACCGCCCAGGGCGGCATGGAAGACTGCACCGTCACGGCGGAAACGCCGATCGGCATGGATTTCGGCAAGGCCGCCATCGGCATGGCCGACCTTTTTCAGATGAAACCGAAGACCATCGATGGTGCGCCGGTCGGAGGCGCGAAGGTGTTGATCCCAATCGGCTTCCTCTATCCACGCCAGGACGATGACGCGCCACAAGCCGCCGACACCGGTCCCGCACCATCGGCGAACGCACTGGCGCTCGCCCGCGGCATTGTCGAACTATCCAATCCGCAGGCCGCCTACGTCGAGCGCGTCCGGGCGCAGATCGGCCAGCAGCTGGCGAGCGTGAGCCTGACGGAGCAGGAACAGGCGGCGGTAGACAGTTACATAGCTGCCCTGCAGAGCGCGTTCCCCACGTTTGCGAACGTCGAGGCCGACCGCATTGCGCGGAGCATGCCCGAAAACGAGCTGTCGCAGGTGGCAGCCTTCATGGCGACGCCGGCCGGTCGCGATTGGGCCGCGGCGGCCGCCGCCGCGGCGCGGCGCGGTCCAAGAGACTACGCGCAGATGTGGGCCGCCGTGCGAGATAGCGCAAAGGCCCAGTTCTGCCAGACGCATACCTGCACGCTCCCCCACCCAGAGACCCACCCAGAGGGACCGGCGCCCTCAAAACCATAGGCGTTACGGCTTGACGCCGAGCTTGGCGAAGGTGGCGTCGATGTCGGGCTGCGCCTGTTTGGCGGCGGCGATGTCGTTCTGGGCTTTCAGTTTGTCTCCCTTGCGAAGCTCGGCGATGCCGCGGCCGAACAATGACGACGCCTGCGTCGAGGCGGCCTGAAGGGCGGCGTCATAGTCCTTGATCGCGGCGTCGTACCGACCGAGACGCAGCTCCACGAAGCCACGGCTGTCGTAGGCGCTGAACAGGTTAGGTTCGAGTTTGAGCGCCGTCGCGCAGTCGCCGAGCGCCGCTTCGAGGTCATGGCCGGATTCTGCGCGCGCCCAGCAGCGATCGTTGTAATGCGTCGCCGTCGGCGCGCTCGCGATGATCTGGTCGTAGACGCCGACTTCCTCGTCGAAGTGTTCTGTCTCGTCGTAAGCGTCAGCTTCTCGATGCATGCGGTGAACGTCGTTAGGTGCGGACTTGGCCGCCGCCGCGAAGTCGGCCTGCGCCAGCTTCGTATCCTTTCGCACGAGGTAAAGCTCGCCTCTGGCGTCGAGCGCGAAGGCGTCGGACGGGTCGAGCCTGAGCGCCTGGTTGAAGTTGGCCATCGCCTGATCGTCCTGCTGGTTCTCAAAGCGGGCGACGCCGCGGTTGTAGAAGTATTTCGCGGTTGTCGGCGCCAGCTTGATGGCCTGGTCGAGGTCGGCGATCGCATGGGAGAAGTCGCGGCGTTCGAGATAGGCCGCCGCCTGGATGCTGAACCCGGTGGCGTCGGCGGGTGTCGGCCCAAGGTCCATGGTCTCCCGCGCATCGGCCGCGGCGACCATCTCGCGCCGCACGGTGACGTCGCGGTCAGCGAGCAGGCGCAGTGCGTCGGCGTCCGCCTCGGCTTCCGATGCGGCGAACTCGGGCGCGAGACTCCGCTCGCTCGCGGTCATGGTGACGACGGCCCCTGCGAGCCGCGTGCGGCGCTGATAAACCACTCCGGCGATTGTCTGATCGACATCGACGGCGTCCATCAGGCCAAACCCGCTCCCCGCGTTCGGCAGCGTGATGACGACAGTCCAGGTGCTGAAGCTGGGAAAGTTGACCGCGAACGGCGCATCGGCGTGCAGGCCAGGCTCGCGCTTGAAGGCTGGCTCGAAGCCGAGGCTGCTGTCGGCGATCTGGAAATACCGCGCAGCGCCGTCCTTCGACCAATCCATATTGGCCGAACCATCCATGCTGATCCGCATGACTCGCTGGGCGTCGTCGTAGGTGAAATCGACCGCCTTGGCGTCGATCCATGGCAGCTGCCCGCGCCAATAATCGCGCATCGAGCGGTCAGCCTCGTCGTGGCCGGACGCGGTGAGGATCAGGTTCCAGCCGACCGCCGCGTCGCCGCGGAACAGCTGCTCGGCGTGCGCGGGCGCTGCAGCGTCAATCCCGGCGGAGGCGTCGAGCCGCAGCTGACTTTCGAAGCCGGGCTGACCGAGCGGCGGCTGTGTCAGCGGCGACAGCTGCGCGCCAGCCGATTGCACTGGCAGCGCCCAATGGAAAGCCGGGATTTCGATTGCGTCGAGGTCGCGGTCGCCGCTGCGCGTGCCGTCGAGCCAGTAGGTCTTCCCCGCGATCTGGGCGCGCACGATCACGTGGTCGAACAGCATCATCGGCAGTCGCGCATCGAGGCCATCGCCGGCGGTCGTGCTGACCAGCGCCGGCTCGGCCGAGACGCCAAGCAGGTTCAGCAGCGACAGCAGCAGCACCGTCTTGCCCTTGCAGTCGCCGAAACGCCGGACCCAGGTCACGTCGGCGTCCGCCGGCGTGTAGCCGCCGAGGCTCATGCCGACGAAGGCGTATCGCACCTTGTCCTGAACCAGTCGCAGCGCGGCGGCGGCGCGCACCTTCGGATCGGTGCTTGAAGCCGCGATCTTCTGCGCCTCCAGGCGGAGCGGCGAGTCCGGCGCGAGGCTCTCGGCCTTGGCGTAGAGCGGCGCCATCAACGATGAGACGTCAGCCCAGTCCTTGAATTGCGTCAGCTGGATCTCGCCAAGGTCTGCGAACCGCGGCGGCGCGCCTTTCGGGGGGTTGGGCGCGACGGCGTCGGTGAGGTCGATGGTCAGCTCGTCGCCGTCGCTCGAATGCTCGATCTTGGGCGAAGGCATGCCGTCCGTGGTCTTCCACCGGATCGGCTTGGTCGAGGGCCAAAGCGCTCGGATGCGCAGGCGACCGGCGACACCGACGTGCCTCAGCGCATCGGCGGCCTGGGAGTAGCCGTGCATCACCGGATCGCGGCGCGTGAGTGTCAGGGCCAAGTCGACGACATCGCCGACTTGCAAGCCTTCGGGCTGGATGACTGCAGTCAGATCGCCATCGAGCATCGCAAGCTCAAGGTTCTGCTCGCGGCGCACCACGGTGACTTTCTTGCCGCCGCCCAACAGGTCGATCACCTGGCCGTCGCGCAACACGTTGAACTTGTGGAACGTCAGCGTCTCCGTCTCAGGATTCCAACTGGGCGAAAGACCATTCACCAAGGTGAGGCCAGCCGGCGTCAGAATGTGAAAGGCGGTCTCGGCGTAGAACTCATCGACGTCGACGCCGAGGCGCATCTGCCGGTCGGTGAGCAGCACCTGGACGGCCGCGCTGGCCGGCGTTTTCGGCGCCGCCGGTATCGGGGCGGGCTTCACCCAGGCTGGCGGCGGCGCGTATTGCGGCTGGTCTGCCGCCAGCGCCGCGCCGCACCAGAACGCCGCCGCCAGAACCAAAACGAACCTGAACACCGACGTCCCTTCAACTAAGGCCGCCAGCGTACAGCGGCCAAGTCTGAACGCAACTTCACCGCGCCTCTTCCGCGGGGTGACGCTGGACGTGGCTCGCGGCCAGGGCGCTAGATGCGCCCAAAGCCTAGAGAGGAACCCGCGCCATGACCGACGAACCGATCCTGCTGACCGACGATCCCGCGCCGCACGTGCGCCGGATCACGCTCAATCGTCCGGCCAAGCGCAACGCGCTCTCCAACGCCCTGCGCGGCGAGATCTTCCGGGCGCTGGAGGAAGGCGACGCCGACCCGGAGGTGCGGGTGATGATCCTGCGCGGCGCCGGCAAGTGCTTCTCGTCCGGCTACGACCTCGCCGGCACGGGCGCCCTGCCCTACCCGACTTCGGGTGGCCAGGGGCAGTGGGCGCGGCACGTGGTGGAGGGCTGCTTCCGGGTGTGGGACCTGGCCAAGCCGGTGGTCGCCCAGGTGCACGGCTGGTGCCTGGCCGGCGGCTCCGAGCTCGCGGTGGCCTGCGACCTGGTCTACGTCGCCGAGGACGCCCAAATCGGCTATCCGGCCGTGCGCACCATGTCGCCGCCCGACAACCAGTACCACGCCTGGCTGATGGGGATGCGGCCGGCCATGGAGATGATGCTGACCGGCGACGCCGTCAGCGGTGTCGAGGCGGTGCGACTCGGATTCGCCAATCGCGCCCATCCGGAGGCCGAACTGGAAGGCGCGGTGCTGGCGATGGCCGAGCGCATCGCCCAGGTCGATCCCGAGCTGGCCCAGCTCAACAAGCGGCTCGTGCACCGGCAGATGGAGGCGATGGGCCTGCGCCAGGGCCTGCGCGCCGGCACCGACCTGCACGCGCTGGGCTGGCACACCAAGGCCTCGCGCGAGTACATGGCCAAGCTGCGCGAGGGGGTGAAGGAGGCGCTGACCGTCCGCGACCAGGCGTTCGGCGACTACCGCACGGGGGGTAAGGCGGAGTAATATTCCGGGGCCTTTCGCGCCATGGGCGCGTATTTAGTTGGCCACGGAAAACACGGAAAGCACGGAACGGCCAACGACGGGGTCTTCAGTAATGCCGCTTCGCGGCTTCCGCGATGGCGCTGGAAATTTCCGTGTTTTCCGTGTTTTCCGTGTTTTCCGTGGCCAAACTTAACTTTGGTTCGATGGAGGCGATTGTGGTTGCTTGGCGTAGGCTGGCGGTCGGCATAGCAGCAGCACTCCTCGCCGGCGCGGCGATGGCGGCGACGCAGAGCCTGACCATCCTGCACGACAACGACATCCACGGGCATCTGCGGTCGTTCTGCTACGTCGAGATGGCCAAGGGCCCGGACGAGCACTGCGACGTCGGCGGCGCGGCCCGGCGGGCGACGCTGGTGAAGCGCCTGCGCGCCGAAGCCAAGGCGCCGACGCTGTTGATCGACTCCGGCGACACCACGACGCGCGGGCCGCTCGCCACCGAGTACGAGGGCGTTGACGAAATCGCGGCGATGAACGCGATCGGCTACGACTTGGCCGCGGTCGGCAACAACGAGTTCAAGCTCAAGGACGCCGCCGATGTGAAGGACGCGGCAGGCGCCCAGGCGGACCTGGCGCGGCTGGTGCGGCAGTCGCACTTCCCCTGGATCTGCGCCAATGTCACCGCGGCCGATGGGAGCCTGCTGCCGGGGGTGAAGCCCTATGTCGTGCGCCGCATCGGGGGGCTGAAGGTGGCGTTCCTGGGGCTGACCGCGGCGCGCTCGGCCAGCTACCCGCAGACCAAGGGCCTGACGTTCACCGACCCGGTCGAGGCGGCCAAGATCTGGGTTCCGAAGGCCCGCGCCGAGGCCGATGTGGTGATCGCGGTGACCCACATCGGCGTCTTTGACGACCAGCGGCTGGCGCGCCAGTCGCACGGGATCGACGCCATCGTCGGCGGTGACTCGCACACCTACCTCTACAACCTGATCGAGGAGAAAAACCTCGACGGAACGATCGTGCCGATCGTGCAGGACGGCGAGTTCGGCGTGCGGCTGGGCGTATTCGACCTGACGTTCGAAGGCGACCACGCCCACGGCTGGCGCCTGGCGCGCTACGCCGATCGGCTGGACGCGGTCGATGCCGCGGTGAAGTCCGATCCCCGACTGGCGGCGCTGGCCGAACACTACGCCCAGCCGCTGGACAAGCCGGTTGGCAAGCTGGCCACGATTGGCGCCAGCCCAACCGAGCGCCGCGCCCTCACCGCGCTCGATCTCGCTGCAGCATTCAAGCTGGCCACCGGAGCCGAGGTCGGCATGCAGCCCGAGGGCGATCTGTTCGAGAGCTTCCGCACGCCCGAGGTCACCCGCTTCCAGGTGCACGCCATCCTGCCGTTCCACGACACGATCTGGAAGGGCGAGATCACCGGCGCCAAGCTGCAGGCGCTGCTGGCCAAGCCGAGCGTCGTCGGTGGGGTGATGCACGCCACCATCGCGCCGGCCGACATCGATCCGGCCAAGACTTACAGCGTCGCCACCACCGACTTCGTGGCCCAGGCGGTGTTGCCGGGCGGCCTGGACACCGGTCTGGACGCGCGGACGGCTACTGAAGCCTGGCTGAAGGCTGGGGCGCCCGGCGAAGCGCAGTAGCTTCAGGCGGCGACGGCTTCGCGCCGTTCGGCCGCCTCCGCCAGCGCCAAGAGGGCGCGCTCGATCACGTCCACGCCAGCGTCCGGCTTGGCGCCTTCGACCGTGAGGATGCGCCGCCACGTCCTCGCGCCGGGCGCGCCGTGGAACAGGCCCAGCATGTGCCGCGTCATTGCCGCCAGATGGGTCCCACGCGCCAGCTCGGCGCGGACA
>Ga0302314_10022957_pt1 | contig 10209 bp, 5 predicted proteins | sample III_Palsa_N2_3_FD_200533 | JGI IMG/M metagenome (GOLD analysis project Ga0302314, IMG submission 200533) | Peat permafrost microbial communities from Stordalen Mire near Abisko, Sweden - III_Palsa_N2_3 | ecosystem: Environmental > Terrestrial > Soil > Palsa > Peat permafrost | place: Sweden... | reverse complement strand
ACCGCGTGATCGGTAATCACCTTCAGCGCCAGCATGCGCTCGGCAGGATTGTCCACGAGACGGGCTTTGCCCAAGACCACGACGGACCGGTAGTTCATGGAGTGATGAAAAGCGGAGCGTGCCAGCACGAGGCCGTCCATCAACGTCACGGTGAGGCAGACGTCGATGCCCGTGGACAGGGTCCGCAGGGTGCGGCTGGCCATGGCGCCATGGAAATACAGCGTCTCATCGTGGCGCGCATAAATAGTCGGGATGACGTACGGCTGATTCTCGACGCTGAAGCCGAGGTGGCAGACCAAGCCTTCGTCGAGAATGGCGTGAATCGCGATCGTGTCGTAGACGGCGCGCTTTTTCAGGCGGCGCACCGTGGTGCGCGCGGTGGGTGTGTATTGCATGGCCGAGACTGTACATTGCGGAGTGGTCTCTTAGAATAGCCACTTCCGTCGTTTTTGAGTGGTCCACTTGTGACACCTTCCATTGCCATCGAATTGCACTCCTCCACGCCCGTCCATCGACAGATTTATGAGGCGTGGCAACGGGGCATATTGAGCGGTCGCTTCGCCAGTGGCGCTCGTCTGCCGTCGACCCGGGAGCTAGCGGCAACTCTGTCCGTGTCGCGGGGCACGGTGACACAGGCCTATGAGCAGCTATTGGCCGAGGGTTACCTTCAGGCTGCTCAAGGGTCCGGCACCTATGTGTGCCGCGAATTGCCGGAGCGGACACTGCGCGCGGATGGCGCCGCACGGCGGGGTCCCCAGGCGACTCGGAGCGTACAGCTGTCGCGCTATGGCGCCGGGCTACAAGAGGACTATGTGACCTACCCTGCGTTGCCGGGCCATGTGTGCTTCGCACAGTGGGGTCCCGATCGCGAAGGGTTTCCTTGGGCGCTATGGCGGCGCATCGTTGCCCGGCATTCGCGTCGCGTGAGTCACGAGCTGTTCGACTACTCGGACGAGGTGCAGGGGCACGCGCCCTTGCGCGAGCAAATTGCCGCGTACGTGGCACGTTCCCGAGCGGTTCACTGCAGTGCTCGGCAAGTGATCATCGTCAATGGCTCACAGCAGGGACTGGATGTGTGCGGGAGACTGCTCCTCGATCACGGGGATACGGTTGCCGTGGAGAATCCGGGATATCCCGGGGCACTGCGCACGTTTGCGGCCGTTGGCGCCAAGTTGCAGCCGGTGCCCATCGACAGGGAGGGCATTCTGTGCCGGGAACTCGGCGATGCGGCGCGCGCGGTGTATGTGACACCCTCGCATCAATACCCGACCGGCGTGTCCATGTCGTTGAATCGTCGTTTGGAACTCATCGCGTGGGCGCGCAAGCGCGCGGCCGTCATCATCGAAGATGACTATGACAGCGAATATCGCTACAGCGGCTCGCCCTTGCCGGCACTGCAAGGACTGGCCGAGGAAGTGCCGGTCATTTATTGCGGGACCTTCTCCAAGGTGATGTTTCCTGGCTTGCGCATCGGCTATGTGATCGTCCCGGATTCTTTGGTCGCCGCGTTCACGCGAGCGAAGCGCTTGGCCGACAATTACACCCCCCTATTGCAACAGCTGGCATTGCGCGAGTTCATCGCGGAGGGTCACCTGGAGCGGCATATTCGGCGCATGCGGCGCTTGTACGGAAACCGACGAGAGGCGTTGCTCACGGCGCTGCGCAAGCACTTCGGCGATGGGGCGATTGTCGAGGGTGACGACGCGGGCATGCATGCCTTCGTGCATATCGCGGACCGGGGACTGCTGGAGCGCGCCAGACGCCATAAGGTGCAGCTACGGCCAGCGCAGCCCTGCTATCTGGAGGGAGATCACTCGCAGCGCTATTTGTTCGGATTCTCCTCGCTTCCCGAGCGCGGGATTCGCGAGGGGATTCGACGGCTGGCGCGTTGAATGGGCGGCCGCGCTAGCGCGCGGTGCCCATCGTCGCGGCCACGCGTTCGGCCTCGGCCATCACCCGCAACACATTCCCGCCGGCGACTTTGGCGACATCCCCGTCCGTCCATCCTCGGCGCATGAGTTCCTTGAGCAGGGCCGGATATTTATCCACGCCCTCGAGCCCGACCGGGGTGTCATCGATTCCGTCGAAATCGGAGCCCAAGCCGACGTGATCGACGCCAGCGACGTCGCGGATGTGCTCGATGTGGTCGGCGACTTGAGAGAGCGTCGTGATGGGCCGAGGATGCGCCTTTTCCCAGACTTCGATCGCGGCCTTGGCACGCTCCGGCTGTCCGATGTAAAGCCCGACGTACGGGGGACTGTTGAAGCGGGCGCGTTCCGCTGCATCATCGGCATCCCAGCGATTGCGCTGCTCCGACACATACCCCGGAGAGAAATTCACCATGACCACCCCGCCCTTGGCCGCCACTGTGCGTAAAATATCGTCGGGCACGTCGCGTGGATGGTCGTCCAGCGCTCTCGCCGAGGAGTGCGAAAAAATGACCGGGGCGGCGCTCACGGCCAGCGCCGCCTTCATGGTGTCGGGAGAGACATGACTCAGGTCGACGAGCATGCCGAGACGATTCATTTCCCTCACCACGGTCTCGCCGAAAGGGGCGAGTCCATGACTCTTGGGCGCGTCCGTGGCGGAGTCGGCCCAGTCGGTGTTCGTCGTGTGCGTGAGGGTCATATACCTCGCACCCGCCGCGTACATCTGTCGCAATACCGCCAGGGAATTGTTGATCTGATGCCCGCCCTCGATTCCGATGAGACAGGCGAGCCGGTGGGACCGGTGAATACGCCGCACGTCCGCGGCGGAGTAGGCCATGGCGAGATCATCGGGATATTTCGCGCACATGCGCTTCACCAGGTCGATCTGCTCGAGAGTCGTCTGAACGGCCTCGAAGCCCTTGATGTCCACGGGCACCCAAACGGACCAGAATTGGCCGCCGACTTTGCCGGCGCGCAGGCGTGGGATGTCCGTCATCAGCGGAGCGCCATCCTCGGGGTACGGGAGATGCGAGGTATCCGATTTCAAATCGATGGCGTCGAGATCGCTTTTGAAGCGCGCGCGGATTTCCCAGGGAAGATCGTTGTGACCGTCGATCAGCGGCGTGTCGAGAAGCACTTTGTCGAGGCGCGCATCGAGAGAGTCCGCGCTCCAGGCGGCGAGCGGCAGGCACAACAAGACGCTGAAGGTTCCCACTCGAGCCTTCATCCGCGCACGCGAATCAAACATTTCCCACCCCATTCTTGGCTTTTTTGCAAGTTAACACCGATGTGACCCCGATGGCTGTCGCGATCGAGCGATTATGGTATCAAGACGGTACCAGGGAGGGATCATGGTAGAGTTTAATCAATGGACCCGATAATGCGTGCGGTGCTCGCGGTTGTGGGGGCGATCATCGGTGCCGGACTTGGCGGCCCGGATGCGCGCTTCGTCGACGCCATCATCGGCGCAGTCTTGGCCTACGTCATTGCGGAGCTCAGCTACCTGCGCTCGCAGCAGCGCAAGCTGGATGCGGAACTCAAGCGCTTGAGGACGGAGCTTCGGCAACGGCCCGCGGTGCCGGCACCTGAGCCTACAGTGACGGCAACACCGCCAAGGGCAGCCGAAGACAGTTCTCCCACGCGGGTCTCAGATGCCACCCCTGCGGTTATGCCGCCCAAAGCATCTGCGCCGGAGCCACCTTCGCCGCCACCGCGATCTGCGCCTGCGCTCGCGGCGCCGGCCGACGAGTTCCCGCTCATCACCGCCATTCGCGGCTTCTTTACCGGCGGTAACGCCATGGTGCGCATCGGCGTCGTGGTGCTTTTCTTCGGCGTGGCGTTTCTCTTGCGTTATATGGCGGAACACACCCGAGTACCGATCGAATACCGTCTGACAGGAATCGCCTTGAGCAGCCTGGCGCTGTTGGGATTCGGCTGGCACCTTCGCCTGCGGCGCGCGGGCTATGCACTGGCCGTGCAGGGTGGCGGCGTGGGTATTCTGTATCTCACGGTATTCGCGGCGATGCGCTTGTACGCGGTCCTACCGGCAACCATGGCGTTCCCGCTGCTGGTCTGCGTTGCGGCTTTATCGGCCATGCTCGCCATCCTGCAGGACTCCTTGTGGTTTGCCTTGCTCGGAGTCACCGGCGGCTTCCTCGCACCGGTGCTCGCCTCCACGGGCGAGGGCAGTCACGTGGTGCTGTTCAGCTATTACGCCATTTTGAACTTCGGCATTTTTGCCGTCGCCTGGTTCAAGGCCTGGCGGCCGCTCAACATCGCGGGCTTTATCTTTACTTTCGCCATCGGCACGGCTTGGGGAGTGCTGCGGTATCGACCGGAGGATTTGGCGAGTACCGAGCCCTTTCTGGTGCTGTTCTTCTTGCTCTACCTCGGCATATCCATGCTCTTTTCCCTGCGGCAGCCGGCGAAGCTGACGGACTACATCGATGGCACATTGATTTTCGGCACACCCATTGTGGTGTTCGCCCTCCAATCCGCCATGCTGCACGGCCGACTCATGCCGCTGGCGTATAGCGCGCTGGCCATGAGCGCGGTGTACCTGCTGGCCGCGTTGTTCATGAAGCGGCGGCGTTCCGAGCCTCAGCCGCTCATGGTCGAGTCCTTCATTGCCTTGGGCATCGCCTTCCTCACGCTGGCCGTGCCTTTGGCATTGGATGCACGTTGGAATGCGGCGGCGTGGGCATTGGAAGGAAGCGCCCTCGTGTGGGTGGGATGCCGCCAGCATCGCGTGCTACCTCGGGTCTGCGGCGCGTTACTGAGTCTGGCGGCGGGGTGGGTGCTGTCCACTCGGTTCGATATGACGTCGCCGCATTTCATTCTGACCCCGGCCGGCTATCTCACTGAGTTGACCGTCGCGGGCGCCGCGTTGTTTTCCGCGCGTACGCTGCAGGTTCATCGCGACGACTTGCGGCAGTTCGAGGTTGCCGGACCGGATCTCTTGTTCTGTTGGGCCTTACTGTGGTGGGTGTTCGGGGGCCTGAACGAAATATCCCGCTACCTGCCCGAATACGAGACGGCCGCGGAGTTGATATTCGCCACCGTGACCACGCTGCTATCGAGCGAGGTCCATCGCCGTGTGCCATTGGCTGCCGCTCGGGTGGCCGCGCTGTTGCAATGGCCGGTGATGTGCCTCTTCGCCGCTCATGCCGTTATCACCTTGCCGCATCCGGCGGCCGACGGTGGCTGGCTATCCTGGCCGGCGGCCTTCATCGGTGCCTATGTCATCATGTACCGCCACGAAGGAATGCCACGCGCCTGGCTGTCCAACGCGCTGAATTCGCTACACACGTGGCTGCTGTGCGCGTTGTCGAGTTGGGAGTTTGCCTGGGCCTTGGAGAAGGTGCTGCCCAGCGGTCCGTCATGGAGCATGGCGGCCTGGAGCATCATCCCCGCTTTGCTGCTGTTCCTGCTGCCAACACTAGTGACTCGGGTGACTTGGCCGTTCGCGCGCAATCGAGACGCGTACTTGTTCATCGCGGGTGTCGGGGTTGCGGCGTATCTCGCCGCTTGGAGCCTGGTTGCGGATGTGTCGCCCGGCGACTCCGCGCCGCTGCCATACCTACCGTTGCTGAACCCGCTCGATCTGGCGGAGGCCTTCGTGCTCATGATCTTGGTGCGATATTGGCGGTTTCTGCGCGGGATGCGCGCCGAAGGATTTCCCCTTATGGATCGGCGCGTCCCCATGCCGGCACTGTGCGCACTCGCCTTCCTCTGGCTGAACGCTGTGCTGCTTCGAACTCTGCACCAGTGGGCGGGTATTCCGTTCGCCGTCGATCCGATGATGAATTCGACCTTGGTACAAACGTCCCTTTCCATATTTTGGGCGGTGCTAGCCCTGGTGGCCATGCTGGTGGCCACTCGACAAGGCTGGCGAGTCGTGTGGCTGGTGGGAGCCGCGCTGCTGGCCGTGGTGATTGCCAAGCTATTTCTGGTGGACCTGTCCAACGTGGGTTCCATCGAACGCATCGTGTCCTTTGTCGGGGTCGGCCTACTCATGCTCATCGTCGGATATTTTTCGCCGCTGCCGCCCGCCGAGAAGGCGGCCTCATGAGAGCTTGGACGCCCTGGTTGTTAATGACCCTGTGGTACAGCTCTGGCTACGCCACTGCGCTCTCGCCTCAGGACTTCGCCTCCGGCATGACGGTCGTTGTATCGCGCGAAGCGCCCGTCTATCGAGTGACCGTACCCCTGGCCGTGTATCAGGGCACGGTGCGCGAGGATCTCGGCGACCTGCGGGTATTCAATGCTCAGGGTGAGGCCGTACCTTATTCGTTGTCGCACTACGCCCCACCGCCTCGCGCGTCGGCGGAGATAGCCGATCGACCGGCGGTGGTGTATGCCAGCCTCGACGCGGGTGGCACGCGGGAGGCCGCCGACTCGCGTGCGTATACCTTCGACTTGGGTGCGCACGTGCCCGCATCGCGCGTAAACTTGACGCTGCCCGAGGGCAATTCCTTCGACCGAGTGGAAGTCTCCTCGCGGCGAACCTCCACGGATACCTGGCACACGCGCACCATCGCTGAGGTGTACCGCATCGTTACGCCGGATGGTGAGCGCAGCAATGCGCCCGCCATGGTCAACGAGGCGCGCGATCGGTATTGGCGGGTCAGGATTCTTCAGGGCGGCGACCTGTTGGGCACACCGCCCCGCCTGGTGGTGAGCTATGTTCCCGCCGAGGTCACTTTTCTGGCACAGGGACACGGTCCTTTTGTTCTGGCCTACGGGAGCGTGAGCGCGTTGCCAGGCGAGACCGACCTCACTCAGGTCTCCGCGAACGCGGACGTCGTGGCCGCCACTGTCGATGCGGCAGAAACACTCGGCGGCCCCAGCCGGCGGGTCAGTTCACCTGCGGCGTTCCCGTGGATGCGAGCGGTGCTGTGGGGCGTGCTGATTCTCGCCGCCCTCCTACTAGGATGGATGGCACTCCGGCTATCGAAGGACGCCGACGCCTGATGCTGCGCTAAAGATTTCCCGGGTAGGGCCGACTCTCGGGTGTCGGTCTACCTACGAGGGAATGTATTATGTCAACGAGCGCGGTTACGAATAGCAACAGCGGTACCATCAACCTCGCCTCTGTGCTGGGGACTCATCGTGCCTCTCGCGGACGACATCGGGATGAAGGCTCTGACTCCAGCCGCACCACGAGCGGCACCAGCGGATCCTCGCAGGGCGGCACGCTATTCAATGCGTTGCTCTCGGCTCTGACGCAGTTCGTCGAAGCCAACCCGGCGGGCGGAACCACGAGCGCCACGACCGCGACTACCGCTGGCAGCACCTCCGGTACCCCCGCGTCGACCTCAGCAACCACCGGCACCCCCGCGTCGACCTCGGTAACCACCGCGACCGGGAGCGGCGCCAGCTCCCTCCCTCAGGACCTGCACGCCTTCTTGCACGATTTATTCGGTGCCCTGCGCCAGGCCGGTCGCTCGAACAGCGGCAATTCCACCGTGACAACCCCTCAGCCCGTGACGACGACCAGTATTCCCACAACCACCGCGGCAAACACGGCTGCGGCCACGACCACCGGGGGCACTTCAGCTGCCGCCGGCAGCGCTGCCGCGACCTCGTCGGCCAGCACGACCGCGGCGGCGAGCGGCATTTCGAGTTACGCGCGGAGCGGGCTCACATCTGCGCTCTCTTCCCTCATCAAGGAACTCAGCAACAGCGAGCCTACCACCAACTCCTCCACGCCGGCGGGTGCGCCCTCGACCGAGTCGTCGAGCGCGATTTCTGAATTGAATACGGCGTTTTCAAAATTGATTGCCGATCTGGGCGGCACTACGTCGGGAAGTTCCAGCACCGGCACATCATCGTCGTCATCGGCGGCGGCGTCATCGGCGGCGTCGACGTCATCATCTGCAGATACCACGGCCAGTACCGCCGCCTTGCAATCCTTCCTCACGGGCTTCTTGCAGGATCTGCAAAGCGGCTCCACATCGACCAGCACCCTCGGCGTGACCGTGAACACCACCGCCTAGGATCCCGCAGAGCGCCACTCTAGGGCCCAACGACCCTGCGGCGGGCGGCTCTCTGCCGCCACAATGTCGCCGTATCTCCGGCGTGTTAGCGCCGTGTAAATATCGTAAGCAGAACGGAAAATTCTGCATACTGCCTGAATCCAACCGCACCCACGGTCCGAATCGATGATAGGACGTCGTTCGCGCGCGTCAGGGATGGTCAGGTCAGTATCGAATGGGTAAAAGCACATTAACGAATCGCGCGCGGCCCAACTGCCTCCGTATCGGGCGAAAAACTGCCCTATGCGGTCTGGCCACCCTCCGTATCCTGTGTTCATCATCCGCCTCGGCCGAGCCTGACGCCAACCTCACGGTCAATGAGATCGCAGGCTCCGGCGCTTCCCTGAACGAAGTCACGGTCACTGCTCAGCGCCTCGAGCTGCTGGGCACCGCCTCGACGGCCAGCGAGGGCATTGTTACCGATGGCGAAATCCAACTACTGCCGGCCTACCGGCCGGGGCAACTGCTGGAAACCGTTCCCGGATTGATCGTGACCCTGCACAGCGGTGAGGGGAAGGCTAATCAGTTCTTGATGCGCGGCTACAACTTGGATCACGGCACCGATCTCGAAACCTATGTCGACGGCATGCCCATCAATCAACCCACCCACGCGCATGGCCAAGGCTATACCGACCTCAATTTTATGATGCCGGAACTCGCCGACTCCATGACCTACACGAAGGGGCCTTACTACGGCAACGTGGGAGACTTCGGCGCGGTGGGTTCGGTCCATGTCGACTATAGAGACACTATTCCGGATCAGGTGTCCGCGACCGTGGGCACCCTGGGATATCAACGGCTATTCGCGTCCGGCACTCAATCGCTGGGCGACGGACGCTTATTGACCGCTGTAGAGATTCAGCATTACGACGGCCCGTTCACGACGCCCGATGATGCCCGCAAGGAGAATTTCGTTCTGCGCTATAGCGCGGGCGACGACGATAGCGGCTACTCGATCACCGGCATGGCTTACCACCAGCTGTGGACCAACACCACGGACATCCCGCTGCGCGCCATCGAGGAAGGCATTGTGTCCGATCGATTCGGCACCCTCGATCCTACCGACGGCGGACGAGCGTGGCGCGCCAGCCTTTCCTTCGACGAGCATGCCCTCATCGGTGTCGGGCAGCTCACCACGAGCGCCTTTTTCGTCGACAACCAGCTCCACATGTGGAATGACTTCACCCACTACCTCGTCAACCCGACAGCCGGCGACCAGGAAGAGCAGTTCGAGAATCGCCGGGCCTTCGGCGGCCAAATGAACTACACCCTGCCCGCGCCGTTGGGCGACTTTCCGAATCAGGTATCCGTGGGGTTGCTCACGCGGGATGACACTTTGCGAGTCGGCCGCCTGCCCACCGAGGACAGAGTGCCCTTAGCAGACGCTGAGGACCCCGCCTCGTTTTACGACGACGATCAGGTTTATCTCTTCTCCATAGCCGCCTATGTGCAGGCCGTCACCCACTGGACATCGAGTATTCGCACCGTGCTCGGATTTCGCGAAGACTATCAGCACGGCACGGACGTCGACTATTTCGCAGCGCTACACGAGACGGCAGGCTATAGCAACGGCGGCACCGTCGATCAGGCGCTGCCCCAGCCGAAAGGTAGCCTGATTTACACGGTCAACGATTCGCTGGAACTCTATGCCAGTGCCGGCCGTGGGTTTCACAGCGCTGACCTCCGCGGTGTCAATCAAGACACCAGTGTGGACCTGGGTCTGCCGCACACCGCGCTGCTGTCGAAACAAGAAGGCCAGGAAGTCGGTGCGCGCGCGCGCCTCGGTCGGAAAATGACAGCAACGGTCGCGATCTATAACTTGTGGCAGCAATCCGAGTCCATTCTCAACCCAGATGTCGGCCAGGATGTTGCAGGTCCACCGAGCCGGCGCTATGGCTTCGAATTGAACGTGACTTACAAGATTAATCAGTGGTTGGAGTTCTATGGCAGCGGCTCCGCGAATCACGCACGCTTCACGCGTGCGTTCGACGATGGCACGGGTCATGAGGGCACCTACATCACCGACGCGCCCATCGTCACCGGCTCGCTGGCCCTGTACCTGACCGATCTCGGCCCGTGGAGCGGCGGCCTCAACTACCGCTATCTCGGCAGCTACCCTCTATCGTCCGGCCCGTGCAATGACTCCGCGGCCGTTCATGACTTCCCGGGCGTGGCCACTTCCTGCGCCAATGCACCCACCGCCCTGGGCCAGGTCAACGGCAAAGGCTTCGGCGAACTCAACC
>Ga0302314_10022956_pt1 | contig 10209 bp, 12 predicted proteins | sample III_Palsa_N2_3_FD_200533 | JGI IMG/M metagenome (GOLD analysis project Ga0302314, IMG submission 200533) | Peat permafrost microbial communities from Stordalen Mire near Abisko, Sweden - III_Palsa_N2_3 | ecosystem: Environmental > Terrestrial > Soil > Palsa > Peat permafrost | place: Sweden... | reverse complement strand
TCCACCGGGGATCGTTCGCTCGTGATGGGAGACTGGGCGGATGCACGAGCATCCGCAGTTCGCCGGGATGCTCTTCCACGACGATGACGAGCTCGGCGCCGCGTTGGGCAGCCGCGTTGCCAGCAGGGCCCTTGTGCACGAGTGGCCGCTTACCCGCACCGAGGATGTGCGCCTCGATGACGGCCGGCGGTACGCCTACAAGACGCAGCTGCCGCCCACGGTCGAGCAGCAGTTCTACGAGCAAGCGTCATCGTCGTTGCTCGCGCCGTTCCGCGACCTCGGTCAGGCGGGCGCGTCGTCATTCCTGGCGGTGGAGTGGATCGATGCTCCGACCCTTTACGCCCCGGCACTGGAAGAGGGCGACTTCATCGCCCAAGCCCGGCAGGTCGTCGACGGGATCGGCGGCATCACGGGTGCGCCCCCTGTCTTTCTCGACCTTTCGACCCCGGACGCACTGGGCAGCGCGGCAGGCATCACCGCCGAGCGCCTCGCGAGCCTGATTCGCTCGGGCAGGTTCGCGCGCGTGCCTTCGGACTCGCCGTCACGCATCGAAGAGTGGGCCCGGGCAATGCCGGTCGTCGAGGCCGCGGCATCCAACCCTCGTGTAACCCATGGCGACCTCAGCCCCGAGGAGGTGTTTCGAACGGCCGACGGCTATAGGGTCATCGACTGGCAACGCCCGGTACGAGGGCCGGCCGACCTCGACCTCGTGTCGCTCCTGCGTTACCGCCGCATCGAGCCCCTGCTGTATGTGCACGCCGAGGTCGTGGAGCTCTCCTGGTTCGTACTGCTGCACTGGGCCGCGCTGGTGCAGACGGATTTGCTGCCCGATCTTGCGCCCACCATCCCCGAGGGCTGGGCGCTGGCCGCGCTCCCCCACATCCTCAACCCGGGTGGACAGAGATAGGGGCTGGCGGATGGAGTAGTAACTCCCTCCACCACGCACTGTCTCCCTCCACCACAAGGCAAAAGGGCGGCTCCCCGAGGGGAACCGCCCTTTTGCGTCAGTGCTTAGAAGTCCATGCCGCCCGAAGGGTCGCCCTGCGGTGCAGGGGTGCGCTCCGGCTTGTCGGCCACAACGGCCTCCGTGGTCAGGAACAGTCCGGCGATGGATGAGGCGTTCAGCAGGGCCGAACGGGTCACCTTCACCGGGTCGTTGATTCCCGCAGCGAGCATGTCGACGTACTCACCGGTTGCGGCGTTGAGGCCGTGACCGGTCGGCAGGTTGCGCACCTTGTCGGCGACAACACCGGGCTCGAGGCCCGCGTTGAGTGCAATCTGCTTGAGCGGGGCGTCAACGGCAACGCGCACGATGTTCGCGCCCGTCGCCTCGTCGCCGACCAGGCCCTTGATGGCCTTCGACTCGAACGCGATCTTGCCGGCCTGGATGAGGGCGACGCCGCCACCGGCGACGATTCCCTCTTCGACGGCTGCCTTGGCGTTGCGCACTGCGTCTTCGATGCGGTGCTTGCGCTCCTTGAGCTCGACCTCGGTCGCGGCACCGGCCTTGATGACTGCAACGCCACCGGCCAGCTTGGCCAGGCGCTCCTGCAGCTTCTCGCGGTCGTAGTCGCTGTCGGTGTTCTCGATCTCGGCACGGATCTGCTTGACGCGACCGGCAATGGCCTCCTCGTCGCCCGCACCGTCGATGATCGTGGTCTCGTCCTTGGTGACGACAACACGGCGAGCCTTGCCCAGCAGGTCGAGGGTCGCGTTCTCCAGCTTGAGGCCGACCTCCTCGGAGATCACCTGGCCGCCCGTGAGGATCGCGATGTCCTGCAGCTGCGCCTTGCGGCGGTCGCCGAAGCCGGGGGCCTTGACAGCAACCGACTTGAAGATGCCGCGGAGCTTGTTGACGACCAGCGTCGCGAGAGCCTCGCCGTCGACGTCCTCGGCGATGATCAGCAGCTGCTTGCCATCCTGGATGACCTTGTCGACGATCGGCAGCAGGTCTTTGATGTTCGAGATCTTGCTGTTGACGATCAGGATGTAGGGGTCTTCGAAGACCGTCTCCTGGCGCTCCTGGTCGGTGACGAAGTACGCCGACAGGAAGCCCTTGTCGAAGCGCATGCCCTCGGTGAGCTCGAGCTCGGTGCCGAAGGTGTTCGACTCCTCGACGGTGACAACACCCTCCTTGCCGACCTTGTCGATGGCCTCTGCGATGAGAGCGCCGATCTCGGGGTCACCAGCGGAGATGGATGCGGTGGCCGCGATCTCTTCTTTGGTCTCGATCTCTTTGGCGGAGCTGATGAGCGCCTCGATGACGGCCGCGGTGGCCTTCTCGATGCCGCGCTTCAGGCTGATCGGGTCTGCGCCGGCCGCGACGTTGCGCAGTCCTTCGCGAACCAGGGCCTGGGCGAGAACGACCGACGTGGTCGTTCCGTCGCCGGCGACGTCATCCGTCTTCTTTGCGACCTCTTTGACCAGCTCTGCGCCGATCTTCTCGTAGGGGTCGTCCAGCTCGATTTCCTTCGCGATCGACACACCGTCGTTCGTGATGGTCGGCGCGCCCCACTTCTTCTCCAGCACGACGTTGCGGCCGCGCGGGCCAAGCGTCACCTTGACGGCGTCGGCGAGAATGTTGAGGCCACGCTCGAGGCCGCGACGGGCCTCTTCGTTGAAAGCAATGATCTTTGCCATGTGTTACTTGTCCCTCTCGGACTAATGGTCTGCGTTAGCACTCAGTGGCGTCGAGTGCCAGAGCTATTCTGGCACTCTCCCGGTATGAGTGCAAGGCGAGCGCACAGTGCCCGGACATGCCTGAGGGGCGCCAATCTATCGACCGAGCCGAAGCCCGATGACGCGACTGACGCCCCTCTGGATGATCGTGGCCGACTAGGCCAGGCGCACCGACTCCGCCTGTGGGCCCTTGCTGCCCGTGCCCACCTCGAAGGTGACCTGCTGGCCCTCCTCGAGCACTTTGTATCCGCCCATGTCGATGGCGGAGTAGTGCACGAACACGTCCTGCCCACCGCCTTCGACGGTGATGAATCCGTAGCCCTTTTCAGCGTTGAACCATTTGACGGTTCCGTTCGCCATGTCGTACTCCCTGCTTGTTGCTGTGCGGCTCGTGCGGTGTTGCAGTTTGCCGAGTCGCGTGGCACGGGGATCCGGCATGCGACGCGAGTGATCGCGCGTGCGCGGCCGGTTCGCGCCGAATGGGCGACTGATCCCAGATATTAGCCGGAGAATCGGCGCCGCGAACTCCCCTGCGGGAGGATTAAACATGCCAGAAACACGGCGCGCGATTGCCGGGGAAAAGCGCGACCCGCTGCTGCCGGTCAGCCCTTGTAGTCGGCGCCGACGACGACCGTGATGGACGACCCGGGATACTCGCTGGTGAACCCGATGTTCTTGACGCCGAGTTCGAGCTGGATGCCCTCCGCGACATCCTTGTCGGCCGAGTTCGAGTAGTACACGGTGGTCGTCTTGATGGTCGTGGACGTCGAGTTCGCTGTGCCGATGACGTTCCAGCCCTTGGCCGACAGTTTGTCGCCCGCCTTGGTCTGGAGCCCCACGATGTCGGTGCCGTTGAGCACGGTGACGGTGATGTTGCGCGACGCGACCGAGGTCGGGTCGGTGATCGGCGTGATGACGGGCGTTGGGGTGCCGCTCGGTGTGGCGGTGCTGCCGGCGGTGCCGCCCAGCCCGAACTTGATGGATCCGTCGAAGATCGAGAGCACGTAGAGGCCTCCCACGACGAGCACGGCGGTGGCGAGCACGGCCCACGCGAACGTGATCCAGCCGCGGCCCCTGACCTTCGGGCCACGGTGGGCGCCGACGCGGTCAACGTTATCCGGCAGGTTATCGAACTGGTCTGTGCGGAAGTTCGCCATGGCTAGTTGGGGGATTCCTCGCTGGAGTTGCGGCCGGCAGTGTCGTCATGGCCTGGTCGGTTGAACACGCGTTCCGATCGCGCCTGTGTCCGGGCATCCCTGGATCGCAACAATCGCTTCACAAGCATTGGATCATGGCGAAGTGCACCGGGCAAATCGATCACGGCGTTCAGCAACTGATAGTAGCGAGCCGCGGAGAGAGAAAACTGGGAACGTATGGCCGCCTCTTTCGCACCCGCGTGATGCCACCATTCGCGCTCGAACTCGAGGATTTGGATGTCGCGCTCGCTCAAGTCGGGAGAGTTCTCCCGTTTGCGCGCCGCGTCTGCAGACATCCACCACTCCTCAGCTTTCGCGTCATCCTAGGGCGAGGGAGTCATGCACCCGGGTTGCAACGCCCGCACTCCGCGGATGCCCAGCCTCATCCTCGACTTGCACGTTTTCGTGGTCTCCCGGCAGTGAGAGGGGCGAATACAGGCAATACGTGTTCAGAGCCAGTCGAGTCGGTCACCGTGGGGGCCCGTGAAGGCTTTCGGCACCTCGTTGCGCGCAAGGAGCAGCGGGCCGATGATGCTCGATTCTCGGCCGTTGAGCGCCGCGGCCGCTACCGGCACGATGCCGGCGCCTTCGTTCGAGATCCAGGTCGCGTCGAGGGAGCGCACGTACTCGATGAATCGGGCGCGCGGCTCGGGCATGAGATAGACGATCGCGGCCGAGCTCACGATGACCAGCGAGGCGTCGGCGGGCGCCTCTGCCACTAGCGCGGGCAGGTCGTCGATCGCGTCGCCGCGCACGATGCGCGGCGGGTCGGCACGAACGATGTCGATCGCGGCTCGGATGCGTTCGAGCCGCTCGTGCTGCTCGGGCCAGATGAGCGTTTGCAGCCAGTGCGTGTCGTCGGCATTGTTCACGTCGAGCGGGTTGAGGTCGAGTCCGGCACGCCACACGATCTCGGGCAGCTCATCCGGAATGGGCGGATCGCCCGTCGTCTCGCACTCGAGCAGCACCGTGCTGGGGCCAGACACCGGGTCGAGCCGGCGCCCGTCGTAGGAATAGCTGTAGCGGTCGGGATAGAGGCAGAGCCCAGCGGATGCCCCGACCTCGAGCAGCGCGATGGGTCCTTCGACCTGCGCCAGCAGCGGCAGCAACACCGCGCAGCGGCGCGGCTCGTTGGTCTGCGTCGCGCGCACCAGCATCTCAGCACGCACCTGCGGCCAGTTGGCGATCAGCCATTCACGCCACCGCGGGTAGCGGTCGAGCGGGCATCCGAGCAGGCGAGCGCAAGCGAACAGCAGGTTGGGTTGCCGCTTCGGCCGCGGCAGTTCGCCCAGCCGTTCGAGAATGTCGTCGTCGGCGGCGACTCCCGTGGCCCAGTCCTCGAACAGCGCTGAGCGGCCGGGCGCCTCGATCTCGGCGAACCGCCGATACCAGTTCGACGTCGTCGCGAAATCTTCGGCGGCGTTCATCCCCCTGCGGGACGGTACATCGACACGTGCCGGATGCCCGCCTCTTCGTAGACGACTCCGAATGCGACGAATCCGAACTGCGCGTACAGCGGCGCGATGTATTCCTGCGAGTGCATCAGCATCGCCTCGTCGCCGTGCCGCGTCAGCACTTCGGCGAGCAGTTTCTGGGCGAGGCCCTCGCCGCGGCGGTCGGCACGCACGACCACTCTGCCGATGAGGCGCCCGGCATCGAGATGGGTGGGCTCGGCGTCGACCAGTGTGCGCAGGTAGGCGGCGGTGCCGAGGTCGTCGGCGATCCAGTAGTGCCGAGTGGATGGCTCGCGGTCGCGGTCATCCAGCTCTGTCTCGTCTACCTTCTGTTCGACGAAGAAAACGTCGGTGCGCAGTTTGAGGAACGCGTAGAGCTCGTCGGTTGTGAGTTCGCCCCACGGCCGATCGAGCCTGGAACAATCCGGCATGACCCCGAGTTTAATAGGTGATACCAGTTTTCCCTTGAAGGAGGGCCCGATGGCTTACAACGTGACGAAGACCGAAGACGAGTGGCGCAAGGAGCTCGGCCCGAAGTACAAGATCCTGCGCGAGGCAGCGACCGAGCGACCCTGGTCAGGCGCCCTCCTGGACGAGAAGCGCGAGGGTGTCTACACCTGCGGCGCGTGCGGCAATGAGCTGTTCAGGAGTGGCGCCAAATTCGACTCGGGCAGTGGATGGCCGAGCTTCTTCGAGTCGGTGAACCCGAGTGCTGTCGTGCTGCACACCGACAAGTCGATGTTCATGACCCGCACCGAGGTGCTCTGCGCGAACTGCGGTTCGCACCTGGGCCACCTGTTCGACGACGGCTACGGCACCCCGACGGGCGACCGGTACTGCATGAACTCCCTGTCGCTGGACTTCAAACCAGAGGCGTGAGTATTCGCGAAGCGGTGGAGCGCCGCCGGTCGTACCCGCGGGTGACGACCGACGCTCCCACTTCGGAGCAGCTGCTCCCCCTCATTGCGGCAGCAGCGACCGTCGCCGATCATGCCTCGCTGAAGCCCTGGCGGCTGATCGAGCTGCGTGGGGATGCGCGTATGCGCCTCGGGGACGCGTTCGTCGAGGAGAGCGGCCTGACCGGCGCGGACGCTGAGCGCCTTGCGGCCAAGCCGCTGCGCGCATCCCTTCTGCTGGCCGTCGTGGCCGTGCATAAAGAGAGCTTCAAGGTGCATTCGTGGGAGCAGGAGGCATCGGCCGCTGGCGTTACGCACCTGCTGACCCTGCTGCTTGACGACGCCGGCTGGGGTGTCATGTGGCGCACTGGCGGCCACACGAGGTCGGCGGCGGTTCGCGCACTGCACAAGCTCGAGCCGAATGAGCAGCTGCTGGGCTGGCTCTACGTGGGCGGCAAGACCACCGATTCAAAACCGGACGCTCGTGGCTCGGTCGACCCGCAGGCGTTTCTCTCGGCGCTGTAGCTTCGGCGACGCCGAGTCGCGGCCTAGTTCTGGGTTGCCGCTCGGCGCGGCTCGATCGCTGCACGCGAGCGGAGTGAAGCGATGACCACCGCGACCAGTGTCAGGATCGTGCCGACGACCGTGGCGATCGCGACCCCTTTCGCATCCGCCGGCGCGATGTAGTCGAGAAGCAGCGCCATCAGCAGCTGGCCCGACACGGCGCACAGGCTCTGAAGCAGCACTCCGATGATCGGGATGACCACCGCGAAACCGGCGATGAACAGCACTCCCACGAGTCCGCCCAGATAGAGCACCGGGCTCGCAGGGAATCCGCGAGGCAGCCCAGCGATCGCCAGGTTCACGGCACCGAAGACCGCGAGCACCACGGTTCCTGCGACGAAGTTGAAGAAGGTCGCCGTGGTTGCGGATGCGGCGAGCGTCTTGATCTGCCCGTTGACCGCCTGCTGCCACGCGAGCAGCAGGCCGACGGCGAACGGAAACACGATCACCCAGATGTGGGCATGGCCGCTCACCTGGGGCAGCACCGCGATCACCACAGCCACGAGCGCCAGCGCGGCGCCCACGAGCCGGGTGACGGTGATCGCTTTCGGCGCCACTGTTCCTATGCCCCGGGCGTCGATGACCATGCCGCTGATGGTTTGCCCGGCGACTGCGGCAACAGTGAAAAGGGCGATTCCGAGGAGACCCACTACCAGGCCCTGCGACAGAACGAACAGGCCTCCGGCAACGCCGCCGGCGGCGTGCCACCAAGGAATTTCCCGTCGGCGGATTGCGCCGGTCACAGTCAGGAGTCCGCGTCGTCCCGGCCGCGATACCAGCAGCACGATCGCAATGATGACCAGCCCGGACCCGAACGAGATGAACGCGGCGACGAACCCGTCGTGAAGGTCGGAACCCAGTTGCCCGTTGATGCGGGACTGCAGCGCGACACCCGCCCCGCAGAGCGTTGCGAGCGCAATGCACAGCGCGAGCCGGAGTCTGGACGGTGCGGCGGACGGCGTCGTTTTGTCGGTCATAGTCTTCCGCTCAAACGCTACAGGTTTTCATTCCATGCCCTCGCTCGCGCTTCTATCGTGGAGTGATGGCAGCCTCGACCGTGCGACGCACGCTCACCGTGATCGGTGCGCCGACCAGCGCGGGCAGTTATGCGGCCGGGCAGGAGCAGGCGCCGCGGGTGCTGCGGGAGTACGGGCTGCTGCAACGTCTCCGGGCGAGCGGACGCGAAGTGGTGGATGCCGGCGACGGCCCGCTGCAGGTCTGGGGCGCCGACCGCGAGCATCCTTTGGCCCAGAATTTCGAGCAGGCGGCCGACGCGATTCGCGTGGCCGGCACCATGGTCGGCGCTGCGCTCGACGGCGGGAGCGATGTTCTGCTGCTGGGCGGCAACTGTACTGTCGCGCTGGGCGCAATGAGTGCTCTCGTTGCCCGGGATGTAGCCAGCGCGCTCGTCTATGTCGACCGTCACTTCGACCTGAACACCCCCGAGACGACGATCGACGGCGCCCTGGACTGGATGGGCGTCGCCGCTGCACTGGGGCTGCTGCCGGATGCCCCGGACTTCGGCTTTCCGAGAAGCCCGCTCCTGACTCCGCAGCAGCTTCGATACGTCGGGGTGAATCCCGAGGCCGCGACTGAGTGGGAGCGCGGGCATGTGCGGCGCATGGGCATCCAGTGGGGCTCCAACGACGCGCTCGCCGCGGATCCTGAGGCCGAGATCGGGGCCGCGCTCGAGTGGGTCGGCGGGCGCCCCTTCGCTCTTCATCTCGATCTCGACGTACTCGACTTCACCGACCTGCCCCTTGCAGAGAACACGGATGGCCGCAACAGCGGCCCCACCCTCGCCGCGATCTCCACGGTGTTGTCTGCGGGCTGCGCCGCTGACGGATGCCGGGTGCTCTCGATCGGCGAACTCAATCCGACGCGGGCCGCCGGCACTCCGGATGCGATCCCCCGCTTCGTCGACGCGTTGGTGGCCGCCCTGGGCTAGCGGCGGGCGCTCTTCGCTACTCTCTCGGGCGGACGTAGTCAACCCTCAATGCGTCACCGGCATGAGGGGTTACTGTCAAGTTGTCGCCAGGGCCCCGCGACTCTCACACCGTCCTCCACAGCAATGGGGTTCATCATCTTCTGCTTTCGATACATCCGATGACGCGCACACTGACGTCCGTCGACGAGCTCATGCAGCGCGTCGCCCAGGGCGACAAGGCGGCGTTCTCTCAGTTCTACGACCAGACGTCCAGGCTGGTGTTCTCGATCGTGCTGCGGGTGCTGCGCGATCGCGCGCAGTCCGAAGAGGTCACCCAAGACATCTATCTCGAGGCGTGGAGCACCGCCGCACGCTACGAGTCGTCGACCGCTTCCGCATCCACCTGGATCGCGACCATCGCCCACCGGCGCGCGATCGACCGAGTGAGGTCATCCCAGGCGAGCAGGGATCGCGACTACCGCATCGGCGTGCGCGACTTCGGGGTCGAGTTCGACCACGTCTCGGAGGAGGTCGAGATCAGCTGGGAGTTCGCTCGCGCACGCAGGGCGATGGCCGTGCTCACCGCCCTGCAGCGAGAGGTGGTGTCGCTGGTGTACTTCGACGGCTACACCCAGTCTGAGTTGGCGGAGCGGATGCAGATCCCGATCAGCACCATCAAGACCAGGCTTCGCGACGGACTAATCCGGATGCGCGCCGAGATGACCACGACCGCCTGACCACTGCCGATCACGCGTCGCTCGATCGGTAGACTTGCTGGCGGTTACGCCTCCTTAGCTCAGTGGTAGAGCACCGCTCTTGTAAAGCGAAGGTCGTCGGTTCAAATCCGACAGGGGGCTCTTTTCACGGCAATCTAATCTCGTCGAGGATTTGCCTCTTCGCTCTTCAACCGCGCGCGGAGAGTGATACCGCGAATCAGGAGGGCGATGCCCAACAATCCGATGACTCCAACAATGGGACCCTGCCGGGCGATGATGCCGATGACTGAACTGGCAATCGCAAGGATCCGAACGCGATTATCCCGGTGGCCGAGTCACCCCGGACAGTATTCACTACGTACGGTAATTTGCCGTACAATTGGTATATGTCAACCTCGACGAAATCCGACAGGCTCGAAATACGGCTCACGGCCGACCAGAAATCTGAAATCGAACAGGCCGCTTCATTGTCTGGCAGATCCGTTACAGATTTCTCCGTGACCGTGCTGCTGAAAGAAGCGAGTGAAGTGATCCGCTTCGAGCGCGAATTGCACATGTCAAAGAAGTCCTGGGACGCGTTCAACGAAGTTCTTGATCGCCCAGCGACGCCAGTTCAGGGTCTCGCCGATCTGCTTGCGCGTCCGTCTGCCTTTTCCGCTTGAGCAAATTCAGTACACCAAGAGCACTCAGCCCGTCCGATCGAGTTGGCGAGTTTGACTGCGACGAAATGTCGCTCAACGACTGGCTCAATAGTCGCGCGCTGAAGAACGAACAAAC
>Ga0302314_10022955_pt1 | contig 10209 bp, 10 predicted proteins | sample III_Palsa_N2_3_FD_200533 | JGI IMG/M metagenome (GOLD analysis project Ga0302314, IMG submission 200533) | Peat permafrost microbial communities from Stordalen Mire near Abisko, Sweden - III_Palsa_N2_3 | ecosystem: Environmental > Terrestrial > Soil > Palsa > Peat permafrost | place: Sweden... | reverse complement strand
CCCGCCGCCGTGCGGATCGGGGACCGGCCGTCCGTTACCCTCATGGGCATGAAACTCCACGTCGGATGCGCGATGTGGGCACACCCCGGCTGGCAGGGCCGCCTGTTGCCACACCCGCTGGCGCCCCGTGAGCGGCTGCGCGCGTACGCCAGTTGGTGCAACGCGGTCGAGGGCAACACCACCTTCTACGCGACGCCGTCCGCGGCCACGGTCAGCTCCTGGGCCGAGCAGACCACGCCGGACTTCCGGCTGCTGCTCAAGCTCCCCAAGCAGATAACCCACGAGCGTCGGCTGGCCGACGTCGACGGCCCGATGCGTGCCTTCCTCGACGCGATCGAGCCGCTCGGCCCGCGCCTGCATGCGCTGTGGGTCCAGTTGCCGGCCTCCTTCGGCCCCTCGGACCTCGGCGCGCTGGCCGCCTTCCTCCACCGCGTGCCACGCGGGCTGCGCTGCACCGTCGAGGTCAGGCACCCGGTGTTCTTCGAGGACCCGCGCTGGGAGCAGCGGTTGGAGCGGGTGCTGAACGACGTCGGCGCGGAGTGGACGTCGTTCGACACCACCGACCTGTTCGCCGCCGCTCCCACCAGCGAGGCGGAGCGGGAGGCCTGGGCGAAGAAGCCCCGGCTGCCGCGCCGGTCCCGCGCGCTCACCGCCGATCCCGTCGTCCGCTACATCAGCCGCGACAACTCACGGCAGACGGACGAGGGTTGGCGGCACTGGACGGGCACGGTGGCCGACTGGCTGCGCGAGGGCCGCTCGCCGACGGTGTTCGTCCACACGCCGGACAACAACGAGTCGCTCGCGCTGGCCCGACGGTTCCACGACGGGGTCAGGGCGCTGCTCCCCGAACTCGAACAGCTGCCCGAGCCGGTCCCCACCGGGCCGCCGACCCTCTTCTGACCTTCGGGCGTTCCCAACTTCCGCCCCGCCCCCGGGCGATCAAATGATTGTAGACCCCAAGTACTTGTGGTATACAAGTACCATAGAAGCGGAGGTAGGCGATGGCGGACCGGGCAGGCGCGGCTCTCGGTGTCGGGGGGCACGGCCACGGGGCCGGGGTGGCTTCGGTCACCGACTCGGTGGTCGAACTACTGCGTACCGTAAGGCGATCCAAAGCCCGGCTGCTGGCCGCGGCGAGTGACAACATCGACTCGGCGAACCAGGTGCTGCTGCGCACCGTGGCCAGCGAAGGCCCCATGCGGGCGAGCGCGTTGGCCGCCAGCGTGCAGTCGGACCTGTCGACCGTCAGCCGCCAGGTCGCCGCACTGGTCACCCGCGCGCTACTGGAGCGCCGGGCCGATCCGGTGGACGGCCGGGCCAGCCTGCTGGTGGTCACCGAGGCCGGTCAGGCCGTGATCGCCGAATACGAGCAGTCCCGGGGAGCCTTCTTCGAGGAGGTGCTGACCGGCTGGACGCCCCAGGAACTGCGGCAGTTCTCCCAGCTGTTGGAGCGGTTCACCACGGCCTACGACACGATCCACACCCAGTGGATGACGGACGCTACGCGACACCCCGTCCGCACCACCCACACCGCCCGCACCACTCACGACCCGGAAGAAGGCCGCACAGCATGAGCGCCACTGCAACCCGCCCGGCGGGGCCACCGTCGGACGAGGCGCTGTCCCATCGTCAGATCCTGACGATCCTGTCCGGGCTCGTCCTGGGCATGTTCCTGGCCGCGCTGGACCAGACGATCGTCTCCACCGCGATCAAGACCATAGGCAACGACCTCAACGACCTGTCCGCGCAAGCGTGGGTCACCACCGCGTTCCTGATCACCTCGACGATAGCCGCGCCACTGTTCGGCAAGCTGTCGGACATCTACGGCCGCAAGCGGCTGTTCATGCTCTCGATCGTGATCTTCGTGCTCGGATCGGCGCTGTGCGGCCTGTCCCAGTCGATGTACGAGCTGGCCGGGTTCCGCGCGTTCCAGGGCATAGGCGCCGGCGGCATCATGCCACTCGCGCTGGCGGTCATCGGCGACATCATCCCGCCCCGCGAACGCGCCCGCTACCAGGGCTACATGATGGCCGTCTTCGCCAGCGCCTCCGTCCTCGGACCGGTGCTGGGCGGTCTGCTCTCCGGCACGGACAGCTTCCTCGGTGCCGCGGGCTGGCGGTGGATCTTCTACATCAACGTCCCCATCGCGATCTTCGCGCTGGTCGTCATCGCCAAGGTGCTGCACCTCGACCATGTCCGCCGCGAGCGGCGGATCGACTGGTGGGGTTCGGTGCTGCTGGCCGTGGGCCTGGTACCGCTGCTGATCGTGGCCGAGCAGGGACAGAGCTGGGGCTGGGCCTCGGTCGACTCGTTCGCCTGCTACCTGGTCGGCGTGGCCGGGCTCGCCCTGTTCATCTGGGTCCAGCAGCGGATGGGCAACGACGCGTTGCTGCCGCTGCGGCTGTTCCGCAGCGCCACCTTCTCGGTCGCCGCGGCCCAGGTCACCATCATCGGCGCGGCGATGTTCGGCGGCCTGTCGGTGATCCCGCTCTACCTGCAGATCGTCAAGGGCGCTTCGCCGACGAAGTCCGGCCTGCTGCTGCTCCCGCTGGTCGCCGGGCTGATGATCGCCTCGCTCGGCACCGGTCAGCTCATCGCCCGCACCGGCCGGTACAAGATCTTCCCGGTGGTCGGCTCGGTCCTCATGGTCATCGGCATGGGCCTGATGATCATGATCGGCGCGGACACCGCCCTCTGGCAGACCGACATCTACATGGCGATCTTCGGCGTCGGCCTCGGGCTGAACATGCAGAGCCTGGTGCTGGCGATGCAGAACGCCGTGCCCGCGGAGGACATGGGCGTCGCCTCTGCCGCCTCGACGTTCTTCCGCTCGGTCGGCGGCACCCTGGGCACCGCGATCTTCCTGTCCATCCTGTTCTCGCTGGCCGGTTCCAAGATCACCAGCCAGTACACCAAGGCGGCCACGAACCCGTCCTACCTCGCCGCCGCCAAGGCCCACCCCGAGCAGGTCGCCTCGCTGCACCAGCACCTGAGTGGCGGGCTGGACGACACCTCGTTCCTGAACGGGCTGGTCAAGCCGCTCACTCACCCGTTCTTCGTCGGCTTCTCCGACGCCGGGGACGTGGTGTTCGCGGTCGTCGCCGTGCTGCTGCTGCTGGCCGTGGTGTTCTCCACCATGCTGAAGGAGGTTCCGCTGCGGCTGGTCTCGGGCAACCAGGCCCGCGCTCAGGCGGAGACCGTCGCCGCGAGCGCGGCCGACGCCGCCACCGGGACGGACGTGGCAGCGGCGGCTGCCTCGGCTTCGGCTTCGGCTTCGGCTTCCGGCGAGGGGGACTCCGACCCTGATCCGCAGGAGGATTCCGTCGACGCGCTCAGGTCGTCGTCCAACGACCGCTAACGCGCGGCACCACCCGCACGGGTTCCCCGTCGCCCTCCCGGTATCGGGCGGGCGGCGGGGAACCGTCGTTTCAGTGCTGGATCTCAGTGCTGACCTCAGTACTGAACCTCAGTGCTGGACCTCAGTGCTGGACCTCAGTGCTGGACCTCAGTGCTGGATCAGGCCGCCGACCGGGACCGGGGGGACGTGGCCGGTCGCCGGAGCGGTCCGCGCCAGGGCGAGGCCGATGTCGACCAGGGACGACCGGCGCAGGCGGGCGACGTCGGGGATCGGGGTCCAGACCGACTCGGCGGTTTCGCCGTTCGGCTCGGGCCGGAGTTCGCCACCGGTGATACGGGCCTGGTAGAAGATCCCGACGTTCTGGTGCTCGGGTCCGCCCCTGGCCCGCTCGGCCGCCGGGATCACCCTGGAGTCCACGCCCAACAGCCGTTCGACCACCGCGTCGCAGCCGGTCTCCTCGGCGACCTCCCGGATCACCGCGTCGAACGGATCCTCCGCGTGCTCGACCCGCCCACCTGGAAGAGTCCAGTTGCTCTCGCCCTTCGGTGACACCCAACGGGCAAGCAGCACCCGCCCGTCCTCGATGCAGACCGCGTAGGCCGCCAGCCGAAAGCTCATCCGCACACCTCCGGCCGGGACCCTACCCGCGACACCCCACAACACCCCGCGCCCGTTGCCCTACCGCAGGGAGATGTTGAGCTTCTCGCCGACCGTGCGGTAGCCGATCCGGGCGTAGATCCTCCCGATGCCCGGCTCGCCCGGCTCCAGCCACACCGTCCGGCAGCCCCGGTCCAGTGCCGTGGCGGTCAGTTGGGCGGAGAGCATCGCGCCGATACCGCGCCGCCGGAACCCGGCGGCGACCGCCACACCGGCCAACTCGCTCAAGCCGTCGACCAGCGGGGTGCACACCCCCGCGGCCACCGCCGTCACGCCGCCGCCGACGTCGGCCGTGGTGGCCAGGGCGACCACGCCGCCGCCTTCGACGGTGCCGCGCAGCCAGGCGACCTCGCCCGGGCCCGGCTCGCCCGGCTCGCCCGGCTCGCCGTAACCGGCGTGCTGCACGGTCGCGGTGGCCAGCAGTCCGGCGTCGTCGGTCGGCTCGGTGATCCGGATGTCGGCCACGGCCGCCGCCCTGATCAGCGTCTCCGCCGAGCAGGCCATCACCGCGGCGCGGTTCTCGACCGTGAACCCGGCCGCGAGCAGCGCCGGTTCGACCTGCGGCGCACAGGACGGCAGGTACTCCAGCCGCGGCCGTCGATCGAGCCCGCGAAACGTGCTGATCAGGGCGCTGACCTCGGCCGGGGTCGGCGCGGCCCGGTCGTCCGGGACGGCGTAGTTGGCGAACGGGCTGGCCCAGTCGGGGTCGTGCCGCAGCACGAACGGGCCGCTCCGCAGGTGGTGGTCGGAGCGCAGGGCGCGGGTACGCGCATGGTTCTGGACGTCGAGGTCCATAGGGGCATCCCTCTGAAGGCATGTGGTGACTCGGACATGCCGCCGATACCGCCCAGGCCCGGGACATGGGCGCAGGGCGACGGATCCTGGTGCATCGGCGGCTCAGCTAGCGAACTCGCCCGCATCCAATTGGCTTCAGCTCCAGCTCGGTAGGTCTGGTCCGTGGGTGTCAGCAGTCAGCGGCGATCCTGGCACCCGGGGGCGGGAATGTCGACGGCGGAGGCGGTGTTGGAGCCACCAGAGGGTAATGGAAATGAAAACCATTGCACTCGGTAGATCGCCAGCCGAGGAGGGACCCGCAAGCATGGCCCGCAACGAACTGCGCCCGATCGTCAAGCTCCGCTCGACCGCCGGAACCGGCTACACCTATGTCACCCGCAAGAGCCGCCGCAACGATCCGGACCGGCTCAGCCTGCGCAAGTACGACCCGCGCGCCCGGACGCAGGTGCTGTTCCGCGAAGAGCGCTGAGCCCGCGGCGAACCCCGCCCAGTGAACCCGTCCCAGTCAACCCGTCCCAGTCAACCCGCTCAGGAGGCGTCATGCAGTCCACGATCCACCCCGAGTACCGTCCCGTCGTCTTCCGCGACAAGGTCGGCGGCCTGGCGTTCCTCACCCGCTCCACCGCCACCAGCGGTCAGACCGTCGGCTGGGAGGACGGCAACACCTACCCGGTGATCGACGTCGAGACGTCCTCCGCCAGCCACCCCTTCTACACCGGCAACACCCGGATCCTGGACACTGCCGGACGCGTGGAGCGGTTCCAGCGGCGGTACGGGCGCACGGCGGGCTGAACCCGGAACCCCTTGGCCGCAGGCGGCCCGGGGCCTCGCCCCGGGCCGCCCGGACGCCGGATACTCCTCGTGGTGGCTGCTGCCGCCGACCACCCCGAGGAGGCCACCCGTGCCAGACAGCCCCGCCAGCGGCCCCGCCACCACCGAGCACCCCGGCGGTGCGGGGGTCCGCCACCACGTGCCGTACCTGTCCCAGTGGGAGACCCCGGAACTGGTGGGCGACATCATCAACCATCGGATCGACGCCGACGACGACCCTGGCTGGCAGGGTTCCGGCGCCGACACCCCGGAGGAGTACGGCTACTGGTCCTGGCGCGCCTGCGGCATCGCCTGCCTGCGGATGGCGCTGCGGCACTGGCAGGGCGCGGCGCCGCCGATGATGGACCTGGCCCGGGACCTGCTCGCGGCCGGAGCCTATGTCCGACGCGAGGACGGCGGCCTGGACGGGCTGATCTACGCCCCCTTCGCGGTCCGCGTCCGCGAGCGCTTCGGGCTGTACGCGCAGGCCCGGCCGGAGCTGCCGACCGAGGACGTCCGGTCGGAGCTGCTCGCCGGGCGGCTGGTGATGCTCTCGGTCCATCCCTCGATCCGCACCCACCTGGTCGACCCGCCGAGCCGGGGCGGCCATCTGGTGCTCGCCGTCGGCACCGACCCGGAGGCAGTCACCTTCCACAACCCCTCCGGCCTGTACCAGGACTCCCAGCAGTACGCGCGAGTCCCCTGGGACCGACTGGGCCCGTTCTACGCGGGCCGCGGCGTCGTCCTCGGCGCCCACCCCTGACCAGAGCGGCCCGCGAGCCCGCGCAGCGGAAGCCCACGGGCCGGCAGACCCGCACGGCCTGAGCCCCCCCGCAGCGGAGACCCGCGCAGCCCAGGCCCGCGCAGCAGCAGACCCGCACAGCCCAAGCCCGCTCAGCCCAAGCCCACGCAGCGCAGGCCCGCGCAGCGGGGGGCTCAGGCCGGGCGGCCGGCTGCGGCGAGGGCCTTGGCAACTGCCCGCAGGCCGGAGTCGCGGCTGGACTTGACCAGCACCACATCGCCCGGGCGCAGCAGTCCGGCATCCAGCTCGGCCGCGGCGGTGGCCACGTCCGGGAGGCGGTGGACCGCGCTGCCGCCCGCGGCGGCGGCCGTGGTGATCAGCTCGGCGTCGGGCCCGCCGACGCCGACCACCAGGCCCAGCCCCAGCTCGGCGGCCAGCTCGCCGACCGCCCGGTGCGCGGCGTCCGTGGTCCCGCCCAGTTCGGTCATCGCGCCGAGCACCGCCACCGTGCGGCGCCCGCCGCCCATCGCGGCCAGCGCCTGGAGCGCGGCGCGCATGGAGTCCGGGTTGGCGTTGTAGGCGTCGTCGATCACGGTCACCCCGTCCGGGCGCTCGAACAGTTGCATGCGCCCGCCGGTGACCGTCTCGGCCCGGCTGAGGGCGTCCGCCACCAGGTCGGTGGCCAGCCCGAGCCGGTGGGCGACGGCGGCCACGGCGAGCGCGTTGGAGACCTGGTGCGCGCCCAGCAGCCGCATCGTCACCGGGGCCTTGCCGGTGGGGGTGAGCAGGGTGAAGCGGGGGCGGCCGTGGGCGTCCAGGGAGACGTCCTCGGCCCGGATCTGCGCCTGTCGGCCGAGCCCGAAGAGGGTCACCGCCGCGTCGGTGCGGGCGGCCATCGCGGCGACCCGGTGGTCGTCGGCGTTGAGCACCGCGGTCCCCTCCGGGCCCAGGGCCTCCACCAGCTCGCCCTTGGCCTGCGCGGTGATCTCGGGGGTGCCGAACTCGCCGACGTGTGCCGCGCCGACGTTCAGCACCAGCGCGATGTCCAGCGGCACCAGCCGGGTCAGCTCGGTCAGGTGGCCGAGGCCGCGCGCGCCCATCTCCACCACCAGGTAGCGGGTGTCCTGGGTCGCGGCCAGCACGGTGATGGGTACGCCCAGCTCGTTGTTGGCGTTTCCGGCGGTCGCCGTGGTCGGCCCGTCCTCCGCCAGCACCTGGGCCAGCAGGTCCTTGGTGGAGGTCTTGCCGCTGGACCCGGTCAGCCCGATCCGGGTGGCCGGCAGCCGCCGCGCGGAGAGCGAGGCGAGCGCGTCCAGGGCCTGCCGGACGTCGGGCACCAGTACCGCCGGGGCCGGGACCGGGCGTCGGGCCAGGACGAAGGCGGCTCCGTTGGCCGCCGCCGTGGCGGCGTAGTCGTGCCCGTCCACCCGTTCGCCCTCGATCGCGACGAAGACGCTGCCGTCGGTCACCGCGCGGGAGTCGAGCACGGCCGGGCCGGTGACCACGACGTTGGGATCGGGGACCAGGTGCAGGTTCCCGCCCAGGGCGGTGGCGATCTCACGCGGGGTCAGCGGCAACACGGCGGCTCCGTTCATCGGGATGATCTCCGAACCTACCCCGGTCGGGGTGCCAGGCTCGCGCCCACGGACCGTGTGCCGACACGTGTTTCACCCGGCGCATGTTTCACGTGGAACGTGTCCCGTCCCGTTTCAGCTGCCCACCAGCCGCAGCATCAACCAGACCGCGCTGGTGGCGGCGACCAGGCAGGCCGGCACGGTCAGCAGCCCGAGCCGGGTGAAGACGCCGAGGTCGGCCTCGGTGTCGTGGTCGCGCAGGATGCGCCGCCAGAGCAGGGTGGCCAGCGAGCCCACGTAGGTCAGGTTCGGGCCGACGTTGACGCCGATCAGCGCGGCGAGCACCGCGCCCGGGCCGTCCGCGGCGACGATCGGCAGCAGCGCCAGGATCGCCGGGAGGTTGTTGATCACGTTGGCGAGCACGGCCGCCAGTCCGGCGATCGCCAGCAGCGCGGGCAGCCCGGTACCCTGCGGCAGCAGCCGCTCGGCCGCGCTGTTCAGGCCGTTGTCCACCACCGCCTTGACCACGATCCCCAGGGCCAGCACGAACAGGCAGAACAGCGGCCCGGCCGCGCTGACCAGCTCCGGGACGGTGGCGCGTCCGCGCCGCAGCGCCCGCACGGCCAACGCCAGCGCCCCGGCCAGCGCCGCCCAGGCCGGGTTGATCCCGGCGAACGAGGTCACCGCGAACCCGGCCAGGGTCAGTCCCAGGACCACCAGGGTGAGCACCGGCAGCTCGACCCGCTCGGCCGCCCGCGGCGGCTCGGTGGGTTCGGCCAGGTCGGCCCGGAAGTAGCGGCGCAGGACCAGGTACTCGATGCCGATCACGATCAGCCAGGCCGGTGCCATCAGCACGGTGAAGCGGGTGAAGGACAGCCCGGCCGCGGAGAAGGCGAGCAGGTTGGTGAGGTTGGACACCGGCAGCAGCAACGAGGCCGAGTTGGCCAGATGGACGGTGGCATAGCTGTGCGGACGCGGTCGGGCCCCGACCCGGGCGGCGGTGGCGAACACCACCGGGGTCAGCAGCACCACCGTGGCGTCCAGGCTGAGCACGGCGGTGACCAGCGAGGCCACCACGAACACCCCGGCCAGCAGCCGGACCGGACGGCCCCGGCAGGCCCGGGCCACCAGGTCGCCCGCCGCGGTGAACAGCCCGTCGTCCGCGCACAGCCGGGCCAGCACCAGTACGGCGGCCAGGAACCCGACCACCGGCAGCAGGCTGCGGGTCTGGCTCCAGGCCTCGGCCGGGGAGACCGCGCCCAGCCCCACCAGCAGGGCCGCCGCCGGGACCGCCGCGACCGCCTCGGGCCAGCCCTTGGGCCGGGCGACCGCGAACGCCAGCACGGCGGCCAGCAGGATGACGGAGAGGGTCTCGGCGACGGCGGTGCTCAGGGCGGACTCCCGGAAGGCGGCGCGACGGGCAGGCTGCTCCTGCCCAGGTCACCAGCCAGCATGCCGCAGCCCCGGACGGGAACCACGCAGCGGCCCCGGCCCGGGAGCGGCCGGGTCAGCCCGGTATTCGGCGCGGGGGAGCCGGCGCGGCCGCGAGCGGGAAACCGGGGAGCAGCCCGGCCAGCCGCAGGGTCCGCAGGATCCGGGGGTCGGTGCAGATCAGCGAGAGCTCGCCGCCCCGGGACAGGGCCCGGGCACGGGCCCTGATCAGCGGGTCGAGACCGCCCGCGTCGATGAAGCTGACCCGGCGAAGGTCGACCACGATCCGGGGCCGGGCGACGGCGGTGACCTGGTCCAGGTGGGTGCCGATCAGTCCGGCCGCGGCGATGTCGATCTCGCCGAAGAGCTCGACCATGGTCAGCCCGTTCACCGTGATGGTGCAGACACAGTCGTGCGGGGCCGGAACCGGCCGGGAGATCGGGCGAGGGTACGCGTCGGAGCAGTTCTCGTGCACAGGTCTGGTCACCACCCTGGAAGCGGTGCACCCCCGGACGCGAATCGGGTGCGGATACGGCGCGGGCTCGCTGCGGGGCGGCGGTGCGGACGCCTCCGTGGCCACCAGGGTCCGGGATGGTGTGCGCGCAGCGAAATCGGCGGGGGCAGGTACGGCGGGGCCGGGGGCCGAGGAGCGGCTAGCGACCTGGCGCACCTGCCTTCACGTTGCCTTCGGTATCTGGGCCGCCGTCCGAACGGAGGGTGGACTGCTTTCTTTTTACTCCCAAATCCCGTTCCGGGAAAGCTTCTTGGTCAGGTTTCCGGCCTCCAAGGCAGTTGGGCGGGCGCGCGATGGTCGCGCACCCGCCCAACAAGCAGTCTGACGC
>Ga0302314_10022954_pt1 | contig 10210 bp, 10 predicted proteins | sample III_Palsa_N2_3_FD_200533 | JGI IMG/M metagenome (GOLD analysis project Ga0302314, IMG submission 200533) | Peat permafrost microbial communities from Stordalen Mire near Abisko, Sweden - III_Palsa_N2_3 | ecosystem: Environmental > Terrestrial > Soil > Palsa > Peat permafrost | place: Sweden... | reverse complement strand
GCGCGATCTGCCAGGGGTGCCGGCTGATGCTGGTGGAGGCCGCGAACAGCTCCTTCGCGGCGCTCGGCGAGGCGGTCGACTCGGCGGTCAAAGCGGGGGCCACGGAGGTCAGCAACTCCTACGGCGGCGCGGAGGAATCGTCGAGCTACGCGTCCTACGACATCCCGTACAACCACCCGGGCGTCGTGATCACCGTCTCGGCGGGCGACTGCGGCTACTTCAACGAGGACTGCGAAGGCGACACGAACGCAGCGAACTTCCCGGCGAGCTCGCCCGACGTGGTCGCCGTCGGCGGCACGTCGCTGTCAGGCCAAGGCAGCGAATGGGCGAGCAGCGTGTGGGCGGGCGGCGGCAGCGGCTGCAGCATCGCGTTCACCGCGCCCCTGTGGCAGAGCGCCGTCGCCAACTTCTCGGCGACCGCGTGTGGCACCGCGCGCTCGGTCGCGGACGTCGCGGCGGTCGCGAACCCCTACACGGGCGTGGACGTCTACGACAGCACGCCCGACGGCTACCCCACCGGCTGGGGGATCTGGGGCGGGACCTCAGCGGCGTCGCCGATCATCGCCGCGGAGTTCGCGCTGGCGGGCGGCGCGCATGGGGTCAACTACCCCGCGCAGACGCTGTACTCGAACGCCGGCAATGCGAGCGCGCTGTACGACGTCACGTCCGGCAGCAACGGCTCCTGCACGGGTGCCACCTCCTGCCAGGCGGCGAGCGGCTACGACGGCCCCACCGGCGTGGGCAGCCCGGTCGGGCTGAACGCGTTCTCGCCCGAGGGCACCCCGGCGAGCGTCACCGCGCCGACGATCTCGGGCACCGCCGAGGAGGGCCAGAAAATGACGCTCAGCCACGGCAGCTGGACGAACACGCCGAGCTCCTACACCGACCAGTGGGCCCTGTGCAACACCTCGGGCTCGAGCTGCGCGTCGATCGCCGGCGCGACGGGCGCGACGTACACGCTCACCTCCACCGCGGTCGGCTCCACGCTGCGGGTGCAGGAGATCGCGAGCAACGGCGCCGGCCCCGGCTCGCCCGCGGTCTCCACGCAGACAGCCACGGTCATCTCGGACATCCCGAAGATCACGTCCTTCACACCCGCCTCGGGGATCACGGGCAGCAAGGTGACGATCACGGGCACGGCGTTGGGCTCGACGAGCGCGGTGCACTTCGACGGTGTCAAAGCCACCTTCACGCTGCTCTCGCCGACGTCGATCGAAGCGACCGTACCCAACGGCGCGCTCGTGGGGGACATCTCGGTGACGACGCCGGTGGAGACGGCGCTCAGCCCGAGCGAGTTCAAACCCACGCTGTCGGTGTCGAGCTTCACACCGGCGGGCGGCGCACCGGGCAAGGTCGTGACGATCAAGGGGCTTGGCTTTCAGAGCAACTCAGGCGTGAGCTTCGCCGGCAGGGCCGCCGCGAGCGTGACCTATGTGTCGGCGACCGAGCTGAAGGCAACTGTGCCGAGCGGGGCGAGCGCCGGCGCGATCACGGTCACGAACACGAAAGCGCCGGCTGGAACGGTCAGCAGCGCCGGCAGCTTCCTCGCGACCTGATCCGCTCAAGCGCTGCGATCCCGCTCAGGCGCTGCGATCCAGGCGCGGACGCCTGGTCAGCTGGCCGGCATAGCCACCGGCGGCACGGCGCGCGCGCTTGATGTCGCCCATCTCCTCGAGCACAACACCGCGCAGGCGCTCGAGCTCGATGCGCGTGCGCTCGTGGATCATGCGCGCACGCTGCAGAAGCGCGGCCGCGGCGAGCGGCGGCTGCGAAGGGAGGTTCTCGGTGAGCTCCTCCCAGCGCCCCGAGAGCTCGGACAGACGCTCGATCTCTCCTCGACCGGCGAGCTCGAGCTCGAGCTCGGCGTGAGCGTGGATCGCCTCGTAGCGGTGCAGCAGGCTCTCGGCGTCGGCGTGGAGCTCGGAGGAGCTCACTCGGCGTACTCCGCTTCAGCTGCCAGCTGGCTCCACGCCTCGCGCAGCTCACCCAGCAGCTCGATCACCTCTTCGACCTTGCCGGCGTCCTGGTTCAGGCGGGCCCGGTTGAGATGGGTCAGGCAGAAGCGGTAGATCGAGTCGAGGCGCTGCGAGATTTCGCCCTGCTGAAAGTCGAGCGTGCCGTCCAGATGGCCGATGATCCGCTCGCCGTTGCGCAGCATCTTGTGCGCGCGCTCGATTTCGCCTTCGCGCATCGCGCTCGCGGCCTGGGTGAGAAAGCGACGGGCTCCGTCGTAGAGGAGAACCACGCGCTCAACGGGGGTGGCGGCGAGCACCGTGCCCCTGCGATAGGCCGCGTGTGATGCCGTGACGTTCGTCATCTCACTGCCTTGATCGGCCGTCGGGCGAAAAAGTTGACACCGCGGAGCGGACTACCGGCGGCCTGAGTCGATTCGGGCGAACTAAATGCCCGACTTGTTGAGCGATTCCTCCTGGCTCGTGAGCCAGTCACTCTGCGTGGTGTTCCGCGAGATCACGCTTTCCAGTTCCGCGTACGTCCTCTGCAGCGATTTTTCGCGCTGCGCGAGCATTTCGTTCATAGAGCTGATCTGCGATGCGAGCCCGGTCACCTCGGTGCCATCACCGTTGACCCTGACTTCGAGCGCACCGCCGGGAGCCCCAACCGTGTTGACCTGCGTCTGCAGGCTCTGCGACCACTGCTGCAGCATTTTCTCGACGCCTGCGGGGTTCGCCTTGACGGCTTCAGCGAGCTTCGCCGGTTCCAGTGTGAGGAGCCCTTCCAATGACGCGCCGGAGGAGCCACCGGAACCGCTGGCGGACCCCGTGCTGATGCCGATGTCGAAGGGGCTCGACATTTCCGTGGGCAGCCCGGCGATCGGTTCGTACATGGTCACGCGCATGTTGTCGAGCAGCCCGGTGAGTTCGACGTCGCCGAAGAGGATGCCTGTGCCGTATTCGCTGGTGCTCTCGTATTTCGTCGGCGGCTTGGTCTGCAACTGCGTCTGGATCGTTTCGACGGTGGAGTTGTAGAGCTTCACGAACGACTGCACCTGCGCTTCCACGACGCTCGCGTTGGGGCCGGGGGGTTCGACATCGATCGTCACGGGGCCGTTCGGCGTGAGACCTCCGAGCGTCAGCGTCACGCCGGGGATCGCGCTGGTGACGGTGTTCGAGCTCGAGGTTCCCGCCACGCCGTCCACTTCGAATTCGGCGTTCCTGCCTTCTTTGGCCGCGCCTGCGACTTCGGTGAGCGCGGCGCCGCTGACTTTGATGAATTCTGGGCCTGTGTTTCCGGTCGCGCGGCTGGAGAGCACGAGCGTCCCGTTTTCGAGCACCGCGGCATAAACGGGCGCTTTGCTGTTGGTGTTGATCGAGCTCGCGAGTTCCTTGGCGCTCTCGCCCGCTTTGAGCTTGAATTCCTGGCCTTCGATCGTGAGCGTCTGTTCGCCGACGGGGCTCGTGAAGGTGAAGCTGCGCTGCGAGGAGTTCGCGAGCCTCGTGACGGTCACCTCATAGCCACCGACACCGGCGCCGCTGGAGCTCGAGGCGCTGACGCGCTGCGGTTCGCTGGAGGTGACGGACTGCGCGCTTTCGAACAGCGACGGGAGACTGAATTCCGACGCGGAGAAGGCGAGCTGCTGCAGGCTCGACTGGATGCTCGAAAGCTGCGTCTGCTCGGCCGCGAGCTTCGCCTCCTCGTCTGTCAGGCGTGTGACGGGCTCGCGTTCGGCGCCCATCAGCGCGGCGATGATCTTGGTCGTTTCCAGCCCCGATGCCAGCCCCGTGATCGTGATTGGGGAGCTCGTGCTGGAACCGACGGAGAGGCCTGAGGTGGACATCTGTGCGGCCTATTCCAGCGGCACGCCGGCGGCCAGCTCGAGCGCCTCGGCTGTCGACAGGGTTCTGACGGCGTTGCCGTCGCGATCGTGAAGCTCGATTCGCGGGGCAGCTCCGTGCGCTTCGGTGTGGAAGCGCAGATGGTGCCCGCCTTCGCGCAACCGTTCCTCGAAACAGGCGGCTGCGGCGATCTGCTCGAGCAGATCCTGCGGCGGCCCGCCCCTGCTGGCGGCGAGCATAAGCGGATTGGGGTCGGTGGCCATCTCCGACACGAATGTCGCGATGTCCTCGGTGTTGCTGTCTGCTATCGGGGTGTCTGTAGTGGGCCCCAAGAGGTCCTCTATGGGCATGATCGGCGAGCTCATATGGCGTTTTCTCCCTGAAAACGGGTGACGCGGTCCAGTCCGTGGGCCGCCTCGCGATTTACGGTCAATACGGTCATCGACGCGGCCCGTGGAAACTTGAAGCATCGCCACCCACCTGCACGAGAAGGCCCGCTGCCATCTCGTTCTCGGGGTCGCGGGCGAGCGCCGCGGCGGCGAACTCGCCCGTCTCGCGCGCCATGCCGCGGACCGCGGCGACCCGCGCGAGGCCGACCAACGCGCGCGTGTCGGGCTCGCTGCGGCAGACGCGCATCCACTCCTCGGCGGCCGATGCGGGGTAGCCGCGACGCATGTACATCTCCGCGAGCAGCTCGCGGCGCTCGCGCTCGTCGAGCGGCGCGCACTCGAGCATCCCAAGCAGCTTCTCGAAGCTCTTGAAATCCTGCACGCGCAACAGCGCCTCGAGCAGCACCGCCAGCTGAGGCAGAACCTCGCCGGCGGGCTCGATCGCCGTCTCGCCGGTACGCGCGAGCTGCTCCCACCCGAGGAAGAGCGCGAGCTCGTCGTCGGCCATGCCGGCCTGGCCGGCTCGTGCCAGCGTCGCCTGGGCGCCGTCGAAGTCGGCGCCGGCGATACGCGCGAACAGCTCGGTCCTGCAGGCCGCGACGGCGAACGGGTCGTCGTCGCCCAGCTTCGAGGCCTCGACCGCGGCGTCGGCGTAGCGGCCCTGGGCGAGCAGCGTCTCGGCGAGCGCCACGCGTGCGCGTCCCGACTTTGGCCGGCGCCCGAGAAAACTCCTGAACTGCGCCTCAGCGGCGCTTGTGTCTCCGGCCTCGTACAGCGCTGTGGCGAGCAGGAAGCGGGCCTGGAGGAACTGGGGGTACTCGCTCATGCAGCGCTCCAGCATCTCGATCGCAGCGGTGCTGTCACCCCGCTCCTGCCTGAGCTCTGCCAGCTGGAGCATCGGCAGGTAGCTACCCGTGCCCACGGTGGCCGTATAGCGGCGTGGGGCGTCGCCCATCTCCAGGCAGCGCTCGCAGCGCTCGATCGCGCGCTCGTGTTCGCCGAGGATGCGGGCGATGAGCGCCTGCTCGAAGACGAGGTCGGTGAAGTCGGGAAACAGCTCGAGCCCCTGCGACGCGCGCGTGCGCGCGTCCTGGAGACGGTCGCATACTCGCAGCGCCTTGACGAGACGACTGAGCAGCGCGGGCGCGAACTTGTGGCTCTCACGATCGGCCTGGCCTTCGAGCGACTGCCATGCCTGCTCGAACTGCTCGAGCGCGGCCGCCTGATCGCCGGCGGATGCGTGCTCGCAGCCGAGGTTGAAGCGCAGGAACGGCGTCGTATCGCCCTCGTCCAGCTGCATCTGCAGCAGCTCGATGTTGCGGCGCGACTTCCCTCGCGCCTCGCGCACGGTACCGAGGTAGCCGAAGTGCTCGACGCGGACGTCAACGGCCTCGAAGCGCTCGGGCAGATAGCCGGGGAGGCGGTGGGCGATCTGCTCATGCAGGCGTCCCTCGAAGCGGTACTCGGGACGGTTGCGGAACATGCGCAGCGCGTTGTGCACAACCGCCGAGCCCTCCTCGGCCTCGCCCGTGTAGCTGGTCTCAGAGAGATAGAACGCCTCGCGCCATGTGCGACCGGTGAGCGCGCGCAGAAGCGCTGCGTCCTCGCGCACGAGCACCTCGTCGGCGTCCAGGTAGATCAGCCAGTCGCCGTTTGCCGCATCGAATGACGCGTTCCGCGCGTCCGCAAAGGAGCCCGTCCACGGTCGCTCGATCACGCGCGCCCCGAACGATCGGGCGATCTCGATCGTCCGATCGCGGGAGCCTGTGTCCACGATCACGATCTCATCGACCGCTCCCGCGGCCGCCTCAAGGCACTGCGGGAGCATCTCCTGCTCGTCGCGCACGATCATGCAGAGGCTCAGTCGCAGCCCATGCGCGGGCTGCGCGCGGGCCGCTATCTCGAGCGCGCGGGCGCTGCGCTCTGTGCGCCCCGGATCCGCTGTGTGCCCGTGATCCGCGCTGGGAAGCACCACGCCTTCCGGTCCACCGGCGCCCGAGCGCAAACGCCGCTCGGCCAGCTCGCGCAGGTCGTCGGGCAGGCCGCCCAGGGATGGATCCAGACGCCCGGCCGCCTCGAGCAGTGCTCCAGCCGCGTCGAGGCTTCCAAGCTCGCTGAGCAACACCCCCGCGCGCTCGAGCAGCCGCGGCTCGGAGGGCTCACGCTCGAGCAGCTCGAGCGCTCCCGCAGCGCTCGCCTCGAGCAGCGCCGTCAGATCCTCGGCGGGCGCGCCGGCGCGCGCCTGGAGACCCAGCTCGACGAGCTGCATGCCGACCCAGTAGCGGGCGTGAACGTCCCCGATCGCTCCGACGCGCGCGAACAACTCGCGGTAGCCGTGGAGATCGCCGCATCCCAGCAGCTGCGCGGCGCGCCGGGGCAGCTCATCTGCCAGCGGGACGGCGTCCCGGAACGCTGGGCCTGAGGGCGCGGAAACCATTTCCTTGCCAGGTCATCGACCGCCGCACGCATTCTCTGAGCGACCGGCCTGCCACGGGCGCGAGTCCGCGCGCGCCCGCCTATGCGAGGCCCGGGGTGGCGAGCGGCAGGGGATCGTCGAGGCGCCTCGAATGTAGTGCCGGTTGCACTGCCCGCCAGCGAAGCGCTCGGACGCGAGCGTGCTGGCTGGGAAGCGGCCCACCCGTTTCACACCCCTCGATACCAGAGCAGGAGAATGGCCATAATCGGAAAGCGCGCAGCCAGGGTGCCGGCATCGGAGGTGCTGGCGACTTGGCAGGAGTACAGGCTCACCGGCGATCGCGAGATCCGCGACCGGCTGGTGTTCATGTTCATGCCGATGGTGCGCTACATCGTCTACCGCAAGGTCCGCGAGGTCCCGGCCCAGTGCGAGGTGGACGACTTCCTGTCGTGTGGCCTGGAGGCGCTGATCCGCTCGATCGATCGCTATGACCCTGAGAAGGGCGCGACGCTCGAGCAGTACGCCTGGACGCGCATCCACGGCGCCGTGCTCGACGAGCTCCGCCGCCACGATTGGGCGCCCCGCTCGCTGCGCCGCGACGAGCGCGCGATCAATACCGCACGCGAGCGCTTCGCCACGGACTTCGAACGCCAGCCCAGCCGCGAGGAGCTCGCCGCGCAGGTGGGCATGACGCCGCTGGAGCTGCGCAACCGCCTCGATCAGGTGGCGCTCGCGGAGGTCGGCTCGCTGAACCGGATCGTGCGCTCGGACGAGAGCGCCACGATCGAGCGGATCGACACCCTGGAGAGCACCGACGAGGAGTGCGATCCGACGGTCCAGGCGGAGCGCCAGGAAGCCAAGGCGCGCTTTCGCAAGGCCTTTGCGCGCCTCTCCAAGCAGGAGCGCGAAGTCGCGGTGCTGCTGTACGTGGAGGACTGGAACCTGCGCGAGATCGGCGAACGCATCGGCGTCTCGGAGAGCCGCGTCTCACAGATCCACACGCAGTTGCGCCGGCGCCTGTACGAACAGCTCTCCAGCGAGCTGCCGCTGTTCACCGCCGTCGGCTGAGGGTTCAGCGGGCCTCTGCGTCCGGCGCTCCTCAAGAATCGCCGGCCGCGGTCGAACACCCGAGGGGAGATGGATCTCGGCCTCTACATCGCCGCGTCGGGCATGGTCGCTGAGCAGGTCCGCCAGGACCAGCTCGCCAATGACCTCGCCAACGCATCCACGCCCGGCTTCAAGCCCGACGAATCGACGCAGCGCAGCTTCGGCAACGTGCTGCTGGCAAACACCGAGGGCGGCAGCGCCGTCGGCTCCGTCAACGAGGGTGTGGCGCTGGGCAAGTCCTACACGAACATGACGCAGGCCTCGATGCAGGAAACGGGCGAACCGCTGGACTTCGCGATCGAGGGCAGCGGCTTCTTCGCCGTGAAGACGGCCCAGGGCGTGCGCTACACACGCGACGGGCAGTTCACAGCCTCCTCCACGGGCGTGCTCACCGACACGAACGGCGACCCCGTCCTCGATCAGCGCGGCGCGCAGATCAAAGTCGGCTCCACCGGGACCGTGGCCCCGAGCGCGCTCGGCATCTTCGAAGTGCCAGGCGCGGTCAAGCAGGGCGAAGACCTCTACACGGGCAAGGCCTCGGGCAAGCCCACCGGCACGGTGCGCCAGGGATCGCTCGAGGGCTCGGGCGTCGACGCCGCGAAGGTGATGGTCGAAATGATCACCTCGCTGCGGAGCTTCCAGTCCGGTCAGCAGGCGGTGCAGGCGATCGGCCAGACCCTGCAGGAGTCGGCCTCGCAGGTCGGCTCGATCGCAACCGGCTGAGAGCTCCGCTCAAGTCCCTCAGGCGACGGCCGATCACTCAGACGAAAGGCTCCGAGCCGGGCTGGACCGCCATGCGGAAAGCCCTGCTCCCCGACGACCACGATCACAGGACGGGCTGATGCTCGAAGGTCTCTATTCCGCAGCCGCAGGCATGGAAGCACAACAGGAACAGCTGAACGCGATCAGCAACGATCTCGCGAACCTCTCGACGAGCGGCTACAAGTCAGAGCGGGTCGCGTTCAAGGACCTGCTGTACAACCCGGTGAACATCGCCGGCACGGTCACCACCGCCGGTTCCGGCTCGAGCGCACAGGTGATCGGGCGCAGTGAAAGCCAGGGCGCGATCGCAGAAACGGGCGATCCCCTGAACATGGCGATCGAAGGCCCCGGATACTTCGAGGTGACCCTCGCCAGCGGCCAGAAGGCGCTCACGCGCAACGGCGACTTCGGCGTCGACGCCAGCGGCACGATCACCAATGCCGAAGGCAACAGGCTCTCGCCGCCGATCAAGCTCCCGGCGGGTGTCTCACCAGGCGAAGTCAGCATCTCCTCCGACGGGACCGTGACGGCCGGGGCGCGCAAGCTCGGGCAGGTCAAGCTCGTGACGGTGACCTCGCCCGAACACCTGCTGGCCGACGGCAGCGGAACGCTGACGCCAACCAAGGCCAGCGGCGCGCCGCACCCTGCGACGGGCAAGATCCACCAGGGCGCCCTGGAGGGCTCCAACGTGAACATGGCCAGCGAGATGGCAGACATGGTGAGCACGCAGCGCGCCTACCAGATGAACAGCACGGCGATCCAGGACGAGAGCCAGATGATGTCGATCGCCAACCAACTGCGCCCGACGTCATGAGCCTCGCAGCGGCAAGCGGAGCCACCGGTCTCCCGGTCGTAAACCAGGCGACCGAGCCGGAGTGGGTGCGCAAGGGATCCGCGGCCACGCAGAAGGCCTACGAAAGCGCGCTGTCCTTCGAAGCGACGCTCGTCGAACAGCTCTCCAAGACGCTCGCCAGCACGAGTGGCCTGAGCGGCGAATCAGGCGGCGAATCGGGCTCTGAAGAAGGGGGCTCCTCAGGCGCCAACTCTCAGCTCTCCTCGATGCTGCCGCAGGCGCTCACGAGCAGCGTGATGGACGCAGGCGGGCTCGGTCTGGCAGCACAGATGACCAGCAACCTCGAGGGCCTCCAAGGCGCCTCGCAGACGAGGACCACGGGGGGCTCGAGCGCATGATCTCCGCCCCTCTCGCCACCCGAGAGGACTTCCAGCGCGACCGCGCGCTCGTCCTCGCCGTGCTCGAGCACCTCGACGCGCAGATCGCCTCGGCGCGGAGCCTCTTGGGCGTCGTGCTCGAGCAGGGAGCGGCGATCCGCGCACGCGACGTGCACACGGTGGTGCGCCTGGCCGGCATCCTGCGCGGGGAGATGGGCCGCCGGCAGATGCTCGAGGAGCAGCGCTCCACCCTGCTGGCCCGCAGCGGCGAGCGACTGGGCGTTCCGGGCGGGTCGGTGACGCTGGCGTTGCTGAGCACGCTGATGGACGACGCGAGCGTGCAGCGCACGAGCGCGCGCAGCGCAGAGCTGCGTGGCCTGCTGCACGAGCTCCAGCGCGAGCACTCCTGCAACCGCGCGCTGATGCAGATCGAGCTCGGCTTCCTAGACCACCTGATGGGCATGCTCTCGCTCGACGGGGTCAACGGCTACGACACCCACGGCTCCTCCAGAGCGATCACCAGCTCTCGCCCGCGCGGCGCCCTGCACGTCCTCGACCTACGCGCGTGAGAC
>Ga0302314_10022953_pt1 | contig 10210 bp, 6 predicted proteins | sample III_Palsa_N2_3_FD_200533 | JGI IMG/M metagenome (GOLD analysis project Ga0302314, IMG submission 200533) | Peat permafrost microbial communities from Stordalen Mire near Abisko, Sweden - III_Palsa_N2_3 | ecosystem: Environmental > Terrestrial > Soil > Palsa > Peat permafrost | place: Sweden... | reverse complement strand
ATCACGTGATGGGTGAGGCCACCCAAGCTGCGGCCGGTCCAGCGATCGTAGATATCGAAGGTTAGCGGGGTTTGAACCCCGGTGGTGGGATGCAAGGCCGAAGGCGGTGCCCAGGCTTTGAAGCGGACACCGGCGACGTATTCGCCCTCACGGTCGGTTTTGGCCAAGGGTACCGCGTGGCCGTTTGCGGAGAGGACAAAGCGCTCGTCGACCCAACCCGAGACGCGGGTTTGGACGCGCTCAGTGGAACTGTCGACGTAGCGGACGGTGCCGCCGGCGGCTTGTTCCTCGCCCAGAACGTGCCAGGGTTCGAGGGCGTGACGCAATTCGAACTCGATCCCGCGGACATCGGTGGCGCCGATGCGCGGGAAACGGAATTCGAGATGCGGGCGGAACCATTCGAGATCGAGCGGCATGCCGAGCGTGCCGAGTTCTTCCAGGGCGTCGTTGAAATCCTGCTCGACGTAGTGGGGGAGCATGAAATCATCGTGGATACGGGTGCCCCAATGCACCAGGCGGCGCTCGTATGGTCGTTCCCAGAAGGCGGCGACCGCGGAGCGCATTAGCAGCATCTGCGCCAGCGACATCCGCTCGTGCGGGGGCATTTCCAGCGCGCGGCACTCGACCAGCCCCAGGCGGCCGGAGGAACTATCCGGGGAATAGAGCTTGTCGATGCAGAATTCGGTGCGGTGGGTGTTGCCAGTCATGTCTGCGAGCAGGTTGCGGAATAGACGATCGGTCAGCCACGGCGGGGTTTGCTCAAACGGGCGAATTTTGGAAAACGCGATTTCGAGTTCGGCGATGCTGTCCATGCGCGCCTCGTCGACGCGGGGATGCTGGCTGGTGGGGCCGATGAACTGGCCGCTGAACAGATAAGATAGGCTGGGATGGTTGTGCCAGAAGCCCACCACTGACTTGAGCAGATCGGGGCGGCGCAGGAACGGGCTGTCGGCAGGAGTGGCAGCACCCATCACAACGTGATTGCCGCCGCCGGTGCCGACGTGGCGGCCGTCGAGGGCGAATTTCTCGGTGGCGAGGCCGACCAACCGGGCTTCGTGATAGAGCTGTTGCGTGCGCTCGGTCATTTCCGCCCAGTTGGTGGCGGGATGGACATTGACTTCGATCACACCGGGGTCGGGGGTTACCGAGAAATGCTGGATGCGATCGTCGTTCGGCGGCAGATAGCCTTCCAGCACGACTTTGCGGCCGATTTCGGCGGCGGTTTGTTCTACCGCTGCGGTGAGTTCGAGCCAATCCTCGGCGGCGTACAGCGGCGGGTAGAAGACGTGGATCTTGCCGTCGCGGCTTTCCACGGTGAGCGCGGTGCGCACTACGCCGGGATCCTCGCGACCCACCACGGGTAGATCCTGGGCGATCGGGCGGAACGCATCAATGCCGGACGACTCGCCGAGCGAGCGGACCCGCTCGAACGACTGACGACTGGGTAGCGGTTCCTTCTCGGCGAACGGATCGCGCTCGAAGTCGGGATCAAGGTTTTTGGCGTCGACCCACGGCAAGCCCTCGAGCGGCAGACGCAATCCGATCGGACTGTCGCCGGGGACCAGGAACAACTCGCCGGCGCGGAAGAACCATTTGCCGGATTGCCAGCGCCGGTTGCCGTCTTGCCAAACGCGCCGGATCGGCAGCACGCTGCCCACCGCGGATGTAAGTCCTTGGCCGTAGACGCGGGCGAGCCGCTTGCGCTCTAGTTCGTCGGCGAGATGGGATTTCTCGGCCAGCACGTTGGCCGGCAGGCGATGCTCTCGCCACAAGTAATAGTGGATGTCCTCGTAGGCCGGGATCACCAGTTCGGGATCGACTTGCAGACGCTCGGCGAGGATGGCCGCGAACTGCGCCGCCTCGCGCGCGGTGGCGTTGTCGCGGTCGTCGTCGGAGGCGAGCAACGCCGGATCACGCCAAACCGCCTCGCCATCCTTGCGCCAGTGCGCGTGCAGCGCCCACCGCGGCAACTGCTCGCCGGGGTAGTGCTTGCCCATCGAATATTGCAGCGCCGCTCCGGGGGACCACAGCTTGGCGAGACGGCGGAGCAGGCGGCCGGCGTAGATGCGTTTGGTCGGGCCGTCGGCGGTGGTGTTCCACTCCGGCGCGTCCATGTCGGTGGCCGACACGAAGGTAGGCTCGCCGCCCATGGTGAGGCGGACCTGGCCGCGTTCGAGGGCGCGATCAACGGCGTGGCCGCGCGCCAAGATGCGTTGCCACTGATCCTCGGAGTAGGGCTTGGTGGTGCGGGGCGTTTCATGGATGCGGGTTACGTGCATCTCGAATTCGAATTTGGTTTCGGCGGGCTCGAGAGCCCCGCTGATCGCCGCGGCCGATGCGGGTTCCGGGCTCGCAGCCAAGGGGATGTGGCCCTCGCCGGTCATCAGACCCGAAGTGGCATCGAGCCCGACCCAGCCGGCGCCGGGGAGATAGACCTCGGCCCAGGCGTGCAGATCAGTGAAATCGGCGGTCGGACCGGCGGGGCCTTCGAGCGGCTTCACGTCGGCGGTGAGCTGGATCAGATAGCCCGACACGAACCGCGCGGCGTAGCCGAGGTGGCGCAGCACCTGCACCAACGTCCAGGCGCTGTCGCGGCAACTCCCCTTGGCTTCGCCGAGGGTTTGTTCCGGGTCCCACACGCCGGGCTCCAGGCGCACGATATAGGCGATGTGCTCCTTTAGCCGCTGGTTGAGATCGACCAGCATGGTGACGGTGTGTTTTTTCTGCCGTGGGATTTCATCGAGGAATGCCTGCAGCAGCGGTCCGGTGGGCAGCAGCTTGCGGAACGGCGCCAATTCCTGATCCAGCACCGGATCATAGCTGAAGGGCCAGTTCTCGGCGTCGGGTTCGAGAAAGAAGTCGAACGGATTGATGGTGGCCATGTCGGCGACCAGGTCGACCGTGACGTCGAAATGGGTAACGCGCTCGGGAAACACGACGCGGGCGAGGAAATTGCCCTGCGGATCCTGCTGCCAGTTCAGGAAGTGGTTTTTAGGCTCGATCTTGAGCGCATAGGAAATGATCGGCGTCCGCGCATGTGGCGCGGGTCGGAGCCTGATGGTTTGCGGGCCTAAAATGATCGGGCGATCATAATGGTAGGAGGTGCGATGAGTAAGTGCGACATGCAGCGACATAGGGAGACGCGTTCCGGTTGTGGCGTGGGGAGGCTTGGTCTTGCGGTGGAGCCAGCTTATGGGGGCAGTTGCGCCAGCTTAGCAATTAATGAACCAACCGTGCGCGGCAAAAAAAGTCCACCCCAGTTTCGCGAGTGATGGGACGCGCGCAGCGTATGAGCTGATCGTTTCGGCGTCAACTCGTTCAAAATGCGGGCATTCCAGTAGAACATCGACATTTCCGCGGCGCTCGATTTCTGCGCGGTTTCCGGGATTTGGGGCACCCATCATGACGACACCGAGTAAAAACACGCCGCGACGGCGCAAAGTTTCGATCGCCAGCAGCGTGTGATTGATGGTGCCGAGACCCGATAGGGCCACCAATACCACCGGCAGGCCGAGATGGGCGGCCAGGTCCGCCATATCGTGGGTGGCATCGAGCGGGGAAGCCACGCCGCCGGCGGATTCCACTATCAGCGGTCGGGAAGTGGACGGGAGACTGAAATCCTCGAGACCGATATCGATGCGTTCAATCCGCGCTGCGTCGAACGGGGAGAGTGGCGCTTGCAGTTCGTAGCGTGGCGGGTGGGTGGTGATGCCCATGCTTGCCAGAAACGAGCTGTCACCAGGATCTTCGCTGAGACCGGTTTGCGCCGGCTTCCAATACTCGGCGCCCCAGGCGTGGGCGAGAATGGCGGAGGCCACGGTCTTGCCGATGCCGGTGCCAGTGCCGGCGATGAACGCGCCTGCGCGGCTGGGCCGCTGCAATAGAATGGTCGCGACTTGGTACGACGCGACCGCGCCGGTGGTTTCGAATTGGCGCAGCACCCGGTTTAGGTCACGCGGCGCGAGCGCTGCGCCGTTGCGCGTGCCGGCGCCGAGCCGGTGGATATCGCGGAGGAATTCGCGGCCGCGCGCGTAGGGCCGCAGCACGGTTTCGACCTCGATCAGATCCACCCAAGGCAACGCATGGCGCAGTTGCGCTGCGCCGGGCAGCGTCAACATGGCGGGGACCAGACCGAGATCATCGTGAGCGCGGCGCCACTCCGCCCACGTGCCGGCCAGCAACGTCGTGACCGCGAGCCGGCCGCCGGGACGGAGCAGGCGCGCCAACCCGCGAAGCGTGCCGGGAAGGTCGTCGGACCATTGCAGCGCCAGGTTGGAGGCCGCCACATCGAACTTATTTTCGGCGAACGGCGGGGCTTCGGCGTCGGCGGCGATAAGGAGCGCCTCCGGCAGTTTAGCGCGGGCGACCGCCAGCATCGGTGGTGCCAAATCGGCAAGAGTGATGGTGGCGCCGGGCCAGCGTCTGGCGAGTGCTTGGGCCAAGTGGCCGGTGCCGGCGCCGATGTCGAGGATACGCTCCGGCGATGCATGGCTGATCCGGGCGGCGAGGCGGCGTGCCACCAAGGCTTGAACCTCGGAGACCGCATCGTAGCTCCCGGCCGCCTCGCCAAAGCTGGCGGCGATCGCGCGCTTGTCTTTCAATGCGAAATGTCTCGAAGGGTCGCGACCAGGTGTTCGACGTCCGCGGCGCTATGAGCGCTTGAAAGCGCGATCCTGATCCGGCTGGTGCCGTCGGGGACGGTGGGCGGGCGGATCGCCACGCCGAGAATTCCGCGCTCTTCAAGACCTGCCGCGATCCGCATGGTCTCCTCGGCGCCGCCGAAGATGAGCGGCACGATCTGGGTGGTACTTGCGCCAAAATTTACTTCCACCTCCGTGAGCGCCGAGCGCAGATTCGCGGCAAGATCAGCAAGATGGGCACGTTCGTGGTCCATCCCCGGCACCAGATCGAGCGCCGCGTCGATCGCGCCGAGCATCGAGGGCGGTGGCGCGGTGGTATGGATGAAGCCTGAGCAGACGTGGATCAGGTAATCGATCAGCGGTCTCGATCCCGCGACATAGGCGCCGAATCCACCGAACGCCTTGGAAAACGTGCCCATGGCCAGATCCACAGATGCGTCAGCAAGGCCCCGCCCATGCTCACCAAGAACACCGGTGGCGTGAGCCTCATCGAGATAGAAAAACGCGCCGAACCGCTCCGCCAGCTCGGCGATCGCGACAATATCGGCGCAATCGCCGTCCATCGAAAACACCGACTCGGTGAGGATGAACCGCCGTCCCGGCCTGGCTTGATGGGTCGCCAGCAATTCTTCCAGGTGCATCAAGTCGTTATGGCGAAACCTGATTTCGCGTGCGCCGGCGGCTTTGACGCCGTGATGCAGACTGGCGTGGACGAGCCGGTCGGCAAACACCAGATCGTCGCGCCCGAGCAGCGCCGCCAGCACCGCCACATTGGCCTGCCAGCCCGAAGCAAACACCAACGCAGCCGGACGCCGCTTCCATGCCGCGAGTTTGGCCTCCACCTGCTCATGCAGATCAAGCGTGCCGCCGATCAGCCGCGAAGCCCCCGCGCCGGCACCATACTCGAGCGCCCATTGCGCCGCGCGCGCGCGCAGCGGAGCCGCGAAGGACAACGCCAAATAATCGTTTGAGGAAAAATCAATCAGTTCGCGCCCGTCGCGCTGCACCCGCCCCGGCGCCAGACGCTCGATCCCGCGCAACCGCCGTGCCCCGCCGCGTGCCGCGATCCGGGTAAGTTCAGTGGAGAAGACATCGTCGAGACGGGCCATGGTGAACAGGCGAGAAATCAATAGGTTGAAGGGGAAGGTAGGAAGCATCTTTTTTGAAAAAAAGAAGCAAAAAACTTTTGTCGAGTTAGGTTTTGTGTGTACCGGTCTGTCGACGGTGGATTCCGATCTATTGGAACAAAAGTTTTTTGCTTCTCTTTTTTCAAAAAAGATGCTTCCTACCTTCCCCTTCAACCTATTGATTTCACTTGTTACTTCACCAGCGCTGCCAGCAACGCATCGAGCCTGATAAGTCCCGCGTCGGTCGCCCGCAGGTTCCCTGCGCGATATTCTAGATAGTTTTCCTCGATGGCTGCCGACATCATGTTCCGGTCGAGCGCGTCATCGAGCCTCATCCCGGTACGGGCCTCGAAGCGTGCCGCTTCGATCCCCTCGGCGAGTCGCAAACCCATCAGCAGCATCTCGCGCGCCGAATCTCGAACCCCGATTTCTTCGTGATGGGCTCGGCCGTGGCCGTGGCGTTCTACTAGCGCCGCCCATGGTTCGGGCGCCCGGTGCCGGCTTTCGGCGATCCTGCCTTCGGGTAATGTCAAACGCTGATGCGCGCCGGGACCGATGCCCAAATAATCGGCATAGCGCCAATAAGCCAGATTATGCCGGCTTTCCGCGCCTGGTTTCGCATAGTTGGAAATTTCGTAGCGCTGCAAACCAAACTTTGCCGCTTCCTCGGCGGTGACTTCGTAAAGCCGTGCCGCAAGTTCGCCTTCGGGCAGGATAATTTCGCCGCGGCGATGTCGCGCCTCGAATTGCGTGCCGGGCTCGATGGTGAGCTGGTAAAGCGACAGATGATCCGCTGCCAAAGCCAACGCCTCGCGCAATTCCGCCCGCCACGCTGCTTCACTCTGATCTGGTCGCGCGTAGATCAAATCGAACGACAGCCGCGGAAACAGGTTTCGTGCCAGCTCAAGGGCGCGCTTGGCCTCGTTCACGTCATGTTGCCGTCCGAGCGCTTTGAGCGCCGCCGGATCGAGGCTTTGCACCCCGAGCGATACCCTGTTAACCCCGGCCGCACGAAAGCTCGCGAGTTTGCCGGCCTCCACGCTGGTGGGATTGGCCTCCAGCGTGATCTCGATGTCAGGTACGGCCTCGAAATATCGGGTCGCGTCCGCGATCATATCGGCGACCAATTGCGGCTCCATCAGGCTCGGAGTGCCGCCACCGAGAAAGATCGAGCCCAGCGGCCGTCGTCCGACCCGCGCCGCTTCGAACGCGAGTTCGGTCCTGAGTGCTGCGCCGAAACGGCCGTGATCGATACGTTCGCGAACGTGCGAATTGAAGTCGCAATAGGGGCATTTGGCCAGGCAAAACGGCCAGTGGATATAAAGCGCCAGAGGTTCGGTCATATGCCGTGGTAGGTGCGATACCAGGCGACGAAGCGCTCAATTCCGGTCTCGATGCTGGTGCTGGGCGAGAATCCCACGGCCTGCATCAGATCATCCACATCGGCGTAGGTCGCCACCACATCGCCGGGTTGCATTGGCACCATCTGACGCCGAGCCCGCCTGCCGGTCGCGTTCTCGATCGCCACGATCATACGTTCGAGCTCGACCGGTGTATGATTGCCGATGTTATAGATCCGGTGTGGTGCTCGCGCGCTTGCCGGATCGGAGCGGGTAAAATCGTAATCCGGGTTCACTACCGGCGGCCGCGGGAGCAGCCGCAAGATCGCCGTAACCACATCGTCGATGTAGGTGAAATCGCGGCGCATCCGGCCGTGATTGAACAGTTTGATCGGCTCGCCGGCGAGTATCGCCTTGGTGAACAGATAATAAGCCATATCCGGCCGGCCCCACGGACCATAGACGGTGAAAAACCGCAGGCCGGTGGCCGGGATCTCGAACAGGTGGGAATACGAATGCGCCATCAGCTCGTTGGCGCGCTTGGTGGCGCCATAGAGCGAGACCGGATGATCGGCGCCGTCATGCTCCGAAAACGGAGTCTTCTCATTCAGGCCGTAAACCGAGCTGGAAGACGCGTAGATCAGGTGGCTGACCGAATGCCGCCGGCACGCTTCCAGCACCGCGAGAAACCCCGAAATATTGGCATCGACATAGGCGGCGGGATTATCGAGCGAGTAGCGCACTCCGGCCTGGGCCCCGAGGTGGATCACCGCTTCGGGTTGGAACGACGCAAACAATTCGGCGAGCGCGGGCGCTTGTTCCAGCCGCGCCTGGGTGAAGGAAAATCCTGGTCTGGCGAGCAGCAGCAGGTTCAGCCTGGCATGCTTGAGGCGGACGTCGTAATATTCGTTCAAGCTATCGAACCCCGCCACCTCTGCTCCGGCGGCGAGCAGGGCCTGGGTCACGTGAAATCCGACGAACCCCGCGGCGCCGGTTACCAGAATGCGTCGGCCGGTGAAATCGAGGTCGGACATGGGTTCCTGAGTACATCGGATCGGCTCAGCCTGAACAGCCCCTCCCTCCTAATTGGCAAAGTTTTTTTGCTTCTTTTTGTTCACAAAAAGAAGACTTAGGAATCTTCTTTTTTGCAAAAAAGAAGCAAAAAACTTCTGTTCGTTTGGCTCCGTGCCGCGTCCACCGTCCAGATCACTCCACCCAGGCTCATCGATCCGAGCATCACTCCGATCATCGGGTAGGCGGTCCCGTTCGCGAATAAACCCACTAGAGCGCTCGCGATGCTTGCCATGCCGAATTGCATGACGCCGATGAGGCCCGACGCACTGCCGGCCCTGTCGCTGCTGGCGGCCATGGCAATCGCCGTGGAGTTGGCGCCCAGCACCGGTACCGTCGCGACCACGAACCATAACGGCAACAGAAACACCGGCAGCGAATGGACGCCGGCCACTGCGAGCAGCGCCGCAGCCGCCACCAAATTGACCACGATCGCTCCCGAGAATACCAGGTGCACCGGGAATCGCCGCAACAGATAACGGTTGCCCTGGGCAAAGATCACCGACGCGAGCGCATTGAGCGCGAACAAAAGTCCATATTGGCGCGCGCTGGCGCCATAGAGCGTCATGAACACGAACGGGGACCCGGCAATGAACGCGAACATGCTCGAAATTCCTAATCCCCCAACCACGGCCGGCACGACGAAACTGCGCTGCCCGAGTAATCCCAGGTACACCAGGATCATCGGACCGATCCCCTCGCGGCGGCGCCCTGACGACGGCAAAGTCTCCGGCAGACCCCAAGCGGTAACGCCGCAGCAGGCGGCGCCGAACAGCGTCAACAACATGAAGATCGACCGCCAGCCGCCGAACTCGAGCAGGTAGGCGCCCAATACCGGCGCCGCGATCGGTGCAATTGCCTGCACCATCATAACACCCGACAACACCCCGGCGGCCTCACGTTCGGCGAACAAGTCCTGGATTACCGCGCGCCCGACCACCATGCCTGAACAGCCGCCGATCGCCTGCAACAGGCGCACCGCCAGAAATTGATCGATGTGCGGCACCAGGATCAACGCCAGCGACGATACGGTGAATAATACCTCACCCGCAAGCAACGGGATCCGGCGTCCGAACCGATCGATCAACGGGCCGTAAAACAATTGCCCAGCCGCCAGCCCGAGGAAGAACACCGAAACCGAATTCTGCACATGCGTCATATCGGTCCGGAAATGGCGGACCAGCGCCGGAAAACTGGCCAGATACATGTCGGTGGCCAGTGGCGCAAACGCGGCGAGCGCACCCAGGATCAGGGTCAGGCGGGCGACAGAAGGAATTCGGTTCAAAGCTCCCCGTCTCGCAGTGGGTGGTGGGGAAGATAGCGGCGTGCCGCGTCGAGGCAGGTTTGCAGCTGCGCGCGCAGATCAGACGGCACCGTCGCTAACAGACTGATGTAGGCCTTCACGGTTACATCGCGCAGCGCCGTCAATCTGGCTTCGCCGCCGGGTGCTAAGCGGATCAGCTTCTGGCGACGGTCCTCGGGATATTCCTGGCGCTCAACGCATTGGGCGTGGACCAATTTATCCACCAGCCGGCTGGTAGCGGCGGCACTGAGACCGACTGCCTGAGCGACGCCGGCGACAGAAAGTGGCCCGAGTTGATAAAGGCTGAACAGCGCGTGCATCTGGCTGAAGGAGAGATCGGCGCTATGCATGTCGGTCGCCATCTGGCGGAAGGTTTCGTTGGCCGCCAAGCCGTGGAAATGATCGAACGAGCTGCCAAGGGCGTGCAAATCATCTGGGGTCATGGGCGTCAATACATGCAAATGCGCATTCAATGCAAGAATGCACATATATTCGATCTCCGGCAATGGCGCTCGGCAAGCCATGCGTTTGATGCATAATCGTGGGCCCAGGTATGTGTCGCATAGAATTACGCCGTCCAGCTGCCGCATGAAAGGCGGAAAACAGCCACCCGCGGAAATTTTGCGCACGCGATGTCATCTCGTTGACACGATACCGATCGGCGACTAGAAACCCCCTCCGACGCGGCGGGCATCCCCCGCCGTTTCGCGTCTAAGAAGTAGGCGGCTC
>Ga0302314_10022952_pt1 | contig 10210 bp, 15 predicted proteins | sample III_Palsa_N2_3_FD_200533 | JGI IMG/M metagenome (GOLD analysis project Ga0302314, IMG submission 200533) | Peat permafrost microbial communities from Stordalen Mire near Abisko, Sweden - III_Palsa_N2_3 | ecosystem: Environmental > Terrestrial > Soil > Palsa > Peat permafrost | place: Sweden... | reverse complement strand
TGGCCTCGGCCGGGAAGGTCGCCGGCGGCGCGGTGAAGGCGGTGGCCTGGGTGCTGAACAGGAAATGGCCGCGGCCATTGGCCAGGGCGACTTCGGTGTCCTGGGGCAGGCTCGGATCTGCCAGGGTTGGACGCAGCGCCGCCAGGTCGATCACCGCCGCGGCGACCCCGTCGAAACGACCGGAGGAATCCGTCAGCCGCTGCACCGCCATCAAGGCCGGCCGGGTGGTCAGGTCCGCCGGCGCCTTGATCACCAGTTGCGGCGCGCCGGCCGCGAGCCGCTGGAACCAGCCGGAGGTGCGCCGCGTCGGGTCGGCCGGCACGCTGGCGGCCGCGCAAGTCACCCGGCCCAGAGGGTCAAAGCGAATAAGATTGATATAGCCCGGAACCCGGGCGGCGATTTCAGACAGCCGCTGGGCGCACTGCACGCCGATCGCCTCGGGCGCCACGGTTTCCAGCAGCACCGAGGCGCCATCCATGCGGGCTCGGGCCGTGGCCGCGCTGCGCTGGGCCCCCAGCGCCAGATCGACCCGGCGCTGGTCGGCGTCCTTGGAGAAGGTCAGGATCGCCTGGGCGGCGCCAAGCAGCAGCACGGGCAACAACGCCACCGCCATGGCCAAGCCGAGGCGCGCCCTGATGGTGGTCATGGGCCCGAAGGTCAGCCGGAAGGGAGGCCGCGCCATAGTTGTCCTAGCGCGACGGCGTGCTCAGCCGCTCCGCATCGGCCATGATCGACCGCATCGCATCGGAGGCCGAGAGGCCGTCGCGATCGTAGCTGCCGTCATCCAGGATCGACTGGAGCGCCCGTCGCGCGCGGCTGACCCGGCTTTTGACGGTGCCGACGGCGCAGCCGCAGATGTCGGCGGCTTCTTCATAGGCAAAGCCGCCCGCGCCCACCAGGATCAGCGCCTCGCGCTGTTCGGCCGGCAGCATGGCCAGGCCCAGACGCATCTCGTCCAGGGCCAGGGGAGACGAGGGATCGTCCACCGCCACCAGCGTCCGCTCGGCGGCCTCCTGGTCGAGCTGGGTCTGGCGCCAGGAGCGGCGGCGTTCTGAATAGAACTGGTTGCGCAGGATCATGAAGGTCCAGGCCTTCATGTTCGTGCCCATCTGATAGCTGGCGCGCGCGTCCCAGGCCTTGACGAGGGCGTCCTGCGCCAGGTCGTCGGCCGAGGCGGGGTCTCCGGCCAGGGTGCGGGCAAAGGCGCGCAGGTGCGGGATCAGCGCCACCAATTCGCCCTTGAACCGGGCGTCGTCGCTGCTGGCCGGCTTTGGGGCGCCGGGGTTGGCCGAGCGTTGGCCGGCCATTACCCTTCACCCGTCGCGTTTTTCTCGTCGCCGCGGCGAAGGATATCCAGGAACTCATCGGGCACGGGCTCGGCCACCACATCGTCGAACATCTGGCGCAGCTTGACGCCGATCGCCTGCTGCCGCAGCCGGGCTTCGTCCAGCGAGGACTTGGCCTGGCGCCGGCGCTTATCGTTCGAGATTGGCTCGATCATACCCTTGGCGTTGCGCTCATTCACGAAACGCCCCCCTTGAAACAATGATAGCGATACGCCCTATGTAGGGGAAGAAACGCGATGCCTCCCAGCGGGTTCCATGAGGGAACCGATTTTTCTGGAACCGACAGCCCATCCGGGCGTTCTTAACAACTTAAGTCGGAGGCTGGCGTCATCTCCTGACCCTTTATCGGGTTCTGGTGTTCGGCGCCGGCGCGATTGCTCAGTCGCAAAGGGGTTCACATGAGTCTTTTATCAGGTCTGGCGCCGCATCTGCCCTACGTGCGTCGCTATGCACGGGCGCTCACCGGCGACCAATCCACCGGTGACGCCTACGTCCGCGCCGCCCTGGAGGCCCTGGCGGCCGGCGAGCGCATGCTGGACGCCTCGATGACGCCCCGCGTGGCCCTCTATCATGTCTTTCACACCATCTGGTCCTCCACGGGCGCCCAGCTGGAAGCCCACAACGACGATCGCCGGCCCTCGCCCTCGGACGACGCCGCCCGCCGCATCCTGCGCATCGCCCCCCGATCCCGGCAGGCCTTCCTGCTGACGGCGCTGGAAGGCTTCACCCAGTCCGAGGCCGCCTCGATCCTGGAAACCGATTTCGAGGAAGTCGAAGGCCTGATCGCCGAGGCCCAGACCGAGATCGACGCGGAACTGGCCACCGACGTCCTGATCATCGAGGACGAGCCGGTGATCGCCGCCGACATCGAGGCCCTGGTCCAGGAGTTGGGCCACCGGGTGATCGACATCGCCGCCACCCGCACCGAAGCCACCGATTCCGTGGCGCGGCGCACGCCGGGCCTGGTGCTGGCCGACATCCAGCTGGCTGACGGATCATCCGGCATCGATGCGGTGAAGGACATTCTTGGCCGTCACGACGTGCCGGTGATCTTCATCACCGCCTTCCCCGAACGCCTGCTCACCGGGGAGCGCCCCGAGCCCACCTTCCTGATCACCAAGCCCTTCCAGCCGGAAACGGTGAAGGCGGCGATCGGCCAGGCGCTGTTCTTCCATCCCGCCCGCAGCAAGCAGGCGGCCTAACCTCTTCGTCTCGGAACTGCCGGAACGCGGCCCGCGTTAGCGCTGGGCCGCGTTTTGCGCATCTGGAGGCGAACATGCTTGGTTGGGCAGTCCTTTTCTTCATCCTGGCCGTGATCGCCGGGTTCCTCGGGTTCATGAGCCTTGCCGGCCTTGCGGCCAGCATCGCCAAGATCCTGTTCCTGGTCTTCATCGTGCTCTTGGTGGTCAGCTTCGTGATCCGCGCGATCCGGGGCCAGTCGGTCGTATAGCCATTCGCCGCGCGCCCGATCCGGGCGCGCGGCGTAAACCTGCGGGTTGATGTCGCCTGAAACCGACGGTCGCGCCCGCCTGGCGGCCTTTGCCCCCAGAATCATCCGGCCTCGCCTCGCCACAACCCAGGAGGATGTCCACGCAAGCGCCGACGCGGCCGGATGCTTGGTGGGAGACGCCGGATCGACCCTTCGGGCCGTCCGAAATCACAGGTTCCAGCTATTTGCTGAGATCGTTCGGCTTCGGGCCATTGGGCCCCGGCGGAACCGGGGCGGCCACCGGCGGATGGCCGGACTGGGTCGCCGCGGCGACCCGCGAGGCGGCGCTGGAATCGGCGCGGCTGAAATCGCCGGCGCGGAATCCCCAGGCCATCGCCAGGGCGGCGCCGGCCAAGGCCACCGAGGCGATCAGCACCACCAGAATGTGCCGACCCCGAAACCCTTGCCGGGCTTCTGTGACCGAAAGATGCGGAGCGTGGTCGTGAAAGTTGGTGTTGGCCATGACGGCCTCCATATGAAGTCCTGATCCTTAAACAGGTCCGGACGCCAAAAGGGTCCCGGCCGCGAGTTTCGCCACCGACGCGAAATTTTTTGGTTATTGCGGAACCACCCAGGGGGGGTCCCCGTTTACAGTTTGCGGAGGCGGCGACGCCCCCCCGACATAGGACTGGCCACAGTCAGTCCAGCTGCCTCCGCACCCCAATTCTCGATGATGCACAAACCTTCAAAGCGGCCCCCGCAAGGGCCGCTTTTTCTTGGCCTGGGCGTGGTAGCGCTGGGTTCAGGACGAGGGGGTCCACGGGCGCCGTAGACGTCAATTTCCACCGCCCTTTAGTTTTCGCCGTTCCCTCGCCACAAGGGCGAGGGAACGGGTTGGGTTGAGCAACGAGCTGTCATCCCGGCTTTCGCCCGCATCATCCCGCCCCTAGTACCTCGGCGTGCCGTCTTCCCAGAAGTACCGGTGCGCGGTCTGGTCGAAGTAATAGTATTTGCCGGTGCGCTGATCGAGGTACTGCCGGTGCGGCGACTTGGCGGCCAGGGTCGCGCCCGCGGGTTTGGCGGCCTGCGCCGGCTGCGGCGGCGCATAGGCCGGCCTGAGCGGGCCCACCTGCGGCGCCGTGGTCGGCGGGGCGGCCTGGGAAGTCGGGGCCAGGTCTTCCGGCGTCGCGCAGGCGCCGAGCGCCAGCACCGCCCCCATCACCCCCAGCGCCGCAAAGCCGTTCGCCGTCATCGCCTCATCCCTCCGCCGCCTCGCCAAAGGGAACAGCCCCGGCGCGACGGCGTTCATCTTTGGTAATCGCCTATTGCTGTGCAGAACAGAGAAAATCCGATGTCCATCTTCCACCGCCAACAAGTCGTCGCCGGCCAAGCCGTTCCGCTGGACTCTCCAGGGGTCAGGGCCAGGGTCCGCGAGGCCTATGATCTGGGCCGCAACGAAGAACGCCGGCGCCATCATGGCTCGCCGATGCTGACCCTGCTCTTGGTGCTGGTGGCCGCTGTCGGGGCCGTGACGCTGTATTACTCGTTCCGCCAGGGCTCGTTCTCGGGCGGCGGCGCGGCCATCGACACCAAGATCGCCCAGGTCGGCTCGAACGCCGCGCCCGCCATCCAGACCGCCGCCGACAAGGCCAGCGCCTTGGCGCAGACCGCCGGCCAGAAGCTGCAGTCCCAGGGTCAGGCGATCAAACAGGACGCGACCGGCCAGAACGTGCCGTCATCGCCAGGGCAATAGGGTTGGTTCCCATTTGAGCCATCCTGCGCCAGCATATCGCCAACCCTTCGTAACCGCTCCCATTAAGGGGAGCCATTAAAGGCTCAGGCTTCCACGCCGCAATGCCGCGCCTCCAGGCGTGACGCGAGCGCGGCGCCTCGCCATCGCAAGGCGCCCGAGCCCGCATCCTGAGCCCCCAGTCCTGAATTCACTTGGCCTGAGTTCGCTGGCAGCAGACGTCGCGGCGGGGCTAACCTCACCCGTCGCTGTTGTCGTCGTCCCGGGAGGCGCGGCGGTGGTAGGAACTGTCGCCGTTCTCGGATCGTTTGGCGTACTCGTCCTCGCGGGCCTTCTGCTTGTCCCAGTAGGCTTGGCCGTCGTGGGGCTTGAACATGGTGCGCGGGGCGCCGTCCTTGGTCGCCACGGCGAAGACGTTGCCGTGGGCGTCGTACATCACCTTGTCGCCGTTGCTGCGGGTCATGATCAGCACGTCCTTGGGCGGCCGGTCGACGAAGGCATGGGCCTTGGCAACGTATTCATCGACGTTTTTGGCGTCGAAATCCGCCCCGTCTCGCTGGAAGTGATACTGGGCGCTTTCGTCGGCGGCATATTTGCGGCTGGAGGCCCAGCGCGGCTTGCCGTGCAACAGCACCACCGGGTCCTTGCGGTGGTCCGTCTGGTCGTCGCCGCTGTCAGAGCCATAGCCGCCGCCGGATCCATAGCGCTGGCTGCTGTAGCCGCCCTGGCCATAGTCGTTCTTCGCTACCCGCGACTGATCCGCGCCTGCGCCGCCTGCGGACGAGCCGCTGGCCTGTTCCCGCGCCGGCCTGGTGGCCGATCCGCCGTCGCAGGCCGCCAGGCTCATCGCCAAGGCGGCTGATCCCAGCAGCGCCGCCCATGCGGCCCGATTCATTCCGATACCCATCCAACAAGCCCCTGTGCTTAAGGTTGTGAGAACGAACTAAGAACAAGGCGCGGGGTTTGTCCAGACTCTTTTTAACGCTATGAGCAAGATCGTAGTTTGGAAGGGAATCGCGGCGGTGAGCAAACGTGTTCTGCTGATCGTCGGCGGCGGGGTCGCCGCCTATAAGGCGCTGGAGCTGACCCGCCTGCTGCGCAAGGCCGGTGTGGGCGTGCGGCCGATCATGACCAAGGCCGCGACCCAGTTCGTCACTCCCCTGTCGCTGGCGGCCCTGGCCGAGGACAAGGTCTATCAGGACCTCTTCTCCCTCACCGACGAATCCGAGATGGGCCATATCGAGCTGTCGCGCTCGGCCGATCTCGTCGTTGTGGCGCCGGCGACGGCGGACCTGATGGCCAAGGCGGCCAATGGCCTGGCCGACGACCTGGCCTCGACCACCCTGCTGGCCACAGACAAGCCGGTGCTGATGGCGCCGGCGATGAATGTGCGCATGTGGCTGAACGCGGCCACCCAGCGAAATCTCAAGACGCTGCAGGGGGACGGCGTGCGCATCGTTGGCCCGGACGAGGGGCCGATGGCCTGCGGCGAGTTCGGGCCTGGCCGCCTGGCCGAGCCGCCCGCCATATTCGAGGCGATCATGCTGGCCCTCGCCGGCGTTTCCGGGTCGCCACTGGCGGGCAAGAAGGTTGTGGTCACCGCTGGCCCCACCGCCGAGCCGATCGATCCGGTGCGGGTGCTCACCAATCGCTCCAGCGGCAAGCAGGGCTACGCCATCGCCGGCGCCCTGGCCGAACTGGGCGCGGAGGTGACCCTGGTTTCCGGCCCCACCGCCCTGTCGGCCCCAGTGGGGGTCAAGCGGGTCTGGGTGGAGACGGCGGTGGAGATGCTGGAGGCGACCAAGGCCGCCCTGCCCGCCGACGCGGCCATCTGCGTCGCCGCGGTGGCCGACTGGCGGGTGGACCAAGTGTTTGGCCTGAAGCTGAAAAAAGGCAAGGACGGGCCGCCGACCCTGACCCTGGTGGAAAACCCCGACATCCTCGCCACCCTGTCCGCCTCCGGCCCGGCGCGGCCGAAGCTGGTGGTGGGATTCGCCGCCGAGACCGACAATATCGAGGCCAACGCCAAGGCCAAGCTGGCGCGCAAGGGCTGCGACTGGATCGTCGCCAATGACGTCGCCGACGCCTGGGTCATGGGCGGGGACGAGAACGCCGTGCTGCTGGTGACCAAGGCCGGCGTCGACCGCTGGGAGCGCGCCGCCAAGACCGATGTCGCGCGCCGGCTCGCTTTGAAGATCGCCGAGGCCCTCGCATGAATCCCACCGTCGCCATCCTGCGCCTGCCCCACGCCGAGGGCCTGCCGCTGCCGGCCTATGAGACCGTGGGCGCCGCCGGCATGGACCTGCGCGCGGCGGTTCCCGAGCATGAGCCCATCGTGCTGAGGCCCGGCGCCCGAATCGCCGCCCCCACCGGCTTCGCCTATGGCCTACCGCTGGGGTTCGAGGCCCAGGTGCGGCCGCGCTCGGGCTTGGCGCTGAAGAACGGCATCACCTGCCTGAATTCGCCGGGCACCGTCGACAGCGACTATCGCGGCGAGGTGAAGGTGATCCTGGTCAACCACGGCGCCGAGGATTTCACCATCCGCCGAGGCGACCGCATCGCCCAGCTGGTGATTGCGCCGGTGGTGCAGGCGGTGTGGGCCGAGGTGGATACGTTGGACGAGACCGCGCGGGGGGCGGGCGGGTTCGGGTCGACGGGGGCGGCGTAGGTATTCCCTCTTCCGTAAGGGACTCGTTGCGAGCCGCGTGCGTGGTTCGAGACGCGACGAAGGCGTCGCTCCTCACCATGACTGGTTTTTTGCAGCCCAGCTTCGTCATCCTGAGGAGCCCCTCTTGGGGCGTCTCGAAGGACGCACGCAGGCTATGCAATCCCCGCCGAGGAGAGACTCACACCACGATATTGACCAGCGACCCTGGCCGCATCGGCCGGTTGGGCGACGGCTCGGCGGCTGGCGTAGAAGCCAGGATCGGCGAGGGCCGCTGAGGCGCGGCGGCGGCGGGCGCGGCGCGTTGAGGCGCGGCCGGGGCCTGAACCTTGCCCAAGGCCGCGTCGAAGAAGGCCTTCTGGGCCGCGCGGGCGTCGGCGACCGAGCGGCTGGGCTGGGCCGCTGGGGATATCGGCTGGCCGGAAATCGGCGGGAGGGCCACGGGCGGATCCTTCGAGAGGCGCCCACCCTCGTCAAAACATGGTTAGCAAAAGGTTAACGCGACCTTACGAACGCGCCTTATCCACCGCTTCGCTCAGGGCCTCGGCGGTCTGGGCGTCGAGGGGCAGGGCGTATTTGGCGGCGATCCTGCCGTCCTTGCCGACCACGAAGGTCTCGGGCACCCCGGAGACGCCGAAATCCAGCGTCGCCTTGCCGTCGGAATCCAGCAGGGTCTCGGAATAGGGGTCGCCCCGCGCCAGCATGGCCTGGGTGGCGGTTGGGTCGTAGCGCCAGGGTGAGACCACCCCGATCACCTTCACCCCCTGCGCCTTCAACGCCATCAGCGCCGGCTGTTCCTGCACGCAGGGCACGCACCAGGAGGCGAAGAAGTTGATCACTGTGCCCGGCGGGGCGTCGGCGGCCAGATGCGTGGGCGCGCCGCCGGCCATGGGCGGCAGGGCCTCGTCCGGCACGGGTTTGCCCACCAGGGCGTCGGGGATGTAGTGCGGGTCGTGGTGGACGCGGGCGAAGAACAGCGCCGCGAGCACGGCGAACCCGGCCAGGGGCAGGATGGCGAGCCAGCGCTTCATGACGGCTTGTCCTTGCCGGCGGCGGCTTCGGCGTCCTCGACCGCCTTTCGCCAGCGGCGAGCGCGCATGAGACTGTTCGCGATCATGACGGCGAAGATCAGGGCGGTGATGGCGTAGGCCGGCCAGACGAAGGGGCCGTATTTGCCGGCGTCGAAATCGAGCATCTCCGCTACCTCGCCGCCCGCACGGCCAGGACATTGGCGCGCCGCCGCCAGACCTCGCCGCGAATGCGGACGAGCCACAGGGCGCCGAAGGCCGAGGTATAGGCCAGGATCATCAGCAGGAAGGGCGGCAGATAGACCGGCGCCATGGCTGGCCCGCCCTTGGCGAACAGGGTCGAGCCCTGGTGCAGGGTATTCCACCAGTCCACCGAGAAGACCACGATCGGCAGGTTGACGACGCCCACCAGGGCCAGGATGGCGCAGGCCCGAGCCGCGCGGGCCTCGTCGTCGATGGCCGCCTGCAGCGCCATATAGCCGAGGTAGAACAACAGCAGCACCAGCTCTGACGTCAGCCGCGCGTCCCACACCCACCAGGCGCCCCACATGGGCTTGCCCCAGAGGGAGCCGGTGATCAGGGCCAGGAAGGTCAGGCCCGCGCCCAGGGGCGCCGCGGCCCGCGCCGCCGCCTCCGCCAGGGGCTGGCGGAACACCAGGCCGAGGAAACTGGCCACGCCCAGGCAGAGATAGACGAACAGGCTCAGCATCGAGGCCGGCACATGGATGAACATGATGTGGATGGTGTAGCCCTGCTGGTAGTCCGGCGGGGCGGCGAAATCGAGCCACAGTCCCACGGCGGCCAGCAGCACCGCGAGGGCGCCGAACAGCGGCGCGGCCCAGCGCGAAAAGGCCATGAATCGGTCGGGGTTATAGAGGAAGGCGAACATCAGGGCTGGCGGCTCCCGCTGGTGGGTCGGCCATCGCGCTTCGACAAGCTCAGCATGAGGGCTACTTCCGCACTAGAAATCCTCATCCTGAGCCTGTCGAAGGGCGAGGATTTCGGGCCCGCAGGCAGGTCGGTTCTGTAGCCGCGACGCATCATCGCCCTCACGATAGCGCATTGCGGCAGGCCGCCGCCATGGCGAAGGGGCCGAGGCCTACGGTTGCGAGACTATAGGCGATGAGCAGCAGCAGGCCGGTCCGCCAGTCCAGGCCGGCGGCGTAGGCTTCGATGGCGCCGGCGCCGAAGATCACCGGGGGGGCGAACAGGGGCAGGACGATGACGGCGATCAGCACCCCGCCCCGGCGCGAGCCAATCGACAGGGCCGCGCCGATGCCGCCACAGAAAGAAAAGCCCAGGCCGCCGACAAGGGCGGTGAAGGCGACCAGCCAGGACAGGCCCGGCGAGGCGCCGAGGGCGATAGAGGCGATGGGCGCGGCCAGGGCCAGGGGCGCGCCGGTGGTGATCCACTGGGCCAGGCATTTGGCAAAGGCGACCGCTTCCAGGGGCGCGGGGCCGAGGGCCAGCAGATCCAGGGCGCCGTCCTCATAGTCGCGCTCGACCAATCGCTCGAGGGAAAGCAGCGAGGCCAGGGCCAACGCCAGCCAGGCGGAGCCGGGGGCGACGATGGCCAGCTTGTCTGGGGCCGGGCCGGTGGCCAGGGGCAGCAGAGTGGCCATGGCGGCGTAGAAGCTGACCGCCAACAGCGGCCCGCCGCCCTTGCCCCAGCTGAGGGCCAGCTCGCGCCTGAACAGGGCGGTGAAGCTGCTCATGCGCCCACCGCGGTGGCCCCGACTTCGACGGCGCGCGCCGGGACGGGCATGGGATCGTGCACGGCGGCGATGATCATGCCGCCGCCGGCGAGGTGGGCGCCCATGAGCTCGCCGAAGCGGGCGCGCCAGGCGGCGTCCAGGGGGGTCAGCGGCTCGTCCAGCAGCCAGAGGGCGCGGGGGCTGGCGATCAGGCGGGCCAGGGCCACGCGGCGGCGCTGGCCGGCGGAGAGTTTGCGCACCTCGAGATTTTTCAGGCGGTTGAGGTCGAGGGTTTCGC
>Ga0302314_10022951_pt1 | contig 10210 bp, 14 predicted proteins | sample III_Palsa_N2_3_FD_200533 | JGI IMG/M metagenome (GOLD analysis project Ga0302314, IMG submission 200533) | Peat permafrost microbial communities from Stordalen Mire near Abisko, Sweden - III_Palsa_N2_3 | ecosystem: Environmental > Terrestrial > Soil > Palsa > Peat permafrost | place: Sweden... | reverse complement strand
ACGATAACTTCGCTCAAGAATACGCCCTCGCCGCGTAAGCGGTGCGGTCGGATTCGACCTAAAGCCCTGGTGTCTTAGCAGCGCCAGGCGGGGCTCGGGGGGCGCCTGGCAACAGAAGCCCCCCACCGTCCCGCCCCAGCCCAAAATCACCGACGAAATCGCGCGCCGCGCGCCGCGGCGGCCTTGCGTCGCGACGTTCGCACGCTAGGTTCGCGGCATGGCGAAGACTGGCGAGCCCCGCGACCTGATCGGCTATGACGCGCTGCAGCAGGAGGCCCTGCGCGGCGTGGTGCGTGCGGCGCTGAAGCTGGCCGCCGCCAGGAGCCTGCCGGGCGACCACCATTTCTACATCACCTTCAAGACCCAGGCGCCGGGCGTCACCGGCCCCCGCGACCTGCTCGACCAGTACCCCGACGAGATGATGATCGTGCTGCAGCACCAGTACTGGGACCTAGCGCCGGGCGAGACCTTCTTCGCCGTCACCTTGCGTTTCGGCGGCCAGCCGAAGCCGCTGTCGATTCCTTACGCGGCGATCACCCAGTTCTGGGATCCGAGCGTCGACTACCGCCTGCGCTTCAGCGTGCCCGAACCGGCGCTGGCCCCGGCGCCCGTGCCCGTCGCCGCCCTGCCGATGCAGCGGCCCAAGGCCGATGCGGCGCAAACGGAGAAGCCGGACAAGGCTGGCGAAACCGGCGACGCCGAACCCAAGATCGTCTCCCTCGACCAATTCAGGAAGAAATAGCTCCGCGTGACCGACGCTGCCTCCGACGCGCCGCTGGCGCTGACCGACGACGAGATCCTGCAACGGTTCCTCAGAACCAAGAACCAGCCCACCGGCTCCCAGACCCTCGGCTTTCGCATGGTCAGCGTCAGCCAGGAGAGGATGGAGGTCGAGGTCGCGTTCGAGGCCAAGCCCGAGCTGGTCTCCAACCCGATGAAGCAGGTGCAGGGCGGCTACCTGTGCGCCATGCTCGACGAGTGCATGTCGGTGGCCTGCATGGTCGCCTCGAGGATGACCGCCGTCGCCCCCACCGTCGAGATGAAGACCAGCTTCTACCGGCCGGCCGCCTTCGGCCCGATCAAGGGGATCGGACGGGTCGCGCGCTGGGGCAAGACCATAGCCTTCACCGAAGGCGAGCTCTATGGCCCCGACGGCAAGCTGCTGGCCAAGGCCACCGGCACCGCCGTGCCGACCCCGTTCAAGAACTACAAGTAGCCGACGCCCATGCGCCGCTGGCTCGCCACCCTCGCCGTCGCGCTCGCGGCCGTCTTCGCCGGATCGGTGAGCGCGGCCACGGCGGGACCGTTCTCCAACTGGGCCGCGGTGGTGGTCTCGGGCGACTTCCACGCCGCCCACACCAACAATCCCACCGAGACCTTCGACAACGCCCGCCGCGACGTCGCCGCCGAGCTGATCCGCAAGGGCTTCTCGGCCGCAAACGTGCGGCAGTTCTCGGTGCGGCCCGAACTCTATCCCGACACCAAGCCCGGTAAGGCCGACCTGGATCCGATCTACAACAGCCTGAAGGCGCTCGCCCAGACCGCCACCGGCGGCTGCCTGGTCTATTTCAGCTCGCACGGCTCGCCGCAGGGCGTGGTGCTCGACGGCCAGATTCTGCCCCCCACGCTGATGGACGAGATGGTCACCAGCGTCTGCGGCGAGCGGCCGACCATCGTCGTCATCTCGGCCTGCTTCTCGGGCGTCTTCGTGCCGGTGCTGGCGGGTCCCAACCGGATGATCTTGACCGCCGCGCGGCCCGACCGCTCCTCGTTCGGCTGCAGCGAGAGCGACAAATACCCCTATTTCGACACCTGCATGCTGAAGGTGCTGCCCATCGCGCACGACTTCGTCGCCGTCAGCTCGGCGGTGCAGGCCTGCGTGGCCGAGAAGGAGCAGGAGACCGGCATGCGGCCGGCGTCCGAGCCGCAGATCTATATCGGCGCGGGGCTGCGGCCGATCCTGCCGCTGATGGCGCTGGCGCCTGGGTGACGGACGCCCGCGGCGGCGCTTGAGGCCTTGCCAGCGGGAGGCGGTGGGCTAAACCCGGCGCCGACGCCCATATCAGGGAACGAGATGCCCGCCACCCGCACCGAGACCGACAGCTTCGGACCGATCGAGGTCCCCGCCGACCGCTACTGGGCCGCCCAGACCCAGCGGTCGTTGCAGAACTTCAAGATCGGCTGGGAGAAGCAGCCGCTGCCGGTGGTCCGCGCGCTGGGCGTCGTCAAGCGCGCCGCCGCCGAGGTGAACGTGGCGATGGGCCGGCTCGATCCGAAGCTCGGCGAGGCCATCGTCGCCGCCGCGCAGGAGGTGATCGACGGCAAGCTCGACGAGCACTTCCCGCTCGCGGTCTGGCAGACCGGGTCCGGCACCCAGTCGAACATGAACGCCAACGAGGTGATCTCCAACCGCGCCATCGAGATGCTGGGCGGGGTGATGGGCTCGAAGTCGCCCGTGCATCCCAACGACCACGTCAACATGAGCCAGTCGTCCAACGACAGCTATCCGACCGCCATGCACATCGCGGCGGCCGAGGAGGTGGTCCACCGGCTGCTGCCGGCGCTGAAGACCCTGCATGACGCCCTGGACGCCAAGGCCAAGGCCTGGGCCGAGATCATCAAGATCGGCCGCACCCACACCCAGGACGCCACGCCGCTGACCCTGGGCCAGGAATTCTCCGGCTACGTGCAGCAGGTGGCCAACGGTCGTTCGCGGATCGAGATGAGCCTGCCGATGCTGATGCAGCTGGCCCAGGGCGGCACGGCGGTGGGCACCGGCCTCAACGCACCGGTGGGGTTCGCCGAGAAGGTGGCCGCGAAAATCGCCGAGATCACCGGCCTGCCCTTCACCTCGGCGCCCAACAAGTTCGAGGCCCTGGCGGCGCACGACGCCATGGTGTTCACCCACGGCGCGATCAACACCGCGGCGGCCAGCCTGTTCAAGATCGCCAACGACATCCGCTTCTTAGGCTCGGGGCCGCGCTCGGGCCTGGGCGAGCTGTCGCTGCCGGAGAACGAGCCCGGCTCGTCGATCATGCCGGGCAAGGTCAATCCGACCCAGTGCGAGGCGCTGACCATGGTCTGCACCCGCATCTTCGGCAACGAGAGCACCATGACCTTCGCCGGCGCATCGGGCCACTTCGAGCTCAATGTCTACAATCCGGTGATGGCCTACAGCCTGCTGCAGTCGGTGCGGCTGATGGCCGACGCGGCCGAGAGCTTCACCGAGCACTGCGTGGTCGGCATCGAGCCGCGCATCGACAACATCAGGGCGGCGCTGGACCGCTCGCTGATGCTGGTGACGGCGCTGGCCCCCAAGATCGGCTACGACGCCGCCGCCAAGATCGCCAAGACCGCGCACAGGAACGGCACGACATTGCGCGAAGAGGCGGTGGGCGGCGGCTATGTCACCGACGCCGAGTTCGACGCGGTGGTGCGACCGGAGAAGATGATCGGGCCGGGGTGACGCGGCGAGCCCCTACAGCGGAATGACGTTCCGCTGCCGGCTGTAGGCCAGGTAGCCGAGGCTGGCGCCCAGGCGCAGGCCGACGCCGGCGCGGATGGGGGCCAGGGTGATGCCGTCGGCGCGCTGATAGTTCACGCCCAGGCCGCCGATGAAATAGGCTGAGCCCTCGACGCCCGGAAAGCGGCGGTAGATCGCGTCCGGATATTCGAGCGCATAGCAGAGGGTGAAGGTGCGGCTGGCGTTGCCGCCGAAGTCGAAGCCGCCGGTGGGGCCCTGCCAGAACACCTCGGTGCGCGGCCGATCCTTCATGTACATCAGCCCCTTGCCGTAGCGCAGGCCGAAGAAGAAGGCGCCCGAGCCCTCCTCGCCGGCGATGTAGGCGGTGGGGCGGCCGTTGTCGTGGAAGATGCGCTCGATCAGGGCGCCGGCGTTCTCGGCGGTGACGCCGAAGAAGTCGGAGACGTTCCGCGCCAGCTCGTCCTCGGTGAAGGGCTCGGCGGGACGGTTGTCCGGCGCGGGACCGGTGTAGGCGGGCTGGTCGCCCGAACCTGAACCCTGGTCCTGCGCCAGCGCCGGCAGGCCGGCGGCGGAGAGCCCGGTGGCGATGCCCGATACGATCAGCGAACGGCGGTCCATGGCGAATCAACTCCGGCGGCGGTCTTGAGATGCGCCAATCATGGGACGGTATTGCGGCGAAAACCTTAACGCCGGTTAGGGTTAGCGAAATCTTCTCGCCCAACTGCGGAGCCGCGAGAAGCGCGCGACGAAGCGGGGCCTCCCCGCACCGCACAAATTGCTCTAAACCCCGCGGCTCCATGACCGACCCCTCCCATATCCGCAACTTCGCCATCGTCGCCCACATCGACCACGGCAAGTCGACGCTCTCCGACCGCCTGATCCAGGAGACCGGGACGCTCACCGCCCGCGAGATGAAGGAGCAGGTGCTCGACTCGATGGAGCTGGAGCGCGAGCGCGGCATCACCATCAAGGCGCAGACCGTGCGGCTGGACTACCGCGCCGACGACGGCCAGGATTACGTGCTCAACCTGATGGACACGCCAGGCCACGTCGACTTCGCCTACGAGGTCAGCCGCAGCCTCGCCGCCTGCGAGGGCTCGATCCTGGTGGTGGACGCCAGCCAGGGCGTCGAGGCCCAGACCCTGGCCAACGTCTACCAGGCCATCGACCACGACCACGAGATCGTGCCTGTGCTGAACAAGGTCGACCTGCCGGCCGCCGAGCCGGCGCGGGTGCGCCAGCAGATCGAGGACGTGATCGGCATCGACGCCTCGGGCGCGGTCGAGTGCTCGGCCAAGACCGGGCTCGGCATCCATGACGTGCTCGAGGCCATCGTCACCCGCCTGCCGCCGCCCAAGGGCGACCCGAACGCGCCGCTGAAGGCGCTGCTGGTCGACGCCTGGTACGACGCCTACCTCGGCGTGGTGGTGCTGGTGCGGGTCTTCGACGGGGTGATGAAGGCCGGCCAGCAGGTGCGCATGATGCAGCGCGGCACCACCCACAAGATCGACCGGCTCGGCGTCTTCAAGCCGCAGCGCGTGGATGCGCTCTCTCTTGGCCCCGGCGAGGTCGGCTTCATCACCGCCCAGATCAAGGAGGTGGCCGACGCTGCGGTTGGCGACACCATCACCGACGAGCGCCGCCAGACGCCGGCCGCCCTGCCCGGCTTCAAGCCGGTGCAGCCGGTGGTGTTCTGCGGCCTCTTCCCGGTCGACGCGGCCGATTTCGAGGACCTGCGCGCCGCGGTGGGCCGCCTGCGCCTCAACGACGCCAGCTTCACCTATGAGATGGAGACCAGCGCCGCGCTCGGCTTCGGCTTCCGCTGCGGGTTCCTGGGGCTCCTGCACCTGGAGATCATCCAGGAGCGGCTGACGCGCGAGTTCAATCTCGACCTGATCGCCACCGCCCCCAGCGTGATCTACAAGCTCACCCTGCAGGACGGCCGGGTGATCGACCTGCACAACCCCGCCGACATGCCCGATCCGACCCGGATCGTCAGCATCGCCGAGCCCTGGATCAAGGCCACCATCTTCACCCCCGACGAATACCTCGGCGCGGTGCTGAAGCTGTGCCAGGACCGCCGCGGCGCCCAGCGCGAGCTCTCTTACGTCGGCAGCCGCGCCATGGTGGTCTACGACCTGCCGCTGAACGAGGTGGTGTTCGACTTCTACGACCGGCTGAAGAGCGTCTCCAAGGGCTATGCCTCCTTCGACTATTCGATCGAGGAATACCGCGAGGGCGACCTGGTGAAGATGCAGGTGCTGGTCAACGCCGAGCCGGTGGACGCGCTCTCGATGCTGGTCCACCGCACCCGCGCCGAGGCGCGCGGCCGCGGCATGGTGGAGAAGATGAAGGAGCTGATCCCGCCGCACCTTTTCCAGATCCCGATCCAGGCCGCCATTGGGGGCAAGATCATCGCCCGCGAGACCGTCCGCGCCCTCAGGAAGGACGTCACCGCCAAGTGCTACGGCGGCGACATCACCCGCAAACGCAAGCTGCTGGACAAGCAGAAGGAGGGCAAGAAGCGGATGCGCCAGTTCGGCAAGGTCGACATTCCGCAGGAAGCCTTCATCGCGGCGTTGAAGATGGACGGGGATTAGGCGCAAAGGTGGCGCCATGACCCAGATCACCTACGACCCCGATGGCGACGCCGCCTACGTCACCATCTCTCCCGGCGCGGTGCAGCAAAGCACCGAAGTCGCCCCCGGCTTCGTGCTCGACTACGACGCCGAGGGCCGCGTGGTCGGCATCGAGCTGCTGAACGCCCGCAAGACCCTGGCCCCCGGCGTGTGGCTGCGGGCCCGGCGCGCGGCGCCGACGCCGGCCTGATGCTCGCCATCGGCCCGCTCGCCCCGGCCGACCGCGCCGACTGGGAGCGGCTCTTCCGCGGCTACATCGCCTTCTATGAGCGCGACGAGCCGCAGGCGATGTACGACCGGGCCTGGACCCAGTTCATGAAGGGCGACCGCCTGCACGCCCTGGGCGCGCGGCTGGACGGGACGCTGGTGGGGATCACCCACTTCTTCATCCACCCGAGCACCTCGGGCCCGGACGTCTGCTACCTGCAGGACCTCTTCACCGACGAGGCGGCGCGTGGCCACGGCGCCGGCCGCGCGCTGATCGCCGCGGTGGGGGACTGGGCGCGGGGGCGGGGCTGCGGGCGGCTGTACTGGCTGACTCAGGAGGGCAACGCGACGGCGCGGGCGCTCTACGACAAGGTTGCGGTGAACCGGGGGTTTATTCGGTATGACGTGGTGCTGGGGTGAGGGCGGGCAAGCGGCGTCCTAATAGTCTCTCCCTTCGTTATGCAAACGATGCCCGCCAAGTTTCCGCCTCGAGTCGTACGAACGATTCCAGCGGCGGCCGCAACTTGAAGAGCCTACTCTCTGAGGAGAATTCGTAGACCCGAAAGAGCCTGAAAGCTTCTGGCCGCTCGTCCGCCAAGGAGCGCTCGTTGCGGGTTAGGAAGAATGGCGTGACGCGACCGCCGCAGGTCGTCTTCACCTCGATCAGACGATCGCGGCCGGCGGGATCGAAGGAGTGGATGTCGTATCCGGCGCCGTCGCCATCCTCTTCCGATACCCAACGCACTTTCCGAGCGAGGTCAGGCCGGTCCAGAGCCGCGAGACGGGTGCGTTCAAAGTCGACCACCAGCGCTTCACCGGCTTTGCCCAGCGCTCGGTTTCGAAAGTCCCGCTCGGACGGATCGAATTTACGGACCAAACGCTCCAGCCGGGCGGGCCGAGCGGCATTGGTGGGATTGAACATCGGCGGAGGCTCTTCGAAAAGCGCCCCCGCTTCTGCGAAACCTGACAGCGGCGAGAACTCAGGGCGAACGACTGCCGGGTTGGCTTCCAGATAGCGATCGATCGCGTCGAAGATGGCGCCTTGAACGTTGAACTTCGGCTTGTAGCCGCGGATCGTCGGCAGTCCGAGTTCACTCAGAACCGCTGAGATGTTCATGTGCTTGAACTCGACGGAGCGGTGCGTGCGGCCAATCTGCTCCATCAGTGCAGCGGCGCGATGAGACTTCACGAACGCTTGGCCGACGCGCTCCAGCGCCAACATGGCAAAGTAATCGGCGACGATGGCATCGAGCTCGCCCGCGTCCCAATCCTTGCCGATCTTGGCCTGATCCGCCACGACGAGCCCTGCATCCTCTCCGACGGTCGCAGCCTATCCGAAGCGCTGCTCACTTGGCGATTCCTGCAGGATGCAAAACAAGTCACCTTGACCTCCAACCGAGCGCAAGGCTTTCGTTCTGCTATGATCCTCGAATGCGAAGTCAAAATTGGAAGCCAGTGGCAGACAATTGGAATTGCGGAGGCTGTCGAGTCTTTCCGCGGCCACGATATGCGATGCCCAGTTTGCGCCGGCCGCGTATTCGCGTTCCCGGAATACAATACGGGGACCAAGGCGCACTTCGAGCATGCAGAAGCTCATAAGGGCTGCCCGCTGACGCCGTACAATTTCCACTCCCCTCAGTCCAAGCACCCGGCCGCCCTTGAGTGAACCAGCGTCCGCCCGATCTCACCCCATGATCCTCTACGCCTCCGACACCTCGCCCTACTGCGCCCCGGTCCGCGTGGCGATCTACGCCAAGGGGCTGCCGATCGAGATCACCGAGCCGCCGGGCGGGATGCGGTCGGAGGGGTATCGGGCGCTGTCGGGGACGGGGACTATCCCGTGCCTGATGCTGGAGGACGGGACGCCGCTGCCGGAATCGACGGTGATCCTGGCCTATCTGGACGAGAAGTTCCCGGCGACGCCGCTGCTGCCGGCCGCGCCCGAGGCGCGGGCGCTGGCGCGGCTGTTGGTGACGCTGGGGACCGAGGGGGTGATCGGCCCCGTGGTTGGGCTGTTCCACGACCTTGGCGCCGGTGTGCCCACCGCCCAGGCCACCGCGCTGGAGCGGCTGACGGCGGGGCTGGGGTGGATCGAGCATTTCCTCAGCCCCGAGGGTTTCGCCGCCGGGCCGGTGTTCAGCCAGGCCGACTGCGTGCTCGGCCCCTCGCTGATGGGCGTGACGGCCTTCGCCGGCATGCTGGACGCGCCGGACCTGCTCACCCGCCACCCCAAACTCGCCGCCTACTTCGGCCGCGTGACCGCGCATCCGGCGGTGGCCAGGGTGTTAGCTGAGCTGCAGGCGGCGATCGCGGCCAATCCGCTGCCGATGGGGTGAAGAGTCGCTACGCCGCCGCCGGGGCCGCCACATCGAGCCGCACGGTCAGGCCGGCCCGCGAGGCCAGCGTCACCAGCGCATCGAGGCTGAACTTGTTGATGCGGTTGCGGAGCAGATCGTTGAGCCGCGGCTGGGTGACGCCGAGGCGCGCCGCCGCGGCGGTCTGAGACAGGTCCCAGCCTTGGACCGTCTTGCGGATCGCGCGCATCAGGTCGGAACGCACCGTCATGTTCGCCGCCGCCTCGGGGGTCTCCATCAGGGCGTCGAAGGCGTTTTCGAAGGTCTCGCGTTCCATTTTCACCACTCCTCTGTGATCGCATGCAGCCGGCGCCGCGCCAGGTCGATTTCCCTTTGCGGCGTCTTCTGCGTCTTCTTCTGGAAGGCGTTCAGGACGTAGATCGCGGTCGCAAGATGAGCCACATAGATCACCCGGAACGCCCCCGACGCTTCCCTTACCCGAATTTCCCGAACACCCGCGCCGACGCTCGGCATAGGCTTCCAGTCACCGGGCTCTTCGCCGAACTGTAGGTCGCGCAATTCGTGGCCGACGGTCTTTCGCGCATCCTCCGGGAAATCCCTCACCTGCCTGAGAGCGTCGCCCAGAAAGACGATTGGTTTCATCTGGATCATCTATATCTGTTTTGATATAGAATTCAAGAGTCAGCTTGGCCGACTCAGAAGTGGCTCGCCGCGGAAGCGGGGCGAAGAGATGATTGACCACGGAAAACACGGAAAGCACGGACGGACTGCGGCCGCGCTCGATGCGTCCGTGTTTTCCGTGGTTCCATTCTTTGGGCGCCCGGGGGCCCCTCCACCGCTTCGCGGTCCCCCTCCCTCGGTGGGGAGGAGAGCTAACCTCTGGTTCCAGCGCGCCAGGAGCGGTAGGCGCGCCAGCTTTGGGCGAGGAGGCCGGGGGTGCGGTCGGCGCCGAAGTCCTGGATCAGGCGGCGCAGGGCGGGCTCGGCGACCAGGGCGGCGGCGCGCTGGTGGCGGAACCATTGCGAGCGGCGCTGGCCCTGCTCCTTCCAGTCGCCCGCGATGTGGTCCACCCGAAGCGGGAAGACGATCACCTGCACGGCGATCTCCTCGTCGGCCTTCAGCGCCTTCAAATAGCGGTAGGAGCCGATCGGCGCGGCCTCGATCTCGCCGACGGCGCCGGCCTCCTCCATCGCCTCGACCGCGGCGGCCTCGTTGGGTTTCAGCCCGTTCATCGGCCAGCCCTTGGGGATCACCCAGCGCTGGGTTCCTCGCGAGGTGATCAGCAGGATGCGCACCTGGCCGGCCTCGATGCGGTACGGCAGCGCCGCATATTGGACACCGACGGCTTTCAGCTTGTTCATGGGAACACCGGACCGCTGATCATGTAGAGGCCCGCGGCGATCAGGCCGGCGAGTGGCATGGTGATGATCCAGGCGACCACGATGCTGCGCGCCACGCCCCAGCGCACCGCCGAGGTGCGCCGGGCCGCGCCGACGCCGATAATGGCGCCGGTGATGGTGTGGGTGGTGGAGACCGGCACGCCCAGATAGGTGGCGGTGAAGAGG
>Ga0302314_10022948_pt1 | contig 10211 bp, 8 predicted proteins | sample III_Palsa_N2_3_FD_200533 | JGI IMG/M metagenome (GOLD analysis project Ga0302314, IMG submission 200533) | Peat permafrost microbial communities from Stordalen Mire near Abisko, Sweden - III_Palsa_N2_3 | ecosystem: Environmental > Terrestrial > Soil > Palsa > Peat permafrost | place: Sweden... | reverse complement strand
CACAGGTTCGGCAGCTCGTCCAGCGAGTAGCGCCGCAGCCACTTGCCGATCCGCGTGATTCGCTGATCGCCGGCGTTGACTGCCAGCCCGGCACCAACATGCTCGGCGCCGGAGACCATCGTGCGCAGTTTGTAGATCCTGAACGGCGCACCGCCGAGACCTGAGCGCACCTGGGTGTACAGCGCGCTGCCGCGCGACTCGAGACGGATCGCCAGACACAGCAGCGCCAGTAGCGGCGCGGTCAGCAGCACCGCAGGCAGCGCGATCGTCAGGTCGAGCAGGCGATATCTCATCGTGTGCCGCCGACCGCGTCCCAAGTTGAGGGCGCACCGCGTGTCAGCCAGTCGAATAGGCCGAAGGCGATCGACATCGTCGTCGCGACGTAGTAGCGCGCGATCAGCAGTAATCGTGCCCGCAGCAGCGGTGCTAGCAGGGCCGCGACGATCAGCAGCATCTGCGCCGCCAGCGCCACCGCATAGATCCAGCCGTTGCCGAGCAACAGCACGCTTGAGACCAGCGCAATCACGTGCAGGAACGGTGTCAGGTATCGCAGCAGGCGGTGGGAGAAGATCATCAGCGCGTACAACGGACCGTACCCGGCCGGGCTCAACATGCCACAGCGAACGGTCGTACGCCAAGCTTGTGAACTCATCCGCCGCTTGCGCTTGAACTCCCCCTCAATCGACGGCGCCATCTTCTCGACCGCTCGCGCATCCGGGACGTACAGCGCCAGCCAGCCACGCTTGACCAGTTGAAACGGGAACCCCAGGTCATGTCCCATGATCCCGTCGCCCTCGAGATAAGCCTGCGGGCGAACGGCGTAGATCGCGCCATTGCCGGCGGTCACCGAGCGCAGCCGCGACTCAAGCGTGCGCAGCCGCATCTCGTAGCGCCAGTAGACCCCTTCCTGATTGCTCCCGGCCTCGTTGATCAACACGACCGTCCCGCAGACATAGCCGACCTTCGGCTCGGCGAACGCCGCCACCAACTCACGCAGCGCGCCCGGCTCCCACTGGCTGTTGGCATCGGAGAACGCGAGTAGCTCGCCGCTGGCGGCGGCGACCGCCGCGTTCTGGGCGCGGACCTTGCCGCTGCGCGGAAGCTCGAGCACGAGGTCGGCACCAGCACTGCGGGCACGCTCCGCGGTCGCGTCAGGCGACCCGTCGCAGACGACGATCAGCTCAAGCGCCTGCGGCGGGTAGTCGAGCGCGCGGATGTTCGCGATCCGTGCCGCGATCACCGATTCTTCCGCATATGCAGGGACAATTACCGAGACGGTCGGCAATTGCAGCGGGAGTTCCACGCGTCGTAACGGGTGCACCACCCGCACCAACAGCTCGAGCACGAACCCGTACGCGAGCTGCGTGTAGAGCAGCAGCGCGACCGAGGCCCAGAACAGGATCACCCAGACGGTCATCATGCGATTTTCGAATACAGCTCGAGCGTCTGCTCCGCCGCGCGGTCCCATGAGTACGGTCCGTCGGCGGCCGCCCGGGCACCGGCGGCGAGGCGCTCACGGGCTGCTGGGTCGTTGAGTAGCTCGTTCAGCGCAGCGGCCAGCGCCTCCGGGTCATCCGGCGGGACAAGCCGCGCGGCACCTGCTGCCGCCACCTCACTGAAGCCGCCGACATTGGAGACAACGATCGGTTTGCCGAACGCCAGTGCGGTCGCGATCACGCCGGAGAAGTCGTAACGCTCGCTCGCCACATAGGGCAACACGATCACGTCGGCACGACGAAACAGCGCCGGCACCTCGCCGTCGGCGACGAACCGAGGCACGAACCGCACCGACGGCCCAGCCCGGGCGCGGAGCGGCCCGAGTTCCATCATCGGCCGCCCGACGATCCACAGCTCAGCGCCACTGACCGAACTCCAGGCATCGAGCAACCCTTCGATCCCCTTGTACGGACGGATCAGCCCGAAGCAGAGAACAACCGGGCCCTCAACGGCCGCCAACTCGGGCTGCAGCCCGCGCGGGTTGAGGACCTCGGTCAGATGCTCAAGCGCGCCGTGATGGATCACGTGCACGCGCGCGGGATCGAGCTTCAGCGCATCGACCAGGGTGTTGCGGCCGTAATCGGAGTGGACGACGACCGCATCGACCTTGCGCAGCAGCGCCCGCTGCGCGTGCAACTGCCCGGGATAGGGATCGCGCGGCAGCAGGTCGTGCGCGGTCAGCACGGTCGGTCGATCGGGCAGCAGCAGGCGATCGACCATCGGGATCGGCAGCCACTGGAAGTGGACGACGTCCACCTCCCGGCGCGCGGCGCGGCGATAGCGCACCATGTCAGGCGCGTGCTCCGCAAGCTTCGTCAGGCGCCGTGAGCGCGAGCCCGCCCGGCCGAACGCCAGGCGGTAGAACGGCTCAATCCGCTGATAGCCGACCGGCACCGGCACCTCGCCGTAGCCGAAGCGGCTCGACACGAGCCGTACATCCGCGCCGGCGCGGGCGAGCGCCGCGGCCAACGAATGGTCGTAGGGCGGCGTGTACGCCGTCGGATCAACGAGGTCGACGCGCATCACAGCTCATTGGATTGGTGAAAGCCAAGCAATTCCTCAAAGCCAAGCAGAACGTCGATCGCCGCAAATTGAGCGCGCTCGTACTTCGAGACCTGCATGGCGGCCTTCACCGGAGTATCCATCCCCACCCCCCCACGCCGGCTCCGGTGCAGTGTGCGACGGACCAACGCCGATTCCGGATGGAAGTCGGGGTAGCGGGCCGCCAGCCAGGCGCGGCCGGCGGCGTAGGCGCGCCACTGGGTTCGCAACGCTTTCAGTGACTCGCGGTAGTCGTGCTCGGCGGCGGCGCCGGCGCGCAGCTCGAGCGTCCAGCCGAGATCCTGCAGCCGCCAGCAGAAGTCGGTGTCCTCCGCCGCGCGGATCCCTTCGGTGAAACCGTGCGCATGCTCAAACGCTGCCCGGCGGACCAGCAGGTTGGCGGTCGAGGCGCGCGGACGGTACGGGTGCGCTAGGTGGGCGGCCTGTGAGAGGAAGTTCTTGGCCGCGCCGTAGCGCGCCGCCAACGTGATCGGGTTCGCCGGGCCGATCAGCTCTCCCGCCAGCGCGCCGGAGCTCTCAGCCGGGGCCACGTCGAAGTAGCGATCGAGGATGTCAGGCCCGGGCCGCGTGTCGGCATCGAGGAACAGGATCCACTCTCCGCCCGCAGCGCCTGCGCCGACGTTACGTGCGTGGGAAGGAGAGCGCTCGCCGCTCGCGCGCACAACCAACACGGCGTTACTCGCCGGTGCGGTTCCGGAGTTGTCCGACAGGATCAGCTGGTCCCCCGGGCCGGTTGCGATGACCTCCAGCGCCTGCAACGCCTCGGCAGCCTCGTCGGCAGTTCCGGCGAACGGCATCACTACCGAGATCGAAGGTCTCATCGCTTCACCTTGGCAATTAGCTCACGTCCGGCAGCTATCTCGCCGCTACTGAGAAAACCGGTGAGCCAGAGGACCAGCGGAATCGCCACGGCGACAATCGCGCGCAGCGCCAGCCCGGCGAATCCGGAGGTCGGTAGCAGCAGGTCCCCGGCCACCGCCATTCCGCCGATCACGATCAGCAGGTGGGCGAGCCGGCGCCACTCGAAGGTTGCCGCGAACGCTCGGCGGGTCAGTAGATGCATCACGCCCAGCATCGCCACGTACGCCCCGCACAGCGCGACGCCGGCGCCGGCGATTCCGTAGTGGGGCACCAGCGCGATCAGCAGCACAATGTTGATGATCAAGCCGACGACCGCCGCCGGGAAGTTGCGGCGGGTCACCTTGGCGCGGCCGGCGATCACCAGCAGCACGACCCACAGGCCGTACAGCGCCCAGCCCAGCGAGACCCACGGAACGGCGCGATAGGAGAAGAAGTAGTGGGCGTGCGGCGCAAGCAGGCGGATGATGTAGCGCGCCTCAAGCGTCAACGCGGCGACAACCCAGCCGCTCACCAGCAGGTAGTAGGTGGCGACCAGGCCATACAGCCGCGCAGCCTCGGCGTCATCCTTGACGGAGTAGGCGAGTGGCGGCCAGGCGTATTGGAAGCCGCGCACGATGAAGGCGATCGCCCCGGCGAGCTTGATCGCGATCGCGTAGCGGCCGGCTGCCGCGGGGCCCTGCTGGTGGATGATGTATTGGCGGTCGATCACGCTCAGCGCGTAGACCGAAGCCTCCGCCGGAACCGTAGGCAGCCCAAACTCCATCAGTGTTTTGAAGCTGTCGCTGAGCTTCTTGCTGGATGAGACGAAACGCGCGCGCTCAAACCACCACAGCCCGACCAGCACCACCGTCGAGGCGCCGTAGTTGCCGATCAGCAAGCCCTGATAGCCGTCGTTGAATCCGACGACGAGCACTACCGAGGTCGCCACCGTCAGGCCGACGTTGATCAGCGAGACCGTCGCATAGGCGCGCAGGCGCTCATCGACGCGTAGCAGCGCCATCGCCAGCTCAAGGTTGGTGAACGCCCAGACGCCAAGCACAGCGATCCGGAACGTCGCCGGGAGCCGCTCGGAGGTGACCAGATTCGATAGCGCGCCGGCCGGAATCAGCAGTGCCGCGCAGGCAACCGAGCTCGTGATCAGCAGGAACAGCGTCGCCCGGCGTGCCAAGGCGTTCTGGCGGTCGCGGTCCTTGTCAGCGAAGTGGTAGCGCAGAAACGCCTCGATGATCCCGAAGCGAACGACGATCGAGATGAAGATCACGAACGTTGCCAGCGTTTCGACGATCCCGTATCCGGCCGGCTGGATGTAGCCGGTGTAGACCGGCAGCAGCGCGATCGCCAGGACCTTCGAGACGACATCAGCGAGCTGGTAGGCGCCGAGCGATGAGACGAGGCGTTTGAGGTAGCCGGCCACGGTCAGTGGCGATGATGATGGCGGCGGGGGCGGCTGATCACGACGCGCACTAGCCGCGAACTGCCCAGCGTGCACGACGCATTACGCACCTCCACGCCAAGCAGATATACGCCCGGTGGCGCGGCCTTGCCGTCGAACCGTTCGTTCCACGTCGCATGGGTTGCCAAGGCGGGCACGCTGATCTGCGCGAGCGCCGGACCCCACTCGCCTTGCCTGTAGATCTCCAGCATCACACTGCGGTAGCCGGCAGAAGCAAAGTGCAGGGTTGCCCGATGCGGTCCGAGCGTCAGCGACGCGGAGGGGCGCGGCGTAGTGGTAAGGACGGTCACCTCGCCGACCTTGATCCGGCGCTCGTCGAACTGCAGCAGTGCCTGCAGCTCGTAGTTGCCGTCAGGCGCAAGGGCGCCACCGTATTCGCGCCCGTTCCAACCGAAGTAGTAGTACTTGTTCAGCGTCATGTTGCGGCCGGAGCCGCTTGCGGTCGCGACCCGCTGGCGCGCGGCGTTAAGGACATACACGTCGACGACACTGGCCGTGCGCTGCAGGAAGAAACCGACCTTGGTCGCGCGGAAGCTGACGTAGTTGTGCTCGAGGTCCTGGCAGACACCGGCGGCCAACGGGTTGATCGCCGGTGGATCGGCGCGCGGCGAACCGTTGATCAACGGGTTTGAGACCTTCAGGTGCTGGGTCAGATAGAACGCTCCGACGGTCGCCAGCGCCACTACCGCGAAGACGATCGCCGGCAGCCGTTTCATCGCTCGACGATCCCGGTGTTCGGCACGTCGTAGGAATGAAACGCACTCAGCCCACGCGGATTGTCATCGCAGAGCACCGTGCGGATCGATCCGCGATGGCAGACCACGAGCGCCGGCAACTCGCCGCTCGCCTCGATCTCCGCAAGCGCTGCTGCAACACGGTCGTGCTGCTCCTGCAGCGACTCTCCACCGGGAAAGCGAAAGTCCGGACCGGCCGCAAGCCATGCGGCATAACCGGCCGGATCATCACGCTCGATGTCAATGAACAGCCGGCCCTCCCAGTCGCCGCGGAACCCTTCACGCAGGCGCGGGTCAAGCCGCGGCTCAAGTCCGATCCGGGCGCCAACAATCGTTGCGGTCTCGATCGCGCGGCTGAGATCGGAAGCCCACAGCGAGGCGACCTGGTACTCGGCGGCGACCAGCTCCGCCAGCTTGTGGGCCTGACCGCGACCGACTTCGTTCAGTGGCGTGTCGGTGAACCCCTGCGCCCGGATCGGCTCCAGGTTGTCGTTGGTCTGGCCGTGGCGAGCGAGCAACAGCCCGCGAGCGCGCGGGGACGCCCCACCTCTCCCCGTCACTCCGGGCCGGCTCCATCTCCCGCGGGACCGGTGTCAAGCACGGTGTCCGAACGCAGACCCAAGCGGATCGTCTCCAGCGAGATGACCTCTTCCGGCGGGATGTTGCCGATGTTGACGTTCGAGCCGAACTTCTGCACGAACCAGACCTGCTGGTCCTTGCGTGGCGCCTCAAACAACAGATGGTTGAACGGCACCGCGTGGGCGACCTCGTCAACGAGGCCCTGACGGACCTCGCCATCGTGGCGGAAGATCCCGACCGTCCCGCTCTCACGCGCCTCCGTGATCACCTTCCAGGCACCGGCCGCAAGCTCCGTCTCGATCAACTCGATCCAGCGATACGGCGCCATGATGTTCGTCTCGTCTTTGGACCCAACCTCTGACATCACGCGGAAGTCTTTCGACAGCCTTTCGATCAGCGCCAGCTTCTCCTCGTGCGGCAGCGTGATCGTGCCGTCCGAGATCTCCACGTGCTCGAGTCCCAGGCGGCTGATCCGCTGGATCAGCGCATCGAGTTTGCCCTGCAGGATCGCGATCTCGGTCAGCGTGCCACCTAGCACCACCGGGATGCCGTGGGAGCGATAGCGATCCAGCTTCGCCTCAAGGTTCGGGGCCACCACAGCGGTGCCCCAACCGAGCTTGACGATGTCAACGTAAGGTCCGGCGGTCTCGACAAGTTCGTCGATCGCGGTCAGCGACAGGCCTTTGTCGAGCACATGCGTGATGCCGCGCTCACGCGGTTTGTCACTGCGCTCGGGTAGGTTCAGCAGATCGAGCATCGTCGCGGCCCGGCGGCGCTCAGCCGGCCGTGTTGCCGGCGCCGTAGGCCGCCGCGATGTCGGTCCCGATCGTGACGATCACCTGCGCTGAACAGATGCCGGTGGTCGTCGCACCTGTCGCGCCGTTGGTGGTCGAGCCGGCGGCGGCACAGGACTGAACAGCGCTGGCGCTGGCGGGCTGCACGTCGGAAGTCGGCAGGTTGAGCAGTTTGGCGACTTGCAGCGCATCCTTTCGATCATTCCCCTGGTAGCCGACCTGCGTGGTCGTCACCGTCTGGGTCGCCGCGTTGGTGATCGTCGCCTGCGGCACGTTGAACTTGTCGGTCGCGAGCTTCGCCCCGATCTCAGCCGCCAGCCCCTGTACTGCTGTGCCGTTCAGCACGGCGACGTTGACGCTGGCCGGGTTGAACACAACTCCGTGGTGATGGTGGTGACGGCGCACTGCGGCCTTCGGCGCCTTTGGATTGCCGCCGCTGGCGCTCAACAAGACGACCACCACGACTACGACGACAACCGCGGCGATCACAGCCTGGATGATCCGCCCACCGGGGAACCTTGGACGAGCGCGATCGCGCGCCGGTGGTGTCGGAACGGTTCGGCGCGGTGGCGGCCCGGCAGGTTCATCGTCAAGGAAGTCGACGCGGCGCGGGCCGACCGGCGGGGGCGCCACGGCAGTCGCGCCGGAACCCGCCCCGGCTTGGCCGGCAGCGGTCGCCGAGGTGGCGAAGATCGTGTCTTCGGCGGCGCGCGCCGTCTCGGCGGCACCGACCGTGAGCGGCACCTTCGGAGCTGCCAGCGGCGCGGCCAGGGGAGCTGCCGCCGCTGCAGCGGGAGCCAGTACGCCGGGCGGGATCGCGCGGGTCGCCGAAGCCAACGCCGGCGCCCCCAAGCCCGCCGGTGCACCAACGAAGGGGATCGCCGGTACCAATCGCGAGGCCACTCCAGCACTTGCCGGCATCGCGGCCGGGCGTGGCACGCCGCCCGCAAACGCCGGTGCCGGCACGATCGCCGGCGGCACGTTTGCGTCGGCATCCTGCCGCGCGACCTGGGTCCGGACCACCTGCGTCAACCGTCCCTCGACCGACGCGATCCGGTTGGCGGCGTCGTCAAGTTCGTCCCGCAGCGAGGCGCTCTCGCGAGCCTGCGCGAAGTACAGAAGCGCCATCAATGCCAAGCCGATGATCGCTGCAAATCCCGCGTCAGCACCGATCGAATCGATGAACTTGTGGATTGAAAGAGCGAACGGGACGACTGACATGAGCGGCGCAGTCTACGGGGCGACAGCTGCGCCGGAGGCGTCACCGGCGGCACGGGCTGAGTCGATCTTGGCGACGTGTGCCGCCAGCGCCGCAGCGTCGCCATCCTGCACCAACAGGTTGATCTGGTCAAAGATCGCCTCGACCGCCTCGGAGTCGAGTGGCTCGCGCTCAGCGCGCAGAATCCGTTGGGCGGCCGTCTGCTGCGGTCGCTCATAGAAGTTGAACAGTTCCTCGTCGAACTTCTCGCCACCACGGTGGCCGATGAACTCGATCGCGATGTCCTTGCCGGGCTCAAAGCCGGACAGCCGGATCATCGTCTCGGCCAGATCGACGATCTTCACCGGCTCGCCCATCTCAAGCACGAACACGTCGCCGCTGGTACCGGTCGAGCCGCTCGGCTGCGTCGGGTCTTCACCGGCACGTTGCACCAGCGAACCCGAGCGGATCACCAGCTGAACCGCCTCCGGGATCGTCATGAAGTAGCGCTTCATCCGCGCATCGGTGACAGTCACCGGGCCGCCAGCGGCGATCTGCTTGCGGAAGATCGGGACAACCGAGCCGGACGAGCCGAGCACGTTGCCGAAGCGCACAGTCGCGTAGCGGGTCTTCGGAAAACCGCTCGCGGCGGCTTCGATCGCCCACTCGGCCAGCGCCTTTGACGCCCCCATCACGGTCGCCGGCCGGACCGCCTTGTCGGTCGACACCAGCACGAACGTCTCGACCCCGAGCTCCCCCGCGATCCGCGCCATCAGTCGTGTTGTCACCGAGTTGTTGCGAATCGCCTCAACCGGGTTCAGCTCCATCATCGCGACGTGCTTGTAGGCGGCGGCATGGAAGACGATCGCCGGCCGGTGCTCGGCCAGCACGTCGCGCATCCGCCCCTCCTCCTTGCAGTCACCCAGGACCGGCACCGCCACCTGCACATGGCGCTCGTCCTGCAACTCGCGGGTGATCTCAAACAGGTTGTCCTCGGCGTGGTCGACCAACACGAGCTTCGACGGCGCGACGCGGGCGATCTGCCGGCACAGTTCGCTACCGATCGAGCCGCCGGCACCGGTCACCATCACCACGCGTCCGGCCAGATAGCGTCCGACCCGTTCAAGGTCCATCGTCACCGGCTCGCGCCCGAGCATGTCCTCGAGCTGGACCTGGCGCAGCTGCCGCATCACCTGCAGGCGCCCGCCGTCGTCCTGTAGCAGCTCGAACACGGTCGGCATTGTGCGCACCGGAATCCCGCGCTTACGGGCCTCGGTCACAACCGCCGCGCGCAGCGTTCCGGGGGCTGACGGAATCGCTATCACGATCTCATCAGGCTCGGTCTCGTCCAGCACCCGCGCGAGGTCCTCCGGCTGGGTCGTGCCAAGCACCCGCAGTCCGTGCTCGTCCTTCATCCGCTGCTTCAGCGGATCGTCGTCGACGTAGCCGACCGGGTGCAGCCCCAGATCGATGTTGCGGACCAACTCGCGAACGACCAGACGGCCGCCCTCGCCGGCGCCGACGATCAAAACCTCGCGTGCACCCTTGGCCGAGCGGAAGCTACGGATCTGGCCCTCACGCACGCTCTGCACGGCGAACCGCGCCCCCACCAGCAGCGCCGCTGAGGTCAGCAGGAACAGCGCGACGACCCGCGATGGCAACGTGATCGCGGTCGCGCGACCGATGTGCGGCTGGTAGATGACCGGATGCAGCACGGCGATCGCGCCGGTGATCAGCACCGTCACCACAACCGCGCTCTTGATCACCGCGATGTAGTCACGCTGGCCGATATAGGTCCACAGCCGGCTGTAGGCGCCGAACCCGGCGAGCACGATCACCGCCAACGGCACGACCCAATAGATCGTGTCGTCCAGCAGCGGCCCGTAGCGAGCCGTGTCACCGTGCGGCAGCCCGCCGAACTGCACGCCGAACGCAAGTAGGTACGCGAGGGCGACCAGTAATCCGTCAGCCACCGCTTGAACCAACGAATAGCGGTGAACCGGGAGGGCCGCCGAGCTGAGTCGCCGGCGCAT
>Ga0302314_10022947_pt1 | contig 10211 bp, 8 predicted proteins | sample III_Palsa_N2_3_FD_200533 | JGI IMG/M metagenome (GOLD analysis project Ga0302314, IMG submission 200533) | Peat permafrost microbial communities from Stordalen Mire near Abisko, Sweden - III_Palsa_N2_3 | ecosystem: Environmental > Terrestrial > Soil > Palsa > Peat permafrost | place: Sweden... | reverse complement strand
GTTGAGCCAAAACAACGCTTTATTCATCATCTACACACCCGTAAACCTCACCGAAGGCCGGCATGAATCATGATTTGCCCAGCGTGATCAAGGGGCTGGTTGAGTTTGGGCCCTAATATCTCTGTCGCGTTTTCTTCAGAGAGTCGCGCTGGCGCCAGCGGACATCGGGGTGGCTCCAGAATCTCACCATTCGGTGCGCCCGAGCCTGCAGGTCCACGAACGGAGAGTTTCGGGCGGCGTGTCACTGACGGCCCACGACCCTGATCGGACATTCGCAGAGGCCGCTGCCAGGCGCAGATCAGCTTCGCCCTTGCCGGTGCACATCAGGCCGATAGCGCAGAGCCTCCACAAGCACCGTAAAGGCCTGGGCGGGCTGGCGGCGACGCGGATAGTAGAGGTGGTAGCCCGCCGTCGGCGGCGTCCAGTCGGGGAGCACCTGAACGAGCCGCCCTTGAGCGATGTCGGTCTGAACCATGTCCAGCGGCAGAAAGGCCAAGCCCAACCCGGCAAGGGCCACGTCCAGGCTCAGGGCTAGGGTGTTGAAAGCCAGAGGGCCGCGGGCTCGCACATTCACCTCTCGTCCTTCCTTGGCGAACGGCCAGACCCACAAGCCGCCCGAGGTCGGCAGGCGAAGATTGATGCAGGCATGCTCGGTCAGATCGTGCGGGGTGTGCGGTCGCTTTCGTCTCGCGAAGTAGACAGGCGATCCGACCACAGCCCGCTCGAAATCCGGACCGATCGGAACCGCAACCATGTCCTGATCGACCTGTTCACCCAGACGGACACCCGCATCGAAGCGTTCGGCGACGATGTCAGTCAGCCCGTAACTGTTGATGATTTCGACCTGGATGTCGGGGTAGTCGGGCAAAAACCTGGCCAGCGCGGGAGCGATGAGCGTCGACGAGGCGTGTTCGACCGAGGTGATGCGAATCGACCCCGCCGGACGTGTGCGAAGTACGCTCAGCGCCGCCAGGCTCGCGTCAAGGTTCTGGAGCGCCGGCGTGAGTGTTTGCAGCAAGTGTTCGCCGGCGTCAGTCGGGGCGACGCTGCGCGTAGTCCGGGTTAGGAGGGAAAGGCCAAGGCTCGCCTCCAGTCGTCGCACGATCTGGCTCAGCGCCGATTGCGACATGCCGAGTTTCGCCGCCGCCCGTGTGAAACTGCGCTCCTGCGCGACCACGACGAAGGCGGTCAGATCGGCCATCTCCTCACGTTTCATTTATCATGCAGCCTAATGAGCTCATGCCGAACTCAACATCTAATAGCTTGGTGTCGGACGATCTACATCGTCCTCGACGCGATCCGGCGTGAGAAAAGCGAGAACGAAGATGAGCAAGGTGTGGCTTGTGACTGGCGCTAACAGCGGCATCGGTGAAGGTATCGCCAAGGCTGCGCTGCGGTCGGGCGATCAGGTTGTGGCGACGGCCCGGAACATGGACAAGCTGCGCGTGGCGTTCGCTGGCGAGGACACCTCCGCCGCCATTGCACTGGTCCAGCTCGATGTCAGCGCCCCCGCTCAGGCCGCCGCCGCTATCGTGCAGGCAGTCGCCCGGTTCGGACGCATCGACGTCCTGGTAAATAACGCGGGCAATAGCTACCTCGGCAACTTCGAGGCGCTGACCAACGCTGACATCGCCGAACAGATGGACACCAACTTCTTCGGCGTAGTGAACATGCTGCGCGCCGGCTTGCCGGTGATGCGCCGCCAGCGCGCCGGACACATCATAAACATCAGCTCGGTCGCAGGCGCGGTCGGTCTGAAACATTGCGCCGCCTACAGCGCCAGTAAGTTCGCCGTGGAAGGTCTGTCGATGGCCGTCGCCGCTGAAATCGAGCCGTTCGGCATCAAGATGACCATCGTCGAACCGGGCTTCTTCCGCACACGCCTGATCGACCCCAAGAACGCGAAGTTCGCCGAAAACACCATCGACGACTACGCCGCCGAAGGGTCCACGCGCGAAACCTGGGCCGCTTACGATGGCACGCAACATGGCGATCCGGCCAAGCTCGGCGAAGCGCTGGTTAAGATCGCGGCCATGGACGAGCCGTTGAAACTCTTCCTGGCTGGCAGCGATGCGGTCGCGGTGATCGAACCGGTGGTCGCGGAGCGGCTGCGCGCGATTCGAGACAATATGGCTTTGTCCGCCTCGACCGACGGCGTGGACTGACTTCGAAAGCCCTTGGCCGCGTTCCTTTTCGCTGTTGAAGGAGATGTCATGTCGGCGGAAGTCAATCGGCGCGTCTTTCAGCGTTTCGTCGAGTTCATAAACTCCAGTGACCCGACGTTAGCCTCTGAACTCGTCGCTCCGGGTGCTATCTTTCATGCGCCGGGCGTTCCTGAGCCGCTGCGAGGGCCGCAAGGCTACCTCCAGCTTCTGACGATGCTGCGCACCGGCTTTCCAGACGTTCATTGGATCTTGGACGAGTTGGTCGCGGACGGGGACAAGATCGCGGCCCGTTTCACGATGCGTGGCACTCACAATGGCGTGTTCCAGGGCATCCCGCCGAGCGGTAGGCCCTTCCTCGCTACAAGCATGGCGTTTTACCGTCTAGAGGGCGGCAAGGTCGTTGAGGAGACCGGTCTGCCAGACATGCTCGCCATCCTTCAGCAAATCGGAGCGGCGCCTGGACCTTGAGCGACGTCATTTGGCTGTGAAGAAAGGGGACAGGAGCACCGTACCCCATGCTGGGCGGCGACTACGGTGTATGGTGCACCTGTCCCTGCAATTCGCGTTGAGATCCAGCGGGGCCCACCTGCGGCGACCTATTGGTGGTGGGAGGCCGGCGGCTGACCGCCGGTCGGCGCAGCCCGTGGGGCGACTTGCAAGAGCTCACCGGCAAGACGACGGCTGAGCGCCTTCCAGGCAACTGAGCCCATCAGGCGGGCGGGCGTCCGGCGGAAGTGGCCGGGCGCTTGTCGCCCTGAGAACTGCGACTTGGTGATCTCCTAACCTGGGCGCACCATACCTTGCCCGGCGCGGCAAAGCGTCGGGCCGGGCGGCGGTTCGCAAGGGTGGCTAGGCCGCGAATTCAGAGATCATCTTTGTGCAGAAGGCTGGCAGGTCGTTTGGCTTGCGGGATGTGATCACCCCCCGGTCGACCACCACCTCCTGGTCCACCCACTGTGCGCCCGCGTTGCGCAGGTCGGCCTCGAGCGATGGCCAGGAGGTCATCTTGCGGCCGTCGATCGCTTCGGCGTTGATCAGGGGCCATGGACCGTGGCAGATTGCGGCGATCGGCTTGCTGGCTTGCGAAAATGACTGAACGAATTCGACGGCGGCGGCGTCGGTCCGCAGCTTGTCGGGGTTGGCGACCCCACCCGGCAGGACAAGGGCGTCGTAGTCGGAAGCCTTGACCGAGGACAGGGCGCGATCGACCTTGACCTTGCGGCCGACCTTGTCGTGCTCCATGCCTTGAATCTCGCCCTCCTTGAGCGAGATCACGTCGACGCGCGCGCCGGCGGCTTTCAGTACTTCGACAGGCGTCTCGAGTTCGGATTGCTCGAATCCGTTGGTGGCGAGAACAGCGATGTTGCGGCCGTCCAGGGATTGATTGGTCATGGTGGATCTCCTGTTTGGGCCCGCCGGCTGGATGCCGCGCGGAACTCTGGTTTCAACTGTTGACGAGGGCAGGGCGCCCTAGGCTCGGGGTCGCCCGCTACACTCCGCTGGGTCGTGGACTTGGCTGGCGCCATAACTGGCGGCGGCGGCGGGTTGCACGCAAATCGATCCGGATAGCGCCGGCTGGACAGGCCGGTCCTCTGGCCTCTGGTGGCGGGGAATGCCTAAAAGAGCGATCGGCGCGACCGCGTCACTTGCATCGTCCGAGGTGGGTCATATTTTAGTGGTGAACACTAATTTGGAGCCGCCCATGTCGCGCGCGATCAGCGCCAGCGAGGCCAATCAGAATTTCTCGAAGCTACTGCGTGACGTCGGCGCCGGCGAGACATTCGTCGTCATGTCCCGCGGACGAGCGGTCGCCAAGGTCGTGCCGGTGGATACGCCGGACGCCTCGCAGCCGGTGGATGATCTGCTGAGGTTCCTGGACACCCTGCCGCGCCGCGACGCGGGCCGCTGGACACGCGACGACCTCTACCGATGAAACGTGTCGGGCTCGACACCAACATCCTGGCCTACCTCGCCGGCGTCGATCGTGGCGCGCAAGACGCGGAGAAAATTCGCCGGGCCCGAGATATGGTGGCGGAACTTGGCAAGACCGTGTGGTTTGTCGTCCCGACCCAGGTTCTGGGCGAACTCTTCAATGTGCTGGCGAGAACGGGCTTGTCGCGCGAGGCGGCCAAGGCGATCGTCGTGAGAATCCACGATACCTTCGAGCCGGCGGCCGGCGGCGCGGCGACGATGATGGCGGCCCTTGATCTGGCGGTCCTGACCCAGCTTCAGATCTGGGACGCACTGATCGTGAACATCGCCGCCGACGCCGGATGCGCCATTTTGCTTACGGAGGACATGCAGGACGGCTTCAGGTGGCGCGACCTCACGATCGTCAACCCCGTGTCCGACCACGCGTCCGACAAATTGGCGGTGCTCCTTCGATGAGCGGCGCCTACCCTCATCCTGACCGGCGCAGCGGGGGGACCGTGAAGCGGTGGAGGGGGCGACGACGAGGCGGCTCGGGCGCGGCGTCGACGGATTCCCAGAACGTCACGACCATAGCGCAGGCTGAAAGCCGGCCAGATAACGCTCTGACCTCTTTTCTTTCTTGCTAGTTGGCACACGCCCCTGCCGATGGACCCGGTACTGAAATACTAGGCCGGACGCACCAGGTTGGGTGCGGCTTGGCGGGGGATTTCGTACACGCCGCCGGTGGACTGTGACGCGCGCCAGTCGCCGAGGCCCGCCATGGCGCCGACGAACCCGCCAACCGAGGGCCGGGAGAGCGCCGCGGCGGGGGCCGGCGGAGGGTCGCCGACGATGAAGTTCCCGTAGAAGCCGGAGCCGGCCGCGTCGGAATGCACCGTCAGGCCTATTGTCAAGTCGAGCACGCCGTTCGAGCCCAACGCGCCGAGGTTGAAGGCCATGTCGTTGAAGCCCGCCGCCGCCAGCGCGCCGCTGGCGAACGACTCATCGAGCAGCGTTGTCCCGTTGCCGGTCGCGTCCAGCGTCACCCCGGTCACACCACCGTCCACGGCCTGGCCGCCATAGAGGCCGAGCACCAGATCGCCGGGCGCGGCGAGATCGGCGAGGTCGACTGCGATCGTGACACTGCTCGTCGAGGTCTCCGCCTCGGCACCCTTGGTCGCGTGGCCGCCGCCCACTTCGCCGAGCCCGAAGAAGGTGGGCGCGGCGCCGAACGCGGCCTTGATCGCACTGTTAGCGGAAAGCACGGCCTTGGTCACCGTCGCCGTCGGCGCGCCGTCGCCGGTGGCCACCGCCGCGACCGTGCTGGAGAACACTGGCGCGGCCCCGGCGTACTGCGCCTGCGCCGTTGCGGTGGCCGAGGTGTTCACGGTGGCGTCGGCCAGGGCGGTGACGGAATTGATTAGGGTCGCCGGCCGCGTCGTCTGGCCCTGCGGGGCGCTGATCGCCTCGGCCTGCACGCTGCCGCTCGTCCCGGCGCCGATGGCGGTCGCCACCGCCTTGGCCCCGGCCGTGTCGCTGCCGCCGGCATCGGCCGTGGCGGTGGACGTCACCGTCCCGCCGATCGCGTCGGCGAGGTTTGTCGCCGCGCCGCCGGCCGAATGACTCCACCCGCCCACGGCGTTGGTGTCGAGGTTGACCTGGCCGGCCCCGGTGATCGTGGCGCCGACGCTCGCCGCGCCGCCGGCCCCGCCGTCGGCCGCCAGGCCGGTCTCGCCACCCGCGCCGCCGGCCGCGTTGACCGTGGCGCTGATGCTGGCGCTGGTGGTCGCGTTGGTGGTGTCGTTGAATGTCAGGTTCGAGGTCGCGGCGCCGCCGTGGCCGCCCTTGCCGGTGTCGCTGCCGCCCCCGCCGCCGCCATTGGCCACCTGCTGCAAGGTCAGCGAGCCGCCTTTGGTGACGCCCGCCACCGCGTTGGTGAGGGTTTCCGCTCCGCCGACACCGCCGGCCGCACCCATCGTCCCACCGCCGCCCGCCCCCGCGTCGCCGGTCGCCGCGGCCGATGCGAAAGTCAGTCCGATCGCGTCCGCCTGGGCGCTTGCCTTGCCGCCGGCGCCCCCCACCTTACCCGCGCCCTGGCCGGCGCCGCCCGCATCGTCGGTGGCCTCCGCCGTCGCCGTCGCCGATTTGCCGGTGGCCTTGGCCGTGCTGGTCGCCGTCCCGCCGGTCAGGCCGCTGATCGAGCCGCCGAAGGCGCCGCCGCCATAGCCGCCATAGCTCAGCGCCGACGCGCTGACGGTTGCGCTGGCGTTGCCGGTCGCCGTCGCGCTCGCCACGCCGTCGCCCGCCTTGCCGGCCCCGGTCGGGCCGCCGCCGCCGAAGCCACCGCTGGCCTCGGCCGTGATGCTCAGCGATGCGCTCTGGTCGGCGGCCTTGTTGGCGGTGTCGTCCACCGTCAGGGTCGACGTGGCCTTGCCGCCGGCGCCGCCGGCGGCCCCGGCGCTGGTTCCCCCGTTGCCCGCGCCCGCGCCCTGGTACAGCATCAGCGATCCGTCCTGCGTCGATCCGCTGACCGCATTGGTGAGCGTGCTGGCCGCGCCGGCCCCGCCGACGCCGGTGCTGTAGCTCGAGCCGTCCCAGCCGCCGCCGTCGCCGCCATACTGGTGCACCGACGCGTCGGCATAGGTGACGCCGACCGCCGTGGCCTTGGAGCCGCTGGCGACACCGCCGGCGCCGCAGGTGACCGCGGCCGAGCCGAGTTCGGACCCGCCTCCGCCGCCGAAGGCGCTCACGTTTGCGGTGGCGCTGAGCCCGTTGGCGCTCGCCGAGGAGCCGGTCACCGCGCCGCCCTTGAGCCCCGCCACATCCGCGGCGATCCCCGCATTGCCGCCCGTGGCGCTGGCTGTCGCGGCCGAGCTGCTCAAGGCATTGGTGTCGCTCGCGGTGGCGAAGGCCGTCCCAGCCACGCCGCCGCCGGCATTCGCGGGGCCGCCCGCGCCGCCGTTCCCGCCCTGGGCGGTGGCCTGGGCGTAGCTGGCTTCCGTGGTGCCGGTTTCCGAGGAGGTCGCCGTATTGATGGCGCTGGCGCGCGCGTTGGCCCCGGCGCCGCCGGCGCCGCCTGTGGAACCGCTGCCGCCGTCTCCGCCGTTGCCGCCCTGGGCCGTCGACGTGGCGCCGGCCATGACGCTGAACGCGCCCGACATGGTCACATCGGCGAGCGCCGTTCCGCCGGCCCCCCCGTCGGCCCCCAGGCCGCGGAATATATTGCCGTGCGCATCGATATAGGTCCCGCCGCTTCCGCCGGCGCCGCCCGCGCCGCCATAGGCCTCGGCGCTGTTCAGCGCGTCGGCCGGAAACTTCATCAGGTTCTTGGCGGTTGCGGACTGGCCCGCGCCGCCAGCCGTGCCGTTGCCCGGGGGATCGGTGTTGGCGCCATTGGTCCCGGCCGCGCCGGCGGCGCCGGTCTTCGATACGTCTCCCATGGCGCCCTCCTCGGGGCCGCGGGCCGCCGGAGACGGCGGCCCAGGTTCGGAATGCGAGTGCTCACCTGTCCCGATCGAGAGGGGCAGCGTGCGCCACGCGAAATCGGTTGGCAAATCACGGTTTCGGGAGACTGAGAAGTCGTGCGGAGATAACTCGGGACACGCACCCCCTTTCCAAACCGGGCGATTCGACCGCACGGCTTTTGAGATTCACTGGCGGCTGGTAAGGTCGGAAGATCGCGGTTTGAGGGGCGGCGCGTCCGCCGGGCGGCTGCATTGGGGGGATTCATGAAATCGACAATTGGCATTGTCCTGGGCGCCATCCTTTGCGTTTCGGCGGCGGCTGGTGCGGCGCATGCCGCCGATCCGGCCCAATGGGCGGGAACGGCGACGGCGGTGTTGTCGGGACTCGGGCAGGGGATCGGCGAGGCGGCCACCGGCGGCCCGAGCATCCTCGTCACCGCGACCGGTCACGCCAAACTCGCGGGCGCCACCGCATTGTCATTTTCGATTGACTTCGAGGGCAAGTCTGAAACGGCCGACGGCGCGACCCGCGCGCGCGATCACGCGGTCGATCAGGCGCTGGCGGCGGCCAGACAGTTCGGCGTCGAAAGCACCATTACCTCGGAAGATATTTCAAGGGTGCGGGAGACGGGCCTCCGAAATCTCGCCGCGTCCGCCGTGATGCCAGGCGTCCAGCCGCCGCCACTTTTTATCAAGCCGGTCGAAGGATCGCCGGCCGGTGCGTCGCCGGTGGCCAGGTCACCAGCGCCGAAGCTGTTCGTCGATTCCGTCACCATCCGGTTTCATCCCTCCGACCCCAAGCGACTGCCGGCCTTTCTCGACGCCTTGGTCGCCGCCGGCATCGACTATGATCTGCAGGGCAAGCTCTCCCAGCAGGGGTTCAGCCCGTTCGCCGGCCTGGGCGGAGGCGAGCAGAAGGTCGATGACGCGACCTGGGACCGCGCGAGCGTCGACGCGATGAACGTCGCCAGGCGACAAGCGGACGTCCTGGCCAGTGCGGCGGGACGGCGGGTGGGTGACGCTCGCCAGGTTCTGATGATCGCCAAGACTGTGCAGGCGGAGGATGCGACAGTGACGGTCGCGGTGCGGTATGGGCTCGTTCCGCCGTCCTGACACAGGCGCGTGCAAGACCATCAAAGGTTGCGAGGTGGTGACCGATGCGTTGGCGATAGGCCGACAAGGACGACTTCGACCCTGCCGCCCACCTCTGGCATGAAAGCGCCCGCAGCGCGCTGAGTTGCGTCCCGAAGGAATTCGATCGTTTCGTCAGGCAGTTCATCCTCGAACGTCGTCCGATAGCCGCCTGCCGCGGTCGCGCCGAGCGGCCAGGCGCCGTGTGATACCAATCCGCGAAATGACCACCTTCCTTGCCACCGTCATCGCCGGGCGTAAGTCCCGGCGACCCATGGATCGACCAGGGACGGCGTTGATCTGGTCGTGCCCCGCACGGCCACACCCCGGCCGGCCGAACGGGCGCTCTACACAGCGGAACCACGTGGCGCGCGACGCGCGGCTCCCGCTGACCGCCCCTGGTGGTTGGCGTCCTTGAAGAAGATAGCCTGCCGGTTGTTCCAGCGCTTGATGATGTGATGCGGGGAACCGGCGACGACGAGTGTGTTCGGGCGCGGCATTTTGTCAGGCTATCGCCGACCTGGGCGCTGTCAGAGTAAAGTCACGTGCCGGGAATGCCCCGTTGCTGTGGACGACTTGGCCCGCCGATGATCCGAGGGCGGCCATGGCGCCGATGAAGGCATGCGGCGACGCCGGAGCGTTGGCGGCCCTATAGATGACCTTGGTTCCACCGTGGCCGTCGCTCCCCGAAGCCCAGGTCCCGCCGACATAGTCGCCCGCGAGGGTCAGCACGTCCGATTGCCCCTGGCCGTCGTCATCCACGGTGACCGTGAGTGTGCCGCCAGTCCTGTGGCCATTATCGACGTATGCGACGGTTGCTATGTCCTCGCCGGGGACCCCCAACAGGTCAAGCGACGATTTTCCGACGGTCGACAGCCCGCTGACTGTCCCCAAAAACGTTATGGTCTCGAACGCGGTGAGTTCGTTCAGCCCGAGCTGCAGAACGCCCGTCGTGCCTGTGAACGCGACGGCGCCAATGTACGGGCCAGTCACCTGCAGTGTCCCACTATGGATCTGAAGCGCCCCGGCGCCGTCGAGCGGTCCAGTGAGGATTGCGGTCCCTCCCGAGGTCACCACGGTCCCCGCGTTGCTCATGGCGCCATCCACCTCGACGAGCGTGCCGGTGAGGGCGTCGATTATGCCGCCGGCGCTGATTGTCACCTTCGTCGCGACGACGCTCGATCCCGCGCCACTGACGGTGAGCGTGTCACCCGCGCCGACCACCAGACTGCGTGCGGTCAAGGCGCCCTTGGCGGTCACCGACAGATTCCCGGCAATGTAGGCCTCGCCCCCAAGCGTGACCCGTGCCCTGATTGTCGATTCGGGGCCGAATACGGAAACGGCGCCCGCGATCGTCAGGGTTCCCGCGCCGATGATGGCGCCGACGTTGGTCAGATCGCCCCTGACGGTGGCGAGCCCGCCGAGGGCGTCGATCGTCCCGCCCCCCGCGTCGACGCCGCCCACAACGATCGAACCGGAATGCAGAGCCAGCGTGTCTCCGGCTGTCTTAAAATCAACCGCGACTCCCCCGGTCCCCTCG
>Ga0302314_10022946_pt1 | contig 10211 bp, 8 predicted proteins | sample III_Palsa_N2_3_FD_200533 | JGI IMG/M metagenome (GOLD analysis project Ga0302314, IMG submission 200533) | Peat permafrost microbial communities from Stordalen Mire near Abisko, Sweden - III_Palsa_N2_3 | ecosystem: Environmental > Terrestrial > Soil > Palsa > Peat permafrost | place: Sweden... | reverse complement strand
TGATCGGCCAGGATTTCGCGCAGTACCGCCGTGGCGAAACTGCCGCTGCGCAGCCAGAACCGCAGCAGCACCCCGTCGCCGTCCCGCTCCCACTGCAGATCGCGCACCCTGAGCCGCACACTGCGGCGCTCCTGGCGCACGCCCGCCGCCACCGCAAACTCGCAGGCGTGCGGCAGTTCGAGGCCGATGCGCTGTTCCATGTCGCGCACCGCGCCCCCGGACATCAGTTCACCGCCGCCCCACATCGGTCCGGTGGGATGCACCGCAAGCTCGGCGAGCCGCTGTGGCAGGTCCGGTGACAGCTCCTCCACCGTGAACACGCTGCCCCGCCCGTCGAGGTTCGCCACATCTCCGAGGTTGAGCGTGCCCCAACTGGCGTCGCGCACGCGCTGCCCGACCACTGCGTTGAACACCAGGCTGCGGGCGGCCGACAGCACGAAGCTGTCCGGTCGGCCGGGACGCCGCTGGGGCGCCGACTCGGCAGCGGCGGATCCGGCGAGGCGCGCGAGGTTGCTGGCCTCACGGCCGAAGCGCTGCGGCCCGAAGTAGTTCGGAACCCCCGAGCGCAGGATCGCCTCACAGCGCTCGCGCAGCGCGGCGGCCGAGCCGCTGTATTCGCGGATGCGGATGGCGAAGGCATTTCCCGCCAGCGCGCCACGCGGCAGCTTGCGGCGGTGCCGGTGCACTTCGAGCACGGCAAACTCCGGATTCACGAAGCCCGCCGCGGTCTGCAGCGCGCGCGGCGTCAGCGGCAGCGAGAACCACTGAATCGCCACGGCGCGCCGGTCCTTGAGGCCGGCGAAGCCAATATCGCGGACCTGGCAGCCCAGGCCCCGCGCCAGCTCCTGGGCCACCCAGCCGGTATTCGCGTTGCGCTTGCGCACTTTGAGCAGCAGATGCGCGCCGTCGCCGTCGGGGGCAAACCCCAGGTCTTCCTCGACCACGAAATCTTCCGGGGTGGCGCGCAGGATCCCCGTTGCCGCCGGGCTCCCCCAGGCACGCGGCGCACCCAGCGCCAGCTGGCGCCACTGCTGCAGACTCAACCGCCGTGCCTCAAGCGGCCGAGTTCAGCAGCACGACAGCCTGGGCGGCCAGCCCCTCGCCACGACCCAGGAAACCCATTTTCTCGGTGGTCGTCGCCTTCACGTTGACGCAGTCGGGCGGCACTTCGAGCAGTGCCGCGATGCTGCGGCGGATCTCCTCGCGATGCTTCGCGAGCCGGGGCGCCTCGGCCAGTACGGTGATGTCGGCATTGATCACCGTCAGATGGCGTTCGCGAAGCATCGTGAGCACGCCCCGTACGAAGCCTTGGCTGTCCGCACCCCGCCACTGCGGATCATCGTCGCGGAAGTGCTGTCCGATATCGCCCAAACCGGCCGCTCCCAGCAGCGCGTCACACAAGGCATGCAGGATCACATCGCCATCGGAGTGCGCGATCACCCCGCGACCGTAGGGCACCCGTACCCCGCCGAGCATCACGAACTCGCCTTCGCCAAAGGTGTGGACGTCAAATCCGGATCCGATGCGCATGGTGTGCTCCCTGACCGAAGTATGCGGGCTGGCGGGGGCGTCCCGGGAGCGCAATATCGCCGCCGCCACGACCAGGTCCTGGGCCGTGGTCACCTTGAGGTTCGCGGCCGAGCCTGCCACCAGCCGGGGCCGCCCACCCAGCCATTCCAGCGCCTGGGATTCGTCGGTCGGTATGCGCCCGGCGTCGTGCGCGGTCTGCAGCGCCGTGCGCAGCGCGCCGCAGCGGAACATCTGGGGTGTCAGCGCGCGCCACAGGCCGGTGCGATCCACCGTCCGTGCCACCCGGGTGGTGGCTGCCGCCGGTGCGAATTTGAGAGTGTCCGCGCCGGGCGCGGCCAGCAGGGCCCCGAGCTCCTCCGCGGCTGCGGTTTGCAGCAGCCGCGCAAGATCCTCGGGCGGCAGACAGGGCCTGGCGGCATCGTGGACCAACACCCAGTCGCGATCGTCGGCGCGGGCGCCGAGACCAATGAGGCCGTTGAGCACAGAGCCGCTGCGGTGCGCGCCCCCAGCGACGGTCACGATCGAGCCGGGCAACCGCGCCGCGACCTGCGACCACCGCGCATCACCCGGCGCCAGCGCGACCACGATGCCTGCGCACTGAGGGTCGGCCAGAAACGGCGCCAGGGCCCACTCGATGACGGTGCGGCCGAGCAGTTCCGCGTACTGCTTGGGGACCGGGGCGCCGAAGCGGCTGCCGGAGCCCGCCGCGGGCATGATGAGCCAGTACCGCACGCTTACCCGAAACGCTTCAGCGCGCGGCCACTTGCGCCGCGGGCGGCCGGGACGCGGCTGGGGCAGCCGGGACAACCTGGTAGTAGGTTTCGTTGCTGGCGATCATTCCCAGCTCACTGCGGGCCCGCTCCTCAAGCGCCCCCATGCCGGTTTTCAGATCGCGCACTTCAGCGGCGAGCTGCCGGTTACGCTCCACCAGCGCAGCGTTCTGCACCGTTTGCTGCGTCACCGCCCCCTCCATCCGCGCCAGCTCGCGCACGCCGCGGTCCGACAGCCACAGCCGGTACTGCAGCACTGCGATGACGACAGCGAGGGAAATTGCGAGCCATTTCACGAACGCAAGCCTACAACTTTACGGGGAACGCGTCGCGGCCGGCATAGCGCACCTTGCTTAAGCCCAGCTCGATGCGCAGCAGCTGATTGTACTTGGCGGTGCGGTCCGAACGCGACAGCGAGCCGGTCTTGATCTGCGAGGCGGCCGTGGCCACGGCCATCTCGGCCATGGTGATGGCCGCCAGGGTTTCGGTCAGAGTGCCGATCTGATTGGGCTTGATGAGGATGGCGTTGGCCGTGTGCTTGGCGATGCCCTCGGCCAGGATCTTGGTGTTGGTCACGAACAGGTCATCCCCGACCAGCTGGATCCGGTCGCCCACGGCGCGGGTCAGCTCACCCCAGCCCGTCCAGTCGGCCTCGCTCATGCCATCCTCGATCGTGATGATGGGATAGCGTGCCGCCAGATCCGCCAGGTACTTGGTGAACTCGGTGGCCGTGAAGCGCCGGTTCTCCGACTCCAGGTTGTAGCGACCGTCCTTGAAGAACTCGGAACTGGCGGCATCCAGACCCAGATAGATTTCCTTGCCGGCCTTGTAACCGGCCTTGTCGATGGCCTGGAGAATGACCTCGAGCGCCTCCTCGTTGGAACCGAGGTCCGGCGCAAAACCGCCCTCATCCCCCACCGCGGTCGACAGGCCGCGATCCGCCAGGATCTTTTTCAACGCATGGAAGATCTCGGCGCCGTAGCGCAGCGCCTCGCGAAAGCTCGGTGCGCCGACCGGCAGGATCATGAACTCTTGGATGTCGAGGCTGTTGTTGGCGTGCGCGCCGCCATTGACGATATTCATCATCGGCACCGGCATGACCGGCTCACGACCCTTGCCGAGGTAGCGGAACAGCGGCAGCTTCTCGTCGGCCGCAGCCGCGTGCGCAGTGGCCAGCGAGATCGCCAGCAGCGCATTGGCACCCAGACGCCCCTTGGTCTCAGTGCCATCGAGGTCGATCATCACCTTGTCCAGGCCTTCCTGGTCACGCGGATCGTGGCCCAGCAGCGCCGGGCGCAGCACGGTGTTCACATGCTCGACCGCCTTCAGCACGCCCTTGCCGCCGTACCGCCTGGCGTCCCCGTCACGCAGCTCGACCGCTTCGCGGGTACCGGTGGAGGCGCCCGAGGGCACCGCGGCGCGGCCCTGTGCGCCGGAGTCCAGGATGACATCGGCCTCGACCGTGGGGTTGCCGCGGGAGTCGATGATTTCGCGGCCGCGGATATCAGCGATACGGCTCATAACAGCGATTCCTCAAATGGTTTTTTCTTGACGGTTCGGTCCAGTTCGACCAGCGTTTCCAGCAGCGACTGCATGCGCGCGAGCGGCCATGCATTGGGGCCATCCGAGAGTGCCTTGTCAGGCTCAGGATGCGTCTCCATGAACACACCGGCGACCCCGGCTGCGACGGCGGCACGCGCCAGCACCGGCACGAACTCACGCTGCCCGCCTGAGGAGGTGCCGGCCCCGCCGGGCAGCTGCACCGAGTGCGTGGCATCGAAGACCACCGGGCACTGCGTTTCGCGCATGATCGCCAGCGCGCGCATGTCGGTGATCAGGTTGTTGTAGCCGAATGAGAAGCCCCGTTCACACACCATGATGGCCTCGTTGCCGGTGCTGCGGGCCTTGTCGACGACGTTGCGCATCTCCCACGGCGACAGGAACTGACCCTTTTTGATATTGACGGGTTTGCCGCAGGCGGCGACGTTGGTGATGAAGTTGGTCTGCCGGCACAAGAATGCCGGGGTCTGCAGCACGTCCACGACCGATGCGACTTCCGCGAGCGGTGTGTCCTCGTGGACGTCCGTCAGCACCGGAACCTTGAACGTCCTGCGCACGGATTCCAGCACCGCCAGACCCGATTCCATGCCGGGCCCCCGGTAACTGGCGTGCGAGGAGCGGTTGGCCTTGTCGAAGGAAGCCTTGAAGATGAAGGGCACGCCGAGCTTGCCGGTCAGCTCCACCAGCCGGCCTGCGATTTCGTGCGTCAGCGTCGCGCCTTCAATGACGCAAGGCCCGGCGATCAGAAACAGCGGCTGATCAGGGCCGACGCTGTAGCCGGCGAGCTTCATGCACCCGCGGCAGCGGGCAGCTGCGATGCGCGGTGCTCACGGGCGGCGCGGATGAAACCTGTGAACAGCGGATGTCCGTCGCGCGGCGTGGAGGTGAACTCGGGATGGAACTGTGTCGCCACGAACCACGGATGGCCGGGCAGTTCGATGATCTCCACCAGATCATCCCGCGACATACCGGCAAACTTCAGGCCGCCCTTCGTGTAGCGGTCCATGTAGTTGTTGTTGAACTCGTAGCGATGACGATGACGCTCGAAGATGGTGTCGCGCCCATAGAACTCGCGCACCTTGGTGCCCGCGCCGAGCAGCACTTCCTGCGCCCCCAGCCGCATCGTCCCGCCCTTGCCGGACCTTTCATCACGCTGCTGCGACCCGCGTTCCGTGTCCTGCCATTCAGCGATCAAGGCGATGACGTGATGCGGCGTGGCGCGGTTGAACTCGGTGCTGTTGGCATCCTCCAGGCCCAGCACATTGCGGCCGAACTCGACGATGGCGATCTGCATTCCCAGGCAGATGCCCAGGTAGGGAATGTCATGCTCGCGCGCGTAGCGCACGGCGGCGATCTTGCCTTCGATGCCACGCTCGCCGAAGCCACCGGGCACCAGAATCGCATCCATACCGGAGAGCACGTGCGTGCCGTGCTGTTCGATGTCGGTGGACTCGATGTAGTGCACATTGACGCGGGTACGGGTCTTGAGGCCGCCGTGGGTGAGTGCTTCGTTCAGCGAAATGTACGAATCGCGCGCCTGTACGTACTTGCCGACCATCGCGATATCGACCTGCCCGTCCGGATTGGCCTTGGCGGCAACGACCTGGCGCCATTCGGCGAGCTCGGTCTGCGGTACCGTCAGGCCCAGCTTGTTGACGACGATCTCATCCAGCGCCTGCTCACGCAGCAGCAGCGGAATCTTGTAGATGTCATCGGCATCGATCGCCGAGATCACCGCCCGCTCCTCGACATTGGTGAACAGGGCGATCTTGCGCCGCTGTTCTTCCGGGAGCGGGTGGCGGCAACGGCACAGCAGTATGTCGGGCTGAATACCGATGCCGCGCAGCTCCTTGACGGAGTGCTGCGTCGGTTTGGTCTTGATCTCCCCCGAATCAGGGCCGCCGACGATCGGCACCAGGGTCAGATGCATGAAGACGCAGTTACTGCGGCCCAGCTCTACGCCCAGCTGCCGGATAGCCTCCAGGAACGGCAGTGATTCGATGTCACCGACGGTGCCCCCGATCTCGACCATGCAAACGTCGGCCTCGTTGGCGCCAAGCTTGATGCTGCGCTTGATCTCATCGGTGATGTGCGGGATGACCTGTACCGTCGCGCCCAGGTAGTCGCCGCGCCGCTCCTTGGCGATCACGCGCTCATAGATACGTCCAGTGGTGAAGTTGCTGTGCCGACCGGTGGTCGTGCGCACGAAGCGCTCGTAGTGACCCAGGTCCAGATCCGTCTCGGTTCCGTCCTGGGTGACGAACACCTCACCGTGCTGGAACGGGCTCATCGTGCCCGGATCCACGTTGATGTAGGGATCCAGTTTCACCATGGCGACGGTGAGGCCGCGGGCCTCGAGAATGGCGCCAAGGGAGGCAGCTGCGATGCCTTTTCCCAATGAGGAAACGACACCGCCAGTTACGAAAACGAAACGGCTCATGGCTTGTAAGGGGATTCCGCCGGACAAAAACAACGCCTGCAGGTGTGCAGGCTCGACGGGCGAACAGACTAGCAAATCAGGCGGGTCTGTGCCACACCACCGTCATCCGTTTTGGGGTCGCCGCGCCGGACTGCCAGCGCGCGTCCACCCACAGGTCACCGGCTGCCACTAGCTCATCCCCCGCGTACAGCAGCGGCAGATGCTGCCGCTCGTGAAGTGGGATCGCCGCATTCTGTAGCAGACTTTTCAAGGTCCGGGACGGGCCGCCGAGCCGCGGTCGCAGCCGTTCGCCCCCGTGTCGCGAACGGACCGTCACCTGCGCCGGCAGCACGGTCGCATCGATCAGCCCGTGCGCCGAATGCACCAGCTCCAGCCGGCCGGCTCCTGCCGGCAAAGTGAGCCGTGGGCTGCGGTCCAGATGCCAGGTGAGTTCGTAGGCCGGCGCCGCCGACCGCTTGCGAGTCAGGAGCAGGCGTCCGGCATGTCGCTGCACCTGCAGCTGCCCCCAGCCGACGACCGGATTCGCATCCTTGCGGGCTGCGAGCAGCGTCTCGGCAATCTCCCCCAGGCGCCGCGTATCCGGGACCGCCGGCCCCAGCCAGTAGCGCAGCGCGTTGCGCCGACGCGGCAACGGCAACGCCCGCAGCGCGGCCACCGAAAGTGCGGCCCCGTCTGCGGCACGTGCGACATCACCGCGCGCGACCTCATCCAGCAGTTCCTGCGCTTCGGCAACGTGGCGCGCGCTGCGCGCCACGGTGCGCGCCGCGCCGGGCCAGCGACCGAGGATCGTGGGCAGCACCTGGTGCCGCAGGAAGTTGCGATCAAACCGCTCATCGGTATTGGCAGGATCTGCGACGCACGTCAGGCCGCGAGCCTGCACCCAGGCGCGCAGCGCCGCACGCGGCAGCGCCAGCAGCGGCCGCACCAGGACTGCTGCGCCGAACGGCATTACCGCCGGCATGGCCGCAAGCCCCGGCAGTCCCGCGCCACGCAGCAGCTGCAACAACACGGTTTCGAGCTGGTCCTCCAGATGATGCGCGCTCAGCAGTACTTCGCCCGGCCGCAGCGCTGCAGCGAGCGCCGCGTAGCGCGCGTCGCGGGCCACCGCTTCGAGCGATTGCCCGCGATTGCGCGTCAGCTCCAGACGACGGGTCGCGAATGGCACGCGCAACGCACGGCAGGTGGCACGACAGATCCGCACCCAGGTGCGCGAATCGGGGTGCAGGCCGTGATCGATGTGCACGGCGCGCAGGCGCGCCCGCGCCTGCGGCAGCTGCGCCAGCAAGGCGAGCAGCGCGCTGGAATCCTCACCACCGCTGAAGGCCACGCACAGCGGCGCACTCGAGGCTTGCGGATGAAGCCGCAGCAGCTGCGAGTAGACCCAGGCCGGCTCAGCCGCAGGTCCGCGCTGCGGCACGCAGCTACTCCGCCCCGTCCTCGGAGAACACGCCGAAGCCTGAAATCTTCTCGGCGCGGCGGGCGAGCAGTTCTTCGGTGGTGAGTTTCTCGAGCTCATCGAGATGGCGGATGACGGCTTCCTTGAGGGACGCGGCAGTGGCGACCGCATCGCGATGCGCACCCCCGAGTGGCTCTTCGAGCAATTCGTCGATGAGACCCAGCTGTTTGAGCCGACCGGCGGTGATCCCTAACGCCTCGGCGGCCGCTTCTTTCTTGTCCGCGCTGCGCCACAGGATCGAGGCGCAGCCTTCCGGGGAGATGACCGAGTAGGTGCTGTATTGAAGCATCATCAGCCGATCGCACACGCCGATCGCCAGCGCCCCGCCGGATCCGCCCTCGCCCGTCACGACCGTGACGATGGGCGTGCCCAGCACCGACATCTCAAACAGATTGCGTGCGATGGCTTCGCTCTGGCCGCGCTCTTCGGCCCCGACCCCCGGATAGGCGCCCTGCGTATCGATGAAGGTGATGATGGGCAGACCGAAGCGTTCGGCCATTTTCATCAGGCGCAGCGCCTTGCGGTAGCCCTCCGGTTTCGGCATGCCGTAGTTGCGCCGCACGCGTTCCTTCGTGTCACGACCCTTCTGGTGGCCGATGATCATGACCACGCGGTTTTCGAGGCGACCCAGGCCGCCCACGATCGCCATGTCGTCCGCGTACATGCGATCGCCGTGCAGCTCGTGGAACTCGCTCAAGATCATGCCGGTGTAGTCCAGCGGATAGGGACGCTGCGGATGGCGCGCCAGCTGCGTGATCTGCCACGGGGTGAGGTTCGCAAAGATGTTGCGCGTCAGCTGGCGACTCTTGGCCTGCAGCCGGGAAATCTCGTCCTTAATGCTGACCTCGGACTCCGAGGTCACGTGCCGCAGCTCCTCGATCTTCGCTTCGAGTTCGGCGATGGGTTGTTCAAAATCCAGAAAGGCTACAGCCATGAAGGTGATCGTTCCGCCATAGAATCAAACCTTAGGGTAGCGCAAGTCAGGGGCCACCAGCGACTCCAACGGGCCCGTACAGCACCCGCATGCCCTCCCGGCCGACCAGTTCCTCCAGGTGCTCGAGCAGCTCCCGTCCGGGGCGGACGTTCCACTCCGGGCCCAGATCCAGGGCACCGCTTGCCTGCGGCGTCCAGTACTGGACGGTCACCTGGCAGGGGCCGTTGCGCCATGGCGTCAGCACCTCGGCCAGGCGGCTCAGGAGGGCGTTGCGATCCGGACGCTGCGGCAGCTTGAGGACCAGTCGGCGCGCTTGGCTCTCGCGCACCGCATTCAGGTCGGTGATCTTGCGTGCCGAAATCCGCCAGGCGTCCCCGAACTCATCGAAGCGGAAATGCCCCTCGACCAGCACCAAGGCGTCCTTGACGATGAGGTCGCGGTGCCGCTGGAAGACTTCATCGAACAGCGTGGCCTCGATGCGGCCGGTGCGGTCATCCAGGATGATGCTTACCCGCTGTGCGCGTTTGCGGATTTCATCGACCAGTCCGGCCACGGTCACCAGCCGCCCGCGGCTGAAGCCTCGTTCGCCGTCGCCGGAGCTCGTGGGCTTTTCGCTGATCAGCTCGCCGATGCGCACGGCCGCGAAGCGCGGCAGATCCGCCTCGAACCGGTCGATGGGATGCCCGGTCAGATACAGCCCGAGCGTTTCCCGTTCACCCTGCAGCCGCACCGCCTCGCTGAAATCGGCTATCGCTTTCACGTCATCCGCGACCGGCCCGGCAGGCGGATGCGACTCGGCGCTGAGCCCGAACATGTCATTCTGTCCCGCCTCGTGTGCGCGCGCATTCTGGTCGCCAAGCTGCATGGCCGCGGGCAGGCTGGCCAGCAGCGTCGCGCGGTTCGGGCCGATGGTATCCATGCTGCCGGAACGGATCAGCGCCTCGAGCGTGCGCCGGTTGATGCGCGTCAGGTCGGTGCGGCGGCACAATTCGGTGAGGCTGCGGTACGGGCCGCGCGCTTCGCGCTCCGCGATCAGCGCATCGACGGCGCCCTGACCCACGCCCTTGACGGCGCCCAGCCCATAGCGGATGGTTTTCGCATCCGCGACCGCGAACTCATGCAGCGAAGCATTCACATCCGGCGGCAGCACGGCCAGGGACAGCTGTTTGCATTCATCGATCAGCGTCACCACCTTGTCGGTGTGATCCATGTCCGCCGAAAGCACGGCGGCCATGAACGCTGCGGTGTGATGCGTCTTCAGGTACGCGGTCTGATACGACAGCACCGCGTAAGCGGCCGAGTGCGACTTGTTGAAACCGTAGCCGGCAAACTTCTCCATCAGGTCGAAGATGTGCGCGGCCTGCTGCTCGGGCACGCCGCGGGCCACCGACCCATTCACGAAGATCGAGCGTTGCTTGGCCATCTCCTCGGGCTTCTTCTTGCCCATGGCCTTGCGCAGCAGATCGGCACCGCCGAGCGTGTAGCCGGCGAGGATCTGCGCGATCTTCATCACCTGTTCCT
>Ga0302314_10022945_pt1 | contig 10212 bp, 10 predicted proteins | sample III_Palsa_N2_3_FD_200533 | JGI IMG/M metagenome (GOLD analysis project Ga0302314, IMG submission 200533) | Peat permafrost microbial communities from Stordalen Mire near Abisko, Sweden - III_Palsa_N2_3 | ecosystem: Environmental > Terrestrial > Soil > Palsa > Peat permafrost | place: Sweden... | reverse complement strand
AAGTCACCGTTTCCGGCGAGATCCCGCGCGCGCTGTATGTGGAGTTCAGCCAGACCCGGCTCGCCGCGCTGGGCCTGACGGTGCCGGAGATTTCGCGGGCCATCGCAGCCCAGAACGACATTGTCGAGACCGGCCTTGTCGAGACCGGTACCACGCGCGTGCCGCTGCGCGTCGATGCCGGCATGGACGGGCCGGATACGCTGGCGAACGTTCCCATCCCGGCCGCCGGCGCCAGCGTGAAACTGGGCGACATCGCCAGCATCGTGCGCGGCTACCAGGACCCGCCGCAATTTTCCGTCCGCCACAACGGCGAGCAGGCCGTGGTGGTCGCCGTCTCCACCCAGAAGGGCACCAACGGGCTGGCGTTCGGCAAGGCGCTGCACGCCGAGGCCGATGCGATCCGCGCCGACCTGCCGGCCGGCATCACCATGCAGCAGATCGCCGACCAGCCGGAGGTGATCGGCGAGGCAGTCGGCGAGTTCGTACTGAAATTCTGCGTCGCCCTCGGCGTGGTGATGCTGGTGAGTTTTCTGTCGCTCGGCTGGCGGGTCGGCGTCGTCGTCGCGCTCGCGGTGCCGCTGACCCTGGCGCTGGTGTTCATCGTCATGGAGCAACTCGGCATCGAGTTGCAGCGCGTCTCGCTCGGCGCGCTCATTCTCTCGCTCGGGCTTTTGGTGGACGACGCGATCATCGCCATCGAGACGATGGTGGTGAAGCTGGAAGAAGGGTTTGATCGCGTCCGCGCCGCGACCTTTGCGTGGACCTCGACCGCGTTTCCGATGCTGACCGGCACGCTGGTGACGGCCGCGGGCTTCCTGCCGGTCGGCATCGCCAAGAGCACCACCGGCGAATATGCCGGCGGCATCTTCTGGGTCGTCGGCATCGCGCTGCTGGTGAGCTGGGTCGTCGCCGTCGTGTTCACGCCGTATCTCGGCGTCCTGCTGCTGCCCGACTTCACGAAGAAGAAGTCCCAGCACGCACTCTACGACACCGGCCCGTATCGCCGGCTGCGCGGGCTGGTGCGCTGGAGCGTGCGCAACCGCATCACCGTGGTGGTGGCGACGGTGATGCTGTTCCTTGGCGCTGGCGCCGGCATGGGGCTGGTCAAGCAGCAGTTCTTCCCGAACTCCGCGCGCCCGGAGCTGATCGTCGACGTCACGCTGCGCCAGGGTGCCAGCCATCAGGCCACCGAGGCCGCCGTCGTGCAAGTGGAGAAGCAGCTTGCCGGCGACCACGACATCCGCTGGTTCACCAGCTATGTCGGCGGCGGCCCGCCGCGCTTCTTCCTGGCCTACAACCCGGCGCTGCCGAACGACGCCATCGCCACCATCGTGCTGACCACCACGGACGCCGAGGCGCGCGAGCGGGTGCGGACCCGGCTGATGGCCTTCGCGGCCAGCGAAGCCGTGCCGCAGGCGCGCATCCGCGTCTCCCGCCTCGAACTCGGCCCGCCGGTCGGCTTTCCGGTGCAGTTCCGGGTGATGGGCGAGGACATCGGCAAGGTGCGCGCCGCCGCCGACACCGTGCTCGACACGCTGCGCAACGTCCCCGGCACGCGCGACGCGCAACTGGCCTGGAGCGAGCGCGCGCCCTCGATGCGGCTGGAACTGGATCAGGCGCGGGTGCGGCAACTCGGGCTGTCGCCGAACGAGATCAGCCAGACGCTGGCGACGCTGGTCTCCGGCACCAAGGCGACGCAGATCCGCGACCGCACTAAGCTTGTCGACGTGGTGCTGCGCGCGGCACCGGCGGAACGGCTCGACCTGCAACGCCTGCCGGACCTGATGCTGACCACCGGCAACGGCTGGGTGCCGCTGGGTCAGGTGGCGCGGCTGGTGCCGCAGAGCGAGGAGCCGATCCTGTGGCGCCGCGACCGGCAGAGCTATCTGACGGTGCAGGCCGACGTGCAGGACGGCTTGCAGGCGCCGGACGTGACGGCGGCGGCGTGGCCGGCGATCCAGGCACTGCATCTGCCGGCGGGCGTGCGCGTCGAGGTCGGCGGAGCCGCGGAGGAGTCGGCGAAGGCCAACACGGCGCTGGCCGCGGTGTTCCCGATCATGGGTGCGGCGATGCTGCTGCTGCTGATGATCCAGTTGCAGAACATCCCGCGCACGCTACTGGTGCTGGCGACGATGCCGCTCGGCATCATCGGCGCGGTCGCCGCGCTGCTGCTGGCGGATGCGCCGTTCGGGTTCGTGGCGCTGCTCGGGGTGATCGCGCTCGGCGGCATGATCATGCGCAACACCATCATCCTCGTCGATCAGGTGCGGCAGGATCTGGAGGCCGGCCGTTCGCTCGGTGACGCCATTGTCGAGAGCACGGTGCGCCGCGCCCGCCCGGTGGTGCTGACGGCGCTGGCCGCGGCGCTGGCCTTCATTCCGCTGGCGACCAACGTGTTCTGGGGGCCGATGGCACTGGCGATGATCGGCGGGCTCGTCGTGGCGACGGTGCTGACACTGATGTTCCTGCCGGCGCTCTACGCCCTGGCGTTCCGGGTGCCGCGCGGGCAGGCGGCGCGTGCCGAAACGGTCTCGGCGCCCGACAGCCGCGTGGTGGCGCTCGGGCGGTAGATCCGCTCCCCCTCCTCTTGCAGGAGGGGGACGTTTTTGCTTAACCGCCGGTCGCGCGGGAAACTTCTTCGGCGACATCGGCCCAGAACCGGGCGCGGTGGACCGCGCCGGCGGCGATGGCCTGGCGGCGCATGCGGAGCGCGTGGCTGCGGGAGGCGGTCGCCCCGGTGCCGGCGGCCAGCAGCGCCTGCGCCATCTCGCCAGCGGCGTTGGATTCCAGCGCTGGTACCGCCCGGCGCAGATATGAATGCCATGCTGCTCCCGGTCGTCCGGCCCGGCTCGCCTCGTTGGCCGCCTCCCGCGCCAGCACTTCCGGCTCGACGTCGGGAAACAGCAGCGCAATCGGGAAACCGGGGCAAGGAACGATCAGAACGGACGGCAACATGCGAACCTCCAATTTTCGGCGAGGGCGTGTGACGTAACCACTACGCATTGGGGCCGGTCGCGGTTGTGGCGCCGGCCACTAATTCGGTGCGGAAAGCGGTAAACAATACGTGAAAGAATCCACGCGGTTGCCGCAATGCGGCCCTCGGCGCGGCGGCGCGGCCGTGATTCGGGCACGAAAAACCCCGGGGCGTCGCCGCCCCGGGGCTTGGTCAGCGCCGCATGTCGCCGACGGTCAGGCGGCCCGGCGCGGCGTCAGCGCGGCCGAGAGCGACATGATCGCGTGGTCCACCAGCACCGCATCGGCTTCCGCCGTCAGCCCTTCGCGGATCACCCGCCCGGCGGCGACGCAGGCGACATCGGCCGCGGTGAACCGTACCTCGTCCACCGCGGCTTTTTCGGCGGCAGCGATGCGGTCGAGCGCCATTTTCTCGCGCCGGCGCGCGCCGGCCTCGGCATCTTCGGTCGCGGCGCGGGCGAGCCGACCGGCTTCGGCGCGGGCGCCTTCCAGCAGGGCCTTGGCCTCGGCGAGCGCCGCCTCGCGCCGCTGGCTGGCATCCGCCAGCATCGCCTCGGCCTCGCGCCGCAGCCGGCTGGCTTCCTCCAGTTCGGCCCGCACGGTGTCGGTGCGCTTGTCCAGCATGCCGGCCAGCGCCTTCCACAGCTTCGCGCCGAACAGCACGAAGAAGATCACGAACGCCGCGGCGACCCAGCTACGCGGATCGGCGAAGAAACTTTCTTCGTGCATGGTCGCCTCCGTTACGTGACGCGCGTAGCGAGCACGCCGGCGACCGCGGCCGGCACCAGGGCGTGGTCGATCGGCGCGCCGATCAACCGCGCCACCACGACGTTGGCGGTGTCGATCGCCACCTGCTCCAGCGCGCCGAGCGCCGCCGCGCGCGCCTGCGCGATGCGCTGTTCGGCCGCGGCGATCTGCGCGTCGAGCCGGGCATTCAACTCGGCCGCCTGCGCGTCCGCCGCGGCCTTCGCACCGGCGATCGCCTGGGCGATTTCCGTCTGCGCGCCGGCATGCGCCTCGCGGGTGGCGCGGGTCAGTTCGTCCACCGCGTGGTCCGCCTGTTCCTTGGCGTGGCGCGCCGCGTCGAGGTCGGTGGCGATGGCGGCTGCCCGCTTCTCCAGCACCGCGCCCACCTGCGGCAACGCCCAGCGGGACAGCAGCAGGTAGAGCGCAAGGAAGATGAGGACGAGCCACACCACCTGCGCCCGCAGCAGCGGATTGCCGAAATCGAGCTGCGGCATCCCTTCCGCCGCGCGGGCGGGGGCTGCGGCCAGCAGCAGCGCGGCGCCAGCGAGCGCCGTGCCGGCCACCGTCCCAGGCGTGTGTCGAGCCATCCTCATGCCTCTCATCCGCATGTCCAGGCGCTGCCGCAACGTGCGGCAGCCGTATCGGATCAGGTGAACAGGATCAGGAAGGCGATCAGCAGCGCGAACAGCGCCACCGCTTCGGTCAGCGCGAACCCAAGAATGCCGAGGCCGAACACCTGGTCGCGGGCGGAGGGGTTGCGGGCCACGCTGTTGACCAGCGCGGAAAAGATGTTGCCGATGCCGACACCGACGCCGGCAAGCGCGATGACGGCAATGCCCGCTCCGAGAGCTTTCGCGGCTTCGTGGTCCATCGTCTCGATCCTTCTGTTGTCTGCGAGTGGGCGGTTCCGCCGCGGGCTCAGTGCAGATGCACCGCGTCGTGAAGATAAATGCAGGTCAGCACGGCGAACACGTAGGCCTGCAGGGCGGCGACCAGCAGTTCGAAGCCCATCAGCACGACGTTCAGCGCCAGCGGCCCGACGGCGCCGAGATAGCCGATGGCGCCGGCGCCGGCCATCATCACCATGAACGTCGCGAACACTTCGAACATCACGTGCCCGGCGACCATGTTGGCGAACAAGCGGATCGAGAGGCTGACCGGGCGCGACAGATAGGAGATGATCTCCACCGGCACGATGATCGGCGCCAGCAGCACCGGTGCGCCCTTGGGGAAGAAGTAGCTGAAGAAATGCAGGCCGTGGATCGACAGCGAGACGACCGTGACCAGCACGATCACCAGGATCGCCAGCGATGCGGTGACGGCGATGTGGCTCGTGTAGGTGAAGCTGAACGGCAGCAGCCCGAGCAGGTTGCCGAACAGGATGAAGAAGAACAGCGTGAACACGAACGGGAAGAAGCGCCGCCCCTCGTGGCCGATCTGCTCGGACACCATGCTGTAGATGAAGTCGTAACTGAGTTCCGCCGCCGCCTGCAGCCGGCCCGGCACGATCGCCCGCGGGCGCGCGCCGAAATACAGCAGCGCCAGGATCAGCGCGCCGGCCACGACCATCAGCAGGTTCGACTGGGTGAAGTTCACCGACGCGCCGATCGGCCCGAGCACGGTGTGCAGCTTGAACTGACCCAACGCATCAATGGTGGGCGCGTCGATGGTGGGTTGGCCAGCCGCCACGGTCCCGTCCTTCACTCTCTGGGCAGCGTCGCCCGGTTCCTCATTTGCCGCCGGGCATCCGCCCGGGGCCCATCAACCGCCACACATTGGCGATCCCCGCCGCGCCCCCCAGCAGCACGAACAGCACGAGGAACAACGGGCTGGTATGGAGCCACCGGTCGAGCCCGAAGCCGATGGCCAGCGCCACCACCATCGCCGCAACCAGTTCCACACCCACCCGCATCCCGACGCCGAGCGCCGTCGGGACCGAGCCGCCGCCCCCGCTCGCCGCATCGGGCGCCGTGGGCCCCAGCCCCTGGCGTTGCCGCGCAGCCTGCAGGCGCGCCTCGAAGGATCTCTTCTCGGCGTCGCCGTGGGGTTCGTCGTCGTTCATCCGCGCTTTCCCTGGCAAGTCACCTTGCCGGAAGGCGCGGGCTTGCTACCGTTGGGTTGCCGGGGCGTCAAGAGTGGTTCATCCCAGCGTCACGGCGATTTCGGTACGCAACAACCCGCGGAAGCCCTGGCACATGAGTCGCATCCTGCACCGCACGCTCGCCAACGACCCGCCGCTGGCGATGCGCGGCGAGGGCATCCACCTGTACGGGCAGGACGGCCGCCCGATCATCGACGGCTCCGGCGGCGCCGCGGTCGCCTGCCTCGGCCACGGCAACGCCCGGGTGAACGCGGCGATCGCGGCGCAACTGGCGCGCGTCGCCTATGTCCACACCGCGCTGTTCAGCAACCCGGCCGCCGAAGAACTGGCCGATGTGCTGCTGCGCGACGAACCGGGCGGGCTGAGCCATGCGTTCTTCGTCTCCTCCGGCTCGGAAGCGTTCGAGGCAGCGCTGAAACTCGCCCGCCAATATTTTCTGGAGATCGGGCAGACGCAGCGGACCCAGGTGATCGCCCGGCGTCAAAGCTATCATGGCACCACCCTGGGCGCATTGGCCGCCGGCGGCAATGCGATGCGGCGGGCGCCGTACCTGCCGATGCTGGCGGACGGCTTCTCCCATGTCTCGCCCTGCTTCGCCTACCGCTTCCAGGATTCCGCCGAGTCGGACGAGGCCTACGTGCAGCGACTCGCCGACGAACTGGAAGCCGAGTTCCAGCGGCTCGGCCCGGACAAGGTCATCGCCTTCTGCGCCGAGCCGGTCGTCGGCGCCACCACCGGCTGCGTCACGGCCCTGCCCGGCTATTTCGAAAAGGTGCGAACCATCTGCGACCGGCACGGCGCGCTGCTGATCCTCGACGAGGTGATGTGCGGCATGGGCCGCACCGGCACGCTGCACGCCTGGGAACAGGAAGGGATTTCGCCTGACATCCAGGTGGTCGCCAAAGGCCTCGGCGGCGGCTACCAGCCGATCGGCGGCATCCTGATCGGCGGCCGGGTGATCGCGGCGCTGCGCGCCGGCTCCGGCAGCTTCATGCACGGCCAGACCTATCAGGCACACCCGGTCGCCTGCGCCGCCGCACTCGCGGTGCAGCAGGTGATCGCCGAGGACGGGCTGTTGGCCAACGTGCGCGCCATGGGCGAGGTGTTGGCCGGCGGCCTGACCGAGCGGCTCGGCAACCACCGCCATGTCGGCGACATCCGCGGCCGCGGCCTGTTCTGGGCGATCGAACTGGTCGCCGACCGCTCCAGCAAGGCGGTGTTCGACCCGGCGCTGAAACTGCACGAACGCGTCGCCACGGCCGCCTACGAGCGCGGCCTCGCGATCTACCCGATGGGCGGCACCATCGACGGCGTGCGCGGCAACCACATCTGCATCGCGCCGCCGTACAACGCGACCGCCGACAACATCGCCGCCATCGTCGAGCGGCTGGGGGATGCGGTGGATGCGGCGTGCGCGGGCCCCTCCGCATGACCCCGCCCGACCTGATTGATTCGCGCCTGACCGTCGAAGGCCGCGTCGCCACGCTCACGCTGCATCGCGATGACGTGCGCAACGAACTCACCGGCACCCTGCTCGCCGGCGAGATCGTCGCCGTCGCCGACTGGATCAGCCGGGAGGAAAGCATCTCCGTGCTGGTGCTCACCGGCATGGGTGCCGCCTTCTGCGCCGGCGGCAATATCAAGCACATGCACGAGCGCGGCCTGCCCGGCAACGAGGGCGGCACGTTCTCGGGCGACGCCTACACCGTGCAGAACCGCTACCGGCACGGCATCCAGCGCATGGCGCTGGCCATGCACAAGCTGGAGGTGCCCTCGATCGCCGCCGTCAACGGCGCGGCGGTCGGCGCCGGCTGCGACCTTGCCTGCATGTGCGACATCCGCATCGGCTCGACGGAGGCCAAGATCGGCGAGACCTTCGTCAATCTCGGCCTGATCCCGGGCGACGGCGGCGCGTGGTTTCTGCAGCGCGTCGTCGGCTACCAGCGCGCCGCCGAGATGACCTTTTCCGGCCGCCTGCTGGACGCGGCGGAGGCGCAGGCCATCGGCCTGTTCCTCGAAACCGTGCCCCCGGAGGCACTCCTGCCCCGCGCACGGACGCTTGCGGAAAGTTTTGCCGCCAAGCCGCCACAGGCGTTGCGGCTCGCCAAGCGCCTGCTGCGCGCCGCCCAGGGCACCGCGCCGCTCCCCGACCATCTGGAACTATGCGCCGTCTTCCAGGGCCTCGCGCACAACACCGAGGACCATACCGAAGCGGTCGCCGCTTTCCTCGACCACCGGCCGGCGGCGTTCAAGGGCCGCTGACATCGTGCGAGCAATCGTCGTAACGCTTGGCGCCGGCGCCGCAAACGCCTAGCTGTCGCCCGGACGCCAGAGCTGCGCGCCCTTGCCGCGGATCGAGCCCGTCGGAGTTACGGAATGAATTTCGGCATCCTCTGCTTCGTGCTGCTGTTCTGCCTGCCGATGGGCATGATCATCGCCTCGCTGCCGCCTGCCACCCTGCAGCAGGTGGCGATCGAGGCCGGGGGCGCCGTGCTGCTGTTCGTCGCGGTCCTGCTGCTGCCCCGGCTGCTGCGCGGGCTGTCCCGCCACCACGTGCGGACTCCATCGCCGGGCGCGCTCGCCAGCCTCGACTGGCCGCATTCGCTGACCCGCAACGAGTTGGAGACGTTCTGCGCCGCCTGGCTGCGCGGCCGCGGCTGGACGGTGACGCTGGCCACCGACCCGGAGAAGCAGGAGGAGGCCGTCTACCTGCTGGCCGAACGCGGCAGCCTGACCGCGGCGGTGCTGTGCGACCGCCGCGGCGAGGAGATCAACCCGGCCGGCATCCGCGCCTTCGCGCACGGCGCGGCGGAACTTGGCGCGACGCAGTTCGCCCTGGTCACGCTCAGCCGTGGCAAGCTGCCGCCGCCGTCGGAGGCCGCGGCCCGGCGGGCCGGCGTGAAGCTGCTGCGCGTCGCCGACCTGCCGCAACTCGACGCGCTCGCCCCGGCGCAGCCTGCGCCCGTCGCGGCCTGACTCAGCCGCCGAGTTGCGCCCGCAGCGCCGCAAGGCGGCTGCCCGCGGGCGAAAAGTCCAGCCGCGGCCCCAGCGGCACCACCCGGGTCGGGTTGATGTGCGCATGGCTCATGAAATAGTGCCGCTTGATGTGGCCGAAATCCACCGTCTGTTGGATCGCCGGCAGTTGGTACAGCGAGCGCGTGTAGTCCCAGAGCGCCGGATAGTCGGTCAGCCGGCGGATATTGCACTTGAAGTGATAGTGGTAGACTGAATCGAAGCGGATCAGCGTGGTGAACAGCCGGATATCCGCTTCCGTGAATTGCTCGCCGGCCAGGAACGGTTGGTCCGCAAGCCGCGCCTCCAGCCAGTCCAGCGTCTCGAACAGCGGCAGCACCGCCGCCTCGTAGGCTTCCTGGCTGGAGGCGAAGCCGGCCCGGTACACGCCGTTGTTGAGCGTCGCGTAGACGCGCTCGTTCACCGCGTCGATCTCCGGGCGCAACTCGGCCGGATAGGTGTCCCCTGGCGCCGCGCCCAGGCCGTCGAACGCGGTGTTGAGAATGCGGATGACCTCCGCCGACTCGTTGTTGACGATTTTTCCGCTCGCGAGATCCCACAGCACCGGCACCGTCACCCGCCCGGAAAAACGCGGGTCGGCGCGGGTATAGAGCTGATGCAGATGCGTCGCCGCCATCACCGGATCGGCGACCACGCCCTCGCCCGGGGCGAACGTCCACCCGTCCTCGCCCATGAACCAGTTGACGACGGAGACGGAGATCAGCCCCTCCAGCCGCTTGAGCGCGCGCACGATCAGCGTGCGGTGCGCCCACGGGCAGGCGAGCGAGACATACAGGTGGTAACGCCCGGCCTCCGGCGGGAACGCCGTGCCCGGCGCGATGGTGCTGCGGAACGTGGTCGGCGGGCGCTGGAACGCGCCGTTGACGGTGGCGGCAAGATGCTCCTGCCGCACCCAGGCGCCGTCGATCATCTGGCCCATTTTCTCATCCTCGGCTGCCGGCGCAGTGTCGCGGGACCGGGCCGGGCCGTCCAGCGGCCCGATTTTTCGCGTCCCAGCGAAACGCCGGCAGGACGCAATCCTATCCTGCGCGCAGCAGGAGCATGCCATGCGAACCGCCCAGCCTGTCACCGGCCAAAACCGGGCCGGCACCGACATCGCGGAACTTCCCGGCTGCAGGGCATTGAATTCGGGTTAAGTTCCGCCTCTTTTCCTCCCTCTCCCCCCGCCCCCTTCGCGGGGGAGAGGGAAGATGACGTTGCCACGTGAACCAGGATTTGGAGCCCTGCCGCAGGATGCGACGTCATTTCCACTTGCCCATACGTGTCAATTTTACTAACTAAACGCCATGCCCATCCCCCCCCCCCCCCCGGGGGGGGCGGGGGCCGGCGGGGGCCGGGGGGGGGCCGGGGGGGGGGGC
>Ga0302314_10022944_pt1 | contig 10212 bp, 9 predicted proteins | sample III_Palsa_N2_3_FD_200533 | JGI IMG/M metagenome (GOLD analysis project Ga0302314, IMG submission 200533) | Peat permafrost microbial communities from Stordalen Mire near Abisko, Sweden - III_Palsa_N2_3 | ecosystem: Environmental > Terrestrial > Soil > Palsa > Peat permafrost | place: Sweden... | reverse complement strand
GCCGCCATCGATGGTCAGGGTCTCGCCGGTGATGAACTTGCCCGAGGCGCCGGCCAGATAGACGCAGGCCTCGGCGACGTCGAAGGCATCGCCCATATGCAGCATCGGGTTGGAGCGGCGGAAACCTTGGCGCGCCTCCTCGGTATAGACATGCATGCCGTCGGTCTCGATCGAGCCGGGGGCGACGCAATTGATCCGGATGCCGAGCGGCGCCCATTCGACCGCGACCGTCTTCGAGAGTGCGATCACGCCGGCGCGGGCAGCACAAGTATGGGCGACCCCGGGCATGCCGCGCTCGGTCACGGTCACGATATTGACGATCGAGCCCGCGACGCCGCGCTCGCGCCAGCGCCTTGCCGCGGCCTGCATCATGAACCAGGTGCCGGAGAGATTGGTCTCGATCACCGCCAGCCAGCCCTTGGCCGCGAAATCGATGGAAGGCTGCGGAAACTGGCCGCCGGCATTGTTGATCAGGATATCGCAGCCGCCGAAACGCGCCTGCACCGCCTCGAAGAAGGCGTCGATTTCCTCGGGCTTGCGGATATTGCAGGCAAAGGCTTCGACCTCGATCCCCGCCGCCCGCATCGGCGCAATGGCGGCATCGAGCTTGTCCGGCTTGCGCCCGCAGATCGCGACCCTGGCGCCCAGCCGGCCGAACATCCAGGCGATCGCCTTGCCCAGCCCGCTGCCGCCGCCCGAGACGATGACGGTCTTGCCGGCCAGCAGATCGCTGCGATAGCTGATCGGGCGCGCGGCCAGCTCGGCATCGGAAAAGCCAAAGACCTGCGGCGTATCCATCTTCTTCCCTGCCCGGTGCGCCTGAGGTTAGTCGCCGCCCAAAATTAAGAGCGTCATTGCGAGCGCAGCGAAGCAATCCAGCCTTCGGTGCGGCCGCCCTGGATTGCTTCGCTGCGCTCGCAATGACGGCTTTGGACTGTTGTCATAGCTGATTCGCTCAATTTTGGGCGCCGCCTTAGTGAATAGAATTCATCCGATGGCGCAGGTCAAGGTCGTTGAGACCGGCGCTGCCGCAGGCATCGTATTGAACCGCGAAGGACGCGAAGGACGCGAAGTTTGGGCTCGGATCCTTCGCGACCTTTGTGTCCTTCGCGGTTAAATTCAAAGCCCGCCGGGCGAAAGGACCACCGGGATTACGCTCCAAATACACAGAGCCCCGGCCGCGCCTGAAGGGAATAGTCTCGGCCACCCATGGCTCACCACCTTTAATGAGCTTGCCTCATTAAACCCCGCCCGATAGGCTGCATGCCGAACCTCAGCAAGGCGAGTCATGTTCACCAAGGTGCTCGTTGCCAATCGTGGCGAAATTGCCTGCCGCATCTTTCGTACACTGCGCCAGCTCGGCATCGGCAGCGTCGCCGTCTATCATCACGACGATCGCAACGCACCGCATGTGAGCCTCGCCGACGAGGCGATCGAGCTGCAGGGCGCGGTGCCGAGTGCGGCCTATCTCGATCGCGCGCAGATCGTTGCCGCCTGCCGGCGCAGCGGTGCCGAGGCGATCCATCCGGGCTATGGCTTCCTGTCGGAGAACGCCGATTTCTCGGGCTTCGTCGCCGAGTCGGGGCTGGTCTTCATCGGGCCGGAGGCCGAGACGATCCGGCTGATGGGCGACAAGATCGGCTCGCGCAATTTCGCCGCTTCCCAGGGCGTGCCGGTGGCGCCGAGCGTGATCCAGCACGGCGATCTCGCCGAATTCGTCGCGGCGGCCGAGGCAATCGGCTTCCCGCTGCTGATCAAGGCTTCGGCCGGCGGAGGCGGCAAGGGCATGAAGATCGCGCGCTCCGCGGCCGAGCTGGCGGAGAACGCCCGGCTGGCGCAGGGCGAGGCCGAGCGCTATTTCCGTGACGGAAGGATCTATGCCGAAAGGCTGATCGAACGGCCGCGCCATATCGAGGTCCAGGTGCTGGGTGACGGCACCGGCACTGTGCTGCATCTCTATGAGCGCGAATGCTCGATCCAGCGCCGCTACCAGAAGATCATCGAGGAGGCGCCGGCCGCCAATTTGCCGACGGCGTTGCGTGACGAGATCTGTGCCGCCGCGGTCAAGCTCGCCTCGGCCGCCCGCTACAAGAATGCCGGCACCATCGAATTCGTGCTGGCACCCGATGGCGCCTTCTATTTCCTGGAAATGAACACGCGGCTGCAGGTCGAGCATCCGGTCACCGAAGCCATACTCGGGCTCGATCTGGTCGCCGAGCAGATCGGGATCGCGGCCGGGCTCGGCCTGTCCTTCGCCCAGGCCGATCTGGTGCCGAACGGCCACGCCATCGAGTGCCGGATCTGCGCCGAGGAGCCCGAGAAGGATTTCCGGCCGGCGACCGGGCGGATCGGGCGGCTGCGAATTCCCGGCGGCGAGGGCATCCGTTTCGATGGCGGCATCCGCGAAGGCCAGGCGGTGACGCCGGCCTTCGATTCCATGCTGGCCAAGCTGATTGCCCATGCCCCGACCCGCGATGAGGCGGCGGAGCGGCTGGCTGCGGCGGTCGACGCGCTGGTCATCCTCGGCGTGCCGGTCAACGCCGATTACCTGGGCCGGATCCTGCGCCATCCTGCGTTCCTGGACGGGCAGCTCCATACTGGTTTCATCGCCGAGCACGCCACCGCCCTCGCCGCACCGGCGCTGTCGGCCGAGCTCGAGGCGGCGCTGTTCGCAGCAGCGGCCCTCGGCGACAAGGATTTCCGCCGGAGCATCTTCGCCGTTCCCGAGCCGCATGCCTCGATCGGCGCCTGGAGAAACTGATGAATTTCATCGCCGTTCTGAACGGGCGTGAGGCGGAAATCGGCATCACCAAGCGCCGGCCTTCCCTGGCGCTGCGGATCGGCGACCGCAGCATCGAGGTCGAAGAATGCGCGGCCGAAGACGGCGCCTTCGAGATCGTCGTCGATGGCAAGCGCCATCGCGGCTGGCGCTATCAATCCGGCACCGAGCTGTTTCTGCGTCTGGGCAACCGCAGCTTCGTGCTGGACGTACTCGACCGCCATGCCGGCGCTGGCGGGGCCGGTGGGGCCGGCAACGAGCTGCGGGCCGAGATGCCGGGCACCGTGGTCGATATCGCTTGCAGCCCCGGTGCCACGGTCACGGCCGGCCAGGCGCTGCTGACCATCGAAAGCATGAAAATGCAGATGGTCGTCGCCGCCCCGTTCGACGCCATCGTCGAGACCATCCATGTGGCACCCAATGCCAGTTTCGAGCGCAAAGCCCTGCTCGTCTCCCTGAAGCCGGTGTGACCGAATGAGCCGCCTCAAATCCGCGATCCGCCCCGAGGGCGACGAGTTTCGCCGCCGTTACGCCCATAACAAGGCGCGTATCGCCGAATTCCGGTCGCTGCAGGAGGCGGCGCGCCTGATTCGGCCGCAGCGCGATCTCGACCGGATGGCCGCGCAGGGCAAGATGCGGCCGCGCGAGCGGCTGGAAAAGCTGCTGGATCCCGGTACGCCGTTCCTGGAATTTTCGACCCTGGCCGCCAACCGGGCCTATGGCGGCGAGTCGCCGGGTGCCAGCTGCATCACCGGCATCGGCATCGTCTCCGGCCAGGAGGTCGTGATCCACGCCGACGATGCGCTGGTCAAGGGCGGCGCCTGGTACCCGCTGACGGTCAAGAAGATCGTGCGCGCCCTCGATATCGCCATCGAGAACCGGTTGCCGGTCGTGCATCTGTGCGATTCCGCCGGTGGCCAGCTGCAGCTGCAATCCGAGGTGTTTCCGGACAAATACATGGCCGGGCGGATGTTCCGCAACCAGTCGATCCTGAGCAAGCTTGGCGTGAAGCAGCTGGCGCTGGTGTTCGGGCAATGCACCGCCGGCGGCGCCTATATCCCGGCCCTGAGCGACTACAATGTCATCGTGCGCGGCACCGGTGCGGTGTTCCTGGCCGGGCCGCCTCTGGTCAAGGCGGCAACCGGCGAGATCGTCAGCGCCGACGATCTGGGCGGCTGCGATCTCCATACTGGCACCAGCGGCGTCTGCGACTACCCGGCCGAGACCGAGGAGCACGCCATCGTCATCGGCCGCGAGATCGTGGCGCAATGGGAGCGGCCGAAGAAATTCCTGATGCCGCAGGACGCGCCGGAAGCGCCGTTCTACGATCCGGACGAGCTCTACGGCATCATCCCGGACGACATCAAGAAGGCCTTCGACATCCGCGAGGTCATTGCCCGGCTGGTCGATGGCAGCCGCTTCCACGAATACCAGCCGGCCTATGGCACCACGCTGGTCTGCGGCTACGCCAATCTCTGGGGCTATCGGGTCGGCATCCTCGGCAATAATGGCGTGCTGTTCAACGAGAGCGCGCTCAAGGGCGCCCATTTCATCGAATTGTGCAATCAGAACAACACGCCGCTCGTCTTCCTGCAGAACATCACCGGCTACATGGTCGGGCGCGACTACGAGGCCGCGGGCATCTGCAAGGACGGCGCCAAGATGATCATGGCGCAGAGCTGCAGTCCCGTGCCCAAGCTGACCGTGATGTGCCATGCCAGCTTCGGCGCCGGCAATTACGGCATGTGCGGCCGCGCTTTCGACGGGCGTTTCCTGTTCAGCTGGCCCAATCATCAGATCGGCGTGATGGGCGGCGAGCAGGCCGCCAATACCCTGGCCGAGGTCAAGCTGCGCCAGATGGCGCGCGACGGCGCCGTTGATCCCGCCATTGCCGACGAGGTCAAGCGCAAGACGCTGGAGGCGTTCAACGACCAGCTTTCGGCCTATTATTCGACATCGGAGCTGTGGGACGATGGCATGCTCGACCCGGTCGATACCCGCAATGCGCTGGGCATCGCCTTGAGTGCCGCGGCCAGTGCGCCGCTGGGCGTTCCCGGCTATGGCGTATTCCGGATGTGAGGACAGGATGAGCGATTTCACGATCGAACCGGCGGATGAAGGGATGCATGTCCCGGACGGCTCGTCGAATTTCAACGAGAGCGTCTATGTGAATTTCGTCGATGCGGCGCAGGGCGTCGCTGGCTGGATGCGTCTCGGCAACCGCGCCAATGAAGGCTATGCCGAGCTTTCGGTCTGCCTCTATCTGCCCGATGGCCGGATCGCCTGCCAGTTCCAGCGGCCGCGCATCCAGGACAATGCCCGCTTCGATGCCGGCGGCCTCGCCTATCGTGTGTTGGAGCCGTTCCGCCGCGTGACCATGGGCTATGCGGGCGAGCTGCTGCTGCTCGACAATGCCGAGGCCCTGCGCGATCCGGCTGCGATGTTCGAGACCGCCCCCCGGGTCACAGCCGAGATCCGGCTCGACCATGTCGCTAAATCCCCGGTCCATGGCGGCCTACCAGCGAACCCGTCGGTCGAACCGGCCTATGGCCGCGATTTCTCGCTCGGCCATTTCAATCAGCATGTCGTGGTCGAAGGCTCCGTCCGCATCGGCGACGAGCGCTGGACCATCGACGGCGCCGGCTGGCGCGACCACAGCTGGGGGCCGCGCTATTGGCAGAACAGCTATTTCCACCGGCTGTTCATGATCAACTTCGCCGATGGCAGCGGCGCCATGCTGCTCAAGATCACCGATCACAAGGGGCGGGCGCGCCGGCTCGGCGTGCTGCTGGTCGAGGGCGAGTATGAGGAGGTGCTGGATTTCGACCTGGTCACCGACTGGACGGCGCAACAGGATCCGTCACGGATGCGCATCGTGGTGCGTACGGCGGCGCGCACGGCAGTGATCGATGGCGAAATCATCTCCCTTGCACCCTTACGCAACCGCCGCAAGGCGGGCGCGGAGATCCTGGTCTCGCGCATCGCCGAAGCCTTCACCCGCTTCAGCTGGAACGGCGTCGCCGGCTGGGGCATGAGCGAATATATCGAGCGCATCGATGCCGGGCGCCTGGTCGGCTATCCGCTGTGAGCGGCGCCGATCCCTTCGCCGACATCAAACAGGCGATCCGCCGGCGCTTCGGCCGCAGTGCGCGGATCGAGAATATCGACGTGCCGACCCTGGGCGGCTCCAACCGTACGGTGATCTTCGATCTGGTCGAGAGCGCCGGCCGCCGGCGCCTGGTCTCGCGCCAGGAAACCTACCAGGCCGAGGACAGCCCGTTCCGCTCGCCGGCGGAGCAGTTCCGAGTGATGCGCATCGCTCATGGCCATGGCTTTCCGGTGCCCGAGCCGGTCTTCGAATATGAGCCGGCGGACGGTGCCGGCGAGGGTTTCGTCACCGGCTTCGTCGCCGGCGAGACCATGCCCAAGCGCATCCTGGGCAGTGCCGAATTCGCCGAAACGCGGCAGCACCTGGCCGAGCAGGCCGGACGCCTGCTGGCGCAGCTGCATAGTGTCCCGCCCGGCGATTGCGCGCTGCTCGAGCCCTGCGCCGACAGTATCGATGCGCTCGCCGCCTATCGCGATCGCTTCGACCATTATGACGAGGCGCATCCGGCGATCGAGCTGGGCTTGCGCTGGCTCCACCGAAATCGCCCGGCGCCGGGCAAGCGCGTGCTGGTCCATGGCGATTTCCGCCTGGGCAATCTGATGATCGGGCGCGAGGGGATCCGCGCCGTGCTCGATTGGGAATGCTGCCATCTGGGCAGTGGCATGGAGGATCTGGGCTGGCTGTGCACCCGCTCCTGGCGCTTCGGCCATCCCGAGCTGCCGGTCGGCGGCTTCGGCGAGAAGGCGGCGCTGTTCGCAGGCTACGAAGCCGGCGGCGGCAGCGTCGATTCGGCGGCGGTGCATTGGTGGGAAGTATTCGGGCTGATGCGCTGGGCTGTGCTCAACATGATGCAGGCCCATGGTCATGTCCTGGGCGGAAGGCGCGGCGTCGTCTTCGCCGCCTGCGGGCGCAATACCGCTTTGGTAGAGTATGATCTGCTGATGACCCTGAAGGGGAGCTACCGGTGATCGGGAGAGCCGCATGAGCCAGGACCGCCCGGACATCGCCGATCTGCTGGCGACAGTCCAGGAATTCATCGACCGGATCACACCCAAGCTCGAGGGCGAGGATCGCTACCATGCCCAGGTCTCGGCCTACCTGCTCGCCATTTGCGGGCGCGAGACGCGGCTGGGCGCGCCGATCGCGGCGGCGGAGCAGCCGAGACTGGCGGCGTTCCTCGGCCATGACGGCGCTTGGCCCGATCTCGTGCGCGAGCTGAGCCGCGATATTCGAGCCGGCGGCTGCGATGGGCGCTGGGATGCGGCGCTGGATCTGGTCTTGTTCCAGGTGATCGACAAGGTTTCCGTGGTGCGCCCGGATCATCTGGCCCAAGAGCACAGGAGCGGTCATGGCCCGGATTGAGCTCGCCCGCTCGGGCGTCTTGGCCCGGATCCGCTTCGCCGACCCGGCCAACCGCAACGCCTTCAACCAGGGATTTTGCGAGGATTTCGCCCGGGTCGCGCTCGATGTCGCGGCTGGGCCGCCCCCCGGCGCGATCCTGATCGAGGCCGAAGGCGACGCCTTCTCGGTCGGCGGCGACATTGCCGGCTTCCTCGAACAGCGCGATCGGATCGAGCGCTACGTGCTGGAACTGGCCTCACTGTTCCATCTCGGTATCACCCGGCTGCACGGCACCGGGGCACCCATCCTGGTCGCGATCAAGGGCGTCGCCGCTGGCGGCGGTTTCAGCCTGGTGTGCGGCGCCGATCTGGCGATTGCCACGCGTTCGGCCAAATTCGTCTCGGCCTATACCAGCTCCGGCCTGACCCCGGATGGCGGCGGCAGCTGGTTCCTGCCGCGCCTGGTCGGCTGGCAGAAGGCGTTCGAGATCATGGCGCTGAACCCGGTGCTCTCGGCTGACGAGGCGCTGCGGCTGGGGATCGTGACGCGCGTGGTCGAGGACGCCGATTTCCCCGCCGCGGTCGAGACCCTGGCGCAGACTGTGGCGGCCATGCCGTCGGCGGCCCTGGTCGGGCTGAAGCGGCTGATGCGGCTGGGCGCGACCGCCGGCCTGGCGGAAACACTCGACGCCGAAGCCGCTTCGATCGCGCGTCAGGCCGGGTTGCCGTCGACGCTGGACATGCTCGACGCGTTCATGGCCCGGAGCGGGACAGCCCGTCGAAGCCGGTAGCGACCGCGACAGGCGCAGCGATAAGGGCAGCATGCAGCCTTCCGGCGGCGCGACCCACCTCACCCCGGCCCTCTCCCCCCTGAAGGGCGGAGAGGGAGTTGCAGCCGATCGCCCGAAAAGTCCTTCTCCGCCCTTCAGGGGGGAGAAGGATTTAGGATGAGGTGGGTCTCGCCACCGCTCAGAACGCGCTTATCCGAACACCTACGTGTAGTAGCGAACCGCCGATGTGGCCTCTATGATCGCGGCGTATCAATGGCTTTCGGCACCCCATGCAAATCCTGATCGTCCGCCTCGGAAGCATCGGCTGGCTTCATCTCGGCATCCTCCGCGCGCTGGATCCGGCGCCGCGGATCACGATCTGGCGGCATGGCGGACCCGCCGCCGCGGCCGAGGTGCCAGACGGCGTCGACGTCGTCTATGATCTGGACGCCGCCCTCGCTGCCGCCCCCGATGCGGCGCTGTTGTGCGGCCCGGCCAGCGAGCATGTCGAGATTGCCCGGCTGCTCGCCGAGCGCGGCATTCATATCTTCATCGAAAAGCCGATCTCCGACCGGGCCGAGGGCGTGGCAGAGCTGATCGCGCTGTGCGCGCAACGGCGCCTGGTGCTGATGGTCGGCTATTGCCTGCGCTTTCACCCAGCCGTGGCCGGCCTGCGGGCCGAAGTGGCGGCTGGGGCGATCGGGCGGGCGTTGCATGCCCAGGCGGAAGTCGGCCAGTTGCTCGCCGAGCGGCGGTCCGGCGCAATGGTTGCCCGTATGGTCGGGGCTCGGGCGGCGCTTGGCGGCGGGGTTCTGTTCGAGCTCAGCCATGAGATCGACTATTTGTGCTGGGTGCTCGGACGGCCGGGCGCCGTCTCGGCCAGCCTGGCGCGGCTCGGCGAGCAGACGCTCGACGCTGAAGATTGCGCCGATCTGCTGCTGGAATTTCCCGGCGGGGTGCGCGGGACGATCCATCTCGACTGGCTGAGCCAGCCGGCACGGCGCAGCTGCACCATCATCGGCACCGAGGGTACCTTGCGCGCGGATCTCGGGGCCGGGTCGCTCGACTGCTTCGAGGCGGCGACCGGCACTTGGCGCAGCATCGTGTCGGCCGCGCCGGACCGGATCGCCGCGACCTATCGGCTGGAGATCGAACACTTCCTCGCCTGCATCGCGACCGGCGCTGCCCCCCTGATCTCCGGTGCGGCTGCGCTTGAAACGCTGGACGTCGTCCTGGCCGCCAAGCGCGCCGTCGCTGCCGGCCGACGGATCACGTTCTGACGAGCAGGCCCGGGCGCCCTACGGTGCCGGCCCCTCGCCCGGCTCGTCGTGCTTTCGCCAGGCATCGGCAAGGGCATTAGCCTTGGCCCAATCCTCGGCGGTCAGCATGGTCTGCAATTTCTGCTTCAGCACCGGATCCAGGTCGCCGACGCCCAGCTGCGTCCGAGCCGGGTTGCGCCGCCACAGCAGGTACCACATCCCGGCCTCAGACGGCTCGATCTTGACCCAGCCGCCCGCCAGGGTCAGGCGCACCAGCTGCTCCTGGGCCGGCGCCAGCCCGGCCTGGGCTGCGTCGATGATCCATTTGATCCCGGTCAGCCGATCCTTCCTGCGGGCCTCGACATCGGTCTTGGTCTCGGCCACGGCGAGATAGCATTGGCCGAGATTGAGCTGCGCTATCTCATAGCCATGCCCGGAAATGGCGATCGGCTCCAGCAACTCGATCGCCTTGACGCAATTGCCCTGCTGCTTGTAGCGCAACGCCTGTTCATAGGGGTTGAGCTGCAGCTTGGGTCGGCCCGAATCCGCGGCCGGCGGATTGTCCCAGCCTTGCTGCGCCAGCGCCGGCGCCACCCAAAGCCCGAGCGTCAGCACCACCGCCCCGCACCCGATCAGCCCCGCGGCGCCGCGTCCGGCCCGTGTCAACGCCATCACCTTGCTCAATTCCCGCCTCGCGACTCGATCTCACCTGTCTCATTAAGCCATTCCTGCCGCCGGGGCGCAATGCGGCCGCGGATCACATCTCGCGACCAGCCACACGATAGGGCTTGTATTTTTCGATGTTATTTCCGAAACTCGTTCGGTAATTCGCTACCCGGGCCACCCCGGCAAGGCGATGGCGTCCGGGAGGCTCGATGGCAGCACCGCTCGACCGTACCGAATCGGAGTCCGAGGCCAAGCGGCCGCGGCCGGTCGGCCGGCCCGCGCGCATCGA
>Ga0302314_10022942_pt1 | contig 10213 bp, 6 predicted proteins | sample III_Palsa_N2_3_FD_200533 | JGI IMG/M metagenome (GOLD analysis project Ga0302314, IMG submission 200533) | Peat permafrost microbial communities from Stordalen Mire near Abisko, Sweden - III_Palsa_N2_3 | ecosystem: Environmental > Terrestrial > Soil > Palsa > Peat permafrost | place: Sweden... | reverse complement strand
CATCGGCCCCAGCGGCTGGCGGGTCGCGCCGCACTGGCTGCAGCGTTGGAACAACAGCTTCCCTTGATCGACGCCGTCCCAAAAGAAATCCTGGTCGCCCATACGTCACCCTTGCTGGCCGGGGCCCGTCTTTGATGCGGCAGGCTACACCGGCGCGATATGGGTGGAGATAGCAAAAACTATCAAAAATCGGCTCGCAATCATGACAGGGGCACGATGGACTGGATCCCGCCTCAGAGGCTGCGGCGGATTTCGCGCACGCCGCGTCCGAGCCTCCGGCGCAGCAGGAACGACAGCCCGAGCGACACACGCAAAAGTTGTATATGTGGAATCCATACAACTTCACTTAGGGAATTATACAAGCCATTGATTTTGCTGATATTTCTCCTGATCAATCCCCCTCTGTGAGGGAAAACGGCGCGAAGACGCTGGCGATCGAGCGAATCGACGGATTTGGCGCCAGGCTATCAGGCTGAAGGCAAGCCTGGCTTGGGTCGGGATATTGGCCGCCTTGGCACCACCGCCTATTGTCACGGATAATCGCCTGCACCGACCCGCCGGTTTATGTGTAGTATAGAAAAATCCGATCCTCCCGATCTCAACGCGTACGACGACGGAGCTTGGCAAGGCATTGCCCGAGGAACTGCACGCATCGGTGAACCAGGCGTTCGCCTTCGGTCCATTCCAGCTGTTCCCGGCACGACGGATGCTGATTGAAGACGACCGTGCGGTTCGCGTCGGAGGCCGAGCGCTCGATATACTCATCGACCTTGTCCAAAATGCCGCCAGCGTCGTCAGCAAAGACGAGCTGATGGCGCGCGTCTGGTCCGATGTCACGGTCGATGAGGGTAGCCTGCGCGTGCATATCGCCGCGCTTCGCCGGGCGCTGGGCGACGGGCGTGCCGGACGACGGTACATCATAAACGTACCTGGCCGAGGCTATTGCTTTGTCGCCCCCGTATCGGCCGCGATCGACCAGTCGTCACCGCGTCGCCCGACGCAGCCGGACCGTCGGAGCAACCTGCCCGTCGCTCTGACCCGCATGATCGGCCGCTCCGAGGTCGTCGAGGCGATCATTGCCGACCTGCCGCGCGTGCGCCTCATAACGTTGGTGGGACCGGGCGGGATTGGAAAGACACGGGTCGCGCTGGCGGTCGCCGACGCGGTGGCAATGCTGTATCCGGATGGCGTCCTGTTCATCGACCTCTCGCCGATCGCCGATCCGCAACTGGTGCCGAGCACGCTTGCCTCCGCGTTGGGGCTGGTCAGCGCGTCCGGCGATCCGCTCTCCGGCCTGATCGGATTTCTGCGCAACAAGAGCATGCTTATCGTTCTCGACAGCAGCGAGCATGTCCTGGAAGGCACCGCGGCATTCGCCGAGCGGGTTATCGGATTTGCACCGGGGGTTCACATACTGGCAACCAGCCGCGAGCCGTTGCGCGCCCAGGGCGAGCAGGTCCGGCGATTGCCGGCGCTGGCCGTTGCGCCGGCGTCCGGGACCATAAGCGCACGCGACGCCGCCGCCTTCCCTGCGATCGAGCTTTTTGTCGAACGCGCGGCGGCGAATTTGGATTCGTTCCAACTGAGCGACGCCGACGCGCCGATCGTCGCGCGGATATGCCGGAAGCTTGACGGCATCCCGCTGGCGATCGAACTGGTCGCCGGCCGTGTCGATACCTTCGGCATCGCCGGATTGGAGTCGCTGCTCGACGACCGCTTCAGCCTGGTCACGACCGGCAGGCGCACGGCTATTGCGCGCCACCGCACGATGAGCGCCGCACTGGAATGGAGCTACCGATGGCTGCCCGAACCGGAACAGGCGATGCTGCGCCAACTGGCCGTTTTCGTCGGGCCTTTCAGCCTTGAAGCCGCGCTCTCGGTGCGGACCGAACCGGAAAGCGCAAAGCCGCATATGGTCGAATGCCTGGCCAATCTGGTCGACAAATCGCTGGTCTCCGCCGATATCGGCGGCAACGTCGTCGCCTATCGGCTGCTTGACACCACCCGCGCCTACGGCCAGCAAAAACTGCTGGAATGCGGCGAATTCAACGACACTTCGCGGCGTCACGCGGAATATTTTCTGAAGCTGTTCACGCCGGCGGAGGCGGATTTGAGCGCCCTGCCGATGCCGGAATGGCTGGATATCTACGCCCGCCATATCGACAATCTTCGCGGCGCATTGGGCTGGGCTTTCTCGAAAGACGGGGATGCACCGCTCGGCATCGCGCTGACCATCTCCGGGGCTCCGCTCTGGTTTCAGCTGTCGCTGGCGGACGAATGCCGTCGGCGGTTCGAGCAGGCCCTGTCCGGTCTGGATGGCCCGGACGCCGATCAGCGCCAGAGGATGCGCCTGCTGGCGCTGCGCAGCTGCGTCGTTTCGGTTTCGACGATGGCGGACGGCCGGAACCCGCTTTCGGTGGTGCTCGAACTCGCGGATGCGCTGAACGACGATGATCACCGGGCCCTGGCGCTGTGGGCGCTGTGGGCGACGCACACCATCCGGGGCGAGCTGGACCAGGCACTGGCCCGCGCCGAGCGTTTCCGCCAGACGGCGGAGGCGAGCCGGGATGACGGCTATCTCGCAATGTCGGATCGGATTTTCGGCAGCCTAGCCTTCAACGCCGGCGATCTGGCCGAGGCCAGACGGTATACCGAGCGCGTGCTGGCCAGGCCCGCGGGACCGGCGCGCCGAGCGCAGCTGATCCATCGCCATATGGAACAGTATGTGATGGACCGTTCGCTGCAGACGATCCTGATGTTCCTGCAGGGAACGCCGGATCAGGCTCTGCGCACCGAAGACCGCAATTATGCCCATGCGCTCGGTACCGGCCATGCCCTGTCGCAGGTCAATCTGCTGCGCCAGTCGGCCTGCCTGATTTCGCTCTATATCGGCGATACCGACAGGGCGGAGCTGTTCGTCGGCCGACTGATCGAGCTGTCCGGCCGGCACGAACTTGGCATATCGGCGGCTATGGGCCGCTGCTTCGAGGGGATGCTGATCAATCTTCGCGGCGACGCCGTGGCCGGGCTTCCCGCCTTTCGCGACGGGATCGAGAGGTTCCGGGCCACGGGATTCGGAGCCTTCTTCCCGCTGATACTCGGCAATTTCGCCGAGCGGCTGGGCGACGCCGGCCAGATCGATGAGGGGCTGGTGACGATCGACGACGCCACGGCGCGCGCCACGGCGCTCGGCTACCGGTGGTTCCTGGCCGAATTGCTGCGCATCAAAGGACGACTGACGCTGATGGCCGGGCATGCGCCCGAGGCCAAGGCGCTGTTCGAACAGGCCCTCGACCTCGCGCACCGGCAGGGCGCGCTGGCCTGGGAGCTGCGCAGCGCCATCGACCTAGCCGAACTTCGGCAGGCCGAGGAACGGCGCGATGAGGCGAAAGCCATCCTGTCCGCGGTCTACGACCGCTTCACCGAGGGTTTCGACCGAACCGATTTGCGCAGGGCCAGGACCCTTCTGGAAACCCTCGCGCAGTAGCGCCGCCGATCAGCGCGCGATCCGCCGCAGGCCGAAGCGCATGCCGCCGACCGCCTGCGTGTCCAGCAAGGTCATTCCCGCCTCGGGGCAGGACCAGACCGCCGGCACGCCCTTGGCAGCCATACCGGCGACAGCCTCGTCTAAGTCCGCGGCTCCCAGCCGCAGATGATGCATGCCCTCGCCGTGCTCCGTCAGGAATTCCGCGAACGGGCTGTCGCCGTCCAGCGGCTGGATCAGCGCGATCCGCCCTTCGCCCAGATCGGTGAAACTGGCCTTGAACGACGCGTCGATCAGCCGGTCGCGATAGGTCGCGTTCTTCATCAGGAAGTTGCTTGTGCGAAAGGCCGGCAGCCCGATCACGTTTTGGTAGAAATCGATCGTTCTGCCGGTGTCGGCGACGACCAGGCCCAGATGGTTATGCCCCTTCTTGCCGGCGTGGCCGCTGCCGCGCATCACCTCGAAAGTGATGCCGCCGATCTCCTTGCTCTCGACATAGCAGAAGCCGGAATGCGGAAAGCCCCAGAAATGATGGATGCCGTTGATATGGAGGGTCAGCATCCGGCTGAGATAGGCTTCGGCATCGCGGTAATCGAGGTTCAGATGGTTCATCCCCTCGCCCTGAGTTTCGAGGAACTCGGCATGGGGCGGGCGACCGGAGATGACCTCGATCAATTCCATCTCGCACGGCCCCAGGGGCGCCGATGCGATGCGGAAGCGCGTCGGCGCCGTATAGCCGTTCCAGCTCGCCTGCCTGCCGTCGATTTCCTGAACATCGAACGGGCCCAGGCCGAACGCCTTGCCATAGAATTCGACAGTACGCTCGATGTCGTTCACGACCGACGTGATCGAACTGTACCGCGCCGATCCAGCTGTGCCGGTTTCCTCGAAGGCGAAGGTCATCGCGTCCCCTCCTCGACAGGCGAATCTGATCGTTTCCGCAGAGAAGGGCGCACCAGTTTAGAGCAACGCGTATCGTTGCCTAAATCCTTCAGACATTCCCATTTCACGGCATAATCGGGCAATCGGCGACGTCCAAGAGTCCGCATTTGATCGCGGAAAGGACAGCATGATCGTTTTTCTTGGGTCGCGACAGTTGGGTTGACGGCCACCGGCTGCGAAATTGCTGGTTCGAATCGAGAGGTGAAACACCCACGATGTTGATTGGCGTCACAGTGCCCAATATCGGCGCCCTGGCCGTGAGCGGCGCGGTGGTGGAGATCGCCGAGTACGCCGAGGAGCTCGGCTTCGCTTCGGTCTGGACCGTCGACCATATCGTCCTGCCGCGTGTCTCGTCCGAAAGTTACCCCTACACACGCCAGCCGGGCGTCAGCCTGCCGCCGAACTGGCCGATATTGGACCCGCTGGTTACGCTGGCGGCGATCGCCGCGCGCACCAGCCGGGTACTGCTCGGCACCGGCGTCTATCTGTTGCCGTTGCGCCATCCTGTGATCAACGCGAAGCTGGCGCTCAGCGTCGATATTCTTTCCAGGGGCCGATTGCTGTTCGGCATCGGGCTGGGCTGGATCAGGGAAGAATATGAGACGCTGGGCGTATCGTGGGAGGATCGCGGACGGCTGTTCGACGAGCAGATCGACCTGCTGCGCACGCTGTGGCGGGACGAGGTGCCGAGGTTCGACGGCCGGTTCTGGCGGATCACCGACATCGGTTTCGAGCCCAAGCCGGTCAACGGAACCATTCCGCTGCTGATCGGCGGCAAGAATGACATCAGCCGACGGCGGGCGGCAAAGCGCGGCGACGGCTGGCACCTGATCGACATGGAACCAGCCGAGGTCGCATCGGCGCGCGCGGCATTGGCGCAGGATTGCCGCGCGGCGGGACGGGCGCCCGAACAGGTGCCGACCTCGATGTACGCGTCGCTATTGATCTTCGAGCGCGACGTGGACGATAACGAGCGTCAATTTCCAATGATGGGATCTGTCGATCAGATCGTGGCCAAACTGGGCGCCTATCAGGCGGTCGGCCTGGACCACATCGTTCTGGCGGCACGAGGATTAAACACTTTGAAAGAGTATAAATCCATATTCGATCGGATCGCTAACCAGATTCTGCCCCGGCTGGAGCGTTCGGCATGACAGTCATCGAACGTCCGACGGACGGTGACGTCATCCATCCGGAGATCGACTTCGCCACAGATCCGCTGCCCGATATCCAGGCGCTGACCGGTTCGCTGCGCGAGAAGGGACGTTTCTTTGCGGTCAAGCGGCACGGCGAGAAGGCCTTGCTGGTCACCCGCTTTGACGATGTCAGCTTCGCCTTTGGCGATGAGAAGGACATACCGCTGTCGGCCGGTGCCAAGAAGTTCGCCGAACCGGCCCAGGGGCGCAGCCTGTTCTCGATGACCGGCGACGAGCATCGCATGCACCGCGCCCTCATCTCGTCCGCCTTCACTGCCAGCGCGATCGATCGCTATGAGCAAGAGCTGATGATCCCGGAGGCACGCCAGGCGCTGGGCCGGCTGGCTCTCGCGAGCGGAGGCCAGGCCGATCTGATCGGCGAGTTCGCCGAGATGTACGGCATATCGGTGATCGTTCGCATTCTGGGGCTGCCGGTCGAGGACGACCGCAGGTTCAAGCGCTGGGCGCACGACCTGACCGCATCGAGCTGGGCGCTAGACGATGCGCTGAAGGCCTCGCGCGAGTTCGAGAATTACGTCACGCCGATCATCCATGAACGGCGGCGCGGGAGCGGCGATGATTTCCTGTCACGCCTGGCGCGGGCCGAAATCGACGGCCGGAGGCTGGACGATATCGACATCGTGTCCTTCCTGCGTGTCCTGTTCCCGGCCGGCGCGGATACCACCTTCCGGCATCTGGGCAACTTCATCCTGGCCATGCTGACCCTCCCCGGGCTGAAGCGGAAACTGCTGGACGATCGCGGCCTGATCCCGCTGGCGATCGATGAGGCGCTGCGCTGGGAGCCGGCGATCGGGCTCTATCCGAGGCTGGTGCCGAACGATGTCGAATGGCGCGGAGCCTTCATTCCCGCCGGCACCTTCCTGCTGCTCTCGGTCGTGTCGGCCAATCGCGATCCGCGCCAGTTCGACGATCCGGAAACATTCGATCTGAATCGCCGGTCGAAGAAGATCATGACATTCGGATCCGGCATTCATTTCTGTATCGGCGCCGTGCTGGCGCGGCGCGAGATGATGGTCGCGGTCAACGCCATCCTGGATCTGTATCCGGACCTGGAACTGGCTGATCCCGAGAGCACGCGGATTACCGGCGCGACGTTGCGGGGCCCCGCCCAACTGAGGGTTGAACGCCATTAAACACGCAACCGCACCGAGGCCAAGAGGCCCAGCCGGGATTCCATGAAGATGGCCAGCTTGTGAAAACGATCGTTCTGTCACGCCGGCGGCCGGATCTGACCCGAGACGCCTTTCGCGACTATTACGAAACCCGGCATGCCCCGCTGGCGATTCGGCAGGTGCGCCTGACCAAATATGTTCGCAATCATCTGGTGGCGCCCAGCAACGCGATATTCGACGTCGTATCGGAATTCTGGCTGGCCGACCCGGTCGCCGCCATGGCGTTCGCGACATCCCCCGCCAGTGATGCCTTGCATGAGGATGCGGCGAAATTAATGGCGCAGCAGCGTTTCGCCGCGACCTCCGAGGAAAGCGTTCTCGCCGGCCCGCCGCGCACCTTCGAAACCGGTCGGGTGCAAAAATACGCCCTGCTGCTGAGCCGCCGCGCCTATTCCGGCGAGGCGGATTTCATCGCTGACGCCCGCGACTGGGGGCGGCGCCTGGCGGCCGACAGCAAGGCGAAACGGGTCACGATCGATGTCGTCAAGCCGGCCCCCGGCGGCACGTTTCCGGCCACCGCGATCCTTTGGCTGTGGCTGAAGCGAACCTTCGACGCCGGCATGTTGGAAAACCCGCCAAGTTCGCTCGAGGTGACCCAGGTGCTGACGCTCGATGCCTTTGAAACGCCGCGCGACAGGCTGAATGGCGGCGGCTGACGTCGATCGCGGACGGTTCGGGACTGGCGGCTATATCCGATCGACCAGATCGGCCACGGCGCGGATCGTGCTTTCGAGATAGAGTTCGCCGGTGCAATCGCCGACTGCTGACACGGCAAATCCGGCGGCGCTCAGCTTTTGGGCAAGGCCGAGGTCGGCGACGGCCCCGGTGGTCACGATCACCCGGTCGGCAGGCGCGCGCCCGGCCCCGCCATCCCCATCGCGCCAAGTAACCTCGCCGTCGCCGATCTCGATGTCCGCCGCCCCGGCGGCCAGCGCCACGCCGTCGCGGCGCAGTTCGGCCAGCAGCCGCGCCCGACGGACGATCGGCAGGCCGGCGCCGAGCCTGGCGTCGCCGTCGATCACCGTCACCGTCTTGCTGGCGCCGCGCAGCCACTGGGCCAGCGTCAACCCGATCATGCCGCCGCCCACGACCACGATTTGGGAACCCGGCCGGGATGAGGCGTCGAGATAATCCGCGACCCGATCGACACAGGCCCTGTCGATGCCCGGTATCGCCGGGGCCTTGTGCGTGGCGCCGGTCGCGACGATCACCGCGTCCGGCTTTAGCGCCGCCAGCATCTGGAGCGACGCCGGCGTGCCGAGCCGTACATCCAGGCCGGCCTCCGCGATCTCGCGCCGCAGCCAGTTCAGATAGAGCGCGTTCGGCTCATAGATGGTCGCGGCGGCCACGAACGTGCCGCCCAAACGGTCGGAGCGTTCGATCAGGATCGCGTCATGCCCCTTGGCCTTCAGCCGTAGAGCCGCCTCCATCCCGACCGGTCCGCCGCCCACCACCGCGACCCGCTTGGATACCGTTGCCGGCGGCTCGCGCGTATATTCGAACCCCATCTCGGGATTGACCGTGCAGATGACCGGGCGGCGGAAATAGGCTTGGCTGATGCAGCTGTAGCAATAGATGCACGGGCGTACATCCCCGGCCCTGCCCTCGGTCAGTTTGCGCGGCAGGTCCGGATCGGCGAGCAGCTTGCGCCCGAAGGCGACGAAGTCGAAGGTGCCGATGGCGATATGCCGGTCAGCCTCCGCGGCTTCGATCCGACCGGCGGTGATGACCGGGATGCCGACCGCCGCCCTGATCGCCCTGGCGTTGGGCACCAGCAATTCAGGCTGCTGCGGCGTGTGCGATCCGGAATGGGTGATTGCCTTGGACACGTCGGAATAGGCGCTGACGCTGATCGCATCCGCGCCGGCTGCTTCAGCTATCCGGGCGGTGGCCTTGGCATCGTCGAGCGTGATGCCGCCATCGAGCTCGAACTCGGTCGAATCGATCTTGCACCAGACCGGGAAATCCCGTCCGACCGCGGCGCGGACGGCGCGCAGAACCTCGACCAGGAAGCGGGCGCGGTTTTCGAGCGGACCGCCATAATCGTCGGTGCGGCGGTTGGTGGCCGGCGACAGGAACGCGGCCAGCAGATAGCCGTGTCCGCCGTGAATCTCCACCGCATCGACCCCGGCCCGCTGACAGCGCAACGCCGCGTCCGCGAACATGGCGACGATCCGCCGGATGCCGGCATGGTCCAGCACCTGATACTGGATTTCGCCCAGAACCGGATTGCCCGCGGCCAATGCCGCCAATTCCTCAGGCAGAAAATTGTCGGCCAGGTCGCCACGCTTCGACACTGGAATCGACGGCGTCGCCAGCGGCCGGCCCGCCGCGCGGTCGCCGCCGGCCTGGATGCCGTTATGGTTGAGCTGCAACACGACCTTGGCGCCGTGAGCATGGATCGCATCGGCCAGATTTTTCAGGTTCGGCAGATATCTATCGTGCGATGCGGCGATCTGCCTGGCGTCGACACTGCCTTCGGGATAGCCGATCGACACCGTGCCGATATTGATCAGCCCGGCCCCGCCCTTCGCCCGCTCGGCATAATACGCGACATAGCGCTCACCGCAGGTCCCGTCGCCCGCCCCCAGCCCCAGCGACATCGGCGCGTGGACGATCCGGTTGCGCAATACCATCGCCCCGATCCGGCCGGGTGACAGCAGATGTGGGTAACGATCGGCCACCGGAAACGTGGCTAATGCGGCTTGAAGGTGATCGGCAGGCATTGGAAGCCGCGGAACATCTCCGACCGCAGCCGGACCGCCCGGCTTTCGTCGACCTCGTAATCCGGAATGCGCGCCAACAACTCTTGCAGCATCACCCGCCCCTCCAACTGGGCGACATGGATGCCGAGGCAGATATGCCGGCCCGGGTTGAAGGAGACGATGCGCGGGGCTCGACGGTGGATGTCGAACCGGTCGGGATCGGCGAATTCGCGCTCGTCGCGATTGGCCGAGGCCCACAGATGCATGATCTTCTGCCCGGCGCGAACTTTGGTACCGTCGCAGATTTCGGTATCGACCTCGGCCGACGCGCCCAGCATCATGGTCGGCATGTCGGTCCGCACCGCCTCCCAGAACGCATCCTGGGCCAGTTCGGGATCGGCCGCCAATTCGGCCAGCTGGTCGGGGCTGCGCCAGAGCTGGTAGATCGCACCGGCGAAGGCCTTGGGCACGGTCTCACTGCCGCCGATGATCAGCAAGAAGATGTTGGAAATCAGTTCCTCATCCGGCAGCTTCCTGCCTTCGAACTCGAAACTCATCAGTCTTTCCAGCACCCCGCTGCCCCGCGGATTGCGGCGGCGTTCCGCGATCCCGGCTCTGGCATAGTCCTGGAGGTTCGCGTTGGCCTGGTTCGCCGCCTCGGTCGGCCCCTTGACGCCGGGGGCGCGGCTGAAC
>Ga0302314_10022941_pt1 | contig 10213 bp, 7 predicted proteins | sample III_Palsa_N2_3_FD_200533 | JGI IMG/M metagenome (GOLD analysis project Ga0302314, IMG submission 200533) | Peat permafrost microbial communities from Stordalen Mire near Abisko, Sweden - III_Palsa_N2_3 | ecosystem: Environmental > Terrestrial > Soil > Palsa > Peat permafrost | place: Sweden... | reverse complement strand
CACGTCCCGCCGCGGGAGACCTTGTACCGGGCGCAGACCCCGCAGGGCTTCCGGCTGGCGGTGATCGCCGAGGCGCACCGGCTGGCGGCGGCCGACCCGGACTTTGTGCCGACCGACGACTGCAGTGTGGTGCTGCGCTACCTGCCGGGCGTGCCGGTCCGCATCGTCGCTGGCAGCGAGAGCAACATCAAGGTCACCTACCCGGGTGACCTGGCGGTCGCGGAAGCGCTGCTCAGCCTGGCTGACGGCTGACCCCGGCCGCACCGTCAGGCGCGGACCGCCTGCTTGATCAGCGTCCGGCCGAAGTCCCACATCAGGCCGCTGCCCTTGGACGCGTCCTCGAGCACGTCGCCCAGGCCGTCGAGGAACAGCCTGACCTCAGCGTCGCCGATCATCAGCGGCGGGATCAGCTTGATGACTTCCATGTGGTCGCCGGACACCTGGGTGAGGATGCGGTGCCGCTGGAACATCGCGACGACGACCATCTGCGCGAACAGGCCGACCCGGGCCTTCTGCAGCATCGCCCAGCCGGCCTTGGCCTTCAGGCCGGACGGTCGGCCGAACTCGATGCCGATGATCAGGCCCTTGCCGCGCACGTCCTTGATCAGGTCGTACCTGGCCTGCAGGCCCTCGAGGCCGCGCATCAGCTCGGTGCCGCGGCGCTCGGCGTTCTCCACCAGGCCCTCGTCGTCGATGACGGCCAGCGCGGCCAGCCCGGCCGCCATCGCCAGTGACCCGCCCTTGAAGGTGGTGGAGTGCACCATCAGCTTGTCCATCGAGGAGTACACCGAGGAGAAGATCTTGTCGGTGGTCAGCATCGCCCCGACCGGGACGTAGCCGCCGGACAGAGCCTTCGCGACCGTGACGATGTCCGGCTGGACGTCTTCGTACTGGTAGGAGAAGAACCGGCCGGTGCGGCCGAGACCGACCTGGACCTCGTCGCAGATCAGCAGCGCCCCGCGGGCGTGCAGCAGCTTCTTCGCCTCGGCGAGGTAGCCGGGCGGGGTCATCATCACGCCGTGGCCCTGGACCGGCTCGATGATCAGCGCGGCGACGTCGCCCTTGCGCAGCTCGGCGTCGAGCGCGGCGATGTCGTCCATCGGCACCTGCGTGCCCGGCAGCAGCGGGCCGAAACCGTCCTTGAACTCTTCCGCGCCATTGACCGACAGCGACCCGGCGGTCAGCCCGTGGAACCCGTGCCGCGCGTAGAGGATCCGGCCCTTGCCGGTGGCGTGCCGGGCGAACTTGAGCGCGGACTCCACCGCCTCGCTGCCGCTGTTGCAGAAGAACACCCGCTCGAGCCCGGGCGCCTTGGCCAGCAGCCGCTGGGCGAGCAGGCCCATGATCGGCTGGCAGTCGAACTGGGTCCAGCCGGCGAAGTCCATGTCGAGGGCGTCCGCCAGCGCCTTCTTGATCACCGGGTGGGAACGGCCCGCCGCGAACACCCCGAAGCCGGACAGGAAGTCCGCGTAGCCGTTGCCCTCGGCGTCGTAGAGGTAGGCGCCCTCGCCGCGGACGTAATCCTTATCGAACCCGATCGTCCGCAGGGTGCGCGGCAGTTGCGCGTTCAGGTACCTGGAGTGCAGGTCATAGCCCTCGCCGCGTACGGCCGCGAGTTCAGTGCCGAGATCAAAGCCCATTGGCGCATCTTAGCGGCGGTGCTTGGGCCCTGTCCGAGTCAGCCCGACAGGCGCGTCAGGGTGCCCGGCGAGCCTGCGCGGACTGGTCAGGTACCCGGCCCCCCAGCAGGTGTGCATCGCGGCCAGTACGGCGGGCACGCGCACCCGGACCCCGGCGGGCGTGTCCCGGGCGAACACCGCGGCGACCGCGGTCACCCCGGCCAGGTAGCCAGCCGGCACCACGAACCCGAAGGTGAGATAAGGGACGGGGGCGGGTGCCCCGGTCACCGCCCCGATGAGCCCGGCCACGCCGAGCAGCAGCCCGGCGGCGCTGAGCGCGGTCACCACCGGGGCCGCCAGGTAGCGGGGGCTGACCGTCTCCGGGTGGCGGCGCGCCACCACCCGGCGCCACCGGCCGTAGCGGAACTGCTGAGTGGCGAGCGCCCGCAGGGTCGCCCGCGGACGGTAGGTGACCTTCAGGTCGGGGGTGAACCAGATCAGGCCGCCGGCCGCGCGGATCCGGTAGTTGAGCTCCCAGTCCTCGGCGATCAGCATGGTCTCGTCGTAGCCGCCGACCTTCTCGATCTCTGACCGCCGGTACACGCCGAGGTAGACGGTGTCGGCGGGCCCGGGATCGCCCCCGGTGTGGTTGGCCGCCGCCCCCATCCCGAAGGATGAAGTCATCGCCCAGGCGACGGCCTGCTGGAACGGGGTGACGCCCTCGGCCGCCATCCAGCCGCCGACGTCGGCCGCGCCGGTCTCGAGCAGGGCCCGCACCGCGGTCCGCAGGTAACCGTCGGGCAGCATGGAGTGCGCGTCGATCCGGGTGATGATCTCGTGCCGCGCGGTGCGCACGGCGGCGTTCATGGCCGAGGCGATCTGGCCGGTCGGGTTGGGCACGACGGTGACCCGGCTGTCGGCGGCGGCGAGCTCGCGGGCGATCGCCTCGGTCCGGTCCTTGGAGGGCCCGATGGCGAGGACCAGCTCGAATCCGCCCGGGTACTCCTGGTCGAGCACGCAGGCGACGGACTCCGCCAGGTGCCGCTCCTCATTGAGCACCGGCATGACGACGGAGACGGCCGGAAGCGTGGCTGACTCCCCGGGCGAGTAACTGCCCGCCTGGGGAGTCAGCCTGGTCCGCTGCGGAAAACGATTTTGATCGTTGTGCATGACGCCGGTCACGGAAGCAGTTTAGGGCTCCAACTTGCAGACCGCCCGCCGCGCGCCCGATACGGCAGTGATCTTTCTCATCGGCCGTGCGGCGGGAACCATGCATCCCTTATCCGCGGGGGCGGGCGCGATATCGTCGCGAATTCTACGATCGCGCCCGGCCGTGCGGACATCGGGGGGCGGGAGGTCGCCCCGGGATACTCGTCCGATCGGGTCGGGCCGATACCATGGCGGTTTTTGCCATCGGCCCGCCCCGCTCGGACATCGGGGGGTTACGGGGGGTCGTCCCCCCGGGCTACAACTGGGTGTCCTCTAGGAGATCGGTGACCAGGGCGGCGATCGCGGAGCGCTCGGACCGGGTCAGCGTCACGTGCGCGAACAGCGGGTGGCCCTTGAGCTTCTCGATCACCGCGACTACGCCGTCGTGCCGGCCGACCCGCAGGTTGTCGCGCTGCGCGATGTCGTGGGTAAGCACCACCCGGGAGCCGGTGCCGATCCGCGACAGCACGGTCAGCAGCACGCCGCGCTCCAGCGACTGGGCCTCGTCAACGATGACGAACGCGTCGTGCAGGCTGCGGCCCCTGATGTGGGTCAGCGGGAGCACTTCGATCATGTCGCGGGCGACGATCTCGTCGATCACGTCCTGGGTGGTGACCGAAGACAGGGTGTCGTAGACGGCCTGCGCCCACGGGCCCATCTTCTCCGCCTCGGAGCCCGGCAGGTAGCCGAGGTCCTGCCCGCCGACCGGGTAAAGCGGGCGGAACACGATCACCTTGCGGTGCTGCCTGCGTTCCATCACCGCCTCGAGGCCGGCGCACAGCGCCAGCGCCGACTTGCCGGTGCCGGCCCGGCCGCCCATGCTCACGATGCCAATGTCGGGGTCAAGCAGCAGGTCGAGAGCAATGCGCTGCTCGGCCGAGCGGCCGTGCAGGCCGAACGCCTCGCGGTCACCGCGTACCAGCTGGATCTGCTTGTCCGGCAGCACCCGGGCGAGTGCGCTCCCGCTGTTCGTATGCAGCACCAGCCCGGTGTGGCAGGGCAGGTCACGTGCCGTCTCGCAGTCCAGCTTGCCGTGCTCGTACAGTTCCTCCACCTCGGACGAGGTCAGCTCGAGCTCTGCCATGCCGGTCCAGCCGGAATCGACGGGCAGCTCGGCGCGGTACTCCTGCGCCTCGAGGCCAATCGACGCCGCCTTGATCCGCAGCGGCATGTCCTTGCTGACCAAGACCACGTCGCGGCCTTCGTTAGCGAGGGAGCGGGCTACTGACAGGATCCGCGTGTCGTTGTCCCCGAGCCGGAAGCCGGCCGGGAGCACCTGCGCGTCGATGTGATTGAGCTCGACCCGGGCCGTCCCCCCGAAGTCCCCGACCGGAATCTCGTCGTCTAGCCGACCGTGCGAGATCCGGAGGTCATCGAGGTAACGGAGCGCCTGACGGGCGAAGTAGCCCAGTTCAGGGTGGTGACGCTTCGCTTCGAGCTCGGTGATGACGACCACTGGAATGACGACCTGGTGCTCGTCAAACCGAGAGAAAGCCGCCGGGTCAGCGAGCAGGACGCTGGTGTCGAGGACGTACGTACGACGCTGCACAGAGTTGGCCACGCAATACTCCCCTGGGCGCCGGACACGAGTGCCGGCGCCTCGGTCGGGACACGCCGCGCCCCGGGTCCTCCGGGGACAAACGTGTCGGTTGGACCGGGGCTGCCCGCCTGAGAGGGCCGCGCCGGCCCTCTCGTCGCACGTAGCGATCTCAGGGGGCCTCCCGCGGGGGCACCCTGGGGAGGTACCCGCCATCTCTGAAGGTACCCGTGTTAGGGGGTGTGTTAAAGCCCCAAGGGGCTGGTATTTTGCCTGGCTAGACGCCAAACCTACGGTTACGTTCGGAATAACTGCGCAATGCCCGCAGGAAATCCACTTTCCGGAAGGCCGGCCAGTAGGCATCGCAGAAGTAGAACTCCGAGTGTGTCGATTGCCACAGCAGGAACCCGCCCAGGCGCTGCTCGCCACTGGTCCTGATCACCAGGTCCGGGTCCGGCTGGCCGGCCGTGTACAGGTGCTCGGCGATGTGCTCGACGTCCAGGACCTCGGCCAGCTGCTCAATCGTGGTGCCGCGGCTGGCGTGCTCGACGAGCATGGAGCGGACGGCGTCGGCGATCTCGCGGCGCCCGCCGTAGCCCACGGCCACATTGACGAGCAGGCCGGGGTTGGCCGCGGTCGCCTCGCCCGCCAGCTTCAGCACCCGGGCGGTCTGGTCGGGCAGCAGGTCGAGCGCGCCCACCGGGTTCACCCGCCAGCCCTCGTCGACCAGGCCGTTAACAGTGTCCTCGATGATCGTCAGCAGCGGGCCGAGCTCGTCCTCTTCGCGGGTGAGGTTGTCGGTGGACAGCAGCCACAGCGTCACCACCTCGACGCCGGCCTGCTTGCACCAGCCGAGGAGCTCAAAGATCTTGTCGGCACCCTTGCGGTGCCCCTTGCTGACGTCGGTATGTCCGGCCGACCGGGCCCAGCGGCGGTTTCCGTCGCACATCACGCCGACGTGGCGGGGAACCGTCTTGCCGGCTAGGTACGATTCCAGTCTCCACTCGTACAGCCGGTAGCCCAGGTCGCGGTATCCCATGAACCGACCTTCCTCGCGCAGCAGATCGCCAAAAGCGAAAAAATCCCAAAGCCACGGTATCCGACTGAGGCCTGATGGAATGCCGCTTTACCCGAGAGGCTGGTGAGATGGACGGTTATTAGCCTGGCGTTTCCTAGTGGGCTTGCGGCCCCTGTGAGCGTACTTCCTCCACCCGGCGCAACGCGTCGCGCAGCTCTGCGAGCCAGGTGTCGGTGTGCTCGCCCGTCAGCCGGACGCACCAGGCGAGCGCGTCTGACCGGGAGCGGGCGACGCCCGCGTCGACCAGGGTGTCGAGCACCCGGCGCTCCGACTGGCGGAGCCTGGTCATCACCGGCACCGACAGCGTGGTGAACATTTCGGTCAGCGGGCCGCAGCGCGCGCCCCAGGCGACCTTCTTGCCGAACTTGCGCTCCGCCTCCCGGGCGACCTCGATTCGCCGGGTGCGGGTCTCCTCCCGGAACCGCTTGATCCGGCCCTCCGCGGCCGCGCCGGCGTCGGCTTCACCGTCGGATTTGGGCTCTGGCTCAGCCAGCACGCCGATGATCGTGATTTCCTCGCGGTCCACGGTCACCTCGGCCTGCCCGGTGAACCAGTCATCGGGCACCCGGCCGGCGAACCATGCCTGTATCTCCGTACTCATGTAATCATGATTACGCTGCAGGCTATCGCGGTCAACAGCCGACCGTCCGGCGCTGACATGTCGGCCGCTCAGTTCGCGCCTCATCCACCGTCTACCTGATGTCGGCAGCGGCGAAACGGAGGCGGAGATGGCCGCGGAACCAGAAATCGTCCAGCGCAGCGAGCAGCCGTACCTGGCGATCCGGGCGTTCGTCACCCTGCAGACACTCGGGCAGGTGCTGCCCAGCCTGCATCCGGAGGTGGCTGGCTGGCTGGGCGCCCGCGGCATCGTGCCCGCCGGAGCGCCGTTCTGCCGGTACGACGTCATCGACATGGACCGGCAGCTGGAGATCGAAGTCGGCTTCCCGGTCGCCGCTCCGGTGCCGGGCGACGGCCGGGTGCAGGAGGGCGTCCTGCCGGCCGGCCAGTATGTGACCGCGTGGCATACCGGTCACCCGTCGGGGCTGGCCGAGGCCACCGGCGCGCTGCTCGACTGGGCCGCGCAGCAGGGACTGACCTGGGATGTGACCACCACCGCGGATGGTGACAAGTGGGGGTGCCGGCTGGAGATCTCGCACGACGAACCCGGCCAGGACATGAGCGAGTGGGTCACCGAGCTCGCCTTCAAGCTGGCCGGCTAGGACATGGACGAGCGCCCGTCAGGGCACCCTCGTCCAGCGGCGTGACCGGGCTTGCCCGGTAGATTTCGATTTGTACGTAAACGAAATACGGGCTGCACGTATTTTCCTCACGTCGAGAGCAAAGCCTTCACCACATTCGCCAACCCCGCCACATCTTTCCCCCGGGTGCTGCAGGACCGGGGCCGGGGGGGTGACTGGTGGAACTAAGGTGACTGGTGGAACTAATAGGAATCGCCGGCTGCTGATACGGCAGACCCGTGCGTGGTGACCGCCGGCAGGTGAGCGCTAGGCGATGCGGCCGGCCTCCGCGGCGGCCTGGGCGGGACTGACCCGGACGGCGCCGGCGTATTCGGTGCCGAAGTCGGCGGGCACGACTTCGACGTCCTGGCCGGGCTGGGGTGCCTGGATCATCTGGTCGTTGCCAAGGTAAATCGCGACGTGCGAGATGTAGCCGGGATCGGTCGGGTCAGTGTGGTAGAAGAGCAGGTCACCCGGCTCCAGCTGGCTGACCGGCACCGCCGGGCCGGACTGGGCCTGGTCCGCGGCGACCCGCGGCATCGCGATGCCGGCCTGGGCGAACGACCACTGCACGAGGCCTGAGCAGTCGAACGCGGACGGCCCCGCGGCACCGTACACATACGGCAGGCCGCGGCGGCTCAGCGCCGCCTGAAGCATGGTTTCCAGCGCGGTGCCGGGGACGCTGGCCGCGGTCGCCGAGCCCGCTCCCGCCGCTGAGCTCGGGCTGACCAGCGTGCCCGGCCCGGCCGCGGCGGCGACCAGCGAGACCAGCGGGTCGACGCCGGCGCCCTTCGGCAGCAGCCGGCCGATCGCGGCGGAGTCGGCGGTGAAGTCCGCGGTCTGCACGCTGATCACGATCGCGTTGCCGGCCGGGGCGCCGAGCGCCCGGGCGGTGGCGTCGGACAGCACCGCGTTCACCCCGCCGATGCCGAGGGTGCCGAAGGCCACCACCGGCAGCCGCTTTGTCGTTCGTCCGGCCGCGGGCACCGAGCTGCCGAGCGGGATCTTGTCGAGCTCGCCCATGGTGTAGGAAACGGCGACGCCGCCGTTGGCCACGCCCTGCCACAGGGCGTTGGCCGCCCCGGTCTTCCGCGCCGCAAACGAGCGGAACTGCGACGGGTCGACGCCAAGGACCGCGGTGCTGGTGCCGTTGAGCTGCATGCGGAACGCCTCGATGCGCTCGGCGGCGACCAGGCCGGGCAGCTTGTCCACCGCGGACAGCAGGCTGCCGGGCAGCGAGGTCGGCGCGACCACGAGCAGGTCGGCCTGGACCGAGCGGCGCAGCGGTGCGACCGCGTCCTTCCGGGTCAGCGCGGTGCTGACCGCGGGCACCGACGAGCCCGGCATCAGCTGGGCACCGGCCCCGAGGGTCAGCGGCGCCCCGGTGACCACGGACCCGCCGGTCCGCTGGACCGCCGGCCGGCTGGACCGCGCACTGGCCGCGAGGTCACCGCCGCGGCCGCCCCCAAGCACCGCGACCAGCACGCCCGCCAGCGCGCCGAGGGCCGCGAGCACGGCGACAGTGGCCGGCCACAGCGCGCGCCGGCCGCCCTGCCTGATTTCCGTCCGCGCGATGTCCCGCTCCTCGGTGAGCCGTCCTGTGATCCCGCAGTGAACTAGGCGCCCCGCAAAGCTTCGCGGAGTGCATCCGTTGTTGTTACCGGCGCCTGGCAAGTAAAACCATGACACACGTAGGCGGCCGGCCCTCCGGACACTAGCGGCCGGTCGGCCAGCAGCGGGACGCCGGGGTCGCCGGAGCCCGGACCAAGGGCGAACACCGCTCCCGGCGGCGCCACGTGCAGTGCCGCGCGGAGCAGGTCGGCGGTGCGGGGGTCGTCGTCCGGGCCGACGATCGCGATCTCGGTGGGACCGGACAGCAGCGCTTCGGCCACCGCGAGGCCCATCCCGCAGGCCCGCGGGTACTTCTCCGCGATCGGCGGCAGCACCTTGAGCGCGTCAAGCGCCGCCGTCCGGTACCGGTCGTCCCCGGTTAGCGCGGCATAGCTGACCAGCGCGTCGGCGGCCGCGAAGGTACCGGACGGGGTGGCGTTGTCGGTCGGGTCCGCGGGCCGGATGATCAGCTGCTCGCCGTCGTCGGCGGTGTCGTAGAAGCCGCCGTTGCCATCGGCGAACGCGACCAGCACCGCGTCAAGCAGTTCCCCGGCGCCGGTCGCCCAGCGGGCCTCACCAGTCACCCCGTACAGCCGCAGCAGCCCGGCCGCCACGCAGGCGTAGTCCTCCAGCAGGCCGGCGCTCGGCCCGGCGGTGCCGTCCCGCGAGGTGCGCAGCAGCCGGGTCCGGCCGACCAGCGGGGTCAGCCTGGCCGGCTGGACCAGGTGAATGGAGACGAGCAGGTCGGCCGCCTCGGTCGCGGCGCTGAGCAGGTCGGGGCGGTCCAGCAGCACTCCGGCCTCGGCCAGCGCGCCGATCGCGAGGCCGTTCCAGGCGGCGACCACCTTGTCGTCGCGGGCCGGGCGGGGGCGTCCGTCGCGCGCCGTCAGCAGCTCACCGCGGATCCGGTCGAACCGCTCCTGATCGTCCGGGTCGGTGAGGCGCTGCAGCACCGACGCGCCGTCCTCGAAGGTGCCGCCTTCGGTGACGGTGAACGCCTTGGCCGCGAAGGTGCCATCTTCCTCGCCGAGGGCCTCGGTCAGCTCAGCCGGGGTCCACACGTAAAAGGCGCCCTCCCGGCCGTCGGTGTCGGCGTCGAGTGAGGCGGCGAAGCCGCCTTCCGGCGTGCGCAGCTCCCGGAGCAGGAACTCGCAGGTCTCCTCGGCCACCCGGCGGGCCAGCGGGACACCGGTGCGGCGCCACAGGTGGGTGTAGACCCCGGCCAGCAGCGCGTTGTCGTAGAGCATTTTCTCGAAGTGCGGCACGGTCCAGGTGGGGTCCACGCTGTACCGGGCGAAGCCGCCGCCGAGCTGGTCATAGATGCCGCCGCGGGCCATCGCCTCGCAGGTCGCCCGGGCCAGCCCGAGGGCGGGCGGCTCCCCTTCGGTCCGCTCGTCATAGCGGAGCAGGAACTCGAGCACCATCGACGGGGGGAACTTGGGCGCGGCGCCGAAACCGGCGTAGGCCCGGTCGAAGCCCCCCTCCAGGCCCACCACCGCGGTGGCGGTCACGTAGTCGACGTTGACCCGGCCGCCCCGGTCGCCCAGGGTCGCCATGGCGGCGGCGTTTTCCGCCAGGGCCAGCCGGATCTGCGCCGACTCGCTCTTGATCCGGTCCTTGCCCTTTTTCCACGCCTCCGCGACGGCGGTGACGACCTGAGTGAACCGGGAGCGGGGGAAGTACGTGCCACACAGGAACGGGTCGCCGTCCGGCGTCATGAACACCGTCATCGGCCAGCCGCCCTGACCGGTCATCGCCTGGGTGGCGGACATGTAGACCGCATCGATGTCGGGCCGCTCCTCGCGGTCCACCTTGATCGCGACCACGCTGTCGTTCACCAGCTTCGCGGTCGCCGGGTCTTCGAATGACTCATGCGCCATCACGTGGCACCAGTGGCAGGCCGCGTACCCGACCGACAGCA
>Ga0302314_10022940_pt1 | contig 10213 bp, 12 predicted proteins | sample III_Palsa_N2_3_FD_200533 | JGI IMG/M metagenome (GOLD analysis project Ga0302314, IMG submission 200533) | Peat permafrost microbial communities from Stordalen Mire near Abisko, Sweden - III_Palsa_N2_3 | ecosystem: Environmental > Terrestrial > Soil > Palsa > Peat permafrost | place: Sweden... | reverse complement strand
GGCGACCCATTACACCCTGATCCAGGCCACGACGACGAACTCTGACGGCTTCTATGAGTTCACTCGCGTCGAGGGCAAGGTGCTGACGAACCGCGATTGGTACGTCACCGGCCCGAACAAGACGCACAGCAATACGATCAAGGAAAAGGTGCAGGCCGATGTTGACCTCACCTCACCCGTCTCGTCCAGCTCCGCGCTGACCAATACTCCGGTTGTCTTCACCGGTTCGGTCTACCCGGCTCATGCCCATCAGTTCGTTCGGATCCAGGACCAGAATGGGCTGACCGGTAACGGTTGGCACACACTCGCGTCCGGCAGGACGACATCGCTATCGACGTTCGCGATCACCAAGCGTTTCGCCTACCCGGGCGATTACACGATCCGTGCCGAGTTCGGCTCGGACGCCCGCAACGTCGGCAGCGCGTCGGACTCCGTCACGCTGATCGTGCAGCAGAAGGAGAACCCCGAGTTCACGATCAACACTGACGCTCCGGTGATCGCTGAGGGCTCCTCAGCCGACCTCACCGGCACGCTGTATACGTCGTCGACTCCGCTTACTCCGGAGCCCTCAACCGCGATCGCGCTGTACGGCTCGACTGCGGGTGGCAAGTTCGTGAAGGTCGCACATGGTACGACCGGCCTTGACGGCAGCTACTCCTTCACCGTCGCTCCTAAGCACAACACCGTGTACCAGGTGCGCGCGGCGAAGGTCCATACCGCCCGGCTGTATGAGGGCGTGGCCGACGTGGTCATCGCCAACTACAGCTCAACCACTCCGGCTGCCGGCACGGCGATCACCGTGACTGGCTCGGTCAGCCCGGACAAGAACGGCCACTGGATTTACCTCCAGGAGCTGCGTCCTGACGGTGCCTGGGCGACAATCGTCGGTGGCAAGGTCGGAACGGGCTCGGCATACAGCCTGAGCTACGCGTTCGGCTCGACCGGCATCTACAAGGTCCGCGTCCGGATCTTCGGTGGCCCGGAGAACGTCGGCGCCGCATCAGCACCGCAGTCGGTCACGGTCTCGGCCGCGGCTGCTGCAGCCACGCTGCCCCCGGCTACCCCGTAGGCAGAAGCGCGCTGTTCCAGGGGTGGCCTAGCTGGGCCACCCCTGGACTTTGCGTTTAGGGGTCCCCCTAAGCCGCTTGCGCAAGATCCGCCGGAGCGGCGTTATCGCGCAGGTACCACTCGGCGTCAAGCGCGGCTTGGCAGCCGGAGCCGGCGGCGGTGACCGCTTGGCGGTAGGTGTGATCGACAAGATCGCCAGCCGCGAACACGCCCTCCAGATTCGTCCGCGTCGAGCGGCCGTCAGTCTTCACGTAGCTGTCCTCGTCAAGCTCGACCTGGCCTGCCACCAACTGTGACTGCGGGTCGTGGCCGACCGCGATGAACGCGCCGGAGATCTCGATCTCCTTCGTCGAGCCATCCTCCGTGTTACGCAGGCGCGCGCGAGCCAGCGAGCCCTTCTCACCGGGCAAGAACTCGTCGACCGCGTAAGGGGTAAGGAACTCGATGTTGTCGATCGCGCGGGCACGCTCAAGCATGATCTTCGAGGCGCGGAATTCGTCGCGGCGATGGATCACAGCAACCTTCGAGGCGAACTTCGACAGGAACATCGCCTCTTCCATCGCCGAGTCACCGCCGCCGACGATCACCGTCGGCACGTCACGGAAGAAGGCGGCGTCGCAGGTCGCGCAGTAGCTGACGCCACGACCGGACAGCTCCTCTTCGCCGGCGACGCCAAGCTTGCGATGCTGGGCACCCATCGCCAGCACGACGGTGCGGGTCAAGTAGACGTCGTCACCGACGTGGACCTCGTGCAATCCGCCATCTTGCGAGAGCCGGACCTCGGTCACCTCATCGGTCTCAAGCCGCGCGCCGAAGCGGGCCGCCTGGGCACGCATCTGCGTCATCAGCTCAGGTCCCATCATCCCTTCGGGGAAGCCGGGGAAGTTCTCCACATCGGTCGTCTGTTGCAGCAGGCCACCCCAGGCAAAACCCTCGATCACCAGCGGGTCAAGGTTGGCGCGGGCGGTGTACAGCGCAGCCGTGTAGCCGGCCGGCCCGCTGCCGATGATGATCACGTTCTCGTACGGTTTAGTAGTCACTTCATTAAGTATAGCTAGGGGTTTCGGCGATCGGGACTGCGTCATGCTCGTCGGTGTCACGCCAATTGCTGACAGTTTTGCGCAATTGCAGATACGCCACGCCACCGGGCAGCATCGGCGCCCAGAACGAGAACGCACGGTACGCAAGGACCGCGACGATCGCGCTGTCGACGCCGACCCCGAGCGCACTGAAGGCACCGATCATTCCGCCTTCAACTCCACCAACGCCACCCGGCAACGGGAGCAGGTTGGCGAGCCAGCCGACGAAGTAGGCGGTCACGATCACCGCGATCGGCGGCGAGGCGCCGAACGCGTGAAAGCAGGCCCACAGCGTGGCGATATCAAAGCCCCACGAGCCGAGCGCGCCGAGCAGACTGGGGTCACGCCCACGGATCAGCCCGAGCGCCGTGCGGATCCCGGTCGCTGCCGCTGCCGGCACCGTCGCCAACCGGACCAGGATCGCCGTGAGGTGCGGATGGCTAGTGCGCGCGCTTCCCCGGGCAACCAGCTTTTCCGCGTCGCCCGGTAGCAACGAGACCGCCAGCACCACAACGATCACCGCGCCGCCGAAGATCGCCGGCACGACGGTGATCGCAAACGGACCCGGCCCGTCGAACACGCCGAAGTACAGGCCGAGGCCGCCGATCACCAGCGACCCCATGTACACCGCATAGAGGATCACGTTGAACGCGACCATCTTGCTCGCGACTGTGCGTGCATCCATCCCCGCACGGCGCAGCGCCCAGACTGTCAGCGCGATTCCACCCGCGCCGCCGGCGGCGAACAGCCGCGTCGCAACCAGGCCGGCCAAGGTGATCTGGTAACTCGCAGCCCAGCCGATCCGTTGCGCGCCATGTACGAACACCGCGCGGAACAAGGCGATATAGCCGCCGAACGAGATCACCTCAAGCACCCCGGCGGCACCCAGCCACCAGCCGTTGCCCTGCGTTAGCCGCCGCCAAGTGGCGCCGAGTCCGACCAGCTTCGGCAGCCCGAGGTACATGAAGGCGACGACCGCGATCACGAACACGACCGACAGGACCAACCGCCTGCGGGTCAGCCTCACCCCCTGCATCCCCGGATCCTAGCCGTCCGTCGCGAGGCCCCGCAGCGCATCGAGGCCCGAAGTCAGGGCGCGTGCCGGCCGGCTCAGCGGCCCTGCTGCGCGTCGCACACCCTCGGTCAGCGCCGCGCCCGCGATCAGATCGACCGCGTAGTGCTCGCCGAGATAGACAAGCGCGAGGCCGAGCGTGCTCGCGTACGTCCAGCCGATCGCCCCCGCGATCGGCCCGGTTTCGGCCAGCACGCGGGCGGCCATCAGCGAGGTGGCGAAGTGCAACGACGGCATCGCCGCGAGCGGATTGCCGCCGAGGGCATCGAAAAGCTCACCCCAGCGCTCACCCCAGAACTCCTCGCCGTACTCGATCATCATCCGCCGGACCGGTAGGTCGTCCTCGCCGCCGACGCGGCCGAGTTTCGCGGCATACCACGGTGGCGCGGTCGGCAGCACCCAATAGAAGACGGCGCCTGTGTCGAACACGCCGTAGATCCGCGCGGCCGCGCTGGGGAACCTCTCCGGATGGCGGAACAGCACGTAGGCAACCGTGCCGTGTGGAACCAGGAACCAGATCCAGTGGCAGAACACCAGGACACGCTCCTGCGGTCTGATCCTGCCGGGACGGGCAAACCACTTCTGTAGCCGCTGAGAAGGTAGCCGCCCGAAGCCGAGAACGCGGTCGATCGTCACCGGGTAATCGACGAGCACGCGCGCCTCGAGCTCTTCAGGGTTGTCATAGGGCATCTCATACGCGGCGAGATATGCCCACATCTGCAGACCGCAGGTTGCGGCCGAGCGGAACCTCGAGGGCGGCAGCGCGACATTCAGCGCCACCGGCGCCAGTGCAGCGCTCGCCATTACCGGTCCCTTCGGCAGCTTGACCCGCTTTCGTAACACGGGCGCGGCGAGTCCCGCCGCCACCAGCGACCATGCACCTAACCGGATCGCCCTCTGTGCGCGCAAGCGCGGGCCAGTATATGTAGGCGCACCGTGAAGCCTGGGCGTCCCAGTTCAGCATGGGCGTCGCGAGCGCGTGCATCAGCGGACGCGCCTGCCCCTCCGACAGATAGAATGCCGCGCGCCTTGACGAACGCCCGCTCTCTGTCCCAAATCCTGCGCTCGAGACGGTTCCGGACGCTCGCGATTTTCGCCACCGTGCTTGGCGGTGCACTGCTGAGCTCATCCCCGGCGATGGCCAACTGCTGCCAGATCAAGGCCGGCGGTTCGCCCAACGCGAACTCGATCCACACGCTCTACAACATCGTGTTCGGGATCGCGATCTTCGTCTTCCTCGCGGTTGACGGTGTGCTGATCTACTGCGTCTTTAAGTTCCGGGCCAACAAGTACCCGCATCCGCTGCAGACGCACGGCAACACCAAGGTGGAGCTTGGCCTGACCGCCAGCGCCGCGCTGATCCTCGTGATCCTGGCCGTCGCCACGTTCGTCGAACTTCCGTCGATCATCAATCCGCCAAATTCGGACACCGGCGCAGCGTCGGTCCTGTCGGCCTCGCTGACCGCACCCGAGCCGCCCAGCGGCAAATCGCTGACGGTCTGCGTCACCGCCCGCCAGTTCATCTGGCGCTACACCTACGGCGCCCAGTGCAACCTCAGCTCGTGGGCTGACCGCCTCCCCTACTCCTACCAGGAGATGGAGGTCCCGTCCGGCGTCACCGTCGATCTGGTGATCCAGTCGATCGACGTGATCCACTCATGGTGGATCCCGCGCCTCGGCGGCAAGGTCGACGCCGTCCCCGGTTTCACCACCTACACCTGGTTCAAGGCGCTTCATGCCGGCCAGACTTACCTCGGCCAGTGCGCCCAGCTGTGTGGGCGCGAGCATGCATTCATGACCGCCGAGGTGAAGGTCGTCACGCCCGTGCAGTACACGAGCTGGCTGAACCGCCAGGCGGTGCTGATCGCCGATCAGAACTACCAGGTTCCAGAGTTGCGCGCGGAACTGATCAAGGACCAGCAGCTGACCTCCAACGGAATCTTCTAGCCAGGAGCCAACGAACATGAGCACGACTGAACTCCGGCGGCCGATTCCGCAGCTTCTGACGGACCACATCGACAAGCCGCGCACCACCAAGAAGTGGCTTGACTGGGTCACCACGACCGATCACAAGAAGATCGGAATCATGTACCTGGTCCTGACGTTCGTGTTCTTCATCATGGGCGGCACCGAGGCCCTGATGATCCGCTCGCAGCTAGCGGTTCCGAACAACACGCTGATCAGCGGCGAGCACTACAACATGCTGATCACGCTGCACGGGACGACGATGATCTTCCTCTTCGTCGTGCCGGTGATGGCCGGTTTCGGCAACTACTTCGTGCCGCTGATGATCGGCGCCAGGGACATGGCCTTCCCGCGCCTCAACGCGCTGTCGTTCTGGCTCCTGGCGCTGGGCGGAATCGTCTTCTACATGACGCTGTTCTGGAAGCCGCCGGAAGCCGGCTGGTGGAGCTACCCGCCGCTCTCAAGCATCCAGTACTCGACCAGCGGCGGTCAGGACGCCTGGATCTTCCTGATCCACCTCACCGGTATCTCCTCGCTGGTCGGCGCGATCAACTTCTACGTGACGATCGTCAACATGCGCGCGCCGGGGATGACCTGGGGCCGGATGCCGCTGTTCGTTTGGTCGATCCTGATCTACGCCGTGCTGCTGATCATCGCGCTGCCGGTGATCGCCGCCGCCGTCACGATGCTGCTGACCGACCGGCACTTCGGCACTCACTTCTTCGACCCGACGTTCCATGGCTCGCCGGTGCTGTGGGAGAACCTGTTCTGGTTCTTCGGCCATCCCGAGGTCTACATCATGATCCTGCCAGGCTTCGGAATGATCTCCGAGGTTCTGCCGGTGTTCGCGCGCAAGCCGATCTTCGGCTACAAGGCGATCGCCGCTTCGACGATCGTGATCGCCTTCCTCTCCGCGCTGGTCTGGGCCCACCACCTGTTCACGGCACCCCTGCCCGTCGTCGTACTCGGCTTCTTCATGTTGAGTTCGTTCCTGATCGGCATTCCGACAGGCGTCAAGATCTTCAACTGGGTCGGCACGCTGTGGCGCGGCTCACTGGTGATGACCGCCTCGCTGTACTGGGCGATCGGCTTCATTTTCATCTTCCTGATCGGCGGCATCACCGGCATCTTCCTGGCGGTCTTCCCGGTCGATTGGGAGCTCAACGACACCTACTTCGTGGTCGCCCACTTCCACTACGTGCTGATGGGTGGCGCCGTCTTCTCGATCATGGCCGGGATCTACTACTGGTACCCGAAGATGACCGGGCGCCTCTGCAGCGAACGGCTCGGCAAGGCTTCCTTCTGGGTCTCGTTCATCGGCTTCAACATGACCTTCTTCGTCCAGCACGCGCTCGGCCTGTCCGGTATGCCGCGACGGATCTACACATACCAGCCGGGCCTGGGGTGGTCGACCTACAACCTGATCTCGACGATCGGGTCCTACATCCTCGCGATCGGCCTGCTGATGTCGTTCATCAACTTCGCGCGCAGCTACAAGACGGGCAAGATCGCCGGCCCGGATCCGTGGAAGGCGAACACGCTTGAGTGGTTCACCACCTCACCGCCGCCGGTCAACAACTTCGACGAGATCCCGTATGTCCGTTCGGTCGAGCCGATGAAGGACATCCGCCGGGAGATTGAGATCAACACCGGCGTGATCCCCGATTACGCGGGCGCTGAGCAGTTCACGCGGGCGCCGCACTAGTGGCCGCTGCGACCGGCAACTAGCTACCCTCAGGCATCGATGAGTTCCCGCTCGGCAACGGTCGCGGTCCTCGCCGCGCCGGATTCGCGGCTGCGGCAGCTTGCATCTGACTACTTCGAGCTGACCAAGCCGAAGGTCCAGTCGCTGCTGTTGCTGACGACCGTCACAACGATGGAGGTAGCCGGTAATCCGTCCCTCGGGCGGATTGCGCTGGCCTGCCTCGGCGGGTACCTGTCGGCGGGGGGCGCCGGCGCGATCAACCACTGGTACGACCGCGACATCGACATCCAGATGACGCGAACGGCCAACCGCCCGGTTCCTTCGGGTCGCGTGTCACCTCGCGCGGCGTTGACCTACGGCTGCGCCCTGATCGCCGCATCGTTCATCCTGATGACGCTGACCTTGAACGTGCTGGCTGCGTCACTGGCGCTGGCCGGTGCCGCCGGGTATGTCGGCGTCTACACGATCTGGCTGAAGCGCCGCACGCCCTACAACATCGTGATCGGCGGGGCTGCCGGCGCGATCCCACCGCTCGTCGGCTGGGCGGCGGTGACCGGAACGGTGTCGTGGACCGCCGTGTACCTGTTCGCGATTGTCTTCTACTGGACCCCTCCCCACTTCTGGGCACTCAGCCTGCTGATGAAGGATGAATACGGAAAGGTCAAGGTGCCGATGCTGCCGGTCGTCCGCGGCGAGCAGCACACCCGCCAACAGATCCTCCTTTACACGCTGCTGCTCTACGCCGTCACCCAGCTGCCGGCCTGTGTTGGCGCCTTCGGTCTGATCTACGAGGCCTCCTCGATCGTCCTCGGATTGCTGTTTGTTGCCGGCGCCGTCCTCCTCTACCGGCGCGCCGACCGTCAAACCGCGCTGCGGCTTTACCTCTTCTCGCTCGCCTACCTCGCACTGCTGTTCGTGGCGATGGTGGCCGACGTCAAGCTGTGAACTTCTGACGCTCAGAACAGATAGGATTCCCCACGCATGGACCAGAAGCTTGCCCGTAAGAACCTCCGCGCCGGGCTGATCATCGGCGCCTTCTGCATCTTCATGTTCGGCGCCACCTTCGTCGTCGCGACGATTTATCTGAGCTCATGAGCGACCTCCACGACACGCCGCCGGCCGGCGAGGGCATCCACCTCCCTGGCGGCACGATCCTGCCGCTGATGACCGCGTTCGGCATCACCCTCACGGTTGTCGGCACCACGATCGGCAAGCTCTGGTCGGTACTGGGGCTGATCATCTTCGTGACCGCGTTGTACAAGTGGATCCGGGACGTGCGTCACGAGATCGATCACCTGCCCGCGGATCACAACGCCGGCGGCCACCACTGATGAGGACGCTCGGCAAGTACCGGATGCGCACCCCCTCGACCGGCCGTGAGGTCGTCCTCGAGGCGGAGCCTGACAAGCGTTACGTCGACGCCGAGACCGGCGAGGAGCTTGAGGTGATCGCTCAGCTGCTGCCGCTGCCGCCGAGCGCTTCCGAGCTCCCCTGGGCGCTTGAAAACCTGCGTTTCTGCACCCACTGCTCACAGCTGCAACCGAAGGACCTGACGGTCTGCGGCGTGTGCGGCGGCGAACTCGACCCGTTCGTGTAATGCGGTCTCGACGTGCAGTCGCCGGCGCACTGGCGGCGGTTGGCGCCGCGGCGATCCTTGCCGGCTGTGGTGGCAGCAGCCCGTCTACTGACACAAGCGGCGCCCCGCAGCTGACCGTGCCTACGACCGGGGTCGCAACCGCACCAACGCAGACGACCCAGTCGACAACGACCACCACCGCCACCACGACCGCCAACACAGGCGCGACGACCGGCGGAACGTCACCCAGCGGCGGGAACACCGCGACCACCGGCAACACCACCTCGACGACGTCAACGACCGGCGGCGCCGGCCTCTAATCCGTTCCTGGCGGCCGCTCCGCCTTCTTGGGCCGCCGTGCGTTTCTTGCTTCCCCCGCGCGCTTCTTGCTTCCCCCGCGCGCTCTAACCGGTCAGCGACAACCCAGATTCATCTATATCGGGGACTTCGGTTGTTGCTGAGCGCTGGCGGCGCAGCGGTTAGAAGACCAGCTGGCTGCGGAAGGCTGCGCTTGGATCCGGCGAGACGATCTCATCCGCCGAGTACTCAACGCGAGTCCCGGTGTAGTTGCAGCCGAACTGCGCCTGCTGACCGAGCGTCAGCTCAGCCTGCTCACTCGTCGTCACCGACTTGCAGCCGGTCCGTCGGCTCTGGCGGTAGGCGAACTTAGAAGTCGACAAATCAAACGACAGCACCGGTGCCCAGGTCGGCACCGTCAGCGCGATGACCTCGCCCGGGATCACCGGCAGATCCTGGGTCAGCGGAAACTGAATTACCCGCCCGAGGTAGCGCTGCAGCGCCACCGAGCTGCTCTGCGCGGCAACCTCCCAGCGCTCGTGGCTCGGAGCTCCGACCTGGCGCAGCACCGTGATCTGAACCGCCGGCGGGCCGCCGTACGCACTGTCCAGGAACTTCTCGTCGCTCGCCAGCGTCTTCTTATCGCTGCTAATCGCCGAGATGCCGACGGTGAAGGAGACCAGCTCTCCCGAGTCGTGAACCAGCGCCGGCGAGGACACGCCGTCACGCAGCGTCTGTAGAGCCGTCATCTGCTCAAGCACGATCGCGCAGTCGGCCTGTGAGACACCGGTAGGGCAAATCGGAGAAATCACTGGCGAGCTGGTGACCCCGATCGGGACCTCCTGGGCGACAGAGCTGGCCGGTATCAGCGCGGCGGTGAGCAACACGGCGCCGAGCGCCAGCAGGGTGCGTTTCATCCTTCCATTGAAACACGCCGACACCGGCGCAGTTGCGCGTTCTGTTGCATTTCGCCGCGAACCCTCGTGCCGCGAAGGCACCTGACGGGGTGTCGGCGCTTACAGCTTGACGACGCTGACGGCCTTCGGACCCTTCGGTCCAGCCTCTTCCTCGTAAGTGACCTTGGACCCTTCAGGCAGGGACTTGTACCCATCGCCTTCGATGCCCGAGAAGTGCACGAACAGGTCGCGCCCTCCGTCGTCAGGCGTGATGAACCCGAATCCCTTGTCGTCGCTGAACCACTTCACGGTTCCCGTAGGCATGTCTTCATTCCCCTTCGAGCTTTGAGGCAACTTCCGCCGGACAGCATTGACCCCCGGCCTTTACCGCGCGAACCGTATCAATAGTCAGCTAGCGAAGCTCGTCAGCTACCGCGGCGATGTCGGCGTTGCTGCCGGGTGAGGGGATCCATGGGAGTTTCAGCGGGTCACCGTGATAGCGCGGGATCACGTGCATGTGGAAGTGAAATACCGTCTGCCAAGCCGCTGCCCCAC
>Ga0302314_10022939_pt1 | contig 10213 bp, 9 predicted proteins | sample III_Palsa_N2_3_FD_200533 | JGI IMG/M metagenome (GOLD analysis project Ga0302314, IMG submission 200533) | Peat permafrost microbial communities from Stordalen Mire near Abisko, Sweden - III_Palsa_N2_3 | ecosystem: Environmental > Terrestrial > Soil > Palsa > Peat permafrost | place: Sweden... | reverse complement strand
TCCTCGAGCACGATAGAGGTGCGCCCGCCCGAAGAGGAGGAGCACCCCGCGACCAGGCCAGGAACGGCCAGCGCGGCCGTTCCGAGTCCCACCGCCTTCATCATCGACCGACGGTTAAGTACCGGCCCGTCCCCGAGACGCCCGAGAGACCCGGAGGGCTCAGGAAGACCAGAACCCCCGGTGGCCTTAGGAACAGCAGTCCGGTGGTTCCGGTTCGACCGCAGGTCATTGTCTTGCCGCACGAGGGACTCTCCAATCCCTGGGCCGTCCCCATCGGGGAGCCAGCGAGCAAACGTTCGGCCAGGGACGAACGCGCCAAACCGGTGCGCTTCGCGTGTGACCGACGTAACATTTGGAAACGTTTCCACGAAAATAGACTGGTCCGTTGGACGTGTCAATACCTCAGTCAGCCCGGTTCACCGCCCCGCCGCGGACGCGGCCGTCGCGCCAACACGGCACAGTCCGGGCAGGCTCCCGCGGAGGCCGCGGCCGCGGCGGTCGGCATACGGCGCGCTCTCAGGAAGTCCTCCAGGTCCGCCTGAGCTGAAAACACACCGCCGCACCCACTATTATCTAGCCGTTTATCCTGGTGGGAGCCATCTTTGTCACTCCGATAAGAGCCAGTTGCCTGGTATCCGGACTTGACTTGACCGTGACGAAGGCCGGTCCCGGCGAGCCGCCTTCAGCACCGACCCCAGCACGAGTGGGAACCCGACCGGTGCCGCGACATCCGCCAGTTCAGAGAACTTGCCGGTGCCTTTGCCTGACAGGCACTTGAGTCGGCCCGACTTGTAGAAAACGTTTCCAGTCGTGGCATGATTAGCGTGTGGCATCAGTGCCGGAGAAGGTCAACATGGTCGATATCGCCCGCATGGCGGGCGTGTCGCTAGCGACGGCGTCGCGGGCGCTGAGCAATGCTCCCGGTGTTGCCACCGCCACCCGGGAACGGGTGCTCGCCGTGGCCGAGGAACTGTCCTACGTGGTCTCGCCCGAAGCGTCCCGCCTGTCCGGCGGCTCGACTCGGCGGGTCGCGGTGGTGGTACCGCACATATCCCGGTGGTTCTTCGCCGCCCTGCTCGAGGCGCTCGAGTCGGTACTGCGCGAGGCCGACCTCGATGTGCTCCTGTACCACGTCGGTGACGCTGCGGACCGGCAGGCTTTCTTCGAGCGGCTTCCGGCTCGACGCAAGGTCGACGCGGTCGTAGTACTCGCGTTTCCGGTATCCGAGGCCGAGCAGCAGCGCCTGGAGCTGATGGGGGTCAGCATCCTGGCCGCCGGCGGCCAGAGCGCCGACTATCCTTACGTCTGCATCGACGACGAGGCGGCCGGACGGCAGGCCATGGACCACCTGATTTTCCTCGGCCACCGGCGCATCGCCATGATCGCCGCGTTCGACCCAGATCAGCTCGGCTGGCCCGACAGGCCCGGCCGCTCGGAAGCCTACTACTCGGCTCTGCGCGAAGCGGGCATTGCCACTGATCCCAGCCTCGTCACCACCGTGGACTGGGGAGGCCTGCAAGGTGCCGAGGCCATGGGCGAGCTGCTGGGCCTGCGCGAGCCGCCCACGGCGGTATACGCGCATTCCGACGAAGTGGCCCTCGGCGCGATGCTGACGCTGCGCCGGGCCGGAATTCGGGTACCGGAAGACGTCTCGGTCATCGGCATCGATAATCACCCGCTCGCCGAGCTGACCGACCTGACCACCGTAAGCCAGCCCGTGCACCAGCAGGGCGTGCTCGCCGGACAGATGGTCCTCGGGCTGCTGCAAGGTGAAGACGTCGAGCGGGCCGTCACCATGCCGACCAGGCTCATCATCCGCCGGAGCACCGCCCCTCCCCGAACCATTGGGCCTGCTTCACTCAGTGGCTAAAGGTAACGTAGTGACCCGTGGTTCCCTATCATCGACGGCGGTGTGACCCTTCTGGAATGCCGCTTAACTGAGAGCGAAGAAACAGCCCGCATAGCCGAGAATTCGCAGCTAGCGGGCCGTTTCCCCAGGGTGTGGCAGGTGTTGGGTTCGAACCAACGTAGGCTGAGCCGACGGTTTTACAGCCCTATCCTCCTGTTCGAGTCTTATGCCGGTGACCTGCGGTTATGTGTTTCGAGGCGGGATTTGGGACAGCCGCCGTCCGCTATGCGTCCGTGGGCACCGGGTTCCGGGGTACGAGCGGTCCGCCGACCGTGGCGGAACCGGCCACGGACGGCCACGGACCAGCCCACGGACGACAGCGGAAACGGCCACGGACGGGGCCGGTGGGAGCGGTTACGCTGACCGTCTCCGCCCAAATTCCCGCTCTGAACTGCAATTTCAGGATGCCTGCTCGATGTCGCCGTCGCCTTCGTCGCCGGGGTCTTCCTCGGCGTCGGGGATGCCGAGGGCTCGGCGATGCGCTGGTCGGCGGTCGCCTGGCCGTCGATGCAGTGGCGTAGATCTTGAGCAGGACCGCGACGCCGTGCCCGGCGCAGCAGGCGACCTCGGTGGCGGGCACCCGGAGTTCAGCCACAGGGACACCGCCGCGTGCCGCAGGTCAAGGGGCGGCGGCCGAACGGCGACCGGCACTGGGCGGGGGTGAGCGCTTCTCTGCGGGCCTGGTCCCGGACCTCGTTGTAACTGGAGTCCGGCAAGATGCCGCCCCGGGCGGTCCGGAAGACCCGCCCACCCGTGGCCCCTATTGGCTGCGGAACCCGAGTGCGACCGCGATTGCGGCGACCAGGACGACAACGGCGATCACCCGGTAGCCGGCTGCCATCGCGCTGTGGTGAAGTCGCTGACGGCTTGGGCGTGGACGGCGGTTCCCAGTCGCTGGGCGCTGCTCAGCGCCTGCGACACCGAGTCGGCCTGCCCGTGCAGGGACGACGGCAGGGCGCTGGCGAATTGACTGGACAGGACGCTGCCGACGACGGCGACGCCGAGGGCACTGCCGATTTCGCGGGCGGCGCTGTTGAGGCCTGATCCCATGCCGACCCGGGCTGGCGGGAGCGAGGTCATGATGCCGGTAGAGAGGGCGGGCACGCTGAGTCCCATGCCGGCCGAGATGGCCAGCAGCGCCAGGGCGTAGTGAGGGTAGGGCGTAGCGGACGTGACGAAGGACAGCGCGGTGAGGCCGCCGGCGATGAGAGCCAGCCCGGCCGGGACGATGATGCCGGCGCCGGCGCGGCGGGCCAGGGCGACGCTGCGCCGACTCACGATGATGATCCCGATCGGCAGCGGCAGGATGGCCAGGCCGGTGACCAGCGGAGGGTATCCCTTGGCGTACTGGAGGTACTGGGAGTTGACGAAGAACAGCGCGAACAGGCCGAAGAAGACAGCGGCCACGCCGATGGTCCCGGTCCGCAGCCTGGCGCTGGCGAACAGCCGGGGGTCGAGAAGCGGGTGCGGGGCCCGCAGGGCGTGCGCGATGAACCCGGCGGTTAGCAGTGCCGCGGCAGTGAAGGAGCCGAGAACCGCTGCCGAGCCCCAGCCGTAGCCGGGGCCTTCGATGATGCCGAACAGGAGCGCGAAGGCGGTCGCTGTGAGCAGCGCGGATCCGGCCGGGTCGAGGCGGGCGGGGTGTCGTTCCCCAGGGGGCGCGACTCGCATGACCGCGACGCGAGCAGCAGCGCGAGCGGTCCGATGACCAGGAACAGTCCCTGCCAGGGCAGCCACTGCAGGGCGAGGCCGCCGCCGAGCGTGCCCAGGGCTCCCGCGGCGCCGGTCGCCGCGGTCCAGCCCGCGATGGCGCGGGGCTTTCGCTCGGCCGGGGTGACCTGCAGCAGCAGCGACAGGGTGGCCGGCATGACCAGGGCGGCGCCGAGCCCGGTCACCGCTCGTCCGGCCAGCATGACGGTGATATCGGGCGCGGCTGCTGACGCCAGGCAGCCGGCGGCGAACACGCCCAGGCCGGCCAGGAGCGCGCCCTTGCGGCCGATCCGGTCGCCGAGCGCACCGGCCGGGATGAGCAGGCAGCCGAACACCAGGATGTAGACGTCCACGATCCACAGCAACTGGGTGGAGTCCGGGTGCAGGCCGCTGGCCGACAGTTTCGGCAGGGCCAGGTTGACCGCGGCGACCATCGCGACCACCACCACGACGCACGCCGACATCAGCGCGGGCATCGCCCGCGACTCCGCCGGACGCCCGACGCCGGGACCCTGCCCGGGACCGGGACCGTGTCTGACATCGGGACTGGAGACAGATTCAGGGCTAGGGGCAGGCAAGACAATCACTCCCTGGTCAGGTTGGATATCTAGAACCCGTGCCGACGGTCGCCGGCCACGATCTGGGTGACGCGGGCCTCCATCGCGGCGGAGAAGACGTCAGCGGCTTCGCGGTCTTGCACCGCCGTTTCGGTGTCCTCTTGCACGAGGTCGGCGTTGATGGCGATCGCCGCCGCGGAGCCGGCTCCGGCCGAGGTGATCACCTGAGCCCGGGGGTCGGCCGCGTTGCCGGCCACCCAGACGCCGAAGGCGCTGGTCCGGCCGGCCGCATCGACCACCGGGAAGCCATCGGCCTTGACCTCGCACCCCAGCCCGGCCAGCAGGCCGTCAGCGTGCGGCACGTTGCGCGGCCTGATGAATACCGCCTGCCGTGAAATCACCCGGCCGTCGGCCAGCTCGACCCCGGTCAGCCGGTCGTCCTCGACCACGAGCCGCACGACCTCGCCGGCGACGACGCGCACCCCGCGCGCCTCCAGCTGAACCCGCTCAGCGGGAGTCAGGGCGCCGGTGTGGGTGAAAAAGACCACGTCGTGGGACCACTGTCGCACCAGCAGCGCGTGCTGGACCGCTCCGGGCCCGGTGCCCAGGACGCCGAGGGCCTGGTCGCGGACCTCCCACCCATGACAGTACGGGCAGTGCAGCAGGTCCCGGCCCCAGCGCTGGCGGACTCCGGGGATGTCCGGCACCTCATCGAGGACGCCGGTCGCGACCAGGATCCGCCGGGCCCGGAGCACCCGGCCGCCGGCCAGCCGGACGAAGAACCCCGCTTCGATCCCGGTCACCTGGTCATCGACCAGTTCCACGCCGTAGCTGGCCACCTCGGCCCGGCCCGCCGCCAGCAGGTCGCCGGGCGGCATCCCGTCGCGGGACAAGAACCCCTGCATGTGCGCCGCCGGGGCGTTGCGGGGCGCTCCGGCATCGATCACCGCGACCTGGCGCCGCGCCCGGCCCAAGACCAGGGCCGCGCTCAGGCCGGCCGCTCCGCCGCCCACGATCACTACGTCGTAAACCGTCGCCTCCATGGCGATCACCTCCGCCCCCAGAGTTAGCCAGACGACCCAGATCTGGCAACTTTTGTTGCCGATTTCGGGAAATCATGATTTGTTTGGCGCATGGAGAGCCCGCCTGCCATATCGACCGTCCTGGCCGACGTGGGGCCCCGCCTGAAACGAGCACGGGCCCAGCGCGACATCACCCTGGCGGAACTCGCTGCGGCGACCGGGATCTCCAAGAGCACCCTGTCCCGGCTGGAGGCCGGCCAGCGGAAGCCCAGCCTCGAACTGCTCCTGCCGATCGCGCAGGCCTTCCAGGTGCCCCTGGACGAACTCGTCCGGGCTCCCGAGGCGGGGGATCCCAGGATCCGCCTGAAGCCGCGCGTCCGTAACGGCCGGATCCTGGTCCCGCTGACCCGGCAGCCGCGCGGTCAGCACGCGTGGAAGGTGATCATCCCGCCGGAACCCGGCGAGCCGGAGCCGCGCACCCACGAGGGTTACGAATGGCTCTACGTTCTCGCCGGGCAACTGCGGCTGATCCTGGCCGACCACGACGTCATCATGGGGCCGGGCGAGGTCGCGGAGTTCGACACGCGCCTGCCGCACTGGTTCGGGGCGGCAGGCGGCCAGCCGGTCGAGATACTCAGCCTGCTCGGCCGGCCCGGGGAGCGCATCCACATCCGGGCCGCGCCAAGCTCGGGGCATCAGGGATAGGAACCCTCAAGCTCCTCCAGACCCGGCATGCGTGAACTGATTACGGGCCGGTGCTTCACCAGTCAGCGTGGGCAGGCCACCTGATTCAGCACGCCGCCGGTCAAGCTCCTGCCCGGCGGCGTCCATCCGGGATGGCGCCCCTGCAGCAGGTGCCAGCGGTGCCGCCCGCCGTCGCACGATCGCACGCTGGATCCCGAGGGTCACGGCTAGGTAGAGCAGAAGGCTCGAGGTACCCAGGGCAGCAATCCCGGACGCGTGGTCGATGACCGTATCCAGGGCGAGGTGGGCGCCCAGGGAGATCAGCCACAGGGCGGCGGTGAGCACGGTCCCCTGACGCCAGGCCGATCCGTCCTGGGCCCGCCAGACCCTGACCGTGGCCGCGCGGATCGCTCCCGTTACCGCGCCGGCCATCAGGCTGACCGCTAGCAAGGCCACTGCGGCGGCGGTCAGGTGATGATGGCCGACGGCCTTGCTGATTTCGAAGATCCCGGCCGCGCCCAGGATGAGCACAAGGCGGATTGACGAGGTTTCCCGGGCCGGACGGGGCTGCAGCTGGCGGACCAGGAGCAGCCCGACCACGATGAGGCCGATGGCGAGGTTAGCCAGGTTGGACATGCCGACGCTCCTCAGGCGGCCTGACGGTCGCGGACATCCGCGTTACCCGCATCGGCCGCTACAGCGGACAGGCTGGCCGGGCTGCGCAGGACGCGGACGCGGCGCGCCTGCAGGACTGCGATCCGGGACAGGACTTCGGCGTAGGCCATCAGCACGAGGGCGAACTCCCAGATATGGGTCCCGGTAATGTCGGTGCGGGCAGAGAATCGGCCGACCGCAGCCGCACCCGAATGAGTGGCCCAGACGGCGAAGGCGAACCGGGCGCCCATGCCGAGCACCCACAAGAAGGCGGCCAGGAGCCCCGCGCGGGAGGCCACGGTGGCACCCCGGCGCCAGACGCTGGTGGTCACGCCGCTGAGCGTCCCCAAGGTGAGCCCGGCCGCGACAAGCACGGCGATGAGGGTGGCGTTGTTCCCGGACAGGGAGACCGGGCGCAGGTAGACCAGGCCCGCCCCGGCCACCAGCCCTAGCGGCAGGAGCAGGGAACGCAAGGTCAGCGTGCGGACCCGCATCTGGAGCACGACCACGGCGATCAGCGCGATGTCGGTGATGTAGTCGAAGAGCGTCATGGGATTTCCTTTCCTCGGAGAGCCTCGAAAAGAAGGGTCCGCCCGGCACCCGTGGGCACTCAACGTTTGTTGCCGTTTCCGGGACGGCGTGGTTGCGTAGGCACCATGCAGGATCCGCCCGCCATCAACAGCGTTCTGGCCGAGGTAGGCCCGCGCCTGAACAAGGTCCGCACGCACCGGAAGATGACCCTGACGCAGCTGGCCGCGACCACCGGAATCTCCAAGAGCACCCTGTCCAGGCTGGAGACCGGTCAGCGCAAGCCCAGCCTCGAGCTGCTCTTGCCGATAGCCCAGGCATTTCAGGTTCCGCTCGAAGAACTTGTCGGAGCCCCCGAAGTCGGGGACCCCCGTATCCGGCTCAGGCCGCGAAGCCGCAAGGGCCGCATCGTGGTCCCGCTGACCAGCCAGGCGAACGCCCGGCACGCCTGGAAAGTGCTGATCCCGCCTGAACCCGGCGAACCCGAAATGCGCACCCACGAAGGCGACGAATGGCTCTACGTGCTCTCCGGCAGGCTCCGGCTGATTCTCGGCGGCCGTGAGATCACTATCAACGCCGGCGAGGTCGCGGAGTTCGACACCCGCATCCCACACTGGTTCGGACCCGCCGACGACCAGCCCGCCGAGATTCTCAGCCTGCTCAGCGGACACGGCGAGCGCATGCACGTCCGCGCCACCGCAACGTCCACGGCCAAGAAGGACTGAAGTGAGCCAGACCGGATCTCATCGGCAGCTCGCAACAACTCCAGCCCCCGCTGCCTACTCCCGCACCTGGGTCCACTGCGCCTACCTCAGGCAGTCCGCGGTCACTTGGACGCTTCTGGGGAGCCACCGACGGAGGGGCGAGCCGCGAACAGGGCCCAAAACCACGGACGGGGCCAGTGGGAGCGGTTACGCCGACATCAAGCAGGTCGGTTCGGGACGGGTTACCGACGACCAAGACGTCGATGTCGCATGGCGGAGGGCCGGGCTGTCCTGACGCGCCGACCTGCCCGGGAGCCGTGGATGTAGGCCGGCAGTTCGGCGAGCAGGTTGCGCAGCAGCGGGGCTGGCTCGTAGGTTTCCCCGTCTCGTAAACGCCCGGAACGTTGTCTTGGACGGGCCCATGATGCGTGCCGTCGGCATGGGACGGGTCACTTGCGAGACAAGAGGCAGCGGTGAACAAGTTCGACGTTAGTGTGTACGCGATCCGGCGGCGGGCTGGGCGGCGCCGGCCGTTCGAGGTCCGCTGGCGGGCGGCGGGCCGCAGCCGGTCAAAGTCGTTCATCACCAGGAAGCTCGCCGACAGCTACCGGGCCGAACTGGTCCGCGCGGCCCGGACGGGCCTGGAGTTCGATCCGCTGACCGGCGAGCCGGCGGCGTGGAACCTCCCAGAACCCGCGATCGTCACCTGGTACCAGGAGGCCACCGCGTACGCGATGATGAAGTGGCCGTCCCTGGCTGCGCACTCCCGGGCCAGCCTCGCCGAATCGCTGGCTACGGTCACGCCCGTCCTGACCCGGCCAGGTGCACGTAACCGGCCCGATCAACGCGAGCTGCGCACAGTCTTGTACCGGCATGCCTTCAACCCCGCCCGCCCCGCCGACCCGGGCAGCCCGGCCGCTCAAATCCTGGACTGGGCGCAGCAGGCGTCCCTGCCCGTTGGCTGCCTCAGCGACCCGGCAGTGCTGCGCACCGCGCTGGAGGCGCTGACGCTCCGACTGGACGGCAGCCGGGCCGCCGCCAACACCATCATCCGCAAGCTCGTCGTCCTGCACGACGCGGTCGAGGGCGGCCTGCTGCCGGACAACCCACTGGACATCATCGCCTGGCAGATACCTCGGTCGTCAGCGGCCCTCGATCCCGTGGTCGTCGCCAGCCCGGCCCAGGTCAGCAGGCTCCTTGACGCGGTTACCCAGGTCAAGCCAGAAATGACCGCCTTCTTCGGCTGCCTCTACTACGCCGCCCTCCGCCCTGAAGAAGCCGTCGCCCTCCGATACGCCGACTGCCACCTGCCCGGCTCCGGATGGGGCACGCTCCGGCTAGCCGCGGCTGCGCCCAGGACCGCCGCTGCCTGGACCAGCAGCGGCACCAGTCATGAGCAGCGCGGCCTAAAGCTGCGCGGCACCATCGACGTCATCACCTTGCAGACCCTGGCCCGCCGCGGTGACATCCCCGAACTGACGGCCGGGTACGGGCTGATCGTCGCGGACGAGTGCCACCACATCCCGGCCGCCGCGTTCGAGGACGCCGCCCGCCAGATCACTGCCCGGCGATGGCTCGGGCTGACCGCCACCCCTTACCGCCGCGACAAGCTCGACGACCTGATCGGCATGCAAGTCGGCCCGGTCCGCCACGCCATCACCGTCCCCCGGCAGGCGACCGGAACCGCGAACATGCTGCCCGGCAGCGCACCAGGCGGGCACCCCACGCCGGTGCTGCACGTCCACCCGACCGTGTACCGCTACACCGGAGGCGCCAGCCCGTCCACGCCCGGCGGGATGGCTCTCATTTACAAGGACCTCATCGCCAGCGACGAGCGCAACCAGCAAGTTACCGCCGACGTCGCAGCCGCCGTGAGCAGGGGCCGGAACTGCCTTGTCCTGACCAACTGGACCGGCCACCTGGAGACGATCGCCGGCGCGCTGCGCGCTCTGGGCCACGACCCGGTCATCCTCAAAGGCGGCATGGGCGCCAAGGACCGGGCCGCTGCCCTGGCCCGGCTGACACCGCAACCGGGCGGCCCTGCGCTGCTCGCCGTGGCTACCGGACCCTACGCGGGAGAAGGGTTCGACTGCCCGCCGCTGGACACCCTGTTCCTCGCCGCGCCCGTGGCCAGCAAGGGAAGTATCCTGCAGTACGCCGGGCGGATCCTGCGCCCTTACGACGGCAAAGCCACCGCCGAAGTCCACGACTACCATGACGAGCAGGTCGGAGTGCTCGCCTCGTCGCTGGCCAAGCGCGCACCCGGGTACACCAGCGTCGGCTTCCCCGACCCGCGCAAACTCCCATACTCCCCAAGCGCCGCCGCGGTGCCCCCAGTCGTCCAGGCGTCACGTGGTTAGCTGCGGACGCAGATTCTGCCCAAGAACACGGGAGTCCCACCCCGGCTAGGAGAACTGCCTTCTCTGGCCGGTGCTCCTATACTGG
>Ga0302314_10022938_pt1 | contig 10214 bp, 6 predicted proteins | sample III_Palsa_N2_3_FD_200533 | JGI IMG/M metagenome (GOLD analysis project Ga0302314, IMG submission 200533) | Peat permafrost microbial communities from Stordalen Mire near Abisko, Sweden - III_Palsa_N2_3 | ecosystem: Environmental > Terrestrial > Soil > Palsa > Peat permafrost | place: Sweden... | reverse complement strand
CCGGCCAGCAGATGCGGGAAGAAGGTCACGAACAGCGCGTAATTGACCGGATCCGCCTCGCGCGCCTTGCCGCGTGCCGTGTCGACCAGAAAGGCGATCTGGGTGAAGGTGAAAAAGGAGATGCCGAGCGGCAGCGGCACGCCGATTGGCGCCCAATGCCGGCCCAGCAGGGCGGCCAGTGTTTGCAGCAGGAAATCGGCATATTTGAACCAGCCGAGCACGCCGAGATCGACCGCGATCGCCAGCCCCAGCAGCAGCTTGCGCCGGCGCCCCGCGGCGTGGATGAAATGCGCTGCGCCATAGTTGAAGACGATCGACCCGCCGAGCAGTGCCAGGTAGCGCCAATCCCACCAGGCATAGAAAAACAGCGAGGCGAGCGTTAGCCAGACCAGCGCCCGCCGCCGGCCGAACCGGGCGAGGACCCACCAGCCGAGCAGTACGGCCGGCAGGAAGGCGAAGATATACCCCAGGGAATTGAAGAGCATGAGGCGGTGCTAGGGCAGCCGGGGAGGAGGCGCGGGTTTGAGTGGGCCGACCCGCCCTGGATGAAACTGCTCCACTTTGTTTCTTCCTAGACGGATACGAGTCAAATCCGCTGACATCCGCTAAATCCGCGTTCCACCGGCCGAAGCAGCAACGAATCGAAGCGCGAGATCCCAGCCGCACGGCGGTGACTCAATCGAGCCCATCAAGCATCTCACAAGATTGAAAAAATTTAATTTCTTCGGCCACAGCCGGCAGGCCTGCATCAAACCGCGAAGCCGTTTCTTGCCGGGCTGCACCCCGACTGTCGAGCCGTCACCGGTCTCGTGCCGTCCGGCTCTCGGGGCGGCGTGTATAACAGCTTGAATTCCATGCATTATTTCAAGTCGATGCATACCTGGCCCAGGGCGGGAATGGGAACAATACGGCTTGGCGCGACGGATCGACCGGGCCGTGCGACACGGCGCCCCCCTTTATTCGACCCCGTGCCGTGCCACTTCCGTCGGGATAGCCTGCCGCCCGCCTCTTGTCGCGTTCTTTTTGTCGCCACACCTTATAATCCGGCGGCGCGAGGCCGTTTACGGAGATCGTCGGATGTACCTGCTCCTCAACGTGCTTTGGCTGATTTTCGGCGGATTTTTCGCCGCGCTCGCCTGGTTTTTCGCAGCTCTCCTGTTTGCGCTGTCGATCGTGGGCCTGCCTTGGGCGCGTGCCGCCGCAAATATCGGGCTGTTCACCCTGTTTCCCTTCGGCCAGACCGCAATCGCGCGCGACGAGTTGACCGGGCGCGGCGATCTCGGCACCGGCATCTTCGGCTCGCTCGGCAATATCGTCTGGCTGGTGCTGATCGGCTGGTGGCTGGCGCTCGGCCATCTGGTGGCGGCGATCGGGCTCGCCTGCACGATCATCGGCATCCCGTTCGCCTGGCAGCATCTGAAGCTGGCCGGCATGGCGCTCTGGCCGGTCGGCATGGCGATCGTGCCGAGCGGCGTCGCCCACGCCGCCCGTCGCGACAATGACTGGCGTCAGGCGATGGCCTGGCGGCGCTGAGCGGATCCCGGCCGGATGAAATCATCCGGCCGGATCAGGATGCTCGCCGGATCAAATGCGCTATTGCGTGCGCACCGCCACACTGGTCAAACCGCGGATCGCGTTGGTGGGGTCTTCGAACTGCACGAAGACGCGGTTGGCGGCGGGCTGGAACGGCACGGTGCCGCTGCCCTGGACGAAGATGGCGAAGGTCGGGGTCGCATTGGTGGCGATATTGGTGGTGACGCTGGCGGCAGGCGGCGCCATGCAGGTGCCGGTCGCAGGCACGGTCTCGCAGATGCTGATCGCCACCGGCAGATTGGCGGTGCCGATATTGGCCGAGGCGGTGATCTGGCTCGCCGCGCCCAGGTTGATGGTGGCGACGACGAAGGCGCCGGCACCGGTCGGGCTCGGGATGTCGACGATGCCGTCATTGGTGGCGGTGGCCGACAGGGCCACGACGTCCGGTGTCGGCGTGGTCGAGGCCGAGAGCAGCAGCGTGTTGAGCCCGATATTGCTGGTCGCCTGAGTGGCATTGGCACAGGCGAAGCTGAAGCTGACCTCGGTCGGCGCGATGAGCGCGCTCGGTGTCAGCGCCAGGATGAAGCTCTGGGCGGCGCCGGGGGCGATGGTGACCGGTGTATTGGGCGTGCCGGTCAAGGCATTGGTCGTGGCACTCGCCGTCTGGAATGAGAAGCTGGCCGGAATGCCGGTTTCCGGCTGTACCGTGCAGGTGGTGCCGGCGGTGTCGGTACTGGCATTGATCATGGTGCCGAACACCGTGGCGGTGGCACCGACCTGGACGGAGCGGCTCGATGGCAGCACGGCCGACACCAGGGTGATGTCGCTCTTGCTGTCGGCGACGAAGCTGGCACTGACGGTGGTCGCGGCGTTGAGCGTCAGCACGCAGGCCTCGACGCCCACGCAGCCGGCCCCGCTCCACCCGGCAAAGGTGAAGCCCGCGGCCGGCGTGGCGGTCAGGGTCACCACAGTGCCGCTGTTGAAGTTCGCCATGCAGGTGGCGCCGCAGGCGATGCCGGACGGCGAACTGGTCACCGTGCCGGAGCCGGTGCTGGTCACCGACAGGCTGAGGCTGGTGACGGTGCTGGCGAAGGTGGCGGTGACCAGGCTGTCGACATTCCCAGCGAGCGGTACGGTGCAGGGTGCCGTGCCGGCGCAGCCGCCGGCTTCCGCCCCCAACCCTTCCCAGCCAAGGAAGGTCGAACCCGCGGCGGCTGTTGCGGTCAGGGTGATGGAGGTGCCGTCGGTGAAGCTGACGCTGCAGGCGGTATTGCCATTGCCGCAGGCGACGCCGCTTCCCGCAGGGACCCCGGTGAGCGGGCTCGTCACCTCGCCCGTGCCGTTGCCGGCAAGGCTGATATTCAGCACATCGGTCGGGATGGTCATGCGGCCGATGGCCGGCGGAACGGAGGGCGTGCAGGAGCCGCAGCCTTGATCGGTGAACCAAAGATTGCCGTCGGGGCCGGTCGTGATGCTCCTGACGGTATTGCCGGAGGTCAGGCCCGGGGAAAACAGGGTGATCGTGCCGGTCGGGGTGATTCGGCCGATCGCGGCCGCGTTCGCAGTGCCACCGCGTTCATCCGTGAACCACAGATTGCCGTCCGGGCCGGTGGTAATGTCGACCGGCAGGCCGGCGACAGTGAATTCCGTGATGACTCCCGAAGTGCTGATCCGGCCGATAGCAGTCGGCGAGCCCTGGTCGGTAAACCAGAGGTTCCCATCCGGGCCGGCCGTGATTTTCAACGGAGCACTGCCGGCGTTGAGGCCGTTCGCCGTGCCGAATACGGTAATGAAATGCGAGGCAATGACATGACCGACAAGAGCGGCTTTGCCGATGGCGGGGGTGGCGCCCTGATCGGTGAACCAGAGATTGCCGTCCGACCCGGTGGCGATGCCGGTGGGCTCGCTGCCGGTGGGGAGCCCGTTGGCCTGGGCATATTCGGTGATCGTGGAAGTGCCGGTAAACTTGCCGATGGCGCCGCCGGCATCGGCGAACCACATATTGCCGTCCGAACCAGCGACGATGCTCTCGGGCCGGGCATTCGCAATGAGACCGGTCGAGACTTCGGAGAGCGCGTTCGAATTGGTCAGCGCGATGTGGCCGATCGCCGGGGTGACGCCCCAATCGGCGAACCACAGATTGGGATCGCCGGTCGGCCCGCGCGCGATGCCGTCGGGGAAAGAGTAGTTATGGAAGGTCAGCGGGATCTCGGTGATGACTCCCGCCGTGGTGCTCCAGCCCACGGCGGCGCAAATGCTGCAAGTGCCGCCATCGGTGAACCAGATATTGCCGTCCGGACCGGAGACGATGCCCGTCGGGTCGCTGCCCGCGCCGAGCCCGGTGGTGAATTCGGTGATGACCGGCGGGGTCGCCGCGGCCGCCGGCAAGGCGCACAGGACGAGGCCGAGCAAGCTGATTGCACGCGCCGAAGCTAAGATTTTCATCCGACAGGTCCCACAATAGACAATACAGATCTATTGCGTGACGACCGCGCCGGCAAGCTGGACTGAAGTCTTAAGACAGGACCCGGGACCTTGTCTCGCCGGCCCGGAAATCATCAGGCTTTCCTCTTCGGGCTCTTATTCGATCTCGATCACGACATTGCCGAGCACGCGTCCAGCCTCGACCGCCTCATGCGCCTCGACGATGCGGTCGAGCGGATAGCGGGCGCCGATGGTGTGGTCGAGGCGGCCGGCGGCCAGCAACTCGGTGACGCCGGCCACGGCCCGGCGGCGATCCTCGGCGCCCAGCTCGTAGACGATGAACAGCTTCAGCGCCAGGCTGTCGAACAGCATCTTGCGATAGGGGATCGGCACATCCTCGACGCTGTTGGAGCCGTAGGAGACGATGGTGCCGTGCGGCGCCAGTACGCCGGCGCCGATCAGCGCCGCCGTCGAGGAGAAATCCATGTCGATCACGGCATCGACGCCGCGACCGCCCGTCATGTCCCGAACCGCGGCTGCCACGTTTTCACGCTTGTAGTCGATGGTCGCGGCGGCGCCGGCGGCACGGGCATGGGCCGCCTTCTCGGGCGAGCCAATTGTGCCGATCACGGTGGCGCCGGCACTGCGCACGGCGATCTGGGTCACGTAATGCCCGACCGCGGCCGCGGCGCCGATCACCAGCACCGTCTTGCCTTCGATGGCACCCAGCAGATGCACTGCCTGGAACGCCGTCAGCGCCGGAATGCCGAGACAGGCACCGGCGGCGAAATCGGCATTGGCCGGCAAGGTCACGGCCTGTGCGGTGGGAAGCGCGATAGCGGCGGCGGCGGTGCCGAAGGGCCGCTGCCACTGGCCGTTCCAGATCCAGACGCGCTCGCCGATGCGGTCCGGGGAGATGCCATCGCCGACCTTGTCGATGATGCCGGCACCGTCGCTATGCGGGATGATCCGCGGGGCCGAGAGCGGCCGAGCTCGGCGCGATTTCACATCGGACGGGTTGACGCCGGAGCTGTGCAGCCGCACACGGACCTCGCCCGGTGCCGGCTCCGGCGTCGGCATCTTGCCGAGCGTGAGCACCTCGTTCGCGGGGCCGTTTTTCGAATACCAGGCCGCGTGCATGATCGGATTCCTCGGTTGGCGTCGGGGGCGCCCGGTAGATGGGGCGCCGGCCGAACCCGGGCAACAGGGCCGAAACCTGAACGGTCTCGATCGTGGTAAAGACCGGCTTGCCTGCGGTATCATTCCACCCTATTTCATTGCCATTCCGGCCGGTGTGCCGGCCGCGTCTTCGACGAGGCTTCATGCCCCTAGCCCTGCTGCGCCGCCTGCTGAGAGGCATCCTGCTGCCGCCACTGGCGGCGATCTTCCTGCTCGAAGATCTGCTGGTCCGGTCCTTCGGCGCGGCCATGGGTGCCTTTGCCCGGCTGGGGGTCGTCGCCCGCTTCGAAGCCTGGGCGCGGAGCCTGCGGCCCTGGCAGGCGCTGCTGCTGTTTCTCCTGCCGGCGGTGATCTTCCTGCCCGTGCATCTGCTGGCAATCTGGGCCTTCGCGTCGCGCAAGGTGATGCTCGGCATCGGCATCTATATCGCCGGCAAGCTGGCCGCTACCGCCGTGGTCGGCCGCATCCTGATCGTCTGCCGCCCGGCGCTGATGCAATATCGCTGGTTCACCCGAGCCAGTCACTGGGTGACGCGGACCCGCGACCGGATCCATGCCGCGATCGAGGCGACCGTGATCTGGCAAAGCTATTTGCGACTTCGCACCAGAGTCCGCACCGCCCTTTCCGGCCTGCGCCGCGGCGTCAGCTGGTGGGCCGTCGCCCGGCGTTTCGCCCGCCGCAAACCGGCGGGCTGAGCGCTTCCGATTACGCCGCTGCCAGGGCCCGGGTCAGATCGGCTGTGATGTCCTCGATATGCTCGAGCCCGAGTGAGAGCCGGACATAGCCGTCGGTGACGCCGGTCTTGACCCGGTCTTCGGGCGAGAGCTGGGAATGCGTGGTCGAGGCCGGGTGGATGGCCAGGCTGCGCGCATCGCCGATATTGGCGACATGGTAGAAGAGTTCGAGCGCGTCGATGAAACGCGGCCCGGCCTCGACGCCTCCCGCCAGCTCGAAACCGACCAGCGCGCCATAGCCGCCCTGGAGATAGGCATCGGCGCGACGCCGCTCTTCGCCCCGCGCCTGGCTTGGATGGATCACCCGGGTGACCTTGGCATGTCCGGCGAGGAAATCGGCCACGGCCTGGGCATTGGCGGTCTGCGCCTTGATCCTGAGCGGCAGCGTCTCCAGCCCCTGGATGAACTGAAAGGCGTTGAACGGACTCATGGCGGCGCCGATATCGCGCAGCAGCGTGACCCGCGCCTTCAGGATATAGGCGATGGGACCCAGCGGCTTTGCCGCCTCGGTCCAGACGGCGCCGTGATAGCTCGGATCGGGCTGGTTGAGGCCCGGGAAACGCGTCGGATCGGCGGCCCAGTCGAAATTGCCGCCATCGACGATGATGCCGCCGATCGAGGTGCCATGGCCGCCAATATATTTGGTGGTCGAATGCACGACGATGGCAGCACCATGATCGAGCGGCCGGCACAGGATCGGGGCGGCGGTATTGTCGAGGATCAGCGGCACGCCCAACCGGCGGCCCAGGCGCGCGACTTCGGCGATCGGGAATACGGCGAGCTTGGGATTGGGCAGCATCTCGCCGAACCAGCAGCGCGTGCGCGCATCGGTGGCGCGGGCGAAGGCTTCCGGTTCGGCCGGATCGACGAACCGGGCCTCGATGCCGAAGCCTTTGAAGGTATTGGCGAACAGGTTCCACGTACCGCCGTAGAGATCGGTCGAGCTGACGAAATTGTCGCCGGCCTGGGCGAGGTTGAGGATGGCCAATGTCTCCGCCGCCTGGCCCGATGCCACGGCCAGCGCCGCGACACCGCCCTCCAGTGCGGCGATCCGCTCTTCGAGCACCGCATTGGTCGGGTTCATGATCCGTGAATAGATGTTGCCCAGCTCCTGCAGCCCGAACAGCCGGCTGGCCTGGGCGGCGTCGTCGAACTGGAACGACGTGGTCTGGTAGATCGGCACGGCGACGGCATTGGTGGCGCTGTCGCGGCGATAGCCGGCATGGAGGACCAGCGTTTCCGGATGTTTCCATTTGGTCATCGACTGCGCTCCATTTCTGCTGGCCGGCACTGCCGTCCAACATAACGGCGGTATGTCTGCTGTTAAAGAAAATTCGCAATTGGGTTTGGCAGGGTATTTGTCCAATGCTCCGGCCGGCGCTACGGTGGTGTCGGCAACGAAGAGGCCGCGATGGATCGGAAACAGCGGCGGTTCGAAAAGAAGCGGGCGGCCCCCGAAACGGCGGTCGATCCCCCGATGATCCGCGACAAGCTGGCCCTTGCCGTCGAGCATCATCAGGCCGGCCGCCTGACTGCGGCCGAACGGCTCTATCGCGAGATCCTGGCCTTCGATTCCGGCCACGCCGACAGCCTGAATCTGCTCGGCGTGATGGCACACCAACTCGGTCATCACGAGGCTGCAGCGGGGCTGATCGGACAGGCAATCGCGCGCCGCGGCGACGAGGCCAGCTATCACTACAATCTCGGCAGCGCGCTCAAGAGCCAGGGCCGGCGCGATGCCGCCTCGACCGCCTTCGCGCGCGCCCTCGAACTCCGGCCGGACTACGCCGAGGCGCACAACAATTTGGGCAATCTGTGTCGGGAGGCCGGACATCTCGACGAGGCTATTGCCCATTTCACCCGGGCGCTGGCGCTGCGGCCCGATCTGGCGGAAGTGCACAATAATCTCGGCGGCATCCTGGAGAGAAGTGGCCAGCATGAGGAGGCTGCCGCCTGCTACCGCCGCGCCCTGGCGGCGCGGCCGGACTTCGTCGCGGCGCATTACAATCTGGGCTCGGCCTTGCGGGCGCTGGGTGAGGATGCGGAATCGGGCGCCAGCTATCGCCGAGCACTGGCCCTTCAGCCGGAGCATTTCGAGGCGCAGAACGGCCTGGGCGTGGTGGTGGCGCGGCAGGGGCGGCTGGACGAGGCGGCGGCGCAGTATCGCCGGGCGCTCGATATCCGCCCGGACTATGCCGAGGCGCATTACAATCTGGCGCTGGCACTGGAGGCGCAGGGCGCCATCGCGGCTGGGATCGCCGAGTATCGCCTCGCCCTGCGCGCCGCACCGGATTGTGTCGAGGCGCACAACAATCTGGGGCTGGCGCTGCAGGCCGAAGGGCAATTCGTCGAGGCCGTCGCCTGCTACGAGCGGGCGCTGGCCGGCAAGCCCGAGGAAGCCGAGATCCACAACAATCTCGGCACGGCGCTGCAGAGTCTCGGCCGGCCGGTGGCAGCGCTGGCCAGCTATCGGCGGGCCCTGGCGCTCAGGCCGGATTATCCCGGCGCGCGGACCAATCTCGCGACCTGCCTGCTGCTGATGGGCGCGCTGCGGCAAGGTTTCGAGGCGTTTCGCGCGCGCTGGGAGGGGGTGGACAGCCCGCTCCGGATGCCGGAGCTGCCCCGGCCGCTCTGGGAGGGCGAAAGCCTGGCCGGTCGCTCGATCCTGGTTCATTGCGAGCAGGGAATGGGCGACAGCCTGCATTTCATCCGCTATGCCCCGCTGCTGGCCGAACGGGCCGGGCGGGTGATCGTGCTGACGCCGCCGGCGCTGGCGCGGCTGTTCCGCTCGATTCCTGGCATTGAAATCGTCGAGGCGCCGCCGGCGGCGGCGGAATTCGACTGCCATATCCCGCTGCTGTGCCTGCCGCGCCTGTTCGGCACGGAATTGGCGACCGTGCCGGCCGCGATCCCGTATCTCGCAGCCGAGCCGGACAAGGTGCGGCATTGGGCGGCCCGGCTGGCACCCTACCGGCAGCGCGCCTTGATCGGCCTGGTCTGGGCCGGAGCCCCGCGGGCCCAGGATCGGCTGGCTCATGCGGTCGACCGTCGGCGCAGCCTGAGGCTCGATGCGCTGGCGCCGCTGGGCGGTATCGAGGCTGTGCAGTTTGTCAGCCTGCAAAAGGGGCCGCCTGCGGCGGAGGCAGCGTTGCCGACCTGCCGGCTCGGCCTCGTCGATGTCACCGGCGAGCTCGATGATTTCGCCGACACTGCTGCCCTCGTCGGCAATCTCGACCTGGTCATCAGCGTCGACACGTCGGTGGCGCATCTCGCCGGCGCGCTGGGCAAGCCGGTCTGGCTGCTGTCGCGCTTCGACGGCTGTTGGCGCTGGCTGCTCGATCGCGACAACAGCCCGTGGTACCCGACGATGCGGCTGTTCCGGCAGCCGGCGCCGGGCGATTGGGACAGCGTCGTCCGGGCGGTCCGCCAGGCCTTGCTGGAGCGGGGGGCGGACCCGCAAAAACCGCCGCTTGCCGCGGCGCATCCGAACGTGGTGTAATTCCGGCCGTGGTGATTTGGGCCGGCCGGCTTGCGACCACGTTAAAAATATCGCTAAAAGGTCGGGTGCTCCGCGAAGATCGCGGTTCCCCTTCCACCTTCCGGCTGGCGACTCGACGTCGAAAGGGCTGTGCGGTGGATCGTCAACTCGAAACCGAAACTCTACTCGTCCGTGGTGGCCTGGACCGCTCGCCTTTCGGTGAGACGGCCGAGGCGATCTACCTGACCTCGGGTTTCGTCTATGACAGTGCCGAGGCGGCCGAGGCGCGGTTCAAGGGCGAAGAGCCCGGCTATATCTATTCGCGCTACGGCAACCCGACGGTGCGCATGTTCGAGCAGCGCCTGGCCCAGCTCGAAGGGGCGGAGGCCTGCTATGGCACGGCCAGCGGCATGGCCGCGATCTGGGCCGGATTGCTGGCCCATCTCAAGGCCGGCGACCATCTGGTCGCGAGCCGCGTGCTGTTCGGCTCCTGCGTCTATATCGTCCAGACCCTGCTGCCACGCTTCGGGGTCGAGACCACCCTGGTGGACGGCGCCGATCTCGGCGCCTGGGAAAATGCCATCCGGCCGAATACCAAGGCCTTCTTCCTGGAAACCCCGGCCAATCCGACCCTGGCGCTGATCGATCTCATGGCGGTCGCCGATCTGGCCCATGCCCATGGCATCCGTCTGGTGGTCGACAACGCGCTGGCGAGCCCGATCGTGCAGAAGCCGGTGCAGCTCGGCGCCGATGTCGTCATCTATTCCGCGACCAAGCATATCGACGGGCAGGGGCGCTGCCTCGGTGGCGCCATCCTGGCCAAGGAGGAATGGCTGACCAAGGAGTTCCAGCCCTTCCTGCGCCAT
>Ga0302314_10022937_pt1 | contig 10214 bp, 8 predicted proteins | sample III_Palsa_N2_3_FD_200533 | JGI IMG/M metagenome (GOLD analysis project Ga0302314, IMG submission 200533) | Peat permafrost microbial communities from Stordalen Mire near Abisko, Sweden - III_Palsa_N2_3 | ecosystem: Environmental > Terrestrial > Soil > Palsa > Peat permafrost | place: Sweden... | reverse complement strand
TCGTCCTGTTCGCGGTAACCAGTCTCGGCGCGATCGTGGTGCCGCTCAACGCGTGGTGGACGGGGCCGGAGCTCGCCTACGGGCTTGGCCATTCGGGGGCCAGAATGCTGATCTGCGACGCGCAGCGTTGGGATCGCGTGCAGCCGCATATGGGGGAGCTGCCCGATCTCGAGCAGGCGATCGTCACGCGGGGGGCGGTGGCGCTCGGCGGCGGCGCGATCGCGCTCGAATCGATCATCGGCACGCCGCGCGGCTATGGCGACCTGCCCGACATCGATCTGCCCGCGACCGCGATCGCGCCCGACGACGACGCGACGCTCTTCTACACCAGCGGCACCACCGGCCGCCCCAAGGGCGCGCTCGGCACGCATCGCAACATCCTCACCTGCCTGATCGCGGGCTCCTATGCCAACCAGCGCTCGGCGATGCGGCGCGGCGAGGCGCCGACCCCGCCCGAACCCAAGATCGCGCTGATCGTCATCCCGATGTTCCACGTCACCGCCTGCAATGCCTTTCTGATGGGCGCGCTGGCGACCGGCAGCACGATGATCTTCATGCGCAAATGGGACACGGTGACCGCGTTCGAGCTGATCGAGCGCGAGCGCGTCTCCACTACGGGCGGCGTGCCGGCGATCGCCTGGCAGCTGCTCGAACATCCCGATCGCGGCAAATATGATCTGAGCTCGCTCGAGACGATCGCCTATGGTGGCGCGCCCTCGGCACCCGAGCTGGTCCGGCGGATCGAGAGCGACCTCGGCGCGCTGCCCTCCAACGGCTGGGGGATGACCGAGACCTCGGCGACGGTCACCACGCACAGCGCGGAGGATTATCTGTTTCGCCCGGACAGCTGCGGGCCGGCGCTGCCCGTCTGCGACCTCAAGATCATGAACGAGGACGGGTCGCGCGAGATGCCGACGGGCACGGTGGGCGAGCTGTGGGCGCGCGGGCCGCAGATCGTGAAGGGCTATTGGAACGATCCGGCCGCTACCGCCGCCGCCTTCGTCGATGGCTGGGTGCGCACCGGCGACATCGCGCGGCTCGACGAGGAAGGCTTCTGCTTCATCGTCGATCGCGCCAAGGACGTGATCATCCGCGGCGGCGAGAATATCTACTCGTCCGAGGTCGAGAACATCCTCTACGACCATCCCGCGGTGACCGACGCCGCGCTGGTCGGTGTGCCGCACCGCACGCTGGGCGAGGTGCCGGCGGCGGTCGTCCATTGCGCGCCCGGCACGATCGTCAGCGAGGCCGAGCTGCAGGACTGGGTCCGCGCGCGGCTCGCCGGGTTCAAGGTCCCGGTGCAGGTGCTGTTCCGCGACGAGACGCTGCCGCGCAACGCCAATGGCAAGATATTGAAGGCGGAGCTGCGCGGGCTGTTCGAGGCTATTGTTTAGCCAGCGTTCTTATCTCCGTTCGTCCTGAATAGGGACTGCGCGCAGTCGAAGCCTGTCCTGAGCGCCTGCCTTGGCAGGCAGTCGAAGGGGCCCGTATCGAAGGATTGCCCCGCCAGGCCACCGTCCTTCGATACGCCATTTCGACACGCTCAATGGCTACTCAGGACGAACGGAGTCCTTATGTCCGCGGGCTGTTACCCGAACAGCGCCACGCTCTGCATCCCCCGCACGATCGGCGCCCCGTCGCGGTTCCAGATCGCCATCGACTGGCTGGAGAAGCCGTCGCGGGCCTGTTCGGCGGTCGAGCGCAACAGCCACCAATGGTCGCGCGTCGCGGGTGCGGCGGTCAGGATGTTGAACAGCCACGTCATCGAGCTCACCGGCCGGGGTTCGCGCGTCAGCCGGATCGCGGCGGGGGGGAGCGCATCGGCGATCGCGACCAGTTCGGTGATCGTATCGAGCCCCTCGGGCTGCTTGAAGCGCACCCACATCAGCAGGTCCGCCTTCGCGCGACCGTCGGGCTTGACCATGCGATGCTCGAAATTGTGGAAGAAGGCGGGAATCGCGGGCGGCTTGGGCATTTCGGGCATGTCGGCGGGATCGGGGAGGTCGGCGGGCGGCGCGGCGTCCGAATGATCCATCTCCGAGGCGCGGTCGGCGGCGAAGAGAAAGGTCGCGCGCAGACCCAGCTTGCCGTCGCCGCCATCGACCTGCGCATCGACGAAGCTCGCCGAGCGGCCGCGGCGCAGCATCGAGGCCGAGGCCGTGACGGTGCCGTCGAGCGGCCCGACGAAGCTGATCTGCGCCGATCGCAGCGCCGGCAGATCGTCGGCAAGGCCGCGCGCGGCGGCCAGCGCAAGCGCGGCGCTGATCCCGCCATAGGCGGTGCGGCCCTGCAGCCAATTTGCGGGGAGCGTCGCCGAGAGGCCGTCCTCGCGGCGCGCGGCCTGTGCGAGCAGCTGGCCCAGGCTCGTCGCGTCGGCGCTCACCAGGTCGCGCCCTTGCCCGCGCGCCGCACCGTGGGGTGCGACGAGGAGAGGCCGCCATCGACCACCATCGCATGGCCGTTGACGTAGCTCGCGCCGTCCGAGACGAGGAACAGCGCCGCCGCGGCGATCTCCCCGGGTTCGCCGCCGCGCTGCGTCGGGTTGATCTGGCCGATCTTGTCCTCCTTGCCCGCCGCGCGCGCCTGGTCGTAGGCGAATTTGGTCATGCCCGTCTCGATCAGGCCGGGGCAGATCGCGTTGACGCGCACGCCCGTGCCCGCGAGCTGCTGCGCCGCGGTCTGCACGAGGTTGATGACGCCCGCCTTCGATGCCGAATAGGGCGCCGGCCCCGCGCCCGAGCGCAGCCCCGCCACCGATGCGGTGGCGAGGATCGCGCCGCCGCCGCGCTTCTCGATCTCGGGCGCGGCATATTTGACCGCGAGGAAAGGCCCGATCAAATTGACGCGCAGCGTCTCGGCCCAGATCTCGGCGGTGGCGTCGAAATAGCCGCCCATCGCGCCGCCGGTGATGCCGGCATTGGCATAGAAGATGTCGAGACCCCCGAAGGCATCGACAGCGCGCCGGACGAGCGCCTGGACGTCGCGATCGTCGCCCGCGTCGCCGCGCACGGCCTCGGCGGTGCCGCCGTCGTGGCGGATCGCGGCGACGGTCTCGTCGATCGCCTCGGTGCGGTCGAAGGCGATCACCGAGGCGCCCTCGCGCGCGAAGAGCATCGCGGTCGCCCGGCCGATCCCCGAGGCGGCGCCGGTGACAATCGCCACCTTGCCTTCGAGCATGCCGCTCATATCGTCGCGCCGCCGTCGACGACGATCATCTGGCCGGTGACATAGGCGCCCGCCGCCGATCCGAGGAACACCGCGGCACCCGCAATCTCGTGCGGCTCGCCGATCCGGCGCATCGGCGTCATCCGGTTGACGGTCTCCTCGGCCTTGGGATTCTCCCACAGCGCCTTGGCGAAATCGGTGCGGATGAGGCCGGGTGCGATCGCGTTGACGCGGATATTATGCTCGCCATTCTCGACCGCATAGTTGCGGACGAGCTGGAAATCGGCGGCCTTGGACACATTGTATGCGCCGATCGTCGGCGATCCCCGCAGCCCGCCGATCGACGAGACGACGATGATCGCGCCGTCCCTGCGCGCCACCATCTCGGGCAGCACCATCTGGATCATCCAGTGGCTGGAGAGGATATTATTGTCGAGGATCTTGCGGAATTGGTCGTCGCTGATCCCGTTCAACGAGCCATAATGGGGATTGCTGGCGGCGTTGCACACGAGGATGTCGATCTGCCCCCATTTGGCGCGCGTACCGTCGATCAATGCCTGCAGCGCCGCCTTCGACGAGATGCTGGCGGGGATGACGATCGCGCGTTCCTCACCATGCTTCGCGTTGATCGCATCGGCCACCTCCTGGCAGGCCTCGGCCTTGCGGCTCGAGATCACCACCTTCGCGCCCTGCGCGACATATTCCTCGGCGATCGCGCGGCCGATGCCCCGCGACGAGCCGGTGATGACGGCGACCTTGCCGGTCAGATCGAACAGCGACATGCGAAAGCTCCTTGATGAGGGTGAGGATCAGGCCGGGGCGCCGGCCTTACGGGCGAAACCCCAGGCCGCCGCGGAAAGCATCGGCACGCGCTTGGCCATTTCGGTGGCCCTGGCGCTGGAGGCATTGCCGTCGAGCGCGCGCTTCTTGATGCCCTGGACGATGCCGAGAAGCCGGAAGAGGTTGAAGGCGAAATACCAGTCGAGATCGGGGATGCCGTCGCGGCCGGTGCGCGCGCAGTAGCGGGCGGTGATCTCGTCGAGCGTCGGGATGCCGAGCGCGGGCAGATCGAGCCCACCGATCGAGGCGTTCTGCTCGCCGGAGGGCATCGCCCAGTTCATCGCGAGATAGGCGAAATCGGCGAGCGGGTCGCCCAGCGTCGAAAGCTCCCAGTCGAGCACCGCCGAGACCTGCGGCGCGGCGGGGGCGTAGATGAGATTGTCGATGCGGTAGTCGCCGTGGATGATCGAGAGGCGATCCTGCTTCGGCAGCGTCGCGGGCAGCCATTCGATCAGCTTCTCGACCTCGGGCAGATCGTCGGTCTGCGCCGCGCGATATTGCTTGGTCCAGCGCCGTACTTGACGCTCGAAATAGCTGCCGGGCGGGCCATAGTCGCCAAGGCCGATCGCTTGCGGATCGATCGCGTGGAGATCGGCCAGCCGGTCGATCATCGCCTCGTAGACCGCACGGCGTTCGGTCGGGGCCAGGTCGGGAAGCGATCCGTCCCAGAAGGTCCGCCCCACGACCATTTCCATCACGTAGAAGGCCGATCCGATGACGGTGTCGTCCTCGCACAGCGCATAGGGCCGCGCGACGGAAAAGCCGGTGGGATGGAGCGCGGCGATCAGCCGATATTCGCGATCGACCGCATGCGCCGACGACAGCACGGGGCCGAACGGCTTGCGGCGGAGCACATATTGCCCGCTGGGCGCGGTCAGCCGATAGGTCGGGTTGGACTGGCCGCCTGGAAATTTCTCCGCCGCGACCGGCCCGGCGAAACCCTCGACATGCGCGGCGAGCCACGGCTCGAGCCGCGCGAGATCGATGTCGGGATTGGGATTGGCGGCCATCTCTCGTCCTGCGCGACGCGGCTTCGGCGCCGCTTGATCATTGCTTCTCCGTCCCTAGCTATCCGATACCGGATATTCCGACAATGCCGAACAGCAGGCTTTAAGGGCCATACCTTATATTTGAGCGACGCGAGTGGCGTTGCGGCGCGGGCTGGGGCATAACCCCCGGCAGCATGGCCGAGCCGACCCTCTCCGCACGCCCCGAGCCGCCTCTCGCCCGCCAGCCGCGCGGATCGCTGCGCTTCGAGCGCAAGCGCGAGCTGATCCTCGATGCCGCGACCGCGCTGATCAACCAGCGCGGCGTCAAGGGCATGACCTTTCTCGAGATCGCGCAGAGCGTGAACCTCAACACCACCAGCGTGACCTATTATTTCCGCCTCAAGGAGCAATTGGCGGCGGCGGTGTTCGAACATACGATCGAACGGCTCGAGGCGATGGCGCGCGAGGCGGGCGCCGAGGCCGATCCGCAGGCGCGCGTCGCGCGCTATCTCAAGCTCCATTTCGATCATCACCGCCGCGTGCTGCAGGGCGAGGAGCGGCCGATCGCCACGCTGTCCGACATCCGCGCGCTCGACGAGAGCGTGCGCGTGCCGCTGGAGAAACATTATCAGGCGGTGTTCCGACTGATCCGCGGCTTCTTCGGCCCGTTCGGCTACGATCGGCCGCGCAAGAATCTGCTCACCGCGCGCACCCACATGCTGACCGAGGTGACCTTCTGGCTGCCGATCTGGGTCAATCGCTATTCGGCCAGCGACTTCGATCGGGTGCGCGCGCGGCTGTTCGAGCTGCTCGCGCACGGCATCGCGCCGGCTGCCGCCGCCTGGGCGCCCGATCTGATCGGCGATCTCGACGAACCCTATCAGGCCACCTCCGATGCCAACGGCCCCGCCTTCCTGCGCGCCGCCACGCGGCTGATCAACGAGCGCGGCTATCGCGGCGCCTCGGTCGATCGCATCGTCGCCGAACTCAAGGTGACCAAGGGCAGCTTCTATCATCATCTCGACGCCAAGGACGATCTCGTCCTCGAATGCTTCCGGCGCAGCTATGGCCGCGTCTCGCGCGCGCAGCGGCTGGCGGACGAGACCGGCGGCGATCAGTGGCACCGCCTGTCCTCGTCGATCGCGACGCTGCTCGACGTCCAGTTTGCGGGCGACTGGCCGCTGTTGCGCACCACCGCGCTGCAGGCCTTGCCCACCGAATTGCGGCAGGACGTCGTCGAGCGATCGAACCGGATGGCGCTGCGCTTCGCCGGCACGCTGGTCGATGGCATCAGCGAGGGATCGATCCGCCCGGTCGATCCGATGATCGCGAGCCAGGTGGTGATGGCGACTCTCAACGCCGCCTTCGATCTGCGCAGCTGGGCGTCCGCTTTGCCGCGCGAACAGGCGGTCGCGCTCTACGCCTCGACGCTGGCGCGCGGGCTGTTCGACGAGGGGTAGAGCGGAACCGCGTTCGCGATGTTCGTGCTCCTGCGTAGGCAGGAGCACAAGCTGTCGGTAGGCGCAGTGCTATCCAATGCCGATCTACCATACCGCATTTTCGTTTTTGTCCCCGCACCCCCTTGCGGCGGCATCGGCAAGATCGCTACAAGCCGGCGCAAACAGAGAGTGGATGCCGCCCGTGGACCCGATATCGCCGGCCGATCTTGCGCAGCAGGTCGGCCAGACCCTGCATTCGGAATGGTTGCTTGTCGATCAGCCGATGATCGATGCCTTCGCCGCGGCGACGGGCGATCACCAATTCATCCATATCGATCCGGTGCGCGCCGCCGCGACGCCGTTCGGCGGCACGATCGCGCACGGCTTCCTGACGCTGTCGCTGTTGACGCAGCTCAACGAGACGACACCCCGCCCGCCGATCGCCGGGCTCAAAATGGGGATCAACTACGGCTTCGAACGCGTCCGCTTCGTCCATCCGGTGCGTGCGGGCAGCCGCATCCGCGGCGCGTTCACGCTCGCCTCGGTCGAGGAGAAGCGCCCCGGCCAATATCAGCAGCAGACCGACGTCGCCGTCGAGATCGAGGGCATCGACAAGCCCGCGCTCACCGCCGTCTGGATCGGCCAGTTTCTCGTCTAATCGCTTCACCGCAAAGGAAATCGCCATGCGCGACGCCGTCATCGTCTCCACCGCCCGCACCCCGATCGGCCGCGCCTATCGCGGCGCGTTCAACGCCACGCCGTCGCCGACGCTCGCCGCCCACGCGATCCGCGCCGCGGTCGAGCGCGCCGGCATCGATCCCGCCGAGGTCCAGGATTGCGTGATGGGCGCCGCGCTGCTGCAGGGCGTGCAGCACACGATCGGCCGCACCGCGGCGCTTCGTGCCGGCCTGCCGACCAGCGTCGCGGGCATGTCGATCGACCGCCAGTGCGCCTCCGGGCTGATGGCGATCGCCACCGCCGCCAAGCAGGTGATCGTCGATCGCATGGATGTCGTCGTCGCGGGCGGCGTCGAGTCGATCTCGATGGTGCAGACGCCGCAGATGCGCGTCGGCCCCGATCCCGAGCTGCTCGCGATGGTGCCCGACATCTACATGCCGATGCTGCAGACCGCCGAGATCGTCGCCAAGCGCTACGGCATCTCGCGCGAACGGCAGGACGCCTATGGCCTGCGCTCGCAGCAGCTGACGGCCAAGGCGCAGCAGGCCGGCGCGTTCGACGACGAGATCGTCTCCGTCACCGCGACGATGGCGGTCACCGACAAGGCGACCGGCGAGATGTCGAAGAAGGAGATCACGCTCGCCAAGGACGAGGGCAATCGCCCCGATACCAGCGCCGAGGGCCTGGCCGCGCTCAAGACCGTCGTCGAGGGCGGCGTGATCACCGCCGGCAATGCCAGCCAGCTTTCCGACGGCGCCTCGGCGACCGTGATCATGGACGCCGAGCTCGCCGCGAGGCGCGGGCTGACCCCGCTTGGTCGCTATGTCGGCATGGCGGTGGCGGGTACGGATCCCGACGAGATGGGCATCGGCCCGGTGTTCGCGATCCCCAAGCTGCTCGAGCGCTTCGGCATGAAGATGGACGATATCGGCCTGTGGGAGCTCAACGAGGCGTTCGCCGTGCAGGTGCTCTACTGCCAGGACAAGCTCGGCATTCCCGAGGATCGGCTCAACGTCGATGGCGGCGCGATCTCGATCGGGCATCCCTATGGCATGTCGGGCGCGCGGATGGTCGGCCATGCGCTGATCGCGGGCAAGAAGCGTGGCGCGAAGCATGTCGTGGTGACGATGTGCATCGGCGGCGGGATGGGCGCGGCAGGGCTGTTCGAGGTGCTGTGATGCCGTCGGCCGCGGTATCCGGCGGGTCAGCGCGCGCGCAGGCGGATCAGTCCCTCCTGCGCGATGCTCGCCACCAGCCGGCCGTCGCGGGAAAAGATCTGGCCGCGGTTGAAGCCGCGGGCATGGCCCGCCCAGGGGCTGTCGGTGACGTAGAGCAGCCATTGATCGACGCGGAAGGGCTCGTGCAGCCAGACCGCATGATCGAGGCTGGCATTCTGCATCCTGTCCTTCACCATGTTGACGCCGTGCGGCAGCATCGCGGTGCCGAGCAGCATCAGGTCCGATGCGTAGGCGAGCACCGCACGGTGCAGATCGGGATCGTCGCCGAGCGGCGCTATCGCGCGGAACCAGCCCATGCTGTGCGGCGGGCGCTTCTCGGGACGCAAAATCGATCGCGCATCGACGGTGCGGATCTCGATCGGGCGCCGGCGCAGCAGGAAGGGCGCGAATGCGGGCGGGATGGCCGCACGGTCGCGCGCCATCAGCTCGTGATCCGCGATCAGCGTCTCGGGATCGGGCGCGTCGGGCATCGCCGCCTGATGCGCCAGCCCCTCCTCGGGCGTCTGGAACGATGCCGCCATGTTGAGGATGGGCTCGCCCTTCTGCATCGCGATGATGCGCCGCGTGGCGAAGCTGCGGCCCTCGAAATCGCGGACCACCCGGTAGACGATCGGCAATTGCTCGTCGCCCGGCCGCATGAAATAGGCATGGAGCGAGTGCGCGACCTTGCCCCCATCGACCGATCGCATCGCCGCGACCAGCGCCTGCCCGATCACCTGCCCGCCGAAGACGCGGCCCTTGCCACCCGGCAGGCGCGGCCCGCGATAGAGATCGGTGTCGATCGTCTCGATGTCGAGCAGCGTCCGCAGCCGCGCGACCAGCTCTTCGGGCGTCGGCTGCGTATCGGAATCCATGATCGATCTTCTCATCGTCGGTTGCCGCGCGGTGACTGTGCGATGGGGGCCGAGAAAGCAATAACGACACAGGAGAAGACGGCATGAAGGCTTTGGTCTCGACGGCGCCGGGTGGTCCCGACACGCTGCAACTGCTCGATCTGCCGATCGGCGAGCCCGGCAAGGGCGAGCTGCGCGTCCGCGTCGAGGCGTGCGGGATCAACTATCCCGACGTGCTGATCATCGAGGATCTCTATCAGTTCAAGCCGCAGCGCCCGTTCGCGCCGGGAAGCGAGATCGCCGGCACGATCGAGGCGGTGGGCGAGGGCGTCGAGGGCTGGGCGCCAGGCGACCGGATCATGGCGGTCACCGGCCATGGCGGCATGGCCGAGCAGATGATCGTGCCCGCGATCCGCGCCGTCCGCCTGCCCGAAGGGCGCGATGCCGCCGAGGGCGCCGCGCTGCTGATGACCTATGCGACCAGCTACCACGCGCTGGTCGATCGCGGCCAGTTGAAGGCGGGCGAGACGCTGCTGGTGCTGGGCGCGGCCGGCGGCGTCGGGCTCGCCGCGATCGAGATCGGCAAGGCGCTGGGCGCGACCGTGGTCGCCGCGGTGTCGGACGAGGAGAAGGCGGCGGCGGCCAGCAAGGCTGGCGCCGATCGCACGATGATCTACGGTCGCGCACCGTTCGACAAGGATGCCTCGAAGGCGCTGGCGCAGGCGTTCAAGGCGGCGGTCGGCCGCGACGGCGCGCATGTCGTCTACGATCCGGTCGGCGGCGACTATGCCGAGCCCGCGCTGCGATCGATCGCCTGGGAGGGGCGCTATCTCGTCGTCGGCTTCCCGGCCGGCATCCCCAGGCTGCCGCTCAATCTGACGCTGCTCAAGGCCTGCGACGTGCGCGGCGTCTTCTGGGGTGCGTTCGCCGCCCGCGCGCCCGAGCAGGAAGCGGGCAATGTCGCGCAGCTGCTCGCCTGGTGGGAAGAGGGCAAGATAAGCCCGCGCATCGATCGCCGCTGGCCGCTGGCCG
>Ga0302314_10022936_pt1 | contig 10214 bp, 5 predicted proteins | sample III_Palsa_N2_3_FD_200533 | JGI IMG/M metagenome (GOLD analysis project Ga0302314, IMG submission 200533) | Peat permafrost microbial communities from Stordalen Mire near Abisko, Sweden - III_Palsa_N2_3 | ecosystem: Environmental > Terrestrial > Soil > Palsa > Peat permafrost | place: Sweden... | reverse complement strand
AGGACGTGACGCCGAACGTCAAGACCATCGCCGCGGTTCCGGCCCGGCTGGCCGGCGCCGGCTGGCCGGACACCCTGGAGGTACGGGGCGAGGTGTTCCTGCCGGTCGTCGCGTTCCACGAGCTGAACGAGCGGCTGGCCGAGGCCGGCCGGGCGGCGTTCGCCAACCCGCGCAACTCGGCTGCGGGCTCGCTGCGGCAGAAGGACCCCCGGGTGACCGCGACGCGGCCGCTCGGCCTGATCGTGCACGGGCTGGCGGTGCCCGGCGCGGGCACCGGCGGAAGCGGCATGCCGGCCCCGGACGCGGCCGGCCTGACTGCCGCCGCCCCGGCCACCCAGTCCGGCTGGTACGAGCTGCTGCGGGGCTGGGGCCTGCCGGTCAGCGACCTCGTCCAGGTGGTCGACGACCTGGACGGGGTCCGGGGCTACATCGAGCATTACCGCGAGCACCGGCACGACCCGCCGTACGAGATCGACGGGGTCGTCGTCAAGCTCGACCGGCTGGCGGTGCAGCGCGCGCTCGGCGCGACCAGCAGGGCGCCGCGCTGGGCGATCGCCTTCAAGTACCCGCCGGAGGAGGTCACCACCCGGCTGCTGGACATCCGGGTCAACGTGGGCCGGACAGGGAGGGTGACCCCGTTCGCCGTGATGGAGCCGGTGAAGGTCAGCGGCTCGACCGTGGACCGGGCGACCCTGCACAACGCCGACGAGGTGGCCCGCAAGGGCGTGCTGATCGGCGACATGGTGGTGCTGCGCAAGGCCGGCGAGGTGATACCCGAGGTGGTCGGGCCGGTCGCCGACCTGCGGACCGGCGCCGAGCGGGCGTTCGAGTTCCCGTCGGTCTGCCCGGAGTGCGGAACCACGCTGGCGCGCGAGGAAGGCGAGGTCGACTGGCGCTGCCCGAACGCCAGGTCCTGCCCGGCGCAGTTGCGCGAGCGGCTGTTCACCCTGGCTGGCCGCGGCGCGCTGGACATCGAGGTGCTCGGGTACGAGGCCGTGGTGGCGCTGCTGGAGGCGGGCCTGGTCGCCGACGAGGGAGACATCTTCGGGCTGACCGCCGACGCCCTGGCGGGCTGCCCGTTCTTCGTGAACAAGGACGGCGCGCTGACCGCGAACTCGGCGAAGCTGCTGCGCAACCTGGCGGAGGCGCGCAGCCGCCCGCTCTGGCGGATCCTGGTCGCGCTGTCGATCAGGCACGTCGGCCCGACCGCGGCCCGCGCGCTGGCCACCGAGTTCGGCTCCGTCGACGCGATCGCCGCGGCGACCGCCGAGCAGCTGACCGCGGCCGACGACGTCGGCCCGACGATCGCCGCCTCGGTCATCGGCTGGTTCGCCGTGGACTGGCACCAGGCGATCGTGGCGAAGTGGCGTGCCGCGGGCGTGCTGCTGGCCGATCCGGACTTCGCCGGCGGCTCCCGCGTGGCCCGGCCGCTGACCGGGGTGACCGTCGTGATCACCGGCACCCTGGGCGGGTTCAGCCGGACCGAGGCCGGCGAGGCGGTGCAGCGTCTCGGCGGGAAGGTCGCTGGCTCGGTCTCGAAGAAGACCGACTTCGTCGTGGCCGGGGAGAACCCGGGCTCCAAGTACGACAAGGCGGCCTCGCTCGGCGTGCCCATCCTGGACGATGCCGGTCTCGTGGTGCTGCTTGAGCAGGGGTCGGATGCGGCGCGCGCCGCGGCGGCCGTGGTCGCCGACCCGGCCGGCTGACCCGGTATTTGGCGGGCTTTTTCCGGCTGGCTGATCCGGGTCTTGGCTGGCTGAGCTGCACAGTCAGCGGCACGGGGAAGTCCGGCCGAAGGACACCGGTCGAATCGGCGCGGTCCGAAGGGGTGTAACGGATAGTATGCGATTGGTTTCGGGAAGTACGTTTTCGCCGTACGCTTCTCAACGAGATTGAGGAGCACTCGCGTATCGCAGCGGTTGCCCCACGCGTGAGGACCCCATGAAGGACCCGAACGACACCAGGGACATCGGCCCGCGGGTCGGCTCGCCGCTCTGGATTTACCTGGCCGTGGTGACAGCTGCTGGCGTTGTCGTTCTCGCCTGGGCGCTCCCCCATCTCGGCCTGGCAGGCCTGAACCACCTGGCGCACAATCCGAGGTTCTGGGTGATCGCCGTGCTCGTCGTGGTCGGCGAGGTGCGGCCCATCATGACGCCGGGGAAGACGGGTCCTGACGCGCCCGTCGTCTCGCTTACCTTCAGCTTCGCCGCACTGCTCTGCTGGGGATTCCCGGTCGCCGCGCTGCTGCGGATCATCTCCACGGCATTGGTGGACGGCGCGCAGCGGCGGGCGCCGCACCGCATCGCGTTCAACGCGGCCCAGTTCACGCTGAGCCTGGCGGCCGCCGGTCTGGCCCTTTCGGCGGCCGGGCTGCACCCGTCGCCCAGCCATCCCTGGCTGCCGACCGGTGCCGGGCTGCCCGGGGTGGCGCTGGCCGCGATCGCCTTCTTCGTCGTCAACTTCCTGCTGGTCACCACGGCGATCGTGTTGCACTCGCGGGTACCGTACGGCCGGACGTTCCGGTCCGCGCTGCCCTACCAGGCCTTCGCCAGCTTCGTGCTGCTGTCCGCGGCGCCGCTGGTCGTGGTGGTGGTCAGCCGCTCGCCGCTGCTGCTGGTGCTCCTGCTGCTGCCACTGACCGCGATCTACGTGAACGCGGAGATCTCCCTGCAGCGTGAGCACCAGGCGCACCACGACGAGCTGACCGGCCTGTCCAACCGCAAGCTGCTCGTGCGGAAGACCACCGACGCGCTGGCCGAGGCGTCCCGGTCGGGCAGCACGGTCGGGTTCCTTTTGCTGGACCTGGACCGCTTCAAGGAGGTCAACGACACGCTCGGGCACCCAGCAGGTGACCGGCTGCTGCGGATCGTGGCGCACCGGCTAAGGCACAGCGTCCGGCCCGGCGACGTGGTGGCGCGGCTCGGCGGAGATGAGTTCGCCGTGCTGCTGCCCCCGGTGCGCGAGGCGAGCGCCGCCCGTGAGGTCGCCGCCCGGCTGCGCGTCGCCATCGCCGAGCCGATCCGCCTTGAGGGAATGTCGATCGAAATCGAGGCGAGCGTGGGGCTGGCGCTCTTTCCTGACGACGCGAGCGGGTTCGAGCTGCTCCTGCAGCGCGCCGACGTGGCGATGTACCTGGCGAAGGAGCGCCGCAGCGGAGTGGAGCGATACGTCGCGGACTCCGACCGCAACTCGCCGGCCCGCCTCGCGCTGCTCGGTGACCTGCGCCGCGGCATGGATCGTGGTGAGCTCGAGCTTCAGTTCCAGCCGAAGGTGTACCTCGGCGACCAGCGGGTCGCCGGGATGGAGGCACTGGTCCGCTGGCGGCACCCGTTACGGGGCACCGTGCGGCCGGGGGAGTTCATCCCGCTGGTCGAGCAGTCCTACCTGATGCGCGACCTCACCCGGCACGTGGTGGACATGGCGCTCGCGCAAGCCGCGCTCTGGTGGCGGGACGGACTGCCGGTGCAGGTCTCGCTGAACGTCGGCGCCAGGGACCTGCTCGACGCGGGCCTCGCCGACACCGTCACCCGCGGGCTCGCCACGACGGGGCTTCCGCCGGAAGCGATCCTGCTGGAGATCAACGAGCGAGTGCTCACCAGCGAACCCTCGCACGCCGCCGCCGCTGCCCAATCCCTGGCCGCGCTCGGCGTCGAGCTCAGCCTCGACGACTTCGGGACGGGGCGTTCCTCGCTTGTCTGGCTCAGGAAGCTGCCGGTCAGCGAGGTGAAGATCGACTCGTCGTTCGTCGGCCGGATGCTTGACTCCGCCGAGGACGAGGTGGTCGTCGGGTCCATCGTGGATCTTGTGCACGCTCTTGGCATCCGCTCAGTCGCCGAGGGCGTCGAGTCCGCCGAGGTGGCGACCGCGCTGCGGAAGATGGGCTGCGACGCGGCTCAGGGGTGGCACTTCAGCAGGCCGCTCAGTCCCGCGCTGGCCACCGCGTGGCTTGCCGAGCACGCCCAGACCGCTGAGCACGAGCGCCGCGTTCCTGGTGAACCCGGTGACCACGGTGTGCCTGACCACGGTGTGCCTGACCACGGTGTGCCTGACCAGGTGGCGCGCCGCGTGCCAAGTGCGAGGCAGCCGACGCAGCTGCCCGCTGGTCGCGCTATCAGCATTCCGCCGTCGGTCAGCCCGCCCGTGCAGTAAGGCCCGGCGTACGGGCACGTGCGCCGGGTCCGAAATGCCTTCGGCCCACCGTCGGCCCCCCCATAGGATGGCCTCCATGTCCATTACCCGCGAGGAGGTCGCCCACCTGGCCAGGCTGTCGCGGCTGGCACTCAGCGAGGCCGAGCTCGATCGATTCGCCGGCCAGCTCGACGTGATCATCGCGGCGGTCGCCCGGGTGCAGGAGGTCGCCGCCGACGGGATCCCGCCGACGACGCACGCGGTGCCCGTCACGAACGTGTTCCGCGAGGACGTCATCGTCCCGCCGCTTGGCGCGGACGTCGTGCTCGATCAGGCGCCAGCGGCCGAACGCGGCAGGTTCCGCGTCCCGCGCATCCTCGCAGAGGACTGACCATGGCTAGCGAGTTGATCAGGATGACGGCCGCCGAACTCGCCGCGCTGGTGGCGTCGGGCGACGTGTCGGCCGTCGACGTCGCCAGGGCGCACCTGGACCGGATCGAAGCTGTGGACGAGCGGGTGCACGCCTTCCTGCACGTGGCGTCGGAAAGCGCGCTGCGGGCTGCCCGGGCGGTCGATGACCAGCGTGCGGCCGGCCAGCCGCTCGGCGTGCTCGCCGGGGTTCCGCTGGCGCTGAAAGACGTCTTCACCACGACCGACATGCCCACCACGTGCGGGTCGCGCATCCTGGAGGGCTGGCGGCCGCCCTACGACGCGACCGTCACGAAGCGGCTCAGGCGTGCCGGGATCGTCATCCTCGGCAAGACCAACATGGACGAGTTCGCCATGGGTTCCTCCACGGAGAACTCGGCCTTCGGCCCCTCGCGCAATCCGTGGGACCTGCGCCGGGTGCCCGGCGGCTCGTCGGGTGGCTCGGCCGCTGCGGTCGCCGCGTTCGAGGCGCCGCTCGCCGTCGGCACCGACACCGGCGGATCGATCCGCCAGCCGGGCGCGGTCTGCGGGATCGTCGGGGTGAAGCCCAGCTATGGCGGCTCCTCCAGGTACGGCGTGGTGGCCTTCGCCTCCTCGCTCGACACGCCCGGGCCGCTGGCCCGCACGGTGCTCGACGCGGCGCTGCTGCACGAGGCCATGTCCGGGCACGACCCGTGTGACTCCACCTCGGTGGACGCCCCGGTCCCGCCGGTGGTGGCCGCCGCGCGGCAGGCGGACGTCGGCGGGCTGCGCATCGGCGTGGTGACCGAGCTCGGCGGCGAGGGGTATTCACCTGGCGTGAGCGCCAGGTTTACCGAGGCGGTGGAGTTGCTTGAGTCGCTCGGCGCCAAGATCTCCGAGGTCTCCTGCCCGCACTTTAGTTATGCGCTGCCTGCCTACTACCTGATCGCGCCGAGCGAGTGCTCGTCGAACCTGGCCCGCTTCGACGCGATGCGCTACGGCCTGCGGGTCGGCGACGACGGCACCCGCAGCGCCGAGGAGGTCATGTCGCTGACCCGCGCCGCCGGGTTCGGCGCCGAGGTCAAGCGGCGGATCATGCTCGGCACGTACGCCCTGTCCAGCGGGTACTACGACGCCTATTACGGCAAGGCACAGCAGGTCCGGACGCTGATCACGCGGGACTTCGACGCGGCGTTCGAGCAGGTCGACGTGCTGGTGTCGCCGGCCACGCCGACCACGGCGTTCCCCATCGGTGAACGGGCCGACGACCCGATGGCGATGTACCTCGCCGATCTCTGCACGATCCCGTCGGACCTGGCGGGCAACGCGGCGATCTCGGTGCCGTGCGGCCTCGCGCCCGAGGACGGCCTGCCGGTCGGCCTGCAGGTCATGGCCCCGGTACTGGCCGACGACCGGATGTACCGGGTGGCCGCTGCGGTGGAGGCCGCGCTCGGCCAGCGCCGGGGGCATCCGCTGCTTGACGAGGCGAACGGGCTCGGCGAGGCGAACGGGTCTGGCGAGGCGAACGGGCCTGGCGAGGCCGGGCCCAGCGAGGCCAGGCCCGGCGAGGAGGGACGGCGATGACCGAGACGATGACTGCCGTCCCGTATGACGAGGCCATTGCCAGGTACGAGCCCCTCATCGGGCTGGAGACGCACGTCGAGCTTGGCACCGTTACCAAGATGTTCTGCGGCTGCCCGGCCGGATTCGGCGCGGAGCCCAATGCCGCCGTCTGCCCGGTCTGCCTTGGCCTGCCTGGCTCGCTGCCGGTGACCAACCGGATTGCCATCGAGTACACGATCAGGATCGGGCTGGCGCTGAACTGCTCGATAGCATCCTGGTGCCGTTTTGCCAGGAAAAACTACTTCTACCCGGACATGCCGAAGGACTACCAGATCTCGCAGTACGACGAGCCGCTGTGTACCGACGGGTGGCTGGATATCACCGTCGGCGGCACCGACTTCAGGATTGGCATCGAGCGGGTCCACCTGGAAGAGGACACCGGCAAGTCGCTGCACGTCGGCGGCGCGACCGGCCGGATCCACGGCGCGGATCACTCGCTCGTCGATTACAACAGGGCCGGCATCCCGCTGGTGGAGGTCGTTACCAAGCCGGTGCCCGGTACTGGCGCGCTCGCGCCCGCCGTGGCGCGTGCCTACGTCACGGAACTACGGGAGGTGCTCAAGGCGCTCGGGGTGTCCGACGTCCGGATGGAGGAAGGGTCGCTGCGCTGCGACGTCAACACGTCGCTGGCGCCGCGGGGGGCTAGCCAGTGGGGCACCCGCACGGAAACCAAGAACGTCAACTCACTCCGCTCGGTCGAGCGGGCAGTCCGGTCCGAGATTGAGCGGCAGGCGGCAGTTCTCGACGCTGGCGGCAGGGTCGTCCAGGAGACCAGGCACTTCGACGAGGAGAGCGGCCTGACCACCCCGGGCCGGAGTAAGGAAGAGGCACAGGACTACCGGTACTTCCCCGAGCCCGATCTTGTCCCGGTCGCGCCATCGGCGGAGTGGGTGGAGCAACTACGGGCGACGCTGCCAGAGCTGCCCTCGGCCCGCCGGGCCCGCCTGCAGGCCGAGTGGGCGCTGTCTGGCCTCGACATGACCGCGCTGGGCAACGCCGGGGCGCTGGACCTGGTGGCCGAGACCGTTGCGGCTGGCGCGTCGCCCGCGGATGCACGCAAGTGGTGGCTCGGCGAACTGTCCAGGCACGCCAATGAGTCCGGTGTTGAGCTGGGCGCCCTGGCGGTGACGCCGGCCCAGGTCGCCAGGATCGCCGAGCTCGCGTCCGGCGTGCTCAACGACAAGCTGGCCAGGCAGGTGCTCGACGGCGTGCTGGCCGGCCAGGGCGGCCCGGACGAGATCGTGGCCGCCCGGGGCCTCGCCGTGGTCAGCGACGACGCCACCCTGCTTGCTGCCATCGACGCTGCCATCGCGGCCAATCCGGACGTGGCCGCCAAGATCCGCGGCGGCAAGACGGCGGCGGCCGGCGCGCTGGTCGGTGCGGTGATGAAGGCGACCAAGGGCCAGGCCGACGCGGCCAGGGTCCGCGAGCTGATCCTGGAGCGGCTCGGCCAGGCGTAGCCGGGCGGCGGCTGTCCAACCGGGGGCCGATCAATGGGATTGCACGCGCGGCTATAATCGAGATTGTGACGTCACGGCTGCGCTTGGCGATGATGCCCCGCTAGCGGGGCCATAACGCGCTGCCAGGACGACGTCCGGCCGAGGTCCCGTACCGGGGCCTCGATTTTTTTGCCGTCGGCGCCCCTGTCTTCCCAGGAGGTTTCCGGTGAGCAAGGAACGTGTGTACATCAGCACGCCCATTCCCTACGTCAATGCGCCCGCGCATCTCGGTCACGCGCTTGAGCTCGTCCAGGCCGACGTGCTGGCCCGTCATCACCGGCTGGCCGGCGACGAAGTCCGGTTCCAGACCGGAACAGACGACAACTCGCTGAAGAACGTGCTGGCCGCCGCGGCGGAGAGGATCAGCACAGCCGAGCTTGTCGACCGGAACGCAACGGCCTTCGCGCGGCTGCGCGAGCCGCTTGCGCTGTCATTCGACGACTTCATCCGCACCAGCAGCGATCCGCGGCACCGGCCGGGCGTGGAACGGCTCTGGCGGGCCTGCACGGCCAGCGGCGATCTCTACCAGAAGGACTACGCGGGCCTGTACTGCGTGGGCTGCGAGCAGTTCTACAAGCCGGCCGAGCTGGCCGGGGGGCTGTGCCCCGAGCATGGCACGCAGCCCCGGCTGGTACGGGAGGAGAACTGGTTCTTCCGGCTGTCCCGCTATCAACGGCAGCTGCATGACCTGATCGTCTCCGGCCGGCTGCGGATCGAGCCTGCCGCGCGCCGGAACGAGGTGCTCGGGTTCATCGCTGACGGCCTCGAGGACTTCAGCGCGTCCCGGTCGGTTGCCCGCGCCCGGGGCTGGGGCATACCCGTGCCAGCTGATCCCGGCCAGGTGATCTACGTGTGGTGGGACGCGCTGGGCAACTACGTCACGGCTCTCGGTTACGGCGGTGACGCACAGGAGTACGAGCGGTGGTGGGTCAAGGCGGACCGCCGCATCCATCTGGCCGGCAAGGGCGTGGTCCGCTTTCACGCGGTGTTCTGGCCGGCCATCCTGCTGTCGGCTGGCCTGCCGCTGCCGACCGACATCCTGGTGCACGACTACCTGACCATCGACGGGCGCAAGATCAGCAAGTCCGCCAGGTCCGCGGGACAGCCAACTGGTCCTGGTACCGGACCCGATGGCGCCGCGGGACTGGCTGTCGATGCCGCCGGGCCGGGCGCCGGCCCGGCCGGGCTGGCCGCTGGCCCGGCCGCGCTGGCCGCCGATCCGGCCGCGCTGGCCGGCCGGTTCGGGACCGATGCGGTCCGCTGGTGGCTGCTGCGCGATGTTCCCAGGGTCGGTGACGCCGATTTCACCGTCGCCCGGCTGATCGCCCGGGCCAACGAGGATCTCGCCAACGGCCTGGGCAACCTGGTCAGCCGGGTGATCTCGATGGCGCACCGCTACCGGCAGGGGCAGCTGCGCCCGCTGCCTGAGCACGAGATCGTCGTCACCGGCGGCGGCCCGTTGCTCGCCGCGTGCAAACTCGCGGCCGATCGGGTCAGCGCCGCGCTCGCCGACTACGACATCCGCGCGGCGGCCACCGCCATCTGGGAAGTCGTCGATGAGGCAAACCGTTATGTCGAGCTGGCCGAGCCCTGGCGGCTTGCCAGCGCCGAGCGGGCAGGTGACGCCAGCGCGGGACTCCGGCTGGACGCCGCGCTTGATGTGCTCATCCGGGCCTGCCGGACGCTGGCCGCCGAGCTGGCGCCGTTCATACCCGGCCTTGCCGCCAGGCTGGCTGTCGCATGTGACGACTCGGCCGGGCGGCTGCCGGCGCCGCGGACCCTGTTTCCGCGGATTGGCTGAGCTGATGGCATCCCCGCGGCAGGTCCGCAGCTCGCCACCGGCCAGTGCGGAGCGCGGCAGAACTTCCTGGCCGGGGATTGGCCGGGGATTGGCCGGCAAGTCATGCGGGCCGGCGCGGTACGGTCGTTGCCTTCACGCGTTTCCGCGAAAAACGCGCTCCGCTGTGAACAGGTGAGGTGGCCTCGTGCGGATGTGGGTGCCGACGGAGCAGGTGGCCGCCGCGGTGGACGACCTGCCCGGGGTGACCGTCGATGTGGTCAACCTGGACGAACTTCTCGCGGACAACGGCGACCCGGACGAGAGCCCGGCGGGCAGCGCGAACTGCCGGGCGACGACGGCCTGCCACGCAACGACGGGTTGCCGGGCGACGACGGCCTGCCCGCCAGCATCACCGAGGTGGAGTTCTACGTCCCGCCGTTCTTCCCCCGGTCGCCGTCGGTTGCTGGCATGCGCCGGATGCCGCGCCTGAAGGTGGTGCAGACGCTGACCGCCGGAATTGACAAGCTCCGCCCGCAAATCCCGGACGGCGTCACCTTGTGCAACGCGCGGGGCGTGCATGACGCCGGCACGGCCGAATGGGTGGTCGCGGCGATGCTCACCTCCATCCGGCGTTTCCCTTACTTCGCCGCAGAGCAGGCCGCCGCCCGCTGGAGCTTCCGGTTCACCGGCTGCCTGGCCGGGAAGATCGTGCTCATCGTCGGCTATGGCTCGATCGGTGCGGCGGTGGAGCGCCGTCTGTCCGGTTTCGACGTCGAGGTGCGCCGGGTGGCCCG
>Ga0302314_10022932_pt1 | contig 10216 bp, 9 predicted proteins | sample III_Palsa_N2_3_FD_200533 | JGI IMG/M metagenome (GOLD analysis project Ga0302314, IMG submission 200533) | Peat permafrost microbial communities from Stordalen Mire near Abisko, Sweden - III_Palsa_N2_3 | ecosystem: Environmental > Terrestrial > Soil > Palsa > Peat permafrost | place: Sweden... | reverse complement strand
TCTTCAACTTAGGCTGCCAACCAATATCACACCGCGATCGGCGCCTTGATGCTCGGGTGCGCGCGGTAACCCTCCAGCGTGAAGTCCTCGTATTCAAAGGCGAACAGGTCGGTCTTCGGCGCGATCTTCAGGGTGGGGAAGGGGCGCGGCTCGCGGGTCAGCTGCTCTTTGGCTTGGTCGACATGGTTCAGATAGAGGTGCGCATCGCCGAAGGTGTGAATGAATTCGCCGGGTCGCAGCCCCGTCACCTGGGCCATCATGACGGTCAAGAGCGCATAGCTGGCGATATTGAACGGGACGCCTAAGAACACGTCCGCCGAGCGCTGATAAAGCTGGCAGGACAGCCGGCCCTCCGCGACGAAGAACTGGAACAGGCAGTGGCAGGGAGGCAGGGCCATGTCATCGACATCGGCCGGGTTCCAGGCCGAGACGATGTGCCGGCGGCTGTTCGGATTGACGCGGATCTGCTCGACGACACCCGCGATCTGGTCGATCACCCGGCCGTCCGGCGCGGTCCACGAGCGCCACTGTTTGCCATAGACCGGGCCCAATTCGCCCGCCTCGTCCGCCCATTCGTCCCAAATGCCGACGCCGCGTTCCTGCAACCAGCGCACATTGGTGTCGCCGCGCAGGAACCATAGCAGTTCCAGGATGATCGACTTGCGATGCAGCTTCTTGGTGGTCAGCAGGGGGAAGCCTTGGCCAAGGTCGAACCGTATCTGCCGGCCGAATACGCCCAGCGTCCCGGTGCCCGTCCGGTCGGCCCGCTCCACCCCATGGGCCAGGATGTCGGCCAACAGGTCCAGATACTGCCGTTCAGGATGGTCGGCGAGGACAGGAGAAATGGCGGCGGGCGCGTTCATGAAGAGCCTTGGAATGGAGGGGTCAGCATCCTCCGAATCGCCGTCCTGGCCAACCATCGCCTCGAGCATTCGTTCGTCCGTCGCCGATGCGTCCACAATGTTCTCGCGTGACGCCGAGATTGAGTTTCCGCAAAGTCAAATCTAAGCTGAACGATAGGGTGCGGGCGTTGTTCAAGCCAGGTTCAGGGGGGAACACTCAGTATCGATTTGGATGTTGGATCCTGAGGGCCGGATCCAACGTATTGCGAAATACGGCGGCCCGTCGGTGAAGTCGTCAACGACCAGAAAACTCCAAGGAGACGAACGCGATGAAACATCTGATGACCGCCGCGCTGGCGCTCGCCTTGCTTGGCGGAACCAGCGCTCTGGCCCAGCCGGCGGAGTCCGGCCACCACGAAGCGCACGGTGGCGGCCAGCCGGCGCCGCGTGCCGCCCCCGCGCCGCAAGCCGCGCCACGGGGACCTCAGGGCGGCGCACCCGCCTATCAGGGCGGAGCCCGGCCCGGCGGCTATCAGGGCGCACCTCAGAACGGCGCTCGTCCTGGCGGCGGCTACCAGGGCTATCAGGGCGGCGCACGCGGGGCTCAGGGTGCGCCCGCCTATCAAGGTGCGGCCCGCAGCGGCTACCAGGGCAATTCCGGCGCCGGCCACACGGGTCAAGGCGCGGCCCAGGGGTATCAGGGCGGCGCGCATGCCGCCCGCGGTGTGCCCAGCAACTACAGTCCCCGCTTCGGTGCGCCCGGATTCCGGCCCGGACCGGGCGCGGCGCGGCCGCGCTATAGTGCGCAGTATTTCCCGCGCGTCTTCCAACCCGACCACCAGTACGCTTGGCGTGGCGGGGCGTGGAGCGGTCCGCCGGGTTATTACTACCGGCACTGGGGCTATGGCGACCGCCTGCCATACGGCTGGTTCGCCGCCCAGTGGTTCATCAACGACTATTACTACTACGACCTCGCTGTTCCGCCCTACGGCTATGAGTGGATCAGGGTCGGGCCGGACGCGCTACTGATCGACACCAACGACGGCACGGTTGTGGAGTCGGTCTACGGCATCTTCTACTAGCAACTAAACCCTCTCCCCGCTCTTCTGTATGGCCCGGAGAGACGGGTAACACCCGTTCGGGGACATCGGTGACACTTTTGACCATTTGAGCCAGCGGGAAGGGCCCGTCATGCCGTGGTCGGAGGTGTCACTGATGGACATACGCCTGGAGTTGGTGGAACTGGCTGGGACCGCGGGCCAGGAAGATCGTCCCGCAGACGCTATCGAGATTCTCGAACACATCGTTGTTCCAGAAGCGCGGGACGGTGAAGCCAAGGCTTTCGAGCCCGCGCCGTCATCTCTTCGCCAGTCACGCCCGCTCCGCATCCCAAGCCTTCACCGCGCTCTTCAGCGCTACCTTGCGCCAGCGGCGTTCCAGCAGCCCTTGCAACGTGCCGGGGTGGACGTTGGCGAGCCTCGCCAGGACGGAGGCGTAGTTCCGATAGTGTTCGGTGATGTGGAAGGTCTCGGGCTCGGCCTCCATCAGCATGTCGCGCTCGTCGAAGCCGACTTCCAGCAGGACCAGGCTCTGGTCTTCGTCGCGCAGGCGGGTCAGGATCTTGCCGCGCACCACGAAGGACGGGTAACCGTAGGACGTCCCCTCCTCGGCGCCCGGGAAGGACAGAACCATCGCGCGGAACTCTTCATAGGTCATGGCGGCGTCTCCATCGCCGCAGCATACCGCACCCAAAGTCAGGCGGGAAAGGTCCAGACGCCGGTGCGCTTGACCGCCATGTCTTCCAGCTCGCGGGTGGTCCCGACCTGGTATTCGGCCAGTTTGACGAGGCCGGTGCGCGGGAAATAGCTGCGGCCGGGGTCGCCGATCAACACACGGGTCCCCCGGTCGTGGGCGGTTTTCAACCAGGCCAGCACCTGTTCGGCCATGGGCTTTTCGTAGCAGATGTCGCCGGCGGTGATCAGCTCGGCCGCCGGGGGGGCCGCTTCCAGCAGGTTGCGGTCCGTGAATTCGACGGCGACCGCGTTCTCGCGCGCATTGGCCTCGACCGCGGCGGCGCAGAAGCTGTCGATGTCGGCGCCCAGCACGCTCGCCGCTCCGGCCTTCATCGCCGCGATCGCCACCAGGCCCGAGCCGGTGGCGAAATCCACCACCCGCTTGCCGGCGGCCTCGACAGGGTGGTCCAGCAGATAGCGGGCCAGCGCCTGGCCGCCCGCCCAGGCAAAGGCCCAGAACGGCGGCGGCAGGCCGATCGCCCCCAGCTCTTCCTCGGTCAGCCGCCAGATCGGCGTGATTTCGTCGGCCAGCCACAGGCGCAGCTCCGGCGTGTGAGGCGGGCTCTGCAGCCGGGTGTTGGCGAGGATGAAGGCGCGGCGGTCGGTGATGGCCTGGGCGGCGATCACGCCGCCGAGGCCATGGCGAGCACCTCGAAATAGCCGCTGCGAACCTCCATCCGCGGCAGGACTCCGTTTCTTTTCAGGATCTTGTGCGCGCGCGGCAGGCTGTAGCAGGGCAGGTGCATGAACATGTGATGTTCGCAGTGATAGTTGACGTAATAGGGCGCGATCAGCAGCCGCTCGATCCAGCTCGCCTTCGTCGTGCGGGCGTGGCGCAGCGGATCGGGCTCGTTCTTGGCCACGCAGGCGTGCTCGGCGATGTTGCGCAGCCGCGTGACCAGCGGATACCAGGTGGCCATCGGCAGCATCCAGAGCACGAACCAGGTCCACCCATAGCCGGCCAGGCTCAGCACCAAGAGGCCGGCTAGATTACCGATCAGGAACCGGCGCTGGCGCACCGCCTCGTCGGCGATTTCCTTGCAACCCGCGCCGAATGACTTGCTCTTCTTGACCCGGTCGAAGGCCGCGCCGAACCGCTGCTTGAAGAAGGTCTGGCCGGTCAGGTCGCGGATCACTTTGCGCCGCATGGACGTCCGCGTGATCGGAAACGGCGCCGACAGCACCAGGTCCGGGTCCTCGGATTGCTGGGCGAACTTGTGGTGGGCCAGGTGGTATCTGCGGTAGCGCTCGAGCGCCGGGCTGCACAGCCACTCGCCGACCCAGTCATTGACCTTCAGGTTCGGGTGCAGTGCGCCGTGCGCCGCGTCGTGCATCAGTATGCCCAGGCCCAGCTGCCGCGCGCCGATGATCATGATCGCCAGCGGAATGGTGATCGGCCAGATCACCGCCATGGCCCCGGCCGCGAAGATCGTCGCCCAGCAATGGGCCACCAGGGCCAGCCCCTTCCACGACGATCGCGGCGTCAGCTTCGCCCACGCCTCGGCGGTGAAATAATCCTTGGGACTGATGCGGGCGGCGACGGACATGCGGCAGGTTGGCTCCTTCGCCCTTAAAATGATCCTTTCGAACGCGCGGGGCAACCGGCGCGGAGGTCGCGGAAACTATGTGAACCCTTCCCCCTCGATGGGGGAAGGGCAGGGTTGGGGGTGCGCGCGCCGCGGATTGGGCGAAGAACGCGGGAGACGTCGAACGCGACCTTTACGTCACCAACTGTGGGCGCACCCCCACTCCAACCTCTCCCCCATCGAGGGGGAGAGGCTCTCGATTGTCACTTCATCAACCCGAACAACCGCGCCGGCGCGTGCCAGGACCCGGCCATCATGGCCAGGAACAGCACCAGGCCCGCGTCGCGATTGGCCTTGAACAGCACCAGCGCGCCGGCCGGATCATCGACGCGCAGGCGCCTGGACTGCCAGATCAGGTGGGCTGCGTAGACGGTCGTCACGAACGGAAACACTGGACCCAGGCCGGCGATGTCGCCGCACGAGAAAGCCAGCGCCATGGCGGCCAGATAGAAGGCCAGTACGGCTTGCGGCGCGGCGGCGCCCAGCCGGCGGGCCGAGGACTTGACCCCGGCCAGGGCGTCGTCCTCCAGGTCTTGCACCGCGTAGATGGTGTCGTAGCCCAAGGTCCAGAACACGCCGGACGCATAGAGCAGGATCGCCGGCGCCCCGATCGTCCCGGTCGCCGCGGCGAAGCCCAGCAGCGCCCCCCAGTTGAAGGTCAGGCCCAGCCACGCCTGGGGCCACCAGGTGATCCGCTTCATGAACGGATAGGCCGCGACCAGGACCAGCGAGCCGGCGCCCAGCCCGATCGCCAGCGGCCCCATGGTGACCAAAAGCCCCAGGCTGACCAGGCTGCAGACGACGACAAAGCCCCAGGCCTGGGCGACGCTGATCTGGCCTGACGTGACCGGCCGCGCCGCCGTGCGCGCCACCTTGGCGTCGATGTCGCGGTCGACGATGTCGTTGAAGGCGCAGCCGGCCGCTCGCATCAGCGCCGCGCCGACGGCGAATTCCACCAGCAATCGCGGTCCCGGCCAGGCGCCGTGCATCGCCGCCGCCATGCCGATGGCTTGCCAGCCGGGCAGCATCAGCAGCCAGATCCCCACCGGCCGATCGAATCGCCCCAGCTTCAGCCAGGGCCGCAGCCCCAGCGGCGCATGGCGGTCCACCCAATTGGTCGGCGCGGCGTCGGGCAAGGGCGCGGTCATGGCGCGCAATGTCGGGATTCACGAGATGAAGTCCAGATGGTGATGAAAGCCCTGACCCCGCTGCTCATCTCGGCCGCGCTCGTGCTGGCCGCCTGCTACGCCTCGCCCGGGCTCCTACTGGACCCCGGCGAAGCCGCGCACCCGATCGACGATGGCGTCTACCAGCAAGACGGCGACGATGCGCGCTATCGCGTCAACCAGGGCTCCGACGGCTGGTACAGGATCGAGCAGGTCGAGCAGGGCGGGCTGATCGGTCAGAGCCACCGCGTGCTGCTCAATGCGATGACCCTGGACGGCGGCCGCGAGGGTTTCGCGGTGGCCGAACAGACCGATGAGGGCTATGCTTACGCCGTCGCCTACCTGGACCATGGGCGTGTCTATTTGGCGACACCTGACTGCGTCGACCCTCTGGATCGCAACGATGCTGTTGACCACGGCGCAAGAGCGGAGGACGATGACCCCATGACCCACATCTGCAAATTCCGGACGCGCGGCGCTGTACTGGCAGCCCTCGCGGCCTATGCGGGTCACGCCTCTTTCGGCGCCCCGTTCCTCCGAAAATGACTGAATAGGCTCGCACCCGGCTTCGGCCTGGCCTCATTGCGGGTCAGGGAACCGAACCGATGAGTGAGATGATTTTCGACGAAGACACGGGCGAGTTTCGCAAGCGAACCCTCACCAACGGTCAGGTCCTGGCCTTTATCGTCCAGTATTGGCGTCGCCGGCCGTGGCTGCTCGCGGCCACCGCCGGCCTGACCTTGATCGCCACCGGTTTCGAGCTGCTGCTGCCGGGCGCCTCGCAGGGCCTGATCGACGCCATTTTGAAGGGCGCGAAGAACGCGGGCGGCGTCTGGCTCGCCTGGGCGTTTTTCGGCGCGGTCTATGTGACCTCGTCAGTGCTCCGAAACGTCGCGGTGCGGCCCTGGATCCTGCTGGCCGCCCGCACCATGGAGGAGATGACCAACGAGGGCTTCCAGCGCGTCCAGTCGTTCTCGGCCGACTGGCACGGCGACACCTTCGCCGGCGCCACCGTGCGCCAGATCTCGCGGGCCATGTGGGGCTACGACATGGTCGCCGACGCGGTGGTCATGTGGATCGGCCCGGCCCTGCTGGTCTTGATCGGCCTGTCGCTCCAGATGATGCTGCGCTGGCCGCTGATCGGCGCCTTTTCGCTGGCCATGGTGGCGATCTACATCGTCGCCAACATCCTGTTTTCCAACTATTATGTGCGCAAGGCCAACATGCGTTCGGTGGCGCTGGATTCCGGCATCGGCGCCGCCTTGGCCGACTCCATCTCGGCCAATCCGACCGTCAAGGGCTTCGGCGCCGAGGCGCGCGAGGAACAGCGGATCGGCAAGGTCACCCGCGACTGGCGCATAGCCACGATGGAGACCTGGACGCGCTACACCAATGTCTGGCTGGTCTGCAATCTGCTGCTGTCCTTCCTGCAGGCGGGCCTGACCGGGCTCTTGGTGCTGCGCTGGACCAAGGGCCAGGCCAGCGCCGGCGACGTCGCCTTCGTGATCACCTCTTTCCTGATCATGAGCGGCTATCTGCGCAATATCGGCGACAATATCCGCATGGCGCAAAAGGCCCTGGCGGATGTCGAGGACGTCGCCCGCTACGCCCGCCAGGAGCCCCAGGTGGCCGACCAGCCCGGCGCGCCCGACTTTACCGGCGAGTCCGGCGAGATCGTCTTCGAGGGCGTGACCTTCGCTTACAAGACCGCCGAGACGCCGATCTATGACCGCTTCTCCCTGCGCATCGCGCCGGGCGAGCGGCTGGCCCTGGTCGGTCCCACCGGTTCGGGCAAGTCGACCTTCGTCAAGTTGGTCCAGCGGCTCTATGACGTGCAGGCGGGCCGGGTGTTGATCGACGGCCAGGACATCGCCCAGGTGAAACAGGGCTCGCTTCGCCGCCGCATCGCCGTGGTGCCCCAGGACCCGGCCCTGTTCCACCGCACCATCGCGGAGAACATCGCCTATGCCCGGCCGGACGCCACGGCGGAGGAGATCATCCTGGCCGCCCGCCGCGCCCGCGCCCACGACTTCATCGCCCGCCTGCCCAAGGGCTACGAGACCCTGGTCGGCGAGCGGGGGGTCAAGCTCTCGGGCGGCGAGCGTCAGCGGGTGGCGATTGCCCGCGCCTTCCTGGCCGACGCGCCGGTGCTGGTGCTGGACGAGGCGACATCCTCGCTGGACGTGGAGACCGAGCGCGACGTGCAGGCGGCGACCGAGGACCTGATGCGCGGCCGCACCACCATCGTCATCGCCCACCGCCTCTCGACCATCCGCCACGCCGACCGCATCCTGGTCTTCCAGGACGGCCGGGTGATCGAGGAGGGCCGGCACGGGGAGCTGGTGGCCAAGGGCGGGGCGTATGCCAGGCTGAACGCGGTGGCGCAGGGGACGGCGTAAACGCCCCTCCGTCGCTCCGCGACAGCTCCCCACATCGTGGGGAGGGGGACCACGAAGTGGTGGAGGGGCCTTGCCGTCGCTCGATATTCTCCTTTTGTTCCGTCGCGGCCAGTGTCATTCTTCAAAGATGATCGACCGTCCTTCTCCCGTTAGACGAGCGCGCGAACTGCGCCATCGTATGGAATTGCCAGAGGTGCTGCTCTGGATTCAGCTGCGAAGACGCCAGCTTCACGGCCTCCGCTTTCGCCGGCAGCACCCGATCGATCGATGCGTCCTCGACTTCTATTGTCCCGAGGCTCGATTGGCCGTCGAGATCGACGGATACAGCCATGGCGTCGCCGACCGGCCCCAGCGCGACGCTCGTCGCGACGCCTGGCTGGGGAGCAAGGGCGTGCGCACCCTTCGAATACCAGCCGCCCTGGTTTTGAAGGACATGGATGGCGCGCTGGCGACGATCGCCGCCGCAATCCCCCCTCGGTCGCTCCGCTCGCCCTGATCCTCCCCACATCGTGGGGAGGGGGACCACGAAGTGGTGGAGGGGCCTTGCCGTCGCATCGGCGCGGCCGAAATGTCACCCCTCAGTCGCTTCGCGACAGCTCCCCCAAAGGGGGAGCATCTTGAGTGCGCGCCACCGCCTCACCCAGCCTGCCCGCCAACCCCCCGCGCCCCGTTACCGCGACCGCGCCCAGCCCCAGCCACCCCGCCATCGCCGCCAACTCCTCCGCCAGCGCCGGCGCGACCGCGTCCGCGTGCGCCCCGTGCTCCAGATGCGCCGACTGCACCCGCAGCACCCCCGTCTGCCGATCCGCCTTCAGGTCCACTCGCGCGGTGATCGCCTCGCCCTGCAGGAACGGCAGCACGTAATAGCCATGCTCGCGCTTGTGGGCGGGCGTGTAGATCTCCAGCCGTATCCGCACGCCGAACAGCCGCTCGGCCCGTTCGCGCCGCCAGATCAGGTTGTCGAACGGCGACAGCAGCGCCTGGGCCCGGACCCGGCGGGGCAGCTTGGCCTCGGGATGCAAAAACGCCTGCTGGTCCCACCCCTTGACCCGCACGGGCGTCAGCGCGCCGGCCTCGACCAGCTCCGCCAGACGCGCCCGGGTCTGCGCCACCGGCATGCGGAAATAGTCGCGCAGGTCCCCCTCGGTCGCCACGCCCATGGCCGCCGCGGCGATCATCAGCAGCGCCCGGTGCGCGTCCTCCTCGCTGGGCGTCGGGGCGTCCAGCACCGCGGCCGGCAGCACCCGCTCGGTCAGGTCATAGACCCGCTCGAACCCGCGCCTTGTCTTGGTGGTGATGAAGCCGGCCCAGAACAGCCATTCCAGCGCCCGCTTGCCATCGCTCCACTCCCACCAGCCAGGCTTGCCCTTGGTCCCGTCGGTGAAATCGCCGCCGGTCACCGGGCCGCGCTTTTCGATCTCGTCCAGGATGTTGTCGATATAGTCCCGCCGTTCGCGCCCGAACCGCGCCAGCCCGGTCCAGGTCTCGCCCGCCATGGCCCGCTCCATGCGCCAACGGAACAAGGGCTGCATGGCCAGCGGCATCAGTGAGGCCTCATGCCCCCAATATTCGAACAGCGACGGCTTTTTGCCCCACGCCTCTTTCTCGAGCAGCGCCTGCGGATAGGCCCCCAGCCGCGAGAACGTCGGCAGATAATGGGTCCGCACCAGCACATTGACCGAGTCGATCTGGATCACGCCCGTCCGGTCCAGCACCCGATGAAAATGCCGCCGTGTGGGAACGCAGCTCGGCCGAGCGTCGGTGAAACCCTGGGCGGCCAGCGCGATCCGGCGGGCCTGGGCGGCGGAGAGGTCGGGACTCATGCTGGGGAGGTTAGCGGGAGTTCGCGGATTGTTCTAGGGGCCGACGGATTGGCAGGCGTTTATACAATCCGCGCATGACGCCTTCTCCAGCGCCGTCACCTCACCGTCCGCCAGCTTGATCGAGAACCTGCTAAGCTTGTCGTCCAGATGAGCCGTTTCGAGGTTCCGACGATCGGCGACGCCGGCGCATTTATTTAACGTGCGGACCGGCCCATTGGCCAATCTTGAACGAGATGGCGCCTACCGCAGCAAGGGCCGCAAATACAGAGCCGATTAACCCGGCGAACTGAGCCGATGTTAGTTGTTTCACTAGATATCCAATTTTCAATTTACCTGGGTCTATTTCCTCCGATTCTGCTTCGGCCGATCTATTTTTAACATATGACATCCACTCGTTGAATATTTGCCTAAATTCATCAGTTAGTAGTAGGTTTGGCGTCAGTTCTTTCTGTAGAGCCACCCATTCCAATCGCGTGCTGAGCATCCCTTGCCGCTTTAGTTCAGGTTGGATGAGGGTCAAGATCGGCACTCGCTGTGCATAAGCCATTGCCGCCTCCATTTGATTCCAAATGGTAGGATGGGATTCGTTCGCGACTTCCTGAGGGTT
>Ga0302314_10022931_pt1 | contig 10216 bp, 9 predicted proteins | sample III_Palsa_N2_3_FD_200533 | JGI IMG/M metagenome (GOLD analysis project Ga0302314, IMG submission 200533) | Peat permafrost microbial communities from Stordalen Mire near Abisko, Sweden - III_Palsa_N2_3 | ecosystem: Environmental > Terrestrial > Soil > Palsa > Peat permafrost | place: Sweden... | reverse complement strand
CAGGCCGATGGCGTCTACGAAGGCGGAAAACAGCGCCACGTCGCCCAGAATCATCACCAGGTCGTCACGCCCGCCGGCCGCCGCGGCGCGCCAGGCTAGGGCGGCGACCTCGCCATCGGCCTCGGGGTTGCGACCGCCGCCAAAGACCTCCAGCCCGATCTGCAGGAACTCTTCGGCGCGGTCGGAGCCGCGCGGCGCGACGCGGAAGGCCTTGCCCTCATAGAGATAGCGCCCATCGGCGCGGCCCTCGGCGATGTGGGCGCGGGCGATGGGGATGGTGAAGTCGGGGCGCAGGCAGGCGTCCTCGCCGTCGCCCTGCACCAGGAAGAGTCGCCCGCGCATGGTCTCGCCGGCGAGGTCCAGCATCAGGCTGAGCGGCAGCATGACCGGCGCGTCGACGAAGGGCGCGCCCAAAAGCGCGAAGGGCGCGCGGATCGCCGCCAACGCCTCGGGCGGCACGGAGGGCTCGAGCCTCATGGGGCGGCCTCGAGGATCCGTTGAATGGTCGCGACCAGCTCGTCGCGCCGCACCGTGACCTGGCCAGGGCGCTCGCCGCGCCAGCTCTGATTGTCGCTGACCTTGGCCGCCAGTTCGCGGCCCAGGTCGAGGTCCTTGATGGTCACCTGGCCAGCCGCGCGCTCGTCGCCGCCGACGATAACCGCGGCGGGGGACAGCCGGCGGTCGGCATAGCGCATCTGGGCCTTCATGCCTGAGGAGCCGAGATAGACCTCGGCGGCGACGCCGGCGGCGCGCAGTTCGGCGGCCATGGCGAAATAGTCGGCCATGCCCTCGGCGTCGAAGGCGATGATCACCACCGGCCCGCGCGGGCGCGCCGCCTCGGCCCGGCCGGCGGCGCGCAGCGCGGCGGCCAGGCGCGAGACGCCGAAGGAACAGCCGGTCGCCGGAACCGGCTCGCCGGTGAACCGGGCCACCAGGTCGTCATAGCGTCCGCCGCCGCCCAGCGAGCCGAAGCGCACGGGCTTGCCGCGTTCGTCGAGGGTCTCGATCAGCAAGTCGGCCTCGAACACCGTGCCGGTGTAATATTCCAGCCCGCGCACGATCGAGGGGTCGAACGTCGCCCGCGTCTCGTCGACGCCGAGGCTGACCAGGGCCTGATGAATTTTCGACAGCTCGGCCAGGCCCTCGTCACCTTCGGCCGAGCCGCCGATGACATTGGCCAGCCGGTCCAGGGTCTCCGGCCGTGGCCCCGCGCCGGCCGCGACAAAGGCCAGCACCCGTTCCGCCGCCGCGGAAGTCAGGCCCGCGCCCTTGGTGAAGTCGCCGGACTCGTCCTTGCGGCCCGGCCCGAGCAGCAGCGCAACGCCTTCCGGCCCTAACCGGTCCAGCTTGTCCACCGCCCGCAGCACCACCAGCTTCTGTTTGGCGTCGACCGCGCCCGCTGAGGTCAGCAGGCCGTTCAAGAGCTTGCGGTTATTGATCTTGATCACCGCCTGCCCGCGCGGAAGCCCGGCGGCCTCCAGGCCCTCGACCATCATGGCGATCATCTCGGCGTCGTCCTCGGGCCGGGCCGAGCCCACCGTGTCGGCGTCGCACTGGATGAATTCGCGATAGCGGCCGGGGCCGGGCTTTTCGTTGCGCCAGACCGAGCCCACCGCATAGCGGCGGAACGGCTTGGGAAGGGTCTCCCAGTTCTCGGCGACGAACCGGGCCAGCGGCGCGGTCAGGTCGTAGCGCAGCGCCATCCACTGCTCGTCGTCGTCCTGCAGGGCGAAGACGCCCTCGTTCGGACGGTCGGCGTCCGGCAGGAACTTGCCCAACGCGTCGGCATATTCGAAACCGCCGGTGGCCAGCGGCTCGAAGCCATACCGCTCATAGACGGCCGAAACGGCGTCCACGATGCGTCGCTCGGCGGCGATGTCATCGGCGCGCTTGTCGACGAAGCCCTTCGGAGCGCGGGCTTGGGGACGGAAGGCCTCGGTCATGGCGCGCCGCATAAAGGATCGCGGGCGGGCGGGCAAGGAACGGCGGCGCTGGCGCGGCCCCAGTAGCGGCTCGTTTACCCTGACTTGATAAGGCAGGGGGCGACGGATCGCCCTCAAAGTCCAAGGACCACGCCCATGTCATGCGATGTCGCGCTCGCCGCTTTTCTGGTCTTCGCCCAGGCCGGCCCCACCGCCGCCGCGCCACCGCCAGTGGCCGCCATCGCCGATGCGGCGCCCGCCTCGGTGGCCGGCGAGCCGCTGTTCGCCGACATCGTCGGGCGCGCCGGGAGTTTGAGAGGTCAGGTCGATGCCTATCGCAAGAGTCTCTCTAGCGCGAGCGAGGCCATCACGCTTCCCGCCTTCGGTCAGTTCAGCCAGTCGATCACCGAGCTTTCGCTGCTCGACGAAAAGGGCCATGGGGTGCTGGTGGCGCGCGGCTCGAAGGATGATCTGAAGTGCATTCTGCACGGCATTTCCCAGGACCTGCCGGGCAAGCTCGCCGCCGTGGCCGCGGCCAAGACCGGCCATGACCAGGATACGGCCCTGCGCGACATGTCCTTCCTGCTCAGGGACAATGTCGAGGTGATCACCGCTCCGCCCCAACCGGCGGCTTAAGGCGGCAGCCTAAGACGCGGCGGCCTTCTGGGCGGCGTCGACCACCGTCCCCTCGGTCAGGATCTGCGGCAGCACGGCGGGATCGCCGCCGCCGGCCGGATACATAAGATAGAGCGGCACGCCGGCGCGGCCGTGCGCGGCCAGGGTCTGTTCGATCATGGCGTTGCGGTCGGTCCAGTCGCCGACCAGATAGACCACGCCCGCCTTGCCGAAGGCGTCGGCCGCCTTGCCGCCGGATAGCGCCACGCGGTCGTTGACTTGGCAGGTGACGCACCAGGCGGCGGTGAAATTGACGAAGACCGGCTTGTGCTCGGCGCGCAGCTCGGCCAGCCGGTCTGGCGAGAAGGGCTGCGAGGCGAGGGCCGCCGGCGTCGGGGCGGCGGGCCAGAAGGCCGCGCCAAGCGCGAGCGCGATGGCGACGCCCGACGCCGCGAGCGCCGGAGCCGCGCGGGCGCCGCCGATGCGGGCGCGTTGGCCGGCGCCGTAGAGCCAGGCGGCGAGGCCGGTCAGCACGGCGGCGGCGAACAGGCTGGCCAGGCGCGTGGAGCCGGCGCTCTGGGCATAGACCCAGGCCAGCCAGGCGGCGGTGGCGTACATCGGAAAGGCCAGCGCCTTCTTCAGCCCCTCCATCCAGGCGCCCGGCCGCGGCAGGCGGCTGAGCAGGGCCGGGGCGAAGGCCAGGATCACAAAGGGCGCGGCCATGCCCAGGGCAAGCGCCAGGAAGACGCCGAGCGCGAGGACGGGGCCTTGCGTCAGGGCGAATCCGACGGCGGCGCCCATGAAGGGGGCTGTGCAGGGGGCGGCGACGGCGACCGCGAGGACGCCGGTGAAGGCCGCGCCCAGCGCGCCGCCGCGATCGGCGGCCTCAGCGTTGCCGGCGGCGGCCTGCAAGGACGTTCCCGCCTCGAACACGCCGGAGAGGTTCAGCGCCACCAGCAGCATGACCAGGGTCAAACCGGCCAGGATGACGGGGGACTGCAGCTGAAAGCCCCAGCCGACCGCTTCGCCCGCCGCGCGCGCGGCGATCAGGGCGCCGGCCAGGGCCAGGAAGGTCGCCACCACCCCGCCGAGATAGGCCAGGCCCTGGATGCGGGCGGCGTTCGGCTCATGGGCGTGGCGGGCGAGCGAGGCCGCCTTCATCGCCAGCACCGGGAAGACGCACGGCATCAGATTGAGAATCAGCCCGCCGATGAAGGCCAGGCCCATGGCGACGGCCAGCTGGCCGAGGCTGGCCGGCGCGCCCATCGGCGCCGGCGGCGGGCCAAGACCCGCGGCGCCGGCCAGGGGCGGCCCCGGCGGCGCTGTGACCTCGAACACCCGGTCGCCGAGCGACAGCACGCCGGCCAGGTTCGCCGGCGGCTTGCCGTTTTTGAATGCCGAGCCGGGGGCGAGCGACAGGGTAAGCCCATTCGGGCCGCGCTCGATGACCTGCGGCGCCGCGGCGTCGATGGCCTCGCCGTCATAGGGGTAGAAATAGGCCCCGGTGAAATTCTCGCCCTTCAGCGGCGCCCCGGCGATGCTCAGCTTGATGGCGCTGGCGCCGGGCGTCATCGCCGCCGTCAGGGCCGGCGAGGCGTGCGGCGCGGCCGCCAGGGTCGCGGCGATCAGCGGTCCCCAATGCGGCTCGGCCGGCGGATTGGCGGCCACCACCGGCAGATCGAGGCTCAGATCGGCGTCAGTCGGCACGCAGACGTCCTGGCAGACCAGGAAGGCGGCATGCGCCTTCAGCGTCACGGTCTGGCCCGGCTTGGCGTCCTTCGGCGCGGTCAGCGTCACGGGCAGCAGCACGGCGCCGGTATAGCCGTAGTCCATCAAGGGACCGATCTTCAGCTGCCGCGGCGCGGGCCAGACGATGGCCTCCGTCGTCCAGCCGGCCGGCAGGGTCCAGTCCAGCGTGGTCGCCTCACCGGAATCACCGGGATTGCGCCAATAGGTGTGCCAGCCAGCGTCGATCTCCTGGCGCAGCGCCACCTGGATGGCCCCGCCGGGCGCGACGGCCGTGTGGTCGGCGACCAGTTCGGCGGTGAGGTGGGCGGCTCGCACCGGCGCGGCCTGGGCGAGGACCGGCGCCGTGAGGGCGACGCAAACAGCCGCGAGCGCCCGCCCGACCCTGCAAAGGAAGGTTCCGTTCACCATGTGAGAGCTATAGCTCCGTCTGGACACCGACAAGCCGCAAGGGAAGTCCATTGCCCGCTCATTTCGAAGATATCGAGGTCGGCCAGGTGGTCGCGCTGGGCTCTATGCCGCTCAGCGAAACCATGCTGGAGAATTACAACGCCACCTTCGCGCGCGACCGCGACCTGAGCGAAGGCGCCAGCGAGGCGCTGGTCTACACCATCTGGTCGAGCCTGGACGAGGCGGCCTCGGCCGATTGGCCGCAGACCAAACGCCTGGCGGTCGACGCCCTGCGCTGGGGCCGCACGCCGCCGGTTGGCGACACCCTGCGCGGGCGCATGACGGTGATGGGCAAGGACCCGGTAGGCGCCGGCAAGGGCATCGTCTTCGCCCAGCACGATCTGCTGGACCAGGCCGGCCGGCTCGTCTTCTCCTGCCTGACCCGAAGTCTGTTCGCGTGCCGCGAGGATTGAACGGGCCTTCTAGAGGGTCTGCCCGCGGCGCGTGAGCGATTCGGCGACCAACCGGTCCCAGCAGAACAGCGAAATCAGGTGGGCGTAGATCTGGCCAAGCCCGCCATTGTCGCGCAGTTCCAGGAATTTGTCGGTTGGCAGCGCCTTCAACTTCTCTTCCGAGACCCCGAAGAACTCCGCCACCAGTTGCGGTTCTCCGGCCACGCCCTCGGCCATGCGCGGGGTGAAGGTGGTCTGGCGGCTTTCGAACAGGTCAAGGTCGGTAAGCATCTTGACGAACAGGTCGGTCTGACGCCGGTCGGCGTCGAACTGGCCGCAGAACTCGATGCAGCTCTTGGTGAATTCCGTCGGCTGGCCGTTCTCGAACAGGGGCACGTCGCCGCCGCCCTCGATCCAGAGATCGGAAGCGCGATCGATGCAGACCACCATCTTCTGCGCCACTTCGTCGAGGGCGCCGACAAAGGGGTAGCGGCGGATGAAGGCCGGCACATAGACGCCGGGGCGATAGCCGCCGTCCTCGGCGACGAACAGGTTTTCCCCGGCGGTAATGCCGACGACGGCCAACGGCGCGCGGGCCTCGCCGGCGAAGATGATCGGATAGTTGACGGACGCCGGGCCAAACTCCCCGACGTGCAGCGGGACGAAATGCTGCTTGGCGACGAAGCCGAACGGCTTGTCGGTCTTGCTCAGGCCCAGATTGCCATGCCGGCGCGCGTCGAGCGGCTCAGGCCGTTCATACAGCAGCACATTGCCGGAGACGGGGTTGGGTTGCGGGTCGTTTGCGGCCATGAAAAGCACCGGATATCTGGCGTCAGGGCGCGGACGCCCAAGGTCGGCGGCTTCTAGCGGATCGGCTTGCAACGGGCAATGCGGCGCGATTGCCGGCGCGCAAAGGCTTGCGCCGGCCGGCCTCCTTCGCCTTCAATGGAGAAAACCAGGAGGGACGTCCGATGCCGATCGATTATCCGCAGGTGCTTGAGCGCCGCACCGAAGGCGAGGGCGCCTGGACCAACCAGGAAACCATGCTCTACGCGCTCGGCGTCGGCATGGGCGCCGACCCGATGGACGAGAAGGAGCTGGCCTTCGTGTTCGAAAAGGACCTGAAGGCGCTGCCGACCTTCGCCTCCGTCATTCGGGCCCGACCGACCAGTTCGACAGGCCCCGAGGCCCGCATGCAGCTCAATCCGCTGCTCATCGTCGACGGCGAGCGCAACATCACCTTCCACAAACCGATCCCCGCCGCCGCCAAGGTCAAGAGCAAGGGCCGCGTGCTCGGCGTCTTCGACAAGGGCAAGGATAAGGGCGCGGTCGTGGTCAACGAGACCATCATCACCGACGAGGCCGGCGATCCCATCGCCACCATCCACGCCTCGCTGTTCGCCCGCGGCGACGGCGGGTTCGGCGGACCTTCCGAAGGCCAGCCCGAGCCGCACACCGTGCCGACGCGCGCGCCCGACCGCTCGGTCGATATCGTGACGCGTCCGGACCAGGCGCTGATCTATCGGCTCTCCGGCGACTACAACCCGCTGCACGCCGATCCGGACTTCGCCCGCCGCGCCGGCTTTCCACGGCCGATCCTGCACGGGCTCTGCACCTATGGCATCACCTGCCGCGCGGTGCTGCAGACCTATGCCGACTACGACGCGGCGGCGATCAAGAGCCACGCGGCGCGCTTCTCCTCGCCGGTCTTCCCGGGCGAGACCATCACGGTCGACCTGTGGCAGGACGGGCCGGTGATCTCGTTCGAAGCCCGCATCGCCTCGCGTGGGGTGACTTGCATCAAGAACGGCAAGACGGTTCTCGGCTAGGGCGCGTCACGAAGCTGTCGCGCCGCGGCGCTTAGTAGGCCGCCGTCCTTCGGAGTCGATTTGTCATGCTTCGCCATCTGCTTCCGCCGTTCGCCGCGGCGGGTCTTGCCTTCGCCACCTTCGCGCTTGCCCAACCGGCGCCGGTCAACGGCTATCTGACCCCTGACACAACTCCGCAGACTCTGCGCATCCTGCCGCCACCGCCCGCGGCAGGATCGGGCCGGGCGGCGGACGACAAGGCCGTTTTTGACAGAACCCGCGCCCTGGCCGGGGGCGAACGCTGGGCGCTGGCGACCACCGACGCCGATCTTGGCCCGCGCGCCGGCATGTTCGCCTGCGCCCTCGGGGTGACGCTGGACGGGACGAATGCGCCAAGGCTCGACGCTATGCTGCATCACATGGCGCCGGACGCGCGCGCCGTGGTCGATCCGCCGAAGGACAGCTTCAACCGGCCAAGGCCCTATGTCGCCGCGGGCGGCGGCCCCGCCATCTGCGTGCCGAAGACGGACAGCCTGGCGAAAAGCGCCTCCTATCCGTCCGGCCATTCGACGGTGGCTTGGGCCTGGGGCCTGATTCTGGCCGAGATCGCGCCTGATCGTGCGACCGACATCCTGATGCGGGCGCGCGAGATCGGCGACAGCCGGATTATCTGCGGGGTGCACTATCTGAGCGACGTCGAGGAGGGCCGAACCAACGGCTCGATCCTGGTCGCGGCCCTGCACGGCAGCCCCGAATTCAAGGCCGATCTGGAGAAGGCTCGCGCGGAGGTCGCCGCCGCCCGCGCCTCGCCTCACGCCAGCCCCTCGGGCTGCGCCGCCATCGAGGCGGCCGAGGCGCATCCGCCCTATTAGGCGAGCCGCTCGATCCGATAGACCACGTGCGCGCGTAGCGGATCGTCCGCCGCCAGGTCCGGGTGTTCGAAGTCACGTTCGGCGGCGCGGATCATGCCGATCCGTCGCATCACCGCTTCGGAGCGATGGTTGATCCGGGCGGTCCAGCTGAAGATGGTCGCCACGCCAAGCGTCTCGAAACCCCAGGGCAGCACCGCCGCGGCCGCTTCGCTGGCATAGCCGTGACCCCAGGCTTCGCGCGCGAGCATCCAGCCGATCTCGACCTCGCCCATCATGGGATGTTTCCACTCCGGCGGCTGGCGCCGGCAGCCGACGCGGCCGAGCAGCGCGCCGTCAGCCCGGCTGACGATCGCCAGTTGGCCGTAGCCGTGTTCGGCCCAGAAGGCCGGCATGGCCGCGAAGGCCGCCAGCGCCTGCTCGCGCGTGCGCGGCCCGCCCAGCCATTCACTCACCGCCGGATCGCAGACCATGCGGACGAAGGGCTCGCGGTCCGCTTCGGCCCAGGGCCGCATGGTCAGACGCCCGGTCTCGATCATGCCGGCCTGGGCTCGGTGAGAGCGCCGTACAAGTCGGGACGGCGGTCGCGGAAAAAACCCCAGGCGGCGCGGTGCCGGGCCATGAAGTCGAGGTCGAAGCTGGCGACGGCGACACCCTCGTCGTCCGGGCCGAGATCGGCGACCAGGTCGCCGCGATGGTCGCAGATGAAACTCGACCCATAGAAGCGCTGGCCGCCGCCGGGATAGTCGTCCCAGGGCTCGAAGCCGGTGCGGTTGGCGCCGGCGACCGGGATGATGTTGGAAACCGCGTGACCCTGCATGGCGCGCCGCCAGGGCAGGGCGGTGTCGAGGCTCGGATCGTGCGGCTCGGTGCCGATGGCCGTCGGATAGAGCAGCGCCTCGGCGCCCATCAGGGTCATGGCGCGGGCAGCTTCCGGATACCACTGGTCCCAGCAGATGCCGACGCCGAGCCGGCCGACCTTCGTGTCCCAGACCCGGAACCCGGTGTCGCCGGGGCGGAAATAGTATTTCTCCTGATAGCCGGGGCCATCGGGGATGTGGCTCTTGCGATACAGGCCGAGCAGCGACCCGTCGGCGTCGATCATCACCAGGCTGTTGAAATAGTGCGGCCCCTCGCGCTCGAAGATCGAGATGGGCAGAACCACGCCCAGCTCGGCCGCCAGCGGCGCCAGGGCGGTGACGCAAGGGTGGGTGCGCCATGGATGGGCCTCAGCGAACCAGCGCTCTTCCTGGCGAACGCAAAAGTAAGGGCCCTGGAACAGCTCCGAGGGCAGGATAACCTGCGCCCCGGCGGAGGCGGCCTCGCGGATCAAGTCTACGGTGCGGCCGATATTGGCGGCGAGGTCGTCGCCATAGGCGCTCTGCAGCACGCCGAGGCTCAAGGTCCGGCTCATGCCGCCGGCTCCTCGCGGCTGATGCAGTGGAAGGAGCCGCCGCCGCTGAGCAACGCGCGCGACGGCAGGCCAATGACGGTGCGTTCGGGAAAGAGGCTCTGCAGGGTGTCGAGCGCGAAGGCGGCGGCTCTGGTCTCATAGACCGGGGCGATCACCGCGCCATTGGCGATGATGAAGTTCATGTGCGAGGCCGGCAGCACCGTCCCGTCCTCGTCCTCGATGCGGCCGGGCGAGGCGATGCGGGCGACGGTCAAGGCCGAGCCACGGGCGCCGCGCATGCCGGCGAGGCGCCGAGCGGCGTCGTCATAGACCTCGGCATTGGGATCATTGCGGCCCCAGGCCACCGGGCAGGCGACGACGCCCGGCGCCACGAAACGGGCCAGGTTGTCGACATGGCCGTCGGTGTGGTCGTTGGCCAGGCCATCGCCCAGCCAGAGCACCGCCCGCGCCCCCAGGCTGGCGGTCAGGGCCGCCTCGGCCTCGACCTCGCTCCAGCCGTCGTTGCGGTTCGGATTGAGCAGGCACTGGCGGGTGGTCAGCACCGTGCCGAAGCCGTCGTGGTCGAGCGCGCCGCCCTCCATGACGCAGGGCGCGGTGCGCAAGGGCGCGCCGGTGGCGGCGGCGATCTGCTCGGCGACGATGTCGTCGTCCTCCAGCTCGTACTTGCCGCCCCAGCCGTTGAAGCGGAAGGCCTGGGCGGTGAACACCCCGTCGCGCTCCATGAAGATCGGCCCAGTGTCGCGCAACCAGATGTCGCCGAAGAGTCCGCGGACGATCTCGATCCCCGTGGCGTCATCGAGCAGAGCGCGGGCGGCCGTCTCGGCCGCTTCGCCACGCACCATCAGCCGCACCCGCTCCTTGCCCGGCCCGGCCAGCGCGCGGGCCAGGGCGGCGGTCTCAGCCTGGGCCGGCTCGAGATTCTCCTCCCACAGCTCCGCATGGCTCGGAAAGCCCAGCCACATCGCGCGATGCGGCGACCACTCTGCGGGAACGGGCGCGA
>Ga0302314_10022930_pt1 | contig 10216 bp, 5 predicted proteins | sample III_Palsa_N2_3_FD_200533 | JGI IMG/M metagenome (GOLD analysis project Ga0302314, IMG submission 200533) | Peat permafrost microbial communities from Stordalen Mire near Abisko, Sweden - III_Palsa_N2_3 | ecosystem: Environmental > Terrestrial > Soil > Palsa > Peat permafrost | place: Sweden... | reverse complement strand
CGCGAGGAGCACTCCGAGGCGCAGAAACGCGCCGGCGCCAACGTCAAGAACGACGTGTCGGTTCCGGTCTCGCACACCCCCGCTTTCATCGCCGAAGCAACCGCCGCCTGCGTGGCGCTGATCCCGGGCATCCGCGTTGCCCCGTTCGGCCACCTCGGCGACGGCAATACTCACTTCAATTTAATTCAGCCCGAAGGGGCCGACGGTGCGGCCTTTCTCGCTCGCGCGGACGAGATCATGCATGTGGTAAACGACGTAGTGCGCAAGCACGACGGCAGCTTTTCCGCTGAACACGGCATCGGACAGTTGAAAACCGATATGCTGGCGCAGTGGCGTGGCGGCGCCGAGCTCGATCTGATGCAGAAGATCAAGCGCGCGATCGATCCGGGGGATCTGATGAATCCGGGCAAGCTTCTGCCCGCGCGCGATCACGGCTAACATCGCGACATGCGTCTTCTCCCCGGGTCCCTGCTCCATCGCTACGTGCTGCGCCAATTGCTGTGGGGGCTGCTCGCCTCCACCGTCGCACTGGTCGCGCTGATGTGGCTGGTACAGTCGCTCCGCTTCGTCGAGCTGGTGGTGAACCGCGGCTTGTCGCTCTGGGTGTTTCTCAACCTCACCGGGCTCCTGGTGCCGCAGCTGATCGCGTTCGTGCTGCCGGTCACCACTTTCGCCGTGGTCCAGGCGGTGTATCAGCGCATGGCCACCGACCGCGAGCTCACCGTGATGCGCGGCGCCGGCCTGTCGCCGCTTTCGCTTGCCAGGCCAGGGCTGGTGCTGGGGCTTATCGCGCTTGTGCTAAGCGCGGTTCTAACCAACTGGCTGGTGCCGCTCTCCTACGGCAGGTTCCGCGAGGACCAGTTCGAGATCCGCAACCGCATGGCGGCCTATCTGCTGGAGGATGGCGTATTCACCCAGATGTCGGACGGGCTCACCGTGTTCGTGCGCCGCCGCGACGCCGACGGCGAGTTGCACGGCGTACTGATCGACGACGCGCGCAACCCGGCCTCTGAATCCACCATCTTCGCCGAGCGGGGCGTGATCGCCGACGGTCCCGACGGCCCGCGGGTCTTGCTGCTCCGCGGCAGCCGCCAGCAGATCGATCACAGCACAGGACGGCTCGACGTGCTGAGCTTCGAGCAGGAACTGATCGATCTCGGCGAAGGGCCAAAGGCAGACGAGACCCGCGAACGCGATCCCGATGAGCTGTCGATGTCCGAACTGCTAAACCCCGCGCCCGGCAGCGTCACGCCGCAGGTCTTGCCCAAACTGCTGGTCGAGGCCCATCGCCGGCTGGCCTCGCCGTTTTCGGCCCTGTCGTTTGCGCTGGTAGCGCTGGCTTCGGTGCTGACCGGGGCGTTTTCACGGCACGCGAACTATGTTCGCCCGACCATTGCGATCCTGGCGGTCGTGGGGATATTGGCGCTGCAGCTGGCGGCGCAGAATGTCGCCGGCCATAATCTAGGCCTGGTGCCGCTGATCTGGTTGGCCGCGATCGGTCCCGGCGTGGTCGCCGGCGTAATCCTGTTCGCGCCGGAGCCCGCGCCTGCTCGTCCATACGCGCCGCGCCCCGCCTCGCTCAAGGCGGGAGGTCGGGTCTGATGTCGGGCACGCTCGCGATCTACATCACGCGGCGCTTCGCGCTTGAGGTCATGGGCATGCTGGCGGCACTTTCGGTGCTGTTCGCACTGTTCGATTTCATCGAACTGCTCCGCCGCGCCACCAGCCACCCCGAGGCGACGCTGGGGATTCTGACCAAGATCACGGTGCTGCATATCCCCTGGACCGCCCTGCAGCTGTTGCCTTTCGCGGTCCTGCTCGGCGGAATTTCGTGCTTCTGGCGGCTCAATCGCAGCTCGGAGCTGGTGGTGATCCGCGCCACCGGGCTTTCCGCCTGGCAGTTTCTCGCAGCTCCCGTCGCCGCCGCGGTGGTGATGGGTGCCGTCGCCACCTTCGCGGGCAGCCCGATCTCGTCGGCCTGCTACAATCTCGCCGAGCGACTGGATAATCACTACATCCGCGATACGCAGGGACCGATCAGCCTCGACGGCGGCGAAATCTGGCTGCGCCAGGATGACAACGGATTCCTGCCGGGCGGTTCGGCGATCCTGCACGGACATCAAGTGGGGCTGATCGACGGCCGGCTGGTGGCGGGCAGCGTGAGCCTGTTCCGGCTCGACGCGCAGGACCGGCTGATCGAGCGGGTGGAAGCGGCCAATTCCGTGCTCTACAGCGGCTATTGGGACTTCGTGAAAGCGCGCGAGATCAAGCCCGATCAGCTGCCTGGCCCGCTCATCGTCCACCTGCCGGTGCGCACCGACCTTACCCTCGCGCGGGTGCAGCAGAGCTTCGCCTCGCCTGACACGCTATCGGTCTGGGCGCTGCCCGGCTTCATCCGGCTGATGGAGCGGGCGGGATTCTCCTCGGTGCGGCACCGGCTGCACTTCCAGACGCTACTCGCGCTGCCTCTACTCGCCGGCACCATGGCGCTGGTCGCGGCGGGGTTTTCGATGCGCCCGACCCGGCGCGGCGGCGTGGCACGCATGCTAAGCGGCGGCGTGGCGGCGGGATTCGCGCTATTCGCCTTCTCCAAATTCGCCGCCGAGTTCGGCTCCTCCGGCGCCCTGCCCGCGCTGCTCGCCGCCTGGGCACCCGCTGCCGCCGGCATGCTGCTCGCGGTCACGCTGCTGCTCCATCTCGAGGACGGATGATGCCGGACCGCCGCATCAGCATCCGCCTCGGCTTGCTGGCAGCGTCGGCGCTGTGCTGGTTCGCGCCGGCCCTGGCGCAGCAAAGCGCGGCCAAGCCCGGCGCGGCCAAAGCCACGGCGCCCAAGCCCGCCGGCAGCGCGCAGAACAAGAGCAACCCGATCGGCTTCATCGCCGACAAGCTCGACTATGGCAGTTCTAGCAACATCGTGATCGCGAGCGGCCATGTGCAGGCGTGGCAAGGCGACCAGATCCTGCTCGCCGACAGCATCACCTTCTATCGCGCCACCGGCCAGGCGGTCGCGCGCGGCCATGTGGTGATGGTGCAGCCGGGCGGTCAGGTGATGTTCGCCAACTACGCCGAACTATCGCAGAACATGGAAAACGGCATCTTCACCAAGGTCTCGGCGCGGCTCGCCGACAACGGCAAGCTGGTCGCCAACGCCGGACGGCGCATCAACGGCAAGCTGAACGAGCTGTCGCGTGCGGTCTACACCGCCTGCAACCTGTGCAAGACCGATCCCAGCCGCGCCCCGGAATGGCAGATCACCGCCGACGACGCGGTGCAGGACCTCGAGCACAAGGAAGTCGAATATTGGGACGGCACGATCGAGATGTGGGGCGTGCCGGTGGCGTGGTTTCCCTATTTCTCCCACCCCGATCCTTCTGTTAAGCGCCAGAGCGGCTTTCTGGTGCCGAGTTATGGGTTCGATTCGGAATATCTCGGCAGCTATATAAAGATACCCTACTACTGGGTGATCAACGGCGATTCCGATCTCACCATCACGCCTACCATCGCCTCCGGGTCGGGTCCCGATGTCGATCTCACCTACCGCCAGCGCTTCAATAACGGCGACGTCACCGCGGACGTGATGGGCGGACGCGATCTGGGCGCGGCGCAGGGGCTGCTCAACGCCACCGGCGCCTTCGCCCTCAACAACAGCTGGCGCTACGGATTTTCCGCCGACACCGTGACCGCGGTGACCTACCTGCGCGACACCGACCAGGCGGTGCCCGACTTCATGGAAAGCAATGCCTACCTCGAAGGCTTCGGCATAGGTTCGTGGGCCAAGCTCAACGTCACCGCCTATCAATCCACCACCACGACCACGTCGCAGAGCACGCTGCCCTACGTGATGCCGCGGGCCCAGTACAGCTACTACAACGTGATCGATCCGATCGGTGGCAGGCTTACGGTCGACACCGGGTTCATCAACGTGCTGCGCGAAACCGGCACCAACACCGCCCGCGCGAATATCGACTTCAACTGGCAGCGGCAGTTCATCGATCCGCTCGGCGGGGTGTGGAACTTCCGTGCCAATGACACCAACGCCTATTATTCGGCCTTCTCGCTCAATCAGACCCCGAGTTGGTCGCCGCTGCGCGAGGCCCAGACCGCGCAGAGCGCTCCGGCCGCGGCGTTGCTGTGGCGGTTCCCGCTACTACGGGCGGACCAGAGCGGCACCGGCTCCGAATTGATCGAGCCAATCGTGCAGCTGGTCGCGGAACCCCGCGAGGGCGACTGGCGCAACCGGCGCGTTCCGAACGAGGACAGTCTCGATCTCGACTTTTCCGATTCCAATCTGTTCGCGATCAATCGCTACGACGGTGTCGACCGCCAGGACGGCGGCAGCCGGGTGGACGCCGCGCTCCACGGCGCCTGGTATGGCGCCAGCAACGGCGTCGATATCCTGTTCGGCCAGTCCTTCCGCGCCATCAACGACAATCTCGCGGTGCTGCCCGGCAGCGGCCTCGGCGGCTACCGTTCGGACTACGTCGGCCACGTCAATTTCAATTGGGGGAGCTTGGCCACTCTCAGCTATCGCACCCGACTCGATCCGAAAAGCTTCACGCCGCAAATGCAGGACGCCGGATTTACCATCGGGCGAGGATTGTTCGCCCTCAACGGCGGCTATTTCTTCTCCAACACCGATCCCTATAATCTCTATGACAACAACACTCTGCCAAGCAATTATTACACCCACCGCAACGAGATCTATCTTGGTGCATCCAGCCACTGGAACAACTGGAGTGTTTCCGCCGACGCGCGGCGCGATCTGCATTCCGACATGATGGACAGCACCGACGCGCACCTGACCTACGACGACGAATGCCTGATCTTCGACCTGCGCTTCAGCAAGCGCTATACTTCGGTGCTCGGCGACAGCGGCGCCACCAGCGTCCTGCTCACCATTACCCTCAAGACCGTCGGCACCATCGGCTCCCACTCTCTCTGACCGCGAGTACCCACCATGACCACCAGCATTAAATCCCTCCGGCCCCGCCTGCCAGCCGCGTCGCTAGCCGCCTATCTCCTGGCAGCGCCCTTGTTCGCCGGCGCGCTCGTAACCCCGTTGGCGCAGGCCGCGGATTCCGAAACCATCGTCGCGGTGGTGAACGGCGACGTAGTGACCCAGGGCGACGTCGATGCCAGGGCGCGGCTGTTCGCGCTGGTAAATAACATCCCGCTGTCGGACGCCGAACTCGCGCGGCTCGACGCCCAGATCAGTCAGCAATTGATCGACGAACGACTGCAGCTGCAGGAAGCCCAGCAGCTCAAGATCGCGGTGCCGGACGCCGAAATCGCCGCGCAGATCGACGATCTCGACAAGCGCAACAACGGCAATCTGCGCGCAGCACTGGCGAAAAACGGCATATCGCTGCGCACCCTGATCGATCAGTTGCGCGCCCAGATCGCCTGGAGCCAGGTGCTGCGCGCGGAAATCGGCGAGCAAGCGGAGGTGACGCCGGGCCAGATCGACCAGCGTATGGCGCTCGAAAAAGCCGCCAACGGCCAACCCGAATATGAGGTCGCGCAAATTTTCGTGCCGATCGAAACCCCCTCGCGCGCCGGCGCCGCCAAACGCTTCGCCGACGCGGTGACCGACCGTCTGCGCGGCGGCGCCGCATTCGCCAACGTCGCCGAAGAATTCAGCCAGAGCGAGGACGCGCTGTCCGGCGGCGAGCTCGGTTGGGTGCGCCCCGTCGAGCTTGACGACGCGGTCGCCGACATCGTGACCCAAATGCCGGTGGGCGCGATCAGCAACCCAATCCGCGTGCCCGGCGGCTACGCGATCGTGACGCTCGAGGGCAAGCGCACCGCCGGGATGGAAATGGTAACCATGGCCACGGTGCGCGAGGCGTTCTTCCCGTTCACCAGCCAGCTTATCCCAAGCGCCCCGACCGAGCAGCAAAAAAACGCGCTGCTGGCGGCGCAGAAACTTTCCACCACCGCCCACGATTGCGCCACGGTCGAAGCAGCGAACGCGGCACAGGGCTCGGTGCAACCTTCGGATCCCGGCGAATTGCCGCTGGAGCGACTGTCGAACCCGGCGATGAAACGGATTCTAACCAGCCTGAAAATCGATCAGCCGAGCACGCCACTGATGTCGCTGAACGGCATCCTGGTGATGATGGTGTGTAGCGAGAAACAAGAGAATATCGCGGAAGTCACCCGCACCGATATGGCGAATCGTATTCTCGATGAGCGCGTAGACCGGCTTGCGCGTAAACTGCAGCGTGATCTCGAGCGCCAGGCGATTATTACGCGCTACGGAGTGGCGGCGGACGAGGATAATGATCAGACATAGAAAAGAGAAAGTCTTCTTTTTTGAAAAAAAGAAGCAAAAAACTTTTGGACGACGCAGAGACAGCACCGCGTGACCGGGGCCTTGCCGAATCTGCGGGAAGTTATCGCGAAATACGAACTGGATGCGCGCAAATCGCTGGGGCAGCACTTTCTGCTTGATGAGAACCTGACTGCCAAAATCGTGAGGCTGGCGGGAAATCTCACAGGGCGGCAGGTGATCGAAATTGGACCAGGACCCGGCGGACTCACACGACCGCTGCTGCGTTCCGACGCCGCCCATGTCACCGCGGTGGAAATCGACCGCCGCGCGGCCGCCGCAATCCGCGAACTCGGCGAACAAATGCCCGGGCGGCTGACACTGATCGAACAAGACGCGGTCGGCCTCGATCTGACCACCATCGTGCCGGCGCCGCGCCAGATTATCGCCAACTTGCCTTACAACATCGGATCAGTCCTGCTGGTCGGCTGGTTGCGCCAAGCAGCAAAGTGGGAACGTCTCAGCCTGATGTTCCAACTCGAAGTCGCCGAGCGCATCACCGCCGCCCCCGGCAGCGACAGCTACGGCCGCCTGGCCGTGCTGGCGCAATGGTGCTGCGAAACCCACATCGTGATGCGCATCCCCCCCGAAGCCTTCACCCCGCCGCCCAAAGTCTGGTCCGCAGTGGCCCGGCTCGATCCGCGAAAAAACCAGCCGAATGCTGTATTGTTCAAATCCATGGAACGCGTGACCGCCGCCGCCTTCGGCCAGCGCCGAAAGATGCTGCGCAGTTCGCTGAAGGGTTTCGGTGGAGAAGAGTTGTTGCGCACGGCGGGGATCGATTCGACCCGGCGAGCGGAGACGCTCAGCGTGGCAGAGTTTGAACGGCTGGCGGTGATCATGGCTTCACCGTCGGCTTGACAATTCTAAGGTTAACCCAACCGTAATATCCTGGTAGATTCCCCGCCCGCGCCCCGATTGAGGAGTATCGCCATGGGTACCGTGTCGTGGGCTGAAGCTGTCTCTGGCAATTGGAGCGACGCCGCGGACTGGAAGACCGGCAAGGTCCCCGGCGAGTCCAGCGCGGTCAGGATCGCGGTTCCCGGCACTTATACGTTGACGCTCGACGTCCCGGCCACGATAGCGTCGCTTGCGATTTCGGATACTGGCGCAACGTTCGACATCTCCAACCCATTGACGGTGTCGGGCATTACGAACCTGACGGGCGGCACGATGGAGGTTGCGGTTGGCGGCACCATCACGGGGGGCACCATCGAGGTTGGAGGCGACGCGAGGTTGGATGGCGACGGGGGCACCTTGGCTGGCGTTACCGTCGACGGCGCGCTCGGTCTAAACGCGACCGATGGCAGCCTCACGATCGCCGATGGGATTACATTTGATGGCGTAGATGGAACCGGGCCCGGCGCGATCAACCTGTCTGGCAACGGAGCCAGCTTGATGGTTGAGGGCACAACCACACTCGACAACGCCACCATCACCATTAGCTCCAACCTCGCCACGACCACTCTTGCCGCGGAGGGCGATGGCACACCGGCTATCCTCACCCTTGGAAGCAGCCTCAGTATTGTCGATTCTGGCGGCGGGGTTTTGTTGACCGACGGCGGCGATGCCGGCGACGGTATCGTCAACTTGGGTACGATCACCGACGCGAATGCGGGTGGCCTATTCGAGATAGACGGCAACAGTTTCACCAATGACGGCAGCATGACCGCGTACGAGGTAGATATCGACAGCGACAACGCCTTCAACAGCGGTAACATTTCGGTATTTGTCTTCGGTCTGCTGGAGCTGAATAGCGAAAGTGCCACCAACAGCGGCGGCATCTCAGCACCCGAATACGGCACAGTAGCGTTCAACGGCACTAACTTCACCAACACCGGAGACCTTGCCGCATCCGACGCCAGCACGCTCGAGGCCAACGGCGCCAATTTCACCAACAGCGGCAGCGTCACAGTGTCCGATACCGGCGTTCTAGAGATCAACGGCGGCAGTTTCGATAATACCGACAGTGGCAGCCTAACATTCGACTCAACCTCTACGCTAGAAATCGCCAACGGCGCGACTCTCACCAATGCAGGGACCATCAACTTCGCCAACGGCGCCACACTGGAACTTTCAAACGACGGCACCCTGACCACCGCGCAGCTGCTGGCGATCGTCCAGTACGTGGCATCGGGGGCCCCGGTCGCAACCGTCCTCCTCAATGATGGCACCAATCTCGATAACAGCGGCGCGACACTCGACATCGGTACCGGCGCCGGCATAGGCGCATTAATGTGCGACGGCACCATCACCGGGGGTACCATCGACAATCAAGGGGGGAACTTCAGAGCCAATATCTTATCCAGTGTAAATTTCTCAGGCGGCTTTCAGCTCGGAAATCTTCAAGGCACCACGATCGTCGAAGGGATCAATTTTGAGCCCGCCACTGCCGCCGCCAATATAGAAGACGTCACCGGTCTTAATTCTGCATTATACGTCGATGGCACAACCACTTTGAACAATGCCACAATCAATATCGGCAGCTTCGCCCAGCACGGTGGGACGCTGGCATCGGCGGAAATCGGCGGCCCCGCAGTCCTCACGCTCGGCAACGCGCTCTTCCTTACGCTGGCCGATTCCGGCAATCCTGCCGAGCCAGACTTTGCTTTCCTCGGTGACGCAGGTAACGCCGGCGATGGTATCGTGAATGACGGCGTTATTACTGCCGCGGAGTTGAACGGAGAATTTACGATCTTCGGCAATAGCTTCACTAACGATGGCACTATCGCCGTCAGCAATTACTCTATTTTTGAGATCAGTTCCACTACGCTCGGTAACTTCGCAGACTCTACTCTTAGCGGAGGGACATGGACCGTCGACGCCAACGCGACGCTGCTATTGACTTACGAGGATATTAGCACGCTCGACGCAAATCTTACGCTAAGTGGCGCGGACGCCGTGTTTGCATACGGTACTTACATCAACTATACGACACTCGACAGCACCCTCACCACCATCGCGAGTGGCGGCGCGTTGAACCTGCTAGACGGCCGAAATTTCAGCACACCCGCGGCGTTCACCGACGACGGTCTATTGCAGCTTGCAAACAGCAATTTTACTGCCGCGTCCCTTGCGATATCGAGTAGCGGCAGCGTCGAGTTGAACGGCAGCGGTACAATCGACGCCGGCACCGGGCCGAGCGACGGGATCATCAATAAGGGCTCGATCGAAGCGGAATCGTCCGGCGGCCAGTTCACCATCGGCGGCAATGAATTCACCAATGACGGCAGCATCACGGTTTCGAACGATGACACTCTTATCATCAACGCCGCCGATTTCAGCAATTTTTCCCAATCGACGCTCACCGGCGGCGCCTGGGTCGTCGATGCCGGGTCGACGCTGCAACTCGCCGATCAGGATCTCACCTCGCTCGCCGGCAATCTCACCTTAAGCGGCGCAGGCTCGGTGGTTCAGTCCCTGCTCAACGGCAATTATACCCCGCTCGACACCACGCTTACCACCATCGCAAGCGGCGGCGTATTAACCCTTCTGGCCGGCCGCAATTTCACCACGACCAAAACAATTACCGACAACGGCGCGCTCATTCTCAGCGCCAGTAACTTCCAGGACGCAGCTCTGACGATTTCAAACACCGGCGCACTGGTCGGCAACGGAACTGTCACCGGCCATATCACCGACTCCGGCACAATCGAAGCCGCCGGCGGCACTCTTACGCTCGCCTCGGCAGTCGCCGGCCCCGGACAGCTCGTAATCGAAGCGGGCGCCACGCTGGTCTTGTCCACCACTCTCGGTGCCAGGCAGAGCATCGATTTTGCCGGAACCGGTGCCACGCTCATGCTCGATCATCCGGCGTCAGCCGCGCAGACGCTGACCGGTTTCGGCGCCGGCGATCAACTGGACCTCGCCGGGGTCACCGTC
>Ga0302314_10022928_pt1 | contig 10217 bp, 7 predicted proteins | sample III_Palsa_N2_3_FD_200533 | JGI IMG/M metagenome (GOLD analysis project Ga0302314, IMG submission 200533) | Peat permafrost microbial communities from Stordalen Mire near Abisko, Sweden - III_Palsa_N2_3 | ecosystem: Environmental > Terrestrial > Soil > Palsa > Peat permafrost | place: Sweden... | reverse complement strand
CCGCGCCCGGCGAACGCGAGCACCGCGTCGGGCCGCGCGCGCCCGGTCCCGGCCGCCGGGTGGATGGCGTGCACCGCGACCCAGTCCCAGGTCGGGGTCAGCGAGGACAGCACCGCCGGGCTGCGGAACCGGTATCCGCTCTCGCCCGCGGGCTCGCACCGCGACTGCGGGTCGGCCAGCCGCAGGTCCCCGCCGGCGCAGGTCGCGCCGTGCCCGGCGGCGAAGAGCGCGCCGCGGGCGGCCTCGAGCAGTATCCAGCGGACCGAGTTGTCCCCGGCCCGGTAGGCGTCCGCCGCGGCGCCGGTCCAGTACAGGTGCGCGCTGACCGCGAGCGCGGTGAGCGGTGCGTGCCGGGCGAGCCGGCGCTGGCCGCAGGCGGCCTGCCGCAGCGTGCACCCGAGCCCGCCGAACTCGGCCGGCAGCGCGACCTTGAGGTAGCCCACGTCGTCGAGCTTGGCGATGTCCCGCCGCATGACCGCGGCGACGTCCGGTCCGGTGCCCGATGTCCCTGACATCGCCGATGTCGCCGATCCGGCCCCCGGCAGCGCGGGCGCGCTGCCGGCCAGGACCTGCCCCGCGAACGCGCTCGCGTGCGGTGACGTGCCACCGAGCCGCGCCAGCAGGCTGTCGGTCAGCAGGTCACGGGGCCTGATCTGTGTCATGGACCGGTTTCACTCCCTACAGGTTCGCGCTGATCCTTATGAGACCACGGGTTCGGGCGTAAAGTCAACTTACTTGATAGGAATTATCTAGTTACATCGCGGGGGGCGCGCGTTACATCACGAGAGCGCGCGCTGACCGCCCGCTGGCGAAGGCGGCGATGTCCTCGACGAGTCCCCGTAGCACATCCGATAGCCATCATCGGTCACTTATCCCAGCTGCGGGCTCAGCGCGGCCCTCGGCACGGGCCGCGGCGGATGTCCCACTGGCAACGGTTCCTCATCATAGACGTCAAGTGCCCCCTCGCGATATGCCCAGCGTGCGGAGCTGCGAGCAGAGCACCCGACCACGGTCGGCCGCTGGCTCCCATGAGGGCGGTACGGCCGGGCTGGTACCGTCTTCTCCCATGACCTGGCTTGATGCGCTCGCCGATAAGGCACTCGACGGTTCGCTCCCGACCCGGGAGGAGGCCCTCGCCGTCCTCCGCTCCTCCGATGACGAGCTGATGGATGTGGTGGCCGCCGCGTTCCGCGTCCGGCGGCGGTTCTTCGGCCGCAGGGTCAAGCTGAACTACCTGGTCAACATCAAGTCCGGGCTCTGCCCCGAGGACTGCTTCTACTGCTCGCAGCGGGTCGGCTCGGCGGCGGACGTGCTCAAGTACAGCTGGCTGAAGACCGACGAGGTGATCGCCACCGCCGAGGCCGGCGTGGCCGGCGGGGCGCGCCGCGTCTGCCTGGTGGCCAGCGGCCGGGGCCCGACCGACCGGGACATCGACCGGGTGGCGTCGACGATCGCCTCGTTCAAGGCCCGCAACCCGGACGTGGAGGTCTGCGCCTGCCTCGGCCTGCTCTCCGACGGCCAGGCCGAGCGGCTGGCCGCGGCCGGCACGTTCGCGTACAACCACAACCTGAACACCTCGGGCGGCCACTACGCGGACATCTGCACCACCCACGAGTACGCCGACCGGGTGTCGACGGTGGACGCCGCCAAGTCGGCCGGACTCTCGCCCTGCTCCGGCCTGATCGCGGGCATGGGGGAGACCGAGGAGGACTTGGTGGACGTGGCGTTCGCGCTGCGCGCGCTCTCGCCCGACTCGGTTCCTGTGAACTTCCTGATCCCGTTCGACGGCACCCCGCTCGCGGGCCAGTGGGAGCTGACCCCGCAGCGCTGCCTGCGCATCCTGGCGATGGTCCGGTTCGTCTGCCCGTCGGCCGAGGTCCGGCTGGCCGGCGGGCGCGAGATCCACCTGCGCACGCTGCAGCCGCTGGCCCTGCACATCGTCAACTCGATCTTCCTCGGCGACTACCTGACCAGCGAGGGCCAGCCCGGCGCGGCCGACCTGGCGATGATCGCCGACGCCGGCTTCACCGTCGAAGGCGCCGGCAACCCGTCGGCCGTGCCCGCGACTCTGGCCCCGTCTGCGACTCTGGCCCCGGCCGCCGCGCCGCCCGTCTCGGAGTTGGCCCCGGAGACCCCGCGTCCCGACCTGGTCCACGTCCGCCGCCGAGGCGCCGGCACCACCCTCCCCGCCAACACCTGAGCCCGCAGGGCGGTCACCCGTCTCGTCTCCGCCCCCATCTGGCCCGGCCGCGCGCGGTCGGGCCGACCTCATCTTCGCCCCCCGGCTGGATCTCCGCCCCATCTGGCCGCAGGGTGGTCGCCGACCCCGTCTCCGCCCCCACGTCGCCCCGGTTACTGCGGGGTGGGCGCGACTCGATAGTGGTAGCGGTGGGAGTAGCGGAAGCCGCACCGCTGGTAGAGCGCTAGCGCGCCCGTGTTGCCGGTCTCCACCTGGAGGAATACCCGGGTGATGTCGCGTCTGGCGGCCTCGGCGCAGACCGCTCCGGTCAGCGCGGAGCCCAGGCCGGCCCGCCTTCGCGCCGGATCCACTTCGACGGCGGTGATCCCGGCCCAGCCATCGGCGATGGAGAGCCGGGCGATGGCCAGCACGTCGACGCCGTCGCGGATGCTGGCGAACGCCTGGACGGGAGCCGAGGTCAGCACATCGCGCATCACCGCCGGCTGCCGGTCCTGACCGCGGTAGTGGTACCTGGCCAGCCAGGCCTGGTCCGGTTCGGTGTCTACCCGGAACGTGGCGCCGCGCGGAAGCTCTCCGGTCGCGTGGTCGCGGATCGGGTTGGCGTCATCGGACAGGTCGGCCACCATGACGAACGCGGGACCCGGGCGCGTCGCCCACGAGCGCTCGGACAAGGACCGGTCGAGCTCACGGCCCGGTGAGTCAGCGTCAAGCAGCACCGGAACCGCGATCATGGGGGGCAGGCCGCGGTCTCGATACCAGCCGGCGACGGCGTCAAGCGCGCTATCCAGCGGCAGCCCCGGATCGCCGAGCGGGAGCGCGGAGTTGGCGCGCCCGGTGAACCCCTCGGCCGCGCGCAGCAGCCACCCGCCTAGCCATTCTTCCTCGGTCCCGCGCCAGTGCCGCGCGGCCGCGCGCTCAAGCTCGATGATCTGGTCGTACACCCAGCCATGATGCCCTGCTTCAAGTCGAGATCGCATCACCTATATTTGCGAGTCCCACCGGCAACGCAATCGGCGGGCAACCTGCCGTATCGACCGACCTCGATCCGGCTAGAAGTCAAGATCGTGTGCCCTTTTGGGCGCTATACGACCCGAACGGCACACAATAGCTCTACGCGACTGAATGTCGGATTTCTAGCCTCCGGCCTAGCGGGGCAACGGCTGTGCTTGTCGAGAACGGGTGTTCCGGCAGGTGAACCTGTGTTCCGGCGCGGCCAGGCCGGGTGCAGCGGCAGAGACGTCCGGTCATCGGTCGCGCCCGGGCCGGGCGGGGGAGGCGCGACACGATGGGGGAACGGGGGGTGGTCCCACGATGAGCGCGGGGTTCTGGCTACGTTTGTCAGTATGGCTACCTCTCGGTCCAGGGGCTCGGCTGGCTCGCGGAGCGGGCGGGCGCGCCCGGTCGACGACGACTACTACAACGATGAGTCGTCGGACGTGATCCTGCCGAGCGTGCCGGCCGGGGGCGCGCGCGGCGGCGGGGCGAGGCGCGGTTCGGGCGGCGCCGGGGCCGGCGGCGGTCGTAACAGCAGTGCCAGCGGCGGCTCGGGACGCGGTACCGGGTCCGGCGCGCGGACGTCGGGTACGCGACAAGGCAGCGGCCGCAGCGGCGGGAGCGCCGGCCGGGGCGGCAGCGGCTCGACTGGCGGCCGGGGCGGGGCGGCCGGATCCGCGAGCAAGGGCGGGAAGCGGACGGCCGGGACGGGAAGAGGCGGGACGCGGAGGCCATCGACGGCTAAGACAGCGGCCGCTAAGACCAGGAAGGGGACGGCGACCAGGCGCGGCGGGCCGTCGTCGCCGCCGACGAAGGACCCCGTCGTCATCCTGGCGCGCTGGGTCTGCCGGGTCATCTCGCAATTCTGGCTCCTCATCGCCTGGGCGGTGGGGTCCACCGTGCGCCGGTTCGGGCGCAACGCGCGCGAACTCGAGCCCGATCATCGACGGGACGGCATCGGGCTGTTCTTCCTCGGGCTCGCGATCGTGTTCGCCGGGTCCATCTGGGCGCGCATGGACAACCTCGCGGGCCAGGGCATCTACAGCCTGACCAGCTCCGTCGTGGGCGAGGGGGCGTTCACCATCCCGGTGCTTTTCGCCCTGCTGGGGTGGCGGTTCTTCCGTCATCCGGACCGGAATTCGGCGCTGCCGCCCGCGGAGATCGGCTGGACCGCGCTCCTCGTCGGCGGGCTCGGCCTGTTCAGCATCGCCAAGGGCGTGCCCACGCTGGCGCACGTCGACGGCGGCTGGCCCGCGGTCAAGACCGCGGGCGGGCTGATCGGCCTGGTGGCCTCGTGGCCGCTGGCGAAGGGGCTGACGCCCTGGGTGGCGACGCCGCTGCTCGGCCTGGTGGCCTGTTACGGGCTGCTTGTCGTTACCGGCACGCCGGTGCGGCACGTGCCCAGCCGGCTGGCCGAGCTCGCGGAGCTGTTCGGGTACGAGCGCCCCCTGGCCGACGACCTCGACGAGGACGCCTACGACGAGGACGAGGACGGCGAGCTGAGCGGCGGGCCGCGCCGTCGCGACATCGGCCGCGGCGCGATCAAGCTGAAGGGGGCCATCGAGGCCGGAGACCACGTCAAGCCCTACGACACCCCCGTGCTCGACGGCGGCCGGCGGCGGGGCGGCGCGGGCGGCACGGGCGTCGCCGCCGATCCGGGCGCGGCGTCGGCCCGGCTGCCGGAGGCCAGGATCAGCGACGATCTCCTTGAGGAGCTCGGCTTCAGCGCCGCCGACGGCACCGGCGACTACCCGCCAGGCGCCGTCCCGCCGGCCGAGGAAGCCGCCATCGCGACGGCCCCCGAGCCCCCTCCCGCCGTGGCCCGGCCGCTGGCGCCGAGCCCGGTGCTGCCGGGCGAGCAGCTGACGCTGACCGGTGCGGCGGCCGGCAGCTACACGCTGCCGCCGGCCGCGCTGCTGCGCCCGGGCACGCCGCACAAGCCGCGGACCAAGGCCAACGACGTCGTGATCGCCGCCCTCCAGGATGTGTTCGAGCAGTTCAAGGTCGACGCGCAGGTGGCCGGGTTCAGCCGCGGGCCGACGGTCACCCGGTACGAGATCGAGCTCGGGCCGGCGGTCAAGGTGGAGCGGGTCACCCAGCTGTCGAAGAACATCGCCTACGCCGTCAAGTCGGCCGACATCAGGATCCTGCCCGTCATCCCGGGCAAGTCGGCGATCGGGGTGGAGATCCCGAACGCGGACAAGGAGATCGTCAGCCTGGGCGACATGCTCCGCTCCGACGTCGCGCTGGCGGACCACCATCCGATGGTGGTCGGGCTGGGCAAGGACGTGGAGGGCAAGACGGTCCTGGCCAACCTGGCGAAGATGCCGCACGTGCTGGTGGCGGGGGCCACCGGCAGCGGCAAGAGCGTCTGCCTGAACGGGCTGATCACCTCGGTGCTGATGCGGTCGACGCCGGACGAGGTGCGGATGATCCTGATCGACCCCAAGCGGGTGGAGCTGTCGATCTACGAGGGCATCCCGCACCTGATCACGCCGATCATCACCAACCCGAAGAAGGCGGCCGAGGCCCTCGAGTGGGTGGTCGGGGAGATGGAGCGCCGCTACGACGACCTCGCGTCGTCGGGGTTCCGGCACGTGGACGACTTCAACAAGGCGGTCAGGGCGGGCAAGCTGACCGCGCCGCCGGGGTCCGAGCGGGTCTACGAGCCCTACCCGTACCTGGTGGCGGTGGTGGACGAGCTGGCCGACCTGATGATGGTCGCGCCGCGCGACGTGGAGGACTCCATCGTGCGGATCACCCAGCTGGCGCGGGCGGCCGGCATTCACCTGGTGATCGCGACCCAGCGGCCGTCGGTCGACGTGGTGACCGGGCTCATCAAGGCCAACGTCCCCTCGCGGCTGGCATTCGCCGTCTCCTCCCTCACCGACTCGCGGGTCATCCTCGATCAGCCGGGCGCGGAGAAGCTGGTGGGGCAGGGCGACGCGCTGTTCCTGCCGATGGGCGCGTCCAAGCCGATCCGGCTGCAGAACGCGTTCGTCTCGGAGAAGGAGATCCGGGACATCGTGGAGCACTGCAAGCAGCAGGCGCGGCCCGAGTACCGCAACGACGTCGAGGCGGCCCCGGAGCGGACGCGCGAGGTCGACGCTGAGATCGGCGACGACCTCGAGCTGCTGATCGCGGCGGCCGAGCTCATCATCAGCAGCCAGTTCGGCTCCACGTCGATGCTGCAGCGCAAGCTCCGGGTGGGGTTCGCAAAGGCGGGCCGGCTGATGGACCTGCTGGAGAGCCGGGGTATTGTCGGCCCCAGCGAAGGTTCCAAGGCGCGAGATGTCCTGAAAAGGCCGGATGACCTTGACGAGGTGCTTACGTCGCTGCGGGGCGGATAGCGCAGCTAACGCGAATAATGCGAACATCACCGGAGAATGCGGGCAATTGCGGGCGATGCCGACGTGCCCAGGCGACGCTCAATAAATTCCCAGAATAGACCGCACTACTCCGAGTGATTCATCATGTTCGTGGGGTAATAAGTGGTCAGGATCGAGACCTTCCTGGAGGCGCAACGTGAGCATCGGTGACACCTTGGCGGAGGCGCGACGTCAGGCCGGTCTCACTCTTACCCAGGTAAGCCAGCAGACTCGGATCCGAGAATCGATCATCCGTTCGATCGAGCAGGGTGACTTCTCTTCCTGCGGTGGTGACTTCTACACCCGCGGCCACATCCGCTCGATCGCCGGCGTGGTCGGCACCGATCCGGTGCCGCTGATCAGGGAGTACGACGAGGAGCACGGGATGCCGGGCGGCGTCCGCGCGGCCCAGATCTTCGAGCCCGCCACGCCGATCAGGATCCGCGAGCCCAGCAACTTCCACCTCGGGCGGGTGCTGGCGGTGCTGGTGCTGGCGGCGCTCGGCTTCGGCGCCTACCACCTGTACACCACGCACGACGCGCACTCGATGGCAAGCCCGCCCGCCAAGGCCCACTCCAGCTCGACCGTGACCGCCAGGACGCACGCCACCGACAAGCCCACGGCGCACCAGACGACCCCGACGGTGCCCGAGGCGGTGATCAGGCTGACCGCGGCGCAGGACTGCTGGGTCGGGCTGAACAGCCCCACCGGCCAGTCGCTCTACCAGGGGACGGTCCTGGCCGGCTCCACCATGATCTGGCATGAGAAGCACCCGGTATCCATGGTGATCGGCAACCCGCTCGGGGTCACGCTGACGGTGAACGGCAAGCACCAGCAGATGAGCACGGTCCAGGTGGTCACGCTGAGCATTAACCCGCTCAGCAAGACCGCGGTCACGGTCGGCTAAGCAGGGAACCGTGACCACCGGGCGGTGACGGCGGGCACCGCGCCATCACATACCCTCTGCGTGTGTCTAGTTCCCGTACCGTCAGCCTGGTTACTCTCGGCTGCGCGCGCAACGAGGTGGACTCCGAAGAGCTCGCCGCCCGCCTGGCGGCGGGCGGGTGGACGCTGCGCGAGGAAGGGGAGGACGCGGACGTCGTCCTCGTCAACACCTGCGGCTTCATCCAGGCAGCCAAGCAGGAGTCCATCAACGAGGTGATCGCGGCCGCCGAATCGGGCGTCAAGGTGGCTGCCGTTGGGTGCCTGGCCGAGCGCTACGGCACCGAGCTCGCCTCCGCCCTCGAAGAAGAGGACGTCGAGGCCCAGGTGCTCGGCTTCGACGACTACGCCGACATCGCCGTCCGCCTCGACGACGTGCTGGCGGGCAAGCAACGCCCCGCGCACGTGGCCAGGGACCGCCGCACCCTGCTGCCGGTGAGCCCGGCCAGCCGCCAAGCCGGCCGTGAGGCCGATCTGACCGCTCGCTGGGTGCCGCCCCTGCCGCCCGGCGTCGCGCCCGCTTCGGGCCCGCAGGTGATGCGCAGGCGGCTCGCGGGCGGCGTCACCGCCCCGCTGAAGATCGCCTCCGGCTGCGACCGCCGGTGCTCGTTCTGCGCCATCCCCTCGTTCCGTGGCGCGTTCGTCTCCCGGCGCCCGCCGGAGCTGCTCGCCGAGGCAGAGTGGCTGGCCGCCAGCGGCGTGCGCGAGCTGCTGCTCGTCAGCGAGAACTCCACCTCCTACGGCAAGGACCTGGGGGACCTGCGGCTGCTCGAGAGCGTGCTGCCGGAGCTGGCCAAGATCGAGGGCATCGCCCGGGTCCGGGTCAGCTACCTCCAGCCGGCCGAGGTCCGGCCGGGACTGGTCGACGTGCTCACGTCGACCCCTGGCGTGGTGCCCTACTTCGACCTGTCGTTCCAGCATGCCAGCGGCCCGGTGCTCCGGCGGATGCGCCGGTTCGGCGACCGGGCGCGTTTCACCGGCCTCATCGAGCAGGTCAGGCAGGCCTGCCCGACGGCCGGCGTCAGGTCCAACTTCATCGTCGGCTTCCCCGGCGAGACGGCCGACGACCTGCGCGAGCTTGAGCTCTTCCTGAGCGAGGCCCGGCTCGACGCGATCGGCATCTTCGGCTACTCGGACGAGGATGGCACCGAGGCCGCTACCTTCGCCGACGAGACCAAGCTGGCCGAGGACGAGATCGCGCGCCGGGTCGACGAGTTCGCCGATATCGCCGAGGAGGTCATGGCGCAGCGCGCCGCCGACCGGATCGGCGAGACGGTCGAGGTGCTGGTGGAAGAGGTGCTGGGAGACGGCCGGTACGAAGGCAGGGCCGCGCATCAGGCGCCGGACGTCGACGGCTCCACGACGCTGCTCGCGGACCGCCCGCTGGTCCCGGGCGACCTGGTGGAGGCCCGCGTGGTGGAGTCGGCAGGCGCGGACCTGGTCGCCCGCGCGTGACCGTGCCCGCCCCGGAGGGCCGTCCCCCGGCCGCGGACAGCGTGGACGCGGAGCACAGCGAGGACGACGGGCCCGGCGCGACCACGGTCGCGCCGCCGGGGCTTGTGAACGTCGCCAACGCGCTGACGGTGCTCCGTATCTGCCTGGTTCCCGTCTTCGTGGCGTGCCTCGCCGCCGGCGGCACCGGGTGGCGGCTGGCCGCCCTGGCGGCGTTCGGCGGCGCATCGCTGACCGATCTGCTCGACGGGGAACTGGCGCGCCGGCGGGGCCTGGTCACCGACTTCGGGAAGATCGCCGACCCGATCGCGGACAAGGCGCTGACCGGCGCGGCGCTGATCACCTTGTCGGTGATCGGGGAGCTGCCGGTCTGGGTCACCGCGCTGATCATGGTCCGGGAGCTCGGCATCACCGCGCTGCGCTTCGCCGTGATCAGGCGCGGTGTCATCGCCGCCAGCCAGGGCGGCAAGCTCAAGACGCTGCTGCAGATCATCGCGATCTGCCTCTACGTGCTGCCCCCGTCGTTCGGCCTCCCCGTGCTGATCAGGGAGGTTGTCATGGGGGCGGCCCTCGTGGTAACGCTGGTGACGGGCGTGGACTACGTGATACGCGCGGTGCGGTTGATGCAGAAGCCGGTCTAGTGCCAGGCTGGCCGGGGGCGGGGGCAGCAGAGCCGGACCGCGCGGCCGAGAGCGGAGGAGGGCGGATGGTGGATGGCGTGGCCGGCCCGGCCGCCCGTGAGCTCGCCGCGGAGGTCCTCGGCCTGCTCACGCAGGCGGGGCAGACGGTGGCCACCGCCGAGTCGCTGACCGGTGGTCTCGTCGCCGCCGCGCTCACCGACGTGCCCGGCTCATCCACCGCCTTCCGTGGCGGGGTCGTCGCCTACGCGACCGAGCTCAAGTCGCGCCTGCTCGGCGTCGACGCCGTCATGCTCAAGCAGCACGGCCCCGTGTACGCGCCGGTGGCGGCGGCGATGGCGGAGGGCGTCAGGAAGCGCCTGGCGGCCACGGTGGGCGTGGCCACCACGGGCGTCGCCGGACCGGACCCGCAGGACGGCCATCCGCCGGGCACCGTGCACATCGCGGTCAGCCTGGCCGACGACACGGTTGTCCGCACGATTGCGCTGCCAGGAAACCGGGATGAGGTACGTAGACTGACAGTAGAACGGGTACTTGGTTTGCTACTAGGCCGACTTAGGGAAGAGTGTCCGTGATTACAGTGTTACGTCGGGAGCGAACACACCCGGTAGTGGCCTCGCCGGT